>JACCDV010267054.1_pt1 | contig 19512 bp, 18 predicted proteins | sample 7446131 | NCBI WGS metagenome assembly JACCDV01 (sample SAMN15323448, study PRJNA562643) | freshwater metagenome | isolation source: river surface water | place: USA:Blue River Watershed | collected 2017-08-17 | reverse complement strand
GTAGTGACGATCGGGGAATTGCTTGTAGATAGAAACTTCGATCAGGATCAACCAATCGCACAAAACGACCCAGCGTTTGCAGGAAGCGATGTGCCAAAACCATCAACACCTGGATCTGCAAACACACAGACAAACACAAATGCCGGCGCACCAGCACAAGGTGGCGCAGCGCCAAAGCCAACGACAGCATCAACGCTTCCTGGTCCTGCGGTGAACCCAAATGCAACAGTGGGTACGAATTTGCCAACAAAGCCTGATCCAAATGTGTTCCCGCCAGTCACCGCGCCGGCAACCGCAACGCCAAAGCCAGATCCAGCAGGCACGACACAAACTCCAGGTGCTACGAATCCGCGACCAGCGGGCACACCAACGACTGGCGCTGGTCGCCCAACTCCAACAGGCGGCAATAGTCAGACTGGAGGCGTAACCCCAACCGGTGGTTCTTCGGCCACGGGCGGTGCAACGCCAACTGGCGGCTCCGCACCGACAGGTGGAAGAAATTCAGGTGGCCCAATGAATAGTGTTATGTCGTTCCTCGCGGGATTGATGAAGGGTATGCAAGGAATGATCTCGCCGCAGCCAACGACGCCAACGCAAACCACTGTGAGCGGTCCTGTATCGGTGCAAGTTGCAGCAAATCCGAACCCGGTAGATCGTGGTGGATCGACGACGGTATCGTGGTCGAGCGTAAACGCGACCTCGTGCACGGCATTTAACGCAAGCTCAACACAGGTGGCTGCAGGGCCAGCGCGAGGAAGCTTTAGTGTGACAAATATTGGCGGGCCACTCACGCTCACGGTGTACTGCAGTGGCCAAACGGGGCAGTCTGCGACCGGATCAGTGCAAATTTTGGTGAAGTAGCGCGCAGATACCGATTAGGTATACTTCATCTATGACAACTCTCTATATAGTTATCGGTGTTGTAGTCGTCCTTGCGCTGTATGTGGCATGGACATACAACCGCTTTGTTGCGCTTATCAATCGTACCGAGGAGGCTTGGTCTGACATCGACGTGCAAATGAAGCGTCGCTACGACCTCATTCCAAATCTCATAGAAACGGTAAAGGGCTACGCTGCCCACGAAGCTGGCACACTCCAAAAGGTGACCGAAGCTCGTACTGCTGCGATGGGTGCACAGACTGTAGAGGAGCATGCAGCTGCGGAAAATATGCTCACGGGCGCTCTTAAATCGGTTTTCGCACTTTCCGAGGCATATCCGGACCTGAAGGCGAACTCAAACTTCATTGAATTGCAACGAGAGCTATCGGACACCGAGAATAAGATTCAGGCAGCTCGTCGTTTTTACAACGGTGTCGTACAAGATCTTCAGAACATCATCGAGCAGTTCCCTACGAATATCATTGGAAACATGTTTGGATTCAAAACACGAGAATTCTTTGCGCTTACTGAATCGGAAGCTGCTGCTCGCGAGCCAGTCAAGGTGCAGTTCTAGTATATGAGTGCGACGCTTCGCACTGGTGTCTTATTCGTCATACTCGCGTGCGTCGCGAGTGTGCCGTTTGTGGCGTTTGCCGACTCGATCGACTCGTTCGCTACCTCGATCAAAGTATTGCAAAACGGATCCGCTGAGGTGACAGAGGAAATATTGTATGACTTTGGTGATGCTGAGCGGCATGGCATCTATCGCGACATTCCGGTCATGTACATCAATAGTGAAGGGAAGAAGGTGAGTGTGACGGTAGACAATATTCGTGTGGTTGATGGAAATGTAACGCCGTATGAATTTGAGTCATTTAAAAATGGCGAGACGATCCGAGTAAAGATCGGTGATCCGGATGTGCTGATTACAGGCAAGCACGTATACGAGATCACATACACTGCACATGACGTAGTGGGTTTTTTTGATGATCACGACGAGCTCTACTGGAATATAACGGGTGAAGATTGGCGATTTCCTATCAATACTGCGAGCGCGCGTGTATATGCACCCGCCTCTACGACCGGCGCCGCGTGTTATCTCGGGCGGTATGGTTCGACCGAGCGATGCAAATCGATCAGTGTGATCGCGGAGGATGGCAGTGCGCTTTTCTTTCAGGCGGGACGCGCGCTCGATATTGAGGAAGGGCTTACGGTGGGTGTTGCGTGGCCGAAAGGGTATGTGGATGAGCCCTCGGAGAGTGCATTACTCATGCGACAACTGATCGCGATGAGCCCGCTGTTGATCCCACTTTTCGTGCTTGGGTTCTTGTATTATCGGTGGCGAAAACATGGTCGCGATGAGAAGGGTCGCGGGAAGGTTATTCCAGAATACGATGCGCCAGAGGGTATCTCATCGGCACTCGCATCCGGCTTGATGTACGAGTACGTGAACAGCGCCGGATTCTCCGCAACACTCATTGAGCTTGCAGTCCACGGATACCTCACCATCCACCGCGCAGAAGAAAAGACACTTGGTGTGTTTACCTCGGCCAAATACCGCTTTGATAAAAAGAAGGCTGCAGATACGAAGCTTTCGGTCGAGCAGAAGATCGTGTTTGACGCGCTCTTTACGCATAGAGACTCTGTATGGAGCACAGACGCGGAGCTTGGAAAGGAGATGATCGCAGCGAAATCCGCGCTTGGTAAACATGTCTCAACCAAGCTAGTTGCACTTGGATTGTATCGATCGAACCCCACGGCTATAAAAGTCGCGCATCTTGTGGTCGCGTTCATCGTGCTTGGTCTTGGATTTTTCCTTGCGATCGGGTTCGAGTCGCCGTGGTTTTTTGTTGGATTCCTATTGAGCGGGATCTTGATCGGGCTCTTTGGCTTGATCATGCCAGCGAAAACCAAGAAGGGTGCTCTGATGAAGGAACACATCCTTGGTCTCAAGGAGTATCTGCAGATCGCAGAAAAGGATCGACTTGATTTTCATCATGCGCCCGAGAAGTCTCCAGAATTATTTGAAAAGCTGCTTCCGTACGCGATGGTGCTTGGTGTTTCCGCTCTGTGGGCGAAAGAATTCGAGAGTATGCAAAAGACTCCACCGGAGTGGTATAGCGGTGGTTCGTATCCGGTATTTACCCCTGTTGTGTTCGCGAGCGACATGGACTCGCTGAGTTCGGCGGTGACCACGCTCGCTTCCCCAACGTCTGGTTCCGGTGGCTCCGGCGGAGGCGGCTTTTCTGGCGGTGGGTTTGGTGGTGGAGGAGGGGGAAGCTGGTAGAGGCTCCCAAAGACACGTTTTGCTATACTGTTGATTCATACCTTTTTTCTATGGCATCACTCTATACACACCAAAGTTCAAACGTGGCGAAAACGTGGGCGCTCATGATCGCGTTCTTTGTGCTTGTTATGGCGGTCGGCTGGGCGGCTTCCCAATACTTCGGAAATCCGGTGATTTTGTACGCAGCGGTCGCGTTCTCCATAGTGATGAACATCACCGCATATTGGTTTTCGGATCGGATCGCGCTTTCCTCGGCGGGTGCTGTAGAGGCAGACCCGAATCAGTTTCGCGAATTGCATCGACTTGTTGAAAATCTAGCCATAACCGCAGGACTCCCTAAACCGCGTGTCTATATCATTAACGACCCTGCGCCGAATGCGTTTGCTGCAGGACGTGACCCAAAGCACTCAGTGGTGGCAGTGACCACAGGGCTTCTTGAGCGACTCGATCGCGCGGAGCTTGAGGGGGTGATGGCGCACGAACTCTCACATGTGGGGAATCGAGACATTTTGGTGATGACGGTTGCGGTGGTATTGGCAGGATTCCTTTCGGTGCTCGCAGACATGTTTTTGCGTGTGAGTATCTTTGGGGGTGGGAACCGCGACAGCAAGGCGAATCCGATCATCCTCATCGTGGGCGTGGTGGGCATTATTTTGGCACCGATTGCAGCACAGCTCATTCAATTTGCCATTTCTCGCAAGCGAGAATTTTTGGCAGATGCCTCTGGCGCATTGCTTACGCGCTATCCGGATGCACTTGCCTCAGCGCTGATGAAAATTTCGAGCTATTCGCAACCGCTTGAGCGCGCAAGTTCTGCAACTGCACACCTCTATATATCGAACCCATTTGGTCCAGGCGCGGCACGATCATTTCTCACAAAATTGTTTTCTACGCATCCTCCGGTGGAGGAGCGTATTGCTGCGTTGCAGGGAATGAAAGGCCGAGTATAGTAAAAAATAGGACGAAGCAGTGCTTCGCCTGAAGCCAAATGGAGTGATCGATGAGTGCACGAGGCACGTACGACCCGGAACTTGTTCGCCAAAGTGGTGATGAGCAGCCGGCATCGCAAAAATCGAGCGATCCGCGTGATCAGGAGGGTGGGCAAACATTTTCCACTCTTTTTCCTGAGCAGGCAAAGGCGTGGGCAGACAAGGACAATCGGTGAGATTCGCCGATCGACAACCGACCGCAGTGATGCGGTCGTTCTCTTTTTTGCGGAGGGTGAGAGATTCGAACTCTCGGTCCCTTGCGAGACGCAGTCTTTCCAGGACTGTGCACTAGACCACTATGCGAACCCTCCGGTTCGAAGGAGTATACGCTGAAAAAGACCTCAAAAAAAGTATTCATACAATGTCCTCGCTGCTTGATTTATCGCTCACAGAGAGCTACGCTCAAAACAGAGAAAACGGGGGAGTCGGCAATGGACGCACTCGTCGGAACGAGGACTAAACGCACAGAATATGAGCAAAAGCAGCTCATAGGGCAATTTGTCGAAATAATGCCTTCTCTCAGGGCCTTTGCGCTTTCGCTCACTCGAAGCGAATCGCATGCAGAGGATCTGGTGCAGACAACCATGTTGCGAGCACTCGAGAGTATGGAATTGTTTGATGGCCGCAACATAGATGCCTGGCTGTTCACGATACTTCGCAATTTGTATCGATCTGAGTATCGCAAGCGAAAGCGCGAAGTAGAGTTTGATCCGGAGATCGCAGAAAAGATTCTCTCCGACGGTCTGTTTCAAGAGGATATGGAATCGGTTCAAGATTTCAACAAACTCCTCATGTGCCTTGCGCTCCTGACACAGGAGCAGCGAGATGCAGTGATCGCGGTCGGATATCTTGGACTTACCTACGAAGAGACTGCGAGCATTCTTGGTTGTGCCGCCGGCACGGTCAAGTCCAGGACCAATCGTGGGCGAGAAGCATTGGCGGCGAACCTTGAAACGTACAAGATCGTGCAGATCGACCTCTCGCCTCTGCGAAATGCAACAAAGGGAGTGCCACGAAATCATCCGTACTTCGTTATCGCCAACGCATGCAGCGAGTTGTTCGCCCAGTGCGACGATATGAAAGATGGGCATTTTGTCGCGAAGAACACTTCGCCAACCCTTCCTGTGAATGAGTCTGAAAGGCTCTGGCAGGAGCTTGTTGCCTCCGGGGCGCTCGAAGACGATGCTCCCTCGTGCATACAAATGTAGTGAACAAGCTACAACATCGGACCGCGGTTTACCGCGGTCCTTTTTGTTGCTTTTTTCTGAGGTCGGGGCTAGGCTGCTTCTGGCTGATATAGAGGAGACATTCATGCCTGCAACGAGCATTGCTTTGGTACCCACCGAGCATGACCCACAGGAATATCTAGACCTGCTTGCGCGTGTGAAAAAAGCGCTCGATTCTGCTGTCGACATTTCAATCCCGGTGCACGATCTCCGGCCGTACAAGGGGCAACCGAGAGAGTACTTCTCGCCAGAGAGTATTCAGCGCCTTTCGGTATCGATCGATACCGGTGGCCAAATGACACGAGGCATGATCCGAGAAAAGCCGGCAAAAACCCGCTACGAGCTGATCGATGGCGAGCGCCGGTGGCGCTCGATCAACATCATTCCTGTCGAGCGTCGTCCGCTCTATAAGGCGCAGCTCATCGAGGCCGATGACGACGTGGTGCAGTTTCTCATCTCTGGCATCGTGAACTTCAATCGAGAAGGTCACACGCCAATGGAGGTGATGCGGACGATCCAGACGTATCGCTCGTTCAAGATCCCGATGGAGCAGATCGCCGGACTACTGGGCATTAGCTACGCGTGGGCGACATCGATCTACGGCCTCAAGGACCTCTCGGCCGATGTGGTGAAATTGCTTGATCCTGAATTGCCCCGCGCGAAACAGTTACCCGTGGTGGCTGCGATGCAGATCGCAAAGTTGCCGCAGAGCCATCAGATCGGTCTCGCAATGCGGGTCATCGCCAAGGACATTTCCGTTGGTCGAGTGCGTGGCGAGGTTGTGAAGGTGGCAACGCAAACCGGAAGCAATATCCGAGTGCGCGAGGCGAGTCCGTCGCAGCAGTGGCGCTCGCTCAATAACCAGATCGGCGTGATCGGTCGAACTGCCAATCAGATTCAGACGATCGTCGCGAAGGGCGACGTGAGCGAAGTGCTCCTCTACCAGGAAAAGACGACCGATGAGCTGATGCGTACACTCAAGAAGACGCGGGAAACGATCGAGAAGATCGAAGCTCGTGTTACCCGGCTGCGAGAGGCATATAAGAAACAGAAGTGACCCTTACCAAAAACACCTGCCGAGGCAGGTGTTTTCCTTTGATATACTGAAGGTTCTCTCGTTAGAAGCTAAGCAATTTGCTATGACGATAGGAGGTGGTCACTAAATGACTGATAGCTCCCGCAAGGGAGCTATCTTTTTTGCTAGGATGTCGGCATGGATGTAGTGTCATCAAGTAAAGGAAAAAAAGGGCAGTGTGCTGCCTGCAACGACTCTCCCGTTGCTCACACACCACTCTATATAACGAGCTCGCTTGAAGCGTGGCTTGCAGATCACTCGCTGCCACGATTCGTGACCGGTCCTGTATTCATTCGTTTTCGAAACCTTCTCGCTGATTGGGTACTTGCATCATTTGTGCAGGGGGCGCTCTTTTTGCGCATGGCCACGCTTTCCCGTGATCGAGAGCGAGCCTGCACGTACCGCTCGCAGGTGGTGTGGGAGGAGGCGGTGAGGCGAGGAATTGATATGGAACAGCTTTTAATTTTCGGAAAGCCGACCGAGATATATCGCGCCCGCTACAATGGGGTGCGTATCTATTTCCAGAGCATCCCAGTCCCGGACGATCTGGTGAGTGCACAATTTGATCGGCTCGACGATAAGCACTACTTTAAAAAGCTGCTTCACGATAACGGTATCTCTGTTTCCGCAGCACATGTCGTGACAAATGTGGAAGATGCACGGCGCATATTCGAAACGATGACTAAGCCAGTGGTGGTAAAGCCGCGAATTGGCACGCGCGCGAGACACACAACAACAAACATCCATACACTGCAAGAGTTCGAAGCGGCAATCGCGCTCGCACAGGTCATCTGCGCATACACGTTGATCGAGGAGCACTATGTGGGAGCTGTCTCCAGAGCAACGGTCGTGGCAGGGAAACTTCAGGGATTCTTGCAAATGCTTCCGGCGCGCGTTACGGGAGATGGCATACATACAATACGGGAGTTGATCAAAGAAAAAAATAGTACACGTCCAGAACGTGTAGCGGAGATCGTGCTTGATCCTGAACACAAAGCCTTCCTCGCGCGGTCTGGATACAGCGAAGATACGGTGCTCGAAAAAGGTATTACGACAGATCTTTCGCGCAGAACAGGTCGCTTTGAAGGTGGGGCCACGCGCGAGATCCGCGACAGTATTCATCCAAAGCTCCGTGCTTCCATTGAGCACGCGGCGCAGATCCTCAAAACCCCGCTTGTTGGTTTCGATATCATCGTGCCAGACCCAGAATCTGATCCAGATGAGCAGCGATGGGGCTTTCTCGAAGCGAACAGTCTTCCGTATATTGATCTCCACTATTTTCCATTGGAAGGACGGCCGTCGAATGTGGCTTCCGCAGTGTGGGATCTGTGGCTACCGGGGCGAGCGTAACAAGACGCTATACTAATTGCATGATCCCGCTCCCACTGTTGTCGATACTCGCGGCAGCGCTTGTGCCATTTCTCGTCGGGGCCTTTTGGTATCACCCGAGCGTGTTCGGCACGATGTGGATGTCGTATAAACATATCACTCCGGAGATGGCCGAGCGCTCGTCGAATTTTTCGTCGCATACGACCGCAGTGATGATCGTGCTCGGAATTCCGGCAGCGATGATACTTTCGCGCATCATCGTAACGCTTGAGATCGAATCGTATGGAGGAGCGATCATGACGGCATTCTCGGTCTGGCTCGCGTTCATAGTTCCGGCCACGATCAATCGCGTACTGTGGGATCATGTGCCGCTTTCGCTCTATACAATAGAAACAGGGCAGTGGCTTGTATCGCTCGTGCTTATGTCTGTGGTATTACTCTATTGATATGAAAGCAAAGCTCACGATCGGCATTATTCTGGCGCTCCTATCGATCGGCGCGTTCGTGTGGTTCCAGGACGCGGCAATAGTCGCGCGAGAACAAAATCAGACGCAGACAAATGTCTTAGATGATAAGGTTGCGATCACACTAGGGGACACAACAGTCTTTGCCGATATTGCAGACTCGCCCGAGGAGCGTGCCCGGGGACTTTCGGGACGACGGTCACTCTCTGAGATCGAAGGGATGCTCTTCGTGTTCGAGAACGATGATCGTCATTCCTTTTGGATGCACGACATGTTGATCTCCATAGACATGATCTGGCTCTCGAGTGACAAAAGGGTTGTCTATATTGTTCCAAACGCGACGCCAGAGAGTTACCCGACTTCATTCGCACCAGACGATAATGCTCGCTATGTGCTTGAGGTTCCCGCGAATTGGGCCGCTCGTCACAAAGTGATCATTGGTTCGCAAGCCATATTTTAAAAAAGCCCGGATCAACTCCGGGCTTTGCATCAATCGGCTTGGTGATAGACGGCACCCTTTTCTTGGCCGGGCGTAACGAAGCGATTGATAATCAGGATCTTGCTGTGATCATGCACCTGCGTGGTCTCTGCGGCGGCGTCGGGAACGAGTTGCGTTCCGAGAATTACATCGATCCCGCGCAGTTGAGGCAAGAATTTCTCATCGCGTTCGCGTGCACGGCGAAATGCCATTCTTGCAACAGTTTTGACGGTAACGGGAATCTTGGGGAATTCGATCTCGACGAGAGAATCCTGAACAGGCGTGACAGTCTCGTCGGTAACGAGCACACGTATTACCATGATGGTCTCCTTTGGCTGTCTTCTTTGTACACGAGAGCGCTCGGAGAGACAACTAGGCGTTAGAACCGGCCACAAAGCCTGTGGTCCAGCATAGCTGGAGGGAGTATCCACCCGATGGTCGGTCGATATCGAGCAGGTCGCCTATCACAAAAAGATTATTGAACTTTGTTGAGCGCATTGTCTTAAAATCGATCTCGTCGAGTGACAGACCACCGGAGGTGATGACAGCTTTTTCAAGTCCAAGTAAGCCGTCGACCGTGAGAGGCATTGCTTTGAGTGTACGAATGAGCGAGAGGCGGTTCTCGCGCGTTACGCTATTACCAAACGTATCTGGGTCGATGTGAGCGAGTTCGAGTACGGGCTGTACGAGTGCGGAAGATATAATCGCACCAAGTGAATTCTTGATCATCTTGTTACTCTCTTGTTTTAGTAGCTCTTGCAGACGCTCATTTACTTTCTCGGGCCCCATATCTGAAAGAAGGTCGAGCTCAAGTGTAACCGCACCGTACTTGAGAAGCTCTGCAATATCGCTACTGAAATTGAGTATGGCAGGGCCGGAAAGTCCTACGTGCGTGAAAAGCATTTTTCCAGTGCGAGACTCCTGCTTTTCTCCATTGAGAAAGGCTACGATCTTTACGTTTGGAAGCGAAACGCCAGCGAGCCGTCTCACCCACGCATCGTTTGAAACGATCGGCACGAGCGCACCAGCGGTGTCGGTCACGGTGTGACCCATATCCTTCAGCCATGCGAATCCGTCTCCCGTTGATCCGGTTTCGGGTCGAGATATGCCGCCCGTTGCCAAGATGAATGACGTTGCGCGGATCTCGGTCTTATTTTTAAGCACGATGTGGGAAACAGAATCACCAGACGGTACGATCTTTGAAACCTCTGAAAGACCTTTCACTTCGACTCCGCTCTCGTGCATATAGGCCACTAGCGTGTCCCACACAGTCTGTGCCTTGTGTGTAATAGGGAACACACGCTTCTCCGCTTCTTCAACGGTGGCCATGCCCCGCCCATTGAAGAACGTGAGTGCACTCTCAACATTGAATTGTGCGAATGGTGAGGCGAGATATTTACCAGCATCTTTAAATTTCGCAAGGATCTTTTTATTGTCGGGCTCGTTGTTGGTTACATTACAGCGACCACCACCCGTGATGAGGAGTTTTTTACCAACGCCTGAGTTTTTCTCGAGCAGGATCACTTTTTTGCCGAGTTCAGCAGCTCTCGCCGCAGCCATCATGCCGGCCGGCCCGCCACCGATCACCGCCACGTCATATGTAGATGAGTTATGCACGGAGGCATCCTAACACGGAATTTGCATATTTTACGCCTCGTGGGATAATCGGATTTCTGCAATAGGCAGTCGCTGGTGCGGAGGCGCCAGAGGAAAGTCCGGACACGTCCATGTATAGCAATATAGATGGAGGACGGTAGCGGGTAACACCCGCCGGGGTAATCCCAGGGATGCGAACAGTGACGCTCAATCCGAGAGGAGAGGGCACCCGCAAGGGTGAATCGGTATGGAAACATATCGGGTGCAACGGCTAAAATCCTACCTACGTGCAAGATCGTGTTCGTCGGGAACCAATTGGACTTGACGAAAGAATCGCTCGAGGTGTGTGGTAACACACATCCCAGATACATGATTGCCACCGTCGTACGACGGGACAGAATCCGGCTCATTTTGCAGAAACACAAAAACCGCCCGAGAGGGCGGCTTTTGTTTTGTATATAAAAATTTAGGACCGTTGTGCAAGCACAACGGTCCAAATGAAGGAGCTGAGGGAGATTTGTAATGAGCAAGACGATGTCCTTGCCGGGACAATCGCTAAAGCCTCAGAACAGACTCAGCTAAGAACAAGGTACCTCAAGTACGTGAATTGTCAATGAGCGTTCGCTCACGCAACTCCGAGGAATACCGGTAGGTGGTTTCCCACCTACCGGCCAGCAACTACCGTGTGGGCAGAAGCCTAGTCGTTACAATGGTTACCGCACGCGAGCGCGCATGACCACTGCCGGGAGATCCGCGCCCTCTTGCGAGTTTGCGATCCCATAGAGGTCTGGCTTTCCCACCGTGGCCAACGTGAAGGCCACGTACGTACTGGAGACCGCGGCAACGGCTACCAGTGCGAAGAGGGTAGCTACAAACATTCCTCGCATTTTATCTCCTTAGTGCGAGCGGGCGTCGAAAGCCACAATGACCTTGATCACCCGGCTGTCCTCGTTTCGTCTTCTACGCAATACAAGTCCGACGTGTGACAAGCGGTAATATTGTACACTTTTTCATGAAATTGTCAATCCGTGGCTCTAGTACTAGGTTTTTCCACAAAGCCAACCGCTCTGCGTGATACAATTCTTCCTACTATTCATTTGCAATAACTCTTAACCATGCCCCCAGTACATACGATGTCTCATCATGCTGCTACTCATGCGCACGCGCATGAACACAAAGATGTTCATACATCGCTCCTTGATACGCTCGCACGTTTTTTGCTCGTTGGCCTCTTTACGCTTCTGCCGTTCTTTTTCATTCCGCTGACGTGGTTGACTTCGCTGCAAAGCAAAATGATTCTCGCCTCGGTGATCTTGGGCTTGGTTGCCGTTTTGTGGGCAACAGCTCGCGCGCGTGAAGGCGGCGGCCGGCTACCGTGGAACATGCTTTTTGCGACATCTGCGCTCGTTCCTGTTGCATATGCTATTTCTGCTGCGGTAAATGGATTCAGCTCCCTCTCAATCGTAGGTACAGGTATCGAGCCGGATACACTCGCTGTTGTGTGTTTGGAATTTGCAGCGCTCACGCTGACGGCACTCATTTTTGGAGGAGATGCGCGAAATACATCGGGCCCAATTCGCGGCCTCTTTGCTGGTATCCTCGCGCTTCAGGTGATTCACATATTGCACATACTCATTCCTTCGATGACACTCGGGGGAGTGCTTGCTTCCGAAACGGGCAATGCGATGGGCACATGGCACGAATTCACGATGCTCATCGGATTTGCTTTGATCTCTAGTCTCGCGCTCTGGCGCTCATCGGTTGCTGAAGGGGTGTGGAAATGGGTCGTCGTAGCGGTAGGAGTGATCTCTGTGCCGATACTCATCATCAACAATTTTGCTGATGTATGGATCGCTGTGGGTATTGCATCGGTAGTGCTGCTTCTGGTGCGTTGGTATCACACTCGCGTGGGGCTTTCTCTGTCGTATGCGAAGTCTGAATGGACTACAGTTGCTGTCGCAATTTTGGCCATCGCTTCGATATTCCTTGGTGCTCGAGTTGTAGCAATGCTGCCTGAAAGCATCGCTGTGGTACAGGTGGAAGTACGCCCTTCATGGCAGGGAACATTCCAGGTAGGCGAGCAGTCACTCAATCATCCGAAGGCGCTTCTCTTTGGCGTCGGTCCAAACACATTCACTCGTCAGTGGGGGCTGCACAAGCCAGTGGAAGTAAATCAAACGCCATTCTGGAATGCTGACTTCAATGTAGGAGTTGCCCCGATTCCGACCGCATTCATTTCACTCGGTATCATTGGTGTTCTTGCATGGCTCGTGTACATCCTTGCTGTGTTGTGGACCTCGATCAGCTTCTGGATCAAGCGACGATCTGCGGCTCTTTCGTCTCGTGTGCTCGCCGTATCGATCGGCGCTGTCTACATGCTCGCGTTCCACCTCTCGTCTGTGCCAGGCACATCGCTTGGTCTGATGATGTTCCTCATCACTGGTCTGTTGATCGCATTTGCGATGCAGGGCAATGGTGCTGAGCGACGATTCAAGATCGCGGGTGGGGATTGGAAGAACGCTGTAAAAACTGCGATCGCCGTCGTGGTGGTGGTCGTTACGATCATCGCAGCGATCGGTGTATTCCGAGCGGTGCTCGCTGACGCGACGATCAATCGCGCTATCGTGAGCTATAACGCGTCGCAGGATCTTCAGAAGTCGACCGACCTTATCGGCACATCACTCAAGATCAAGCCGAATAACGACCGCGCGCACCGCGCAGCGGTGGAGCTTGGCCTTCTCAAGTTGCAGCAGATCATCAATGCAAAGGATCCCGACCAGGATGCGCAGCGAACGCAGTTGCAGGCAACTCTGGAACAGACAATCAAACACGGACTCTCAGCTGTTGAAATCAATGGACTCGACTATCAGAATTGGCTCCAGCTTGCAGGGCTCTACTCGCAACTCGCTGGCGCACAAATTGAAGGTGCATATGACAATGCTCGTGCTGCATACGTGCGAGCACAGGAGGCAAATCCAACGTCTCCACTCCCGCTCTTAAATCTTGGTCAGCTCGATGCGATCCAGGGCAATTTGGATTCCGCGCTCGAGAATCTTGGTAAGGCAGTGGCACTCAAGCCTGATCTCGCTTCTGCGTACTATCTCGCGTCACAGATCTATGTGGCAAAGTCTGATGCCAACAACGCGCTGCTTGCCGCTGCACAAGCCGCTCGCTACGCACCAAATGATCCACTAGCGTGGTACAACGCTGGCGCTATCGCATACGCGGGCGGTGATTATCCAGATGCCTCAATTGCGATGCAACAAGCACTCGCACTTCAGCCGCAATACGCCAATGCGATGTACGTACTCGGTCTTGCGCTCTTCCAGATGCAGCAGACGCAAGATGCGATCACTGTATTCGAAGCACTCAACAAGCTTGATCCGCAGCCGGTTGTGCAGCAGATCCTCACGAACCTCAAAGCTGGACAGCCACTCGATACGCCACTGCCGGGAACAGGCGCATCTACGGAAACGACAACACCGCCAGCGACAAAGAAATAAGCTATGAGTGAGTGGGATACGACACAACACATCGTGACACTGCGATGTGAGCATACGATCTTTTCTCAGGCGATATGATCGCTGAAACCGCACGCACAGCAGCCGATCGTGCGCGGTATGCGCTGAGATTTCTTTCAAGCGAAGTCCGCGGCCTCCAAGCCGCGGCTTCGGTCTTAGCGATGAGTGCATTACTCTCATCGCTCTTGGCTCTTGTGCGCGATCGCTTGCTTGCGCACGCCTTCGGTGCCTCGACCACACTCGATATTTACTATGCAGCGTTTCGAGTGCCTGACCTCATCTTCGTAGCAACCGGGGCGCTGGTGTCGGTCTACATGATCATTCCGGAGCTTTCAAAGCGTTCCGAAGAATCGCAGCGCAGTTATATAGACACTGTTGTTAGCGGATTCTCGTTGCTGGCTGTGTTTGTGTGCGCGATAGCTGCGATACTCGCGCCTCAGGTGATCTCGATGCTGTTTCCACAGCTCGTGGCGCATGGTCACCAAGACATTGTGGTTGCAATGACTCGAATCATGCTTCTGCAGCCGATCTTGCTCGGGCTTTCAAATATTCTCGCGGCTATCACACAATCGCGATATCGCTACGCGCTGTATTCGCTTTCACCGCTCTTGTATAACATTGGCATTATTCTCGGTGTTGCTGTGTTTTATCCAGTGCTTGGAATTCGGGGCCTCGCGGTGGGTGTGATCTTGGGAGCGGCACTCCACGTGATCGTGCAAATTCCGAGCGCTATCTCTGATGGATTCTTCCGACGGCTCCCGTGGCTGCGCGAGCCATCGGCGTTGTGGAACACAGTTTCGATCTCACTACCACGCGCGCTTTCGCTTTCGATGAACCAGATCACGTTCATTGGGCTCACTGCGCTCGCGGGGTACCTTGCTCCGGGATCGATATCGGTATTCATGTTTGCATTTAATCTCCAGGCGGTCCCACTGGCGGTGATCGGTGCGTCGTATTCAGTTGCGGCTTTTCCCACGCTCGCTGCATCGATCGCGAAGGGGGAGCGAGATGAGTTCATCTCACTCATCTCGACCGCTACCAAGTACGTGTTGTTCTGGTCATTACCCGCGACGGCGCTGGTGATAGTGCTGCGTGCTCATATTGTGCGCGTGATCTTGGGTTCAGGCGCATTCAGCTGGACTGACACCCGTTTGACGGCTGCAGCATTCGCGCTCTTTAGTCTTTCGCTCGTTGCGCAGGGAGTGATGCTTCTTTTGATACGTGGATATTACGCTGCAGGAAAGACGTTTGTACCGTTCTTGGTGTCGTTCTTTATGCTGGTTGGAACGCTCTTGCTCGGAGCGCTCAGTATCTTTGTACTGAAAGCAGATCCGGTACGAGACATCGTGGAGCAGTTGCTCCGCGTGCAGGACCTCACGGGCACGGCAGTGCTCGGATTACCGTTCGTGTATGCGCTCGTTACGATCGTTGGATGTGTGATCCTTGTGCTGCATTTTGAGCACCGATTCGGTGGATTCATAAAAAAGACGCAGCGTGCGCTTATGGAGGCGTTGTTTGCTGCGATCGCGACCGGTGCAGGCTCGTATCTATTCTTGTACCTCGTGAGCGACATCATTGTGCCGTCGACCTCGCTCTCGATATTCATCCAGGGCTTTTCTGCAGGGGTATTCGGGATCCTGATCGGAATGCTTGCGTATATATCGGTCGGTAGCAAAGAGATGTCGGAAGTGTTCACCTCGATTCGAGCACGCATCTGGCGTAGAGCGACAGATGAGGGTACATTGGTTGCGTCTGCCGAAGAGCACTCAACTCTATAGGCCGATCCCTTTATGTCTGACCATATTCGAAACTTTTCTATTATTGCGCACATTGACCACGGGAAATCGACCCTGGCTGATCGCATGCTTGAGATCACGCATACTATTGAACCGCGCCATATGCAGGCGCAGGTGCTCGATCGTATGGATCTTGAGCGAGAGCGCGGGATCACGATCAAAATGCAGCCCGTTCGCATGGAATGGAAATCTGGCGGTAAAGACTACGTGATCAATTTGATCGACACGCCGGGGCATGTGGACTTCTCCTATGAAGTGTCGCGCGCGCTCACTGCCGTGGAGGGCGTGGTGCTTCTCGTGGATGCCACGCAAGGCGTGGAAGCGCAAACACTCTCCGTACTTGGTGTCGCGCAGTCGCTTGGCCTGCCGATCATCCCAGTGGTATCAAAGATCGACGCGCCGGCAGCGCGCTTTGATGACATTCGCACCGAGCTCGCCATGCTTTTGAAATGCAACGAAGAGGATGTGATCGGCGCATCTGGAAAAACAGGACAAGGTGTGGATACGGTGCTGGATGCGGTGGTGCAGCGTATACCGCCGCCACAATCGACGGGTGGGGCTGCGCAGGCACTTATCTTTGACTTCGGGTACTCGGATCATCGTGGCGTGATCGTGTATGCGCGTATCTTTGGTGGTTCTATCAAGAAGGGCGAGGCACTTAAAATGCTCGCTGCAAAAGCAGAATTCAATGCGCTCGAAGTGGGCGTGATGAAGCCGCAGGAATCACCGCGAGATCAGCTTGTAGCCGGCGATATCGGATACATTGTGACCGGTATTAAAAAGGCGGGTATCGTTTCGGTGGGCGACACGGTAACGACCGTGCGCAATGCAGCCGAACCGTTCTCAGGCTACGAAGCCCCGACACCGGTGATTTGGGCATCTGTGTACCCAGAGAGTCAGGATGATCTTATTGTTCTTCGACAATCGCTCGAACGACTCCGTTTGTCTGACTCATCGCTTTCGTACGAAGAAGAATCCTCTGGTGTTATGGGAAAGGGATTCCGATGTGGATTCTTAGGCATGCTCCACCTTGAGATCATTATTGAGCGCTTGAAGCGTGAGTTCACGCTTGAGCTCGTGGTGACGATGCCAACTACTATTTACGAGGTCACACATCCAGACGGACGCGTGGAAGAAATTTATGCTCCGGCGCGCTTACCCGACGAAGGGCTCTACAAGGGTCTTCGCGAAATGTGGGCAGATGTAGTGGTGATCTCGCCGCCGGAGGCGCTTGGTGGCATTTCACAACTTCTCTACGATCATGAGGGCGAGGTAGGAGACACAGTCTCGCTCCCTGATGGAAAGACAGAAACGCATGCAAAGATGCCACTGCGCGAGCTGATGCGCGGATTCTTTGACCGACTTAAGAGTGTGTCCTCTGGCTATGCATCGCTTTCATACAAGATGATCGGCATGCGCGCTGCAGATGTGGTGCGACTTGATGTGCTCGTAGCAGAAGAGCCGGTGCCCGCATTTGCACGCATTGTGTCTCGCCGTCGTGTGCAGACGGAAGCGGAGGCAATGGTGGAAAAGCTGGAGAAGCTTTTGCCGCGCCAAATGTTTGAGCTTAAGATCCAGGCGCGTGTGAATGGTCGCATTATTGCAGCTCGTCGCCTCTCTGCAATGCGAAAAGATGTGACCGGCTACCTGTACGGGGGCGACGTAACACGAAAGAACAAGCTGCTGGATAAGCAAAAGAAGGGTAAGAAAAAGATGCTTGAGCGAGGCCGAGGAAAGGTGGACATTCCACAAGATGTATTCCTAAAAGTTATACGCGAAGCGTAACTTTTGGATACATCTTGTGCTCGAAGGGGGTCGGGGAAACTGTAGTTTCCCCGTGGAGGAGATATTTAAGAACCGACGGGTCTTAAAGACACGCGAAGCTGTGTCTACATGATGTATTCCTAAAAGTTATACGCGAAGCGTAATTTCTATATAGGGCATCGTTAGGTCGAGGGATATTCGACGGATTCGAGGCACGGGAAATGCCGCTCTTGAGTCGTACTTACACGTATGTCGAAAGAGGGGCATGGGCCCCGTAACGATGAAGTCGGTGAATATAACCGGCCTAAGCTAAGATGTACTCCACGAGACCCGGTGCGAAAAACAACACCATCGAAACCATAATGATTATGGCCACAAATCCCCAAATGATATTGAGGACCTTTCGGGTTCGTTTATGAAAGAGGAAACTCATAGGCATAAATATAATGCTAGGATGGGCGAATGGCAATCGTCGGTAAACGGTCGGACCCCGTGCGACTGTTCGCACGACGCCTCGCACTTTTGGCGCTCTTCGTAGTGGTTGTGGCTGCGAGTTCGGCTCTCTATGACGTATACAAGAAAGAGCGCGACTCACGTGTGTTGCGTAATCAGGCAGAGGCACAGCTCTATAATCTATCCATACAGGAGGACCATTTAAATACCGAGATCGCACGTCTTGAGACTGTTCGTGGAAAGGAAGAAATGCTTCGACAGAACTATGAAATGGCGCGCGAGGGCGAGAACATGATCATGATCATCGAGCCACCTGAGCGCCCGCGCACAGAGGCCACGAGTACTCCTGTCATGATGCGCTGGCTGCACTGGGTAATACCGTTTTGGTAAGTAAAAGAGGGCTGCGTGCTATAGTGACCGGACTTCATATTGTCGCATGCGCCTATCAATCATCATCCCGTGCTTTAACGAAGCCGAGACGATCGCGGCTGTTGTCGCACAGGTACTTGCTGCAGACCTGCCGAGTGGATGGGATCGACAGGTGATCGTGGTGGATGATGGCTCGGGTCCGGAAACGAAGGGTGCGCTTGAGCGACTCCGTTCTGAGGGACACCCGATTCACATACACTACCGGGGTACGAATGGTGGTAAGGGCGCAGCAGTGAAAGATGGCTTGCGTCAGGCGGATGGAGACTATGTCTTGATCCAAGACGCGGATCTTGAATACAACCCACACGAATACTCGCTCTTGCTGCGTCATTTGGAATCAAATCCGGGCGCATCGATATTCGGAACTCGATCGAATTCGAATAACAACGTGCCGTATAGCCGTATATATTTCTATGGCGGACTTTTAGTGACCAAGATCTACAACACGCTCTTTTGGTCAAATATCAGCGATATCGCGACCTGTTACAAAGTGTTTTCGATCGAACATGTGCCTGCGCTCCTAAAGAGTTCCCATGATGACTTCGTGTTCGATGCGGTAGATCTGACGCACACGCTCGTAAAGGCCGGTCCTGTGGTTGAGGTGCCGATCTCGTATACAGCCCGCTCGAAAAAGACGGGTAAGAAAATGAACTGGAAGCATGGTCTCGATATTCTGATCGCGATCATGCTCGTCCGTCTTGGAGTACCACCTCATCGTACCTCCGGCGCGGGCAAGGTGCTGCGATTTCTCATTGCAGGTGGTACGGCGACTGTTGTGAACCTGGCAGTGCTGTTTGCACTCACTGATTTGGCAGGTATCTGGTACCTCCTTTCATCGGGGATCGCATTTACGGTGTCGTTTGGCGTGAGCTTCTCGATGCAAAAATACTGGGCATTCCGAAACAAGGACTTGGATAAGGTGTCGCGTCAGCTGCCGATGCATCTTACACTCGCGATGTTCAACTTGGTGCTTGATATTGCGATCGTCTACTTACTGGTCGATCTGTTTGGCATCTGGTACATTTTCGCGCAAATCATCGCCGCGGCGCTGATTGCAATCGAAAGCTTCTTTGCGTTCAGGTGGATCTACAGATGATTCTGTGCGGGATGGGAGAATCGAACTCCCGACCTATGCTTGGGAAGCACATGTTTTACCACTAAACCAATCCCGCGTCGGGACATTGTAGCTGACCGCGCGTCGCTTACAAATATTTCTTGCCGTAGGC
>JACCDV011249509.1_pt1 | contig 19538 bp, 20 predicted proteins | sample 7446131 | NCBI WGS metagenome assembly JACCDV01 (sample SAMN15323448, study PRJNA562643) | freshwater metagenome | isolation source: river surface water | place: USA:Blue River Watershed | collected 2017-08-17 | reverse complement strand
GTTTGCGTTTCTTAAGCACATCAGAAAGGATTAACATCGGCGCCACCCCAATACCGCCGGCAATCATCACAACTTGTTTTACCCCTTCGGGAGGCAAAACAAAGGGCGTACCTAAAGGCCCTAGAATATCAACCGTGTCGCCCTTTTTTTTCTGACTTAAAAGCCTGGTGCCTGGGCCAATGGCATCATAGAAGACTTCCACTTGATTGTGATGGGCACGATACACCGAGAAGGGTCGACGGAAAAAAGGCTCTAAACCCGCCTCATTGGTGCGGATATGCACAAACTGGCCAGGCTTAACTTCAGCAGCCAATTGCGGGGCATCAAACACCAGTCGCCAATACTGCGGGCAAAGCTTTTCGTTACTGACAACCTTATAAATGTTTTGAATTTTATCCATAAATATTGCTGCCAGTATAGCACAAAGGATTTATTCTAAAAATAAAAAAGGCAGGTTGGTAATCGGCACAATGGTCTCAATCTTAAATTCAATGCCATCAAAACCATTTTGTTTGATACGCGTAATCATCGCCGCGTCAAACTTAATATCCACCCCTCCATCTTGCTTTTGCACATTCATCTGCATATTATCTTTATTAAAATCGATACCACCATTAGTTACAGCCCTTATTTCATTTGTGGTTGATATTTTATTAGCAACCATAGCCTCATTCGCTCCTCCAACAGGCATTTTTTGAGAGATGCTTCTGGCGGTTTGTGCAAGCCGAGTTGTCCCTTCAACCTGACCTTCACCAACAGCTGGAATTGTCTTTACAAGCACCTGATACAACGCTTCCAAATTAACTGAATACTGCACGCCATTTAACGCATCAGTACCCATAGGGGCTTCATTCTTGATTATCCAAATATCCCCATCAACAATTGATTCATTGGATTTTCCCTCAACAAGCCTAGGCAGCCCATTGGGGAATATAGCTTGAGATTCTTCCGTCGTTAATGCCATCTCCAGCAAAGACACATTATCCGGCCCCACCTTAAATGCACGGACAGTGCCGTTTGATTTATTAGAACTATCCGTTACAAATAAAATATCCTTATACAAGGCCGCTACTTCCTGCGCAAGAAAAACACCATTGGGCTTCCCATTAATCCATAAATTTCTTACGTCGCTATCTGATGCCGACGTAATTTTAATCCTGCTTACTTGCTGCCCTTGGCTAATAATAAAATATTCCTTCAGCGCTTCCCTAAGTTCATACCCTCTGGCCGTAAGCGCTCGAGGGGATAAGGCAAAACCCAGCGTGTCTGCCTTAACCAAATGAACATCTTTGCGTTTCTTTTGTCCATTTTCTCCAATTAAAGAAATTGTCGCCCCATTAACAATAAAATTATTAAACAATCTCCGATCCTTAATCAGCAATGCCGCCAAGAATCGAATAAACTGCTGGCTTGTAATGCGATAAAGATTCTTTGTTCCCCCGAAAGCAAAATTAATCTGATCAGGCCGTTGAACCTTTTCTTTCCCAAGAGGAACCTGCATAAAACCTAATGACATTAATTCCTTTGATGCATCGCCCAGATTAGCCTGAAGACCTTCTTCCGTAATGGTGGTGATAAAACCGTTTAAAATATCCGCCCCTGGAATAATCTTACCCTGACCAGCAAGCTCAGCAATAAACTGCAAGAGCACCCTGCTTGGTACGCTGGACCTATCTTCAATCTCTCTTAAATACGGAGTGCTCAATCCATCTACATTTAGCTTTTTTCTTAATAGAACCGTATCCGCATCAACTTCCTCTTCACGCATCGGCAACGCAGCCCGCACCGAAGGCCTAGCTTGCAATGTTTGCTCAAAAGAGGTAATTGCCGTCTCTACTTCCCTAAGGAATCTCTTTGTCACTTCCCTGGCCCGGATGTTTTTCTTAGTCGCCATCGCGGCACTAGCAGGAAGAACAGCTGTATTTGCACGACCAGCAACGACGACCGCATCCCCTACTGGCTTTAACTTGCGTGTCGCTTCTGCCCGACTAACGCTCTGCATCGCTGCGCTAGGCGCAACCAATAACCCGCCGGAGAAATACTTCTTCGGCATCAGCTGTTGACTTACCGCATCAATGTCTTCCTTAATATAGTTAAACACGCCTTTTTTATAGGCTTGTAAATAACGTTCATATATCTTTTCTTTTTCAGCCGGGTCATCCACATTAACACCCGCCTTAACCTTGGATTGATCGCCGTAGACCTGGGTTAACACGGCATCTTTCAACGCTGTTTTATACCAGGTAGCCAAAATCATGGCGTAGAACATCTGGCGCAAGGGAGCAAAATTCTTGCCTTCATTAACTTCTTTTTCAAGCTCAGGCAGGATGATTTCCCTGACGATATTAGCCCCTATGGCGCCCGTGCCATTGCTTGGCGCTGCGCCGTGTTTTTGTAACGCCAAATAATCTTCTTCCAGCATTACCTTTAAATGTGCGCCAACCACGTAGACCGTATCCTTATGTTCAAAAATATCGGCACGCTCGGCGACAATCCACACCTTATTAAAGGTATTCACCGGCACTTGATTGCTGCCATAAAGCTGCTGCGCCTTAGCATAGACCTTATCCCAAAAAGCCTTGCCTAATTCTTTCTCGGGGTAAATTAATGACGCGGTTAATTGCTTTAAAATATAATCCTGTGCCAACATGTCGCGGCCCATCTCGGTTTGGCCTAAATTATCCGCGATCATGCGGTCTTTCTCATAGGGAGAAAGGTTAACCCACAAATCTTTTTCAGGAACAGTTAAAGCGGCTAAGAAATATTTAATCAGGCGATCGGATTCTTGCTTTAACGCGGCATCATTAGCAGATAAGCCGCTGTGCCCCGTATCCATCATAAAATCAAATTTAAATGGGTCTTCCCGATGAACCCGCAACCCCTTCATTAATACCGGCACATAGGCTGGACTTAAATTAACCATGGCGCCAGGCACAGGAAGCTCAGCAACACCTTGGGCATAGACTTGCGGCATAGGCCCCGCCATATTCAATACAAAACAAGATAAAAGAAAGAGGCTTAGCAATTTCTTAAACATAGATCGATGGACTCCTTAATTAGTTATTAGTGAAAGAGTACCACATCGAAAGCGAAAGGCAAGTTTCTGAGGGCGTCTTTAAAAAACGTAAGTCATTAAATTTCAAATATTTATGACTGTGTTTAAAAATTTATTGCAACACTTGAAAGAATTCATCCCTGATTTTCTATTTTTGGCAAGAGGGGCAGAAAAAACTGCTGCGGCCGGACTGGGTGATGCGTTTGATGGTTTTTTTGCACTTGATGCATGGCTGATCTTCCCGGCCATACACTTGAACCAGCGTACCAAATCCCCCCTTTTGGCCTGCGCCATCGCGGTAATTACGCATGGAGGAGCCTCGGGCTTGGATGGCTTCATTCAGCACCTCAACGCTGTGGTGATAAATGGCTACTGCTTGTAGGCGACTAATGCGTTTGGCTAACCGTTTGGGGCTGATGCCTGCACGAAATAATATCTCACAGGCATAAATATTGCCAATGCCAGCCACCACCGTATGATCAAGTAAACAATTCTTAATAGGACGCGTGGATAAGCGAAGCTTGGCGTGCAGGTATTGCGCTGAAAAATTAGGCGTTAACGGTTCAGGCCCTAAGATATTAAAATAATTCACTTCGCTTAAATTAGCCACCACCTTCAAATGGCCAAAACGGCGCTGGTCGTTATATAACAAATGGGTCTTATCGCTAAAACAAAAAACCACCCGGGTGTGTTTTTCTGGGAGCGCATTAAAAACCAACTGGCCTGTCATCATCACCTGCACAACCAAGATATCACCCGATGACAGGTTAAACACCAAGGCCTTACCGCGGCGCTCCACCGCTTCTACCTTGGCCTTAACTAAACGAGCGATGAATTGGGATTTCTCTTGTTTAACGACAAATGGATCAATAACTTCGACGGAGGAAATGGTCTTGCGCAGGATGGCCTTGCTTAAATCGCAGGCAATGGTTTCAACTTCAGGAAGTTCAGGCATGCAGTTTCTTGATAATTTTTTTAATGCGTTCCTTGGCTTCTTCCACATTCTTGGCTGGAATCATCCCTTCAATATCCCAATTGCCTAAATCAATAACTGGACGGCCATAAACAAGCGCATAACAAATTTCTGAGTTAGTACCATAGGAACCAGGTAGAGCCACGACGATATCTGCTGAACAGGCCACAATGGTGTTACGGGCATAGCCAATCGAGGTTGGCAGGGCAATATCAATATAGGGGTTGGCATCATCCTTTTCCTTGCCAGGCAAAATACCAATAGTCGTACCACCCGCCTTTTTAGCGCCCTTAGCCGCAGCTTCCATCGCCCCACCCAAACCACCGCAAACCAAGATACATTCAAGCTCGCCGATCATAATCCCGACGGACTCAGCCAATCCTTCGACCTTTGAACTAATAGATGACCCGCCGATGACGGAGATGGTGATTTTTTGTTTGCGCATAGGGCTTCCTCTTCAATGATTGTAATATTTAAAAACGCGCCCAGCGGGAGTCGAACCTGCATGAAAGGCTTCGGAGGCCTTTGCCTTATCCATTAGGCCATGGGCGCAAAAATTAATTCTTATAAACCAACCTTCCACCGCAGATCGTATATTCAACATCACCCACCAGCTTCCAGCCGATGAAAGGGGAATTCTTACTCTTGGACTGGAAACCTTCCTTGGTCACCGTCCACTGCTTATTCTCGTCGATAACAGTCAAGTCTGCATCTAGCCCTTCCTTGATCGTCCCCTTGGAAGTCAAGCCTACAATCTTTGCCGGTGTGGTGGACATTTTATCAACCATTTGAGGCAAGTCAATGATTCCCTTCTTGACCAGCTCGGTAATCGTTAAGGCCAGCGATGTTTCCAAACCAATCAACCCAAAAGGCGCGCCGTCAAAACCAACTTCCTTGTCTTCCTTGGTATGCGGGGCATGGTCGGTGACAATGCAGTCAATGGTGCCGTCCTTAATCGCCTGCTTGATGGCTTCCACATCTTCCTTAGAACGCAGGGGCGGATTAACCTTTGTAGATGTATCAAAAGTAGCGCAAGCCTCGTCGGTCAACGCAAAATGGTGCGGGCAAGCTTCAGCGGTGACCTTAATGCCCTGTGACTTGGCAAACCGGATTAGTTCGCAACAACGCTTTAATGACACATGGCAAATATGCACCCGCGCATCGAGGTAGTGAGCAATCTCAATATCACGTGCCACCGTTACTGATTCTGCAATCCCAGGATCACCCTTTAACCCAATGCGCGTCGACACTGCCCCCTCATTCATCACCCCACCGGCAGTTAATAACGGGTCTTGGCAATGCTCGACAATTAAGACATCCAGCATCTTGGCATATTCCATAGCCAAGCGGAACAAGCGGCTATTAAGAACAGATTTGCCATCGTCGGAGAAAACGGTGCAGCCTGCGGCCTTAAGTTCAGCCATATCCGTTAATTCCCCATCCTGCTGGCCCTTGGTAATAGCGCCGATCGGATAAATATTACAAAGCCCAACCCTTTTGGCCTGCTGCTGGATATACTCAACAATCATGGCATTATCAATCACCGGATTGGTGTTAGGCATACAAAAGATCGAGGTAAACCCGCCCTTAACCGCAGCGCGTGAACCAGTTTCAATCGTCTCCTTACCTTCCTGCCCCGGTGTGCGAAAATGCACATGAATATCAATTAAGCCAGGCAAAACCTTCTTGCCCTTGGCATCGACGATCTCATGGCCTGTCGCTTCTATTGATGCCGCAATCTTTACAATTTTTCCGTCCTGGCACAAAATATCTTGCGCCTTGTCCCAAATCTTATCGCTGTTTACAATAATTGCGTTTTTAATTAAAAGTCCCATCATCATTCTCCCTGTCATCCCCGAAGGTTTTAGTCGGGGATCTAGTTTATTATATTCTGGATTCCCGATACAAACATTCGGGAATGACATCTTCTTATTTTTATTTTGTACCCAACACTAAATATAACACCGCCATGCGCACCGCTACCCCGTTGGTGACCTGGTCTAAGATCACCGATTGTTTGCCGTCGGCAACTTCAGCAGAAAGCTCAACCCCGCGATTCGTCGGGCCCGGATGCATCACAATCAAATCAGACGAACCACCTTCAAGCTTAACCTGATTAATGCCAAAAAGCCTTGAATATTCCCTTAAAGAAGGCAAGAATTTCGCCTCCTGACGTTCTTTTTGTAAACGCAAAGCAATCACTGCATCGCTGTTTTTAATCACCTTCTTTAAATCATACTCGACCGTGACACCTAAATCTTCAATGCCGCGCGGCATCAAGGTCGCAGGCCCGCACACCGTGACCTTGGCTCCTAATTTCGTCAACCCCCAAATATTGGAACGCGCTACCCTTGAATGCATAATGTCGCCAATAATACCAACCTTTAATCCTTCAATGCGCCCTAACTTTTCTTTTAAAGTAAACATATCCAGCAAAGCCTGGGTGGGATGCTCGCGCAGGCCATCCCCCGCATTAATCACTGAACAATTTAACCCTTGAGCCAAAACCATTGGCGCACCAGACATGCTGTGACGCACCACCATGGCATCGACATTCATGGCTTCAATATTTTTAGCCGTATCTAAAAGCGTCTCACCCTTGCTCGTCGATGAAACCTGGGCCGCAATATTCAACGTATCTGCGGATAAACGCTTGGCTGCCAGCTCAAAAGAAATGCGCGTACGCGTTGAAGGCTCAAAAAACAAGGTCACTACTGTTTTCCCGCGCAAGGCCGGCACTTTTTTAATATCACGGCTGGAAACCTCCTTAAATGATTTCGCTGTTTCTAAAATCAATTCGATTTCTTCGCGTGACAATTCTTCCAAACCTAATAAATGTTTGCGCTTCCATTCCATTATGCACCCCCTTCAACAATCACTTCATCTTCATGGGCATCACTCTCGCCTAGAATCACCCGCACATCCTGACCCTTACTCGTCGGTATATTCTTCCCCACAAAATCAGCCCGGATAGGCAATTCGCGATGCCCGCGGTCAATCAACACCGCCAGCTGAATCATGGCCGGCCGCCCAAAATCAGTTAAGGCATCCAGGGCCGCCCGAATGGTGCGCCCCGTATAAAAAACATCGTCGACTAAGACAATTTTCTTAGCACTGATATCGAAATCAATCAAGGTTTCCCTCACCACGGGTTTAGCGCCCACCATAGTTAAATCGTCACGATAAAGCGTAATGTCTAAAATGCCTGTCGGCACATCCACACCCTCAATATCCTTAATCGCCTTCTTTAAACGCTCGGCCAAGGTCACCCCACGGGTGCGAATCCCAATCAAGGCTAATTCCTCAACCCCCTTATTCTTCTCGAGAATCTCGTGCGCCATGCGCAACACGGCCCGGCGCACCGCTTCCTTATCCATCACCTTTGTCATAAACAGTCCTTTTTAAGCAATAAAAAACCCGCCTGCCCCCAACGATTGGGAGTAGCGGGTAAATATATAATTGTCAATCTTCGTGTATTTCATAAAATCCTTCCCGACCTCACAGGGCCAGATTAAAGGAAACTTAAACCTAAATCTGGTGAAACTATACCATTCAAATTGACGCTTGTCAATGACCCCTAAACCAGCATCAACTTAAAAAGAAAATGCTGATTTAACACCGGCAAAAGATTTTGGCTTCACGTTGCCGATATTCTCATCGGATAAATCACCAAAAGGAACATTATACCCAACGGTTGGGGTAATCTTCACATTGGGACTTAATGGCAAGCCTAGGCCAACAGTCGGCGTAAAATGTCCGCCGGTCCCTGAAAGCCATTGCCCATCGATATAACCTATGGTCGTACCCAAGTCCAAGGTAATTCCGCGTTTTTCATAAAGAGGCAAACTATGGTTAAGGTTAAGCGCCCAATAATTACCCTTGCCATTGGTATTTAAATCAGAGCCATCTTCATAATCATGGGCATAGGTTAACGATGGATTAAGCGGTAAGGCTACAGCCAATGTCCCAAAGAACTCCTTTGACGAGGTGCTTGTGCCTGGGAAGGAATACCACGTATGCCCCACCGTCACTGTATAAGGCCCCTCTGTTTGTGTATAAGAAACATAGCCATCGCTTTCCGATGAATTTAATGCATCCTTATTTTCAACAGGAGCACTTCCCCAATAACCTGCCGTAAACCCATTGGCCGTAACACTAACCCCCGGCTGCACCACCGCATCACGGTCAAGGTATTGGCCGCGCCAAACATATTTATTGTAATAATCAACCGTTGCTGCGGCATTTACCTTAACATTATTTTCCTTAAAGAAATCATCCAGCAAGGTGTTCTGGGCTGCAGGAGACGCTTCCACAGCGGCAGCAGGAGCAGGGGCAACAGGAGCCTCTTGTGCATAAGCACCCCTAATGCTTAATAAGCTTAAGAAGAACACGGCAAGAAATTTGTATCTCATTTTATTTCCCTTTCTGTAAAATAAAAAACCCGCGACCCCCTTATCAACACATTTAGGGAATCTCGGGCATCAATGCCTGGTATTTATATCAACATTAAAGCTAAGACAACAACGCCTTAACCTTGCTCAATGATGATTTAATATACGTTTATTCTTAATTCTTGTCAAATTTTTATTTCCAACGCCTCCTGCTGGTGTTTTCAAAACCGCCATGATATACTTGGGCCATGTTGCCTCTTATAATCATTTTATCTGTTTTATTATCATGCCCTGCGCCAGCACAGGCAACAATTAATCAAGAACTTTGCACCGCCCTTGCTAAAACCCAACCAGAAGATCTTGAAAAAGCCATTGCTTACTGTTCACAAGCCCTGGAAGAAAACCAAACCAGCCCTGCCTTGCAATTAATCTTAGCTAATTTGCTTTATCAGGCAAGAGATTATCAAGGTGCCCTGACATTTGCAGAGGCATCCGTCAAGCTATCGCCTGCGCGTGCTGAAACACATCAGCTGTTAGGAAAGATTTACACTAAAAATGAAAATGCCCCCAAGGCTATTGAACACTTTCAACAAGCCTTGGCGCTAAATCCAAATAATATTGAAAATGTCAGCAATATGGGCTTTATCTCTTGGCTTAAAAAAGATTATGCAGCGGCCTTGGGATTTTTTAACCAAGCCATTAACATCGATAAATATAATCCCCAATATGATGAAATAGCCGGTGATTGCCAAAGCTACCTTAAAGATTTTGATAACGCCCTTAACAATCTTGTCAGCTCTTCAGTCTTAGACCCTAACCCGCGCATCTTCTTAAAAATTGCTCAGTTATTATCAGTCATGAAGCATTTTGAAGAAGCATCGAAATACCTGATCAAAACCGTGCGTTACAAACCTAATGACCCTGAACTCCGTGAACGGCTAGCCAAAACATTAGCATTGGCCCATTTAAAAGAAGAAGCGCGCGTTGCCTATTTGGAAACAGCCAATATTTATAAGCAGATGGGGTTCTTGCAGAAGGCTAAAGAAATGGTGAAAAAAGCCCAGCTCTAATCGTGGTTAACGGCACTATCGATTGCCGTTAAATAAAATAACAAATTCACCTTTGGGCGGATGTTTGGTGAAATGCTTAATATGATTGGCCGCCGTATCCCGACGGACTTCTTCAAACATCTTAGTCAACTCTCGCGCCACCACCACTTCCCTGTCACCTAACACTTCTGCCATTTCCAAAAGAGCCTTAAGCAGGCGATGGGGCGATTCATAACAAATAACCGTGCGATTAGCGTCAATCCAACCTTCAATAGCCTTGCGCCTTGCACCAGATTTAACCGGTAAAAATCCTTCAAAACTAAAATGATGTGCTGGCAAGGCGGATAAGGTTAAGGCGGTGATCACCGCCGTAACCCCGGGAATCACATTAATTGGAATACCAGCAACGCGTGCCGCTTCAATCAAGGTATAGCCCGGATCACTAATCCCCGGCGTCCCTGCATCGGAAATAAGCGCAATATTCTTACCTTCTTTAAGCAAACCAATTAAATAATCCGTCTTGCCCTCTTCGTTATGCGTAAAAAAACTGGTCAACGGCTTGCTAATTTCATAAGCATCCAACAGGATTTTAGAATGACGCGTATCCTCCGCTGCAATCATATCAACACTTTTCAGCGTCTCAATGGCACGCAGCGTAATGTCCTTCAAATTGCCTATAGGAGTAGAGACAATGTAGAGCATATTTATTCGACAGTCACAGACTTAGCAAGGTTGCGGGGTTGATCAACGTCGTTGCCGCGCTTGACTGCAATATAATAAGCTAACAATTGTAATGGTAACGCTACTAACAGCGGAGTTAATAATTCATGCGCCTTGGGGATATCTAAAACAAAATCCGCATGACGTTTGATTTCCTTATCCCCTTGGGTGGCAATGGCAATGATATTGCCCTTACGCGCGCGAATCTCCTGCATATTAGAGGCCATCTTTTCATACACATGTGACTGCGGGGCAATACACACTACGGCACGGTATTCATCAATCAAGGCTATAGGCCCATGCTTCATCTCCCCAGCGGCATAACCTTCTGCTGGAATATAGGAAATTTCTTTTAACTTTAACGCCCCTTCTAATGCCGAGGGGTAATTAACATTGCGGCCTAGGAACAAGAAACACCCAAAATGCGAATTCGCCTCAGCAGCTTTCTGCACATGGGCTTTCTTCTTTAATATATCCTTATACAAGAGCGGGATTCTCTTTAATTCAGCAATAAATTTCTTCGCCCCTGCAGGAGAAATAGTCTTTCGTGCAGCCGCCAATCTTAACGCAAGAATATAAAACATCATTAGCTGCGCCGTATACGCCTTCGTTGATGCCACCCCGATTTCTGGGCCGGCATGCGTATACAAAACACCGTCAGACTCACGCACAATAGATGAACCAATCACATTGCATATAACAACAATCTTTGCTCCCTTGGCCTTTGCTTCACGCACTGCGGCTAGGGTATCTGCTGTCTCTCCGCTTTGACTGACCGCCACCAACAAGGTGTGTTTATCGATAATTGGATTGCGGTAACGGAATTCACTGGAGGTGTCCACATCAACAGGCAGCCGCGCTAATTCCTCAATCACATATTTGCCAACCAGCCCTGCATGATACGCCGTACCGCAGGCCACCATGGCAATACGCTTAATGCCACCCAACACCGCATCGGATAAATCCAGGCCTTCGCAATTTAATCGGCCATTCTTTAAACGTAAACTAATCATCTGGGCAAGAGCCTGAGGCTGCTCATGAATTTCCTTAAGCATAAAATGCGGATAGCCTTCTTTTCGCGCCGCTGTAACATTAAAATCAACAGTATCAATTTTAAATGCTGCTGCTTTTCCCGCAAAATCTGAAACCTTAACCCCTTCCTTGGTCAAGACAGCCATTTGACCGTCTTTCAAATAGATGACACGGCGGGTGCGTTCAATAATCGCCGGCACATCGGAAGCAATATAATTTTCTCTCTCACCAACCCCCACAATCAATGGCGATCCAACCCGCGCAGCCACCAGCATATCTGGATGATCCGCATGAATAACGCCAATAGCAAACGCTCCTTTTAATTGATTAATCGCACGGCGCACCGCTTCTACCAAATCACCGTTATAAAGGGTAGCCACTAAATGAGCAATCACCTCAGTATCTGTTTGGGAAATAAATTTACAACCCTTCTTCTTCAACGCTTCTTTAAGGGGCTGGTAATTTTCAATAATGCCGTTATGCACAACAGCCAGGCGATGCTTATTATCGGTATGAGGATGGGAATTGATATCTGAAGGCAAACCATGCGTTGCCCAGCGGGTATGCGAAATGCCAACACTGGCATAAGGCACCGGCTGATGGCGTATTAATTCTTCCAACGAAGCAATCTTGCCCTTGGCTTTACGGACAATCAATTGGGCATTGTGGCCTAAAAGACCAACCCCGCTGGAATCATAACCACGGTATTCTAATTGCTTTAAACTATCAATAAGGATGGGAAGAGCATCTTTGGAGCCGACATAGCCGATGATACCGCACATAGGATTGGACCCGGATAAAATAAAAGGGGTCGGGATTAAAATATCCCAACCCCTTCAAATGAACGTTAAACTGTTGCTGGTCTAATGTTAACCAAGGTCATGACCTTGTTATAGCTGCTTTTCTTGCGGGTGAAATAAACTTCACCATCAATACCAGCTGTAAGGGAAGAACGGCCAATCACATTAAGACCAGGACGCCATTGGTCACCCTTACGGGTTAATACGGTGCCTGCTTTAACTTTCTGACCACCGGAAACCTTAATACCGGTTGTTTCACAATAAAATTTACTTGAAATACCACCAACACGACCACCCATGAAATCCTCCTGGTTACTTAAATTTTGCAAGGGCTTAATATACACCAAAGCACCATTTTTGCAAACAAAATTTCTTGGTGCCAGCGCTTATTTCTTTTGGGCTAAAATCTTATCAATTTCCGCTTTAAACGTATTTAAATCACGGGCATTTGTCTTCTTGCCATTTAAAAAGAAGGTTGGTGTGCCGCGCACATCAGATTTTTCCGCTAAAGCCATATCTTCTTCGATCTGCTTTTCCCATTGAGCATCTTTATTCTTCAAATCTTCCATTAATTTATTATAGTTTAACCCTAAGGTCTTCGCATATTCCTTAACCTTGCCCTCATCGATATTGGCAGCATTTTGTAAAAGCAATTCAAACATTTCAAAATATTTGCCTTGCTCATTAGCAGCCAGGGCTAACTTTGCCGCAGGCCTTGCCTTGGGGTGAAACGGCAACGGATAATTCTTTACCATGAACCTTACCTTATCCGGATATGCTTTTAATACCTCAGCAACCGGCGGATAAAACCGGTTGCAAAACGGGCATTGAATATCGGAGAATTTCACCAACACAATTGGCGCATCCTTTTTTCCCTTCACCGGTGATGAACCAACCGGCAAATCATAAACCTTGTTTAAATCTTCCTGCGGCGGCTGGGGAGCCTGGGCAGCTGGTGATGGCGCCCTATTTTCCAGGTTAGCTAAACGCTTTTCAATCGCATCTAATTTAGCCAGCACCGCCTTGTTGTCTGCGCCATTAATCATGCCTAATTTCTGCTCTATGCTGCGCTGCGTAGCTCCAATCGCACCTAATTGCCCAGCCAGCGGAGAAACAGCAACACCCACCGCATTGCCAATCCCAAACAATAAACTGACCCCGGATAAAACGCCGATAATAATAACTAACGCCACAATTAAAATATTATTCTTCATAAAATGCTCCTGTCTTAACCGCCGCCAGGCCCTCTAGGCCTTATTGATTAAACATTATTCAATGCTATATCAAGATTAAAACTTGCGCAATCAATTTGCAAAATTATAAATCAATCCGGCCATACTTTTCAACAATATACTTAATATCATCCCACCGCTTACGGCACCCAAAAACAGCTACAATCAAGGTTTTCTTCCCATTAGGGATATAACCGACAAAGCAGGATTGCGCGTCATTCGTATAACCTGTTTTGCCAAACACCTGCCTTTTCCAATTTAGGAATAATGATTTATTATGTGATTTAAGGAAACTGCGCCGACCTTCCTTGGAATAAATGATGCGGTATTTATAAGAAATGGCGCTGCGGAAAAAATTATTCTTAATGGCCTCCCTAAAAATCAACGCCATATCATTAGCGGTGGTGTATTGCTTCCTACCCGGTGAAGGCAATCCGTGTGGATTGGAAAATAAACTATGTTTAGCGCCCAACTGCCGTGCTTTTTGATTCATCATCGCCACAAATTCAGCTTCAGACCCCGCCACCGCCTCGGCTAAAACAATGGCCACATCATTCGCTGACTTTAACAATAAGGCATACAGCAAATCGCGCACCTTATACTGTTCGCCCGCCTGTGCCCCAAGTTTTGTCGGCTGCGCTTGGGTGGCGCGTTGGCTAACCGTGACATATTGATCAAGGGATAATTTTTCTAACACCAAGATAGCAGTTAATACCTTGGTGGTGCTGGCAGGAAAAACAATTTGATCCGCGTCGCGGCCAAAATGGCGTTGACGGTGATCTGCATCAATCAAGATCGCTGAATTAGCTGATAACCGGTACGCTTTTTTGCGCTTCTTCTTGCGTGCGGCAAAAGCATCATCAGGGCAAATCAAGATAATGATTAGACCAATGATCAGCGCTTTACGTAAAAACTGTATCATGCCTTCCCTTAACTATCCTTGGAATGATTTTAATGCCGCCTCATGCACGCAAGCCACCGCCTGAGCAACAGCTTCAGTTGGCATCAACAGCGACCCTTCAGCTAAATTAATCCGCCAACCCTTATCTGTCCCGGCAATAACAACGCGGATATTTTGAGCCACCAGGCCATCACAAGCAATCACATGAACCAGGGCTGTTTTTTTCTTTGGATCATAAAGAAAATCCCGAAATGCAACCGCCAGCCCATCCTTGGAATATTCTACTAAATTAAAATTATCCGGATTAAAATCCTTGATGGTATATGTCTGCATGGCGGCATCCTCCCTAACAGGAATATCCTGATGTTCTTTTTTCGTCAACAATAACTCATAAAACTCACGCTGGCCGCCATCATACCATTTTTTTTCAAATTTAGTACCGTAAGAAGCGGAAATTGTTTTAAAACTAATCTCAAAGCCCGTGCCCGGCAATTGCTCAAGCACCCAATCAACATAAGGGCGAAAATCAGTAACAATCTTCAACACCCCCCCATCGATAAGACGGCTATTGGTCAATGCTAAAAACGCTGGTGTAAAAAGCCGGTGCTTGGCATCTGATTTCTTCGGCCATGGCGGCGGATAAAGGCAATGTATCCGGCTTATTGTTCGAGGGCTTATATAACGCTCAAAACCCGCCCGCGCATCCAAGCGCATCACCCGCACATTAGCTAAACCGGTCCGGCTTAACTTACGCAAGGTGCGCGTAATGCGTTCACAATATTCTTCAAAGCCAATAAAATTAACCGCTGGATTTACCTGGGAGATCTTGGCTAAATATTCACCGTTGCCAAAACCAATTTCAACTTCAATGGGATTATTATTATTAAAAATGACCGGCCACGAGCTAGGGCGGGTTAAACTTGCATGGTTTAAAAAAGGTTTTAATGACACATAAAATGGCTTCATGGGAACTTATTCTTTGGCAAGCAAGGCTTGAAGGAAAGGCCAGCCCCGGCCGATTAATTTCTCATCTTTAAACACCAACGGCATTAATTCATTGTCCTTAATAATGCCGTCAGGCTGATGAACTCGGGCCACGTAATATTCAACCAAATAGGTTCCTTGCGGTATTTTTAATTCTTCACTCTTATAGGGATTGGTAATCGTCAGCGGCTTATATGCATCTGCGGAATTAGCAGCGGCTTTATCCGGCGCCAACTGCGGGGTGTTTTCTTTAATCATGCTGCTGGTATAACCAATAATAATCTCCTGCCCCATCACCTGGTGCACCTCGTCAATGCCCATGCCTTCTTTAACAGCTAACAGGGAACCTTCATTTAACAACAAGGTTTGGCGGCTAGCGGATTGAAGCGGGTCATACACTTCATTAATCGCACAGCCCGATAATGCAACAGCTATTATAAAATAAAAAAAGATTCTCATTCTTCCTCATCCCTAGTTTAATAGCCCCACCCGGAGAGGCACTGTCAATAGTCGCTGGTGGCGCGTTTCACCACCAAATCCACCACCAAAGATTAAAACAATGGTCCGTTTTCTGCAGCCAATATTAACTTCCGATTATTTTCTAAAAATTCAATTCTTTTAAACAAATTAAAGAATCCCTGCCGGCCAAGCAATCCAACTCCCTTGTGATTCATCTTTTTCGAAAAACCTGCAAAACATGGGAATTCCCACGCTTCTTTTCCAATAATCAAAGCAACCTTGATGTGATGAAAATACAAGGTTTCTTGACCTCCCACCCCATAGGTTGGCAATCTTTTGCCCAGCTCAACATTAAGCCCAATCAATTCCCCTAACTGAGAAGGAAACACACAATAATCAGCCCCGGAATCAATAATAGAATCAAAAGAGAAATCAAGTCGTTTTGTCTTACTCTCTAAAACAGTTGCAACAATGGGAGAATATTTAACCTGCGCTGGGAAATCTCCCCGCGAAGGCATATGAATCTTCTTATAGGGAATAGTAAACGTGTGTTTCAATAGATAACGGAAGCTGTTGATTCATTAGGAGATTTGACCATATGAGGGCATTGCTCACCCTTTTGATGCGCTTGCTTTAAAGCTGCTTTCAGATTTCTGGAATGAGCAATAATGGCTGTTTGATTTGATGTAAGTGCCACCCACTCGCCAGCATATGGCTCAATAAGATCAGCGGTAGACTGTTTTTTAGCGTGATTCATAATATTATTGTCCATCTATTTCCATAAAATACAAGAAAAATCTACAGGCTCGTTAGCCTGATTCTATGTCTGTGTGGATTGAAAAATAGCTCCAACCGGAAAAACTATCAGCTAGGTGCTATTTAATACTTTTACCACCAAATCCACCACAAATAGGAATTATTTAAACTGCGCTTTTATTCTTGGGCTGATAAGAAAATAGATGGGAAAGGCAATAAAAAGCAAGATCATAAACTCACCATATAGACTTGGGGCAAGGCCATGTTTCATGCATCCAAAAGTAACCTTATATAATACGGCTGTGCCACCAATGCATGAGAGGACTAAGCAGAGTTTTCTTCCCCAAACCTTTTTCATAAAAATACCAATGCCTCCTACAATGAAAAATAATCCAGCAATAATACTAAAAGTTGTTTCAACGGTCTTAGCCGTATCGAGAGAAATGCTTTGCAGACGGGAATAATCAATATTGGCGGGCGTAAACAAGCTCATAATCCCAGCGCCTATATAAATTAGACTGAGTAAAGATATTAGTATTGAATCGAACCTATTGTTTTTTTCCATGAATAAAGAATAGCATTAAAATAGAGTAAAGACCATGCCGCAGGGAAGAAATAGTATTGCGATACCTTGACTAGCATTGTGATAGCTGGTAGCCCCAACCGGATTTGAACCGGTGTTTTCTGCCTGAGAAGCAGACGTCCTGACCAGGCTAGACGATGGGGCCAAAGGCGGCATAAATATATCAATGGACACCCTAATCGTCAATGTAAATATCATTGACACCCTCCCCCCCTCTTTTATAATCAAATCAACTGTATTGACCCTTAAAGGAGCTGTTGATTGTCGACGCATATTGCAATAGGTTTTAGCCAAGCGACTAATCCTGAAGAAGCCGCTCAAGAAGCCGCTCGCCAGGCTAAAAGCAAGTTCAAAACCCCTGGGGTCGACCTGGCCTTAGTTTTTGCCAGCCCCCACTACGGCGATCTAAAAAGCCTTACCGCCATCAACAGCATTCTAAAACCAAACCACCTAATCGGCAGCTGCAGCAATGCAGTAATATTAAGTGAGGGGATATTCCCGCGCGGCATTGCTATCCTGGCAATGAATTCCCAAGAAATTTTTTGTTCAAACTCTGCTATCACAAACCTAAACAATAGCGACCTGCGCCAGGCTGGTTTTGAATTAGCCAAAAAAGCAGGCGTTGACCTGCGTGACCGGCAACGCCAGGCTGGCATTGTCTTTGCAGACCAAATTTTCCAAAACAGCGCCCCATTTATCCAGGGAGCTCATGAGGCTTGGGGCACCGGATTTCCCATGGTCGCCGTAGTCGGCTCAAGCGATTCAAACACCAAGCCCAACTATCAATTCTTCCAAAAACAAGCGGTGGCTAATGCCGCTGTCAGTTTATTGTTAGGGGGGGATATCCACGTTGCCTTCAGCAACAGGCACGGCTTTAAACCTTTAGGCAAGCCACGCACCATTACGCAATCCCAGGGCTGCATCATTCAAAGCATTGACAATAAACCAGCCGTACATATTTATACGCATTTCCTTCCAACGGAAGCCCCGCAAATCACCCGGTCATTCCTTAAGTCACACGCAACGCTTTACCCCTTGGGGATCTATATTGAAGAACAGCACCAATACCTTTTGCGAAACCCAGTTGACATACTTATTGACGGGAGTATTGTATGTCAAGGGGATGTCCCCCAAGGCGCTGAAGTGCATTTAATGATTAACAGTAAGGATGCTTGCCGTCGGGCCGGGGTCGAAGCCGCTCGTGAGATTACCGATAGCTTAGGCCAGCAGCAGGCTAAGGCTGTCTTAATTTTTGAATCCACCGTACGGCGAAAAATCTTAGGAAGGGACGCCTGGGGAGAGATTCAAGCTATTAAAGAAATTCTAGGGCCAGATGTACCCATTATCGGGATGGGCACCAGCGTGCAGCTGGCCCCTTTTAAATCACTCAATGAAATGCGCGCTATCTATATGCACAATGAAAATATCTTAATGGTAGGCATTGGTTAATACATGACGATTTGGGATATTAACGCACAAACCCTGCTTCCCTTCCTTAGCATCGCCTGCATTATTTTCTTTAGCGCGACGCTCTTTCTTTTTATTGTCCTGGCCAATAAGGATGAAAAACTGCAAGAAGCCCAATTAGCCTTAAATAAACTCTTACGCTCGTTTAATGAGCTTGATGAACAAGCCAAACTTATTGTTAAGACTGATCTTGAACTCAATAAAGCCCAAAGCCAGCTAGACCAACGGCTTGAAGGGCTTAATGCCCTGCAGCGGGTGTCCCAACAAATCAGCCAAGCCCTTAACGAAGAGGAAATCTTCCTCAAGCTCACCCCTACTCTTTTTGGGGAATTGGGATTCGCCAGGGTGCTGGCAGCCACCTTTGATGAAGAACAGAAATTAAAATCACGCCTAACCGTTACCTACAATGAAGCCCAGGCTGGAAAAATCTTAACTAAATTCCAAGGGCTAGAATTTTTTAAAAATCTGCTTAATGAAACACATCCCATTTCATCATTAAACGGCCCCAGGAAAACCAAGGAAGAAATCATCCAGCTGTTTGAATCAGAACACTTTATTTTTGTCCCCATCACCACCCAAAGCGGGCCGCTGGGCTTTATATTCGTCGGTAACCGCTTAAATGCCCCAGCTGTCACCCAGGGTGATGAAGAATTAATTAGCCTCTTGGCTGGACATATCGGCCAAGTAGTTGAAAATGCCCAGCTCTTTGAAAAGGTGTTTAGGTCATCCCAAGAACTTGAAATCAAGGTTAAAGAGCGCACCAAACAATTAGCCTCAGCCCTATCTAAGGTTGAAGAAATAAACCGGCGTAAGAATGAATTTATCTCTGCCGTTTCCCATGAATTGAGAACCCCGCTCACCTCCATCAAGGGATATGCAGCCATCCTCATTGCAGGAAAAATCGGCGCCATTCCAGATGCAGTTAAAGAACGGTTGGCCAAGATTAATAATCATTCAGACAACTTGGTTAGCTTAATTAATAATTTGTTGGATATTGCCCGCATTGAATCCGGGCACCAGGAAATGAAATTTGCCATCTATTCACCAAAACATATTATTGATAATGTCGCTGACTTGCTCGCCCCGCAAATAACAGCCAAGGAAATCAAACTCCAGGTGCAACTGCCACCCGAGGC
>JACCDV010179219.1_pt1 | contig 19539 bp, 19 predicted proteins | sample 7446131 | NCBI WGS metagenome assembly JACCDV01 (sample SAMN15323448, study PRJNA562643) | freshwater metagenome | isolation source: river surface water | place: USA:Blue River Watershed | collected 2017-08-17 | reverse complement strand
CGCAGGGCACTTTCTCCTGCGCACAAACTAAATCACCACCTTGCGGCGGGATTTAGTGTTTGTGCGTAGGGCAGGAGTTTCTCGGCTTACAGCCGCAGTACCCGTTTCCGATTTGTTCACAATAAGAATTGCTCACAAATACCGGAGAACGGCTTCGAATCCTGCATGAAAGTGCCGCAGGGCACTTTCTCCTGCGCGCAAACTAAATCACCACCTTGCGGTGGGATTTAGTATTTGTGCGTAGGGCAGGATTCGAACCTGCGTAGCCCAGTGGGCGACAGATTTACAGTCTGTTGCGATTGACCGCTCCGCCACCTACGCATGTGGGAATACTATACCTGAGTGAAGCAAAAAAATCAAAGGTTTTGGCATATAAAAAAGGAGGCGCACGAGTGCCCCCCTTTTAGACTTTAGTCGTCGGCCCAGCCATAGTCATCATCGTCAGGGTCGATCTCATTTGTCACCCTTCTCTCGCGCACGGAGACTTTTTGCTTGGGATAGAGTGTATTATTGAACAGTGCGATCACTCTGGTGATCGTCGCATCCACGTCTTCCTTTTTTAAGGATTCAGGGAGATCGACGGTCACAATGTAGGGCATGATCCAAATATCACTCTCATCCACTTCTTTCTGGATGCTCTCGAAAAGCAAACGCAGAGGCTCGTTCCTTATGGAATCTGCTCCCAATCGGATAATCTTTTTTTTGGTGAGCGGGTGTCTTGTGCGAATTGTGAAGTGCCTCTCCCAACCGTGCGACCGCTCGACAAGAACAACGGGCTGATCGAGCGCGCGTCGTGCCTCAGTGATCAGTTGTGTCAGCCTCTCGTGCCGTGGCGACTCACGAACCACTTCATCGAAGTAGGGTTTGGTTGCAGTCCAAAATTCATCCCAAGAGAGCGCTCCAGAGAGACCGATGAACATGCACCTCCCACAAAAACTCCAGTTTTCATAGAGGGCGAGCTCGTCCACGCCGGGAAGAGAGAGGAGGTCGTCGACCATCCGAGCGCTCTGCGAGGTGAACTCTACTTTGCGGGCAAGTTGTTCGCCACGAGGTTTCGTAAGAGTAACGGATTGCGCGCACCTACCTTTCTCGGTGAGAAGGGGAAACGGGAATCCTTGAATTTCTTGCCCATCCGGGTTCGAGGGGTAATCAATGATCTTCAACATGATCCTACTCCTTGAAAAATACGCAGACCACAACGTCGACGTTGAGGATTGAATTGGTGAATCCAAATGGCATTATATATCAAAATTGTACTTGTGTCAACTTTTTTTTGAAGCAATAGCATGGGCGCAAAAGACATTATTTCTCAAATTCTGGAGAAAAAAGATCCCCAAAAGGGGATCTTAGGTTGGTGTGGCAACATATCTTCTATCGCAGAATCATTTCAAACCGAATATGAAGAGCAGGGATTATTCAACCCCACGCATGCAAGGTAGTCCTCCCAGTCATGGAGGGTGACCGCGTAAGTCCGCTTTCTGGTTTCAGGCGGTCTCCGATCTCCAAAATCTATTTGGACAAAGCAGACCACGTGAATATCCGGAATATGCTTCTTGGCGTAACGTTTTCCTTCAAACGTTCGACCGAGAACAGCATGAAAGTCGAGCCCCGCCGCCGCAGCGGCGCCACATGGCGCGTGACACTTCAAGATGAGCGTGTCCATCTCCTTCATTTTCATTGCATTGCGCGCATGCCCGAGAAGGATTTCGTGTTCATTGCCGATGCGTGTTTCGGAGTAGGGGGACATAAGTGTCCCTCCTCCGTTGAGCGCAAAGAGGTGCACGCGTTCGAGATTCGCTGCGGCAGTGCTAACGTTCCGAAGAAAATCAATCTTGTCATGAAGCTGATCGCAATCAGAACAGACAAGCGCCATAAAACCATTGGGGGCGTGAATGCGGTGTGGTGCAACGTCTTTAAGTAAACCGCGACGCTTCAGGTCACAAATGATCTCATAGTCTTGATTAGTGAGGCGAAGACTCATGGCAAAACTCCCTTGTGGTGAGAAGTCAAAACTATTAAGAACTGCCGGGGCAAACTTTACCGCTCATTTTCATTCACGTCAATGGTGTTTGTCCACCATTCGCAAATATCCCCAGCGATCTTTTGATTTTTTGGATAAATATGCTAGGGTGGAGCCACTTATGCACGAAGGGGTACATGTTTCACTTGCGGCAGGACACCTGACGACGTGGTTCGGCGTTCCCGTCACCAACTCACTCATTATGAGCTGGGTGGTCGTTGCTATTGTGTTATTGCTTGCTTTTGTTGTGCGAAGGAATGTCGCGCTCGTCCCCGGAAAGATTCAGGTTGTCGCGGAAACACTCATCGGAGGACTGCACAACTTTGTCGCCGAGACACTCGAGGACAAAGCGCTCGCGCGTCGTTTCACTCCATTTTTGCTCGCGCTCTTTCTCTTCATTCTTGTCGGGAACTGGACCGAATTCGTTCCCGGAGTAGAAAGTATCGTCGTACACGACGCCCACGGCGAAGCAACACCGCTTTTGCGCGGCATGAACACTGACTTCAATGTTCCACTCGCGCTTGCGATCATTACATTCATTACGATCGAAGTTGCCGGGATCATGGCGGTCGGACTCATGCCGTATGTTGGGAAGTTCATCAATTTTCATTCTCCGGTCGGTTTCTTCGTCGGAATCCTTGAGCTTCTTTCTGAGGTGATTCGTCTCATTACCTTCTCTTTTCGTCTCTTTGGTAACGTCTTTGCGGGAAGCGTGTTGCTGCTCATCATCACCTATCTTGTTCCGTACTTTGTCCCTGTCCCATTCATGCTCTTCGAGATCTTTGTCGGACTCATTCAGGCCGCTGTCTTCATGCTTTTGTCGCTATTTTTCATAAAATTAGCGATCATGAAACCCGGCCACTAGGCATGCACTATTATTCGTTATTCATTTAATTCATTTTTCCCGTATGGAAACAGAAACAGCAAAGCTTTTCGCAATGGCCATTGCCGCCGGTGTCGGCGTGCTTGGACCCGGACTCGGTCTCGGTTTTTTGGTTGGCAAGTCGGTTGAGGCGATCGGACGCAACCCGGACGCGTATGGCAAGATCTTCTCGACGATGATCTTGGGTGCGGCCTTGACCGAAGCGCTCGGCATCCTCGCACTTGTTTCGGCCTTCATTATTCGATTCCTCTAATCCTCCCACTTCCTTCGTATGGAGATCCTTCACGCATTCGGTATAGAGTGGAAACTTCTCGCCATTCAGGTGATCAACTTTGCGGTGGTGCTTTTTGTGTTACATCGCTTTGCGTATAAGCCGGTCATGGCGATCATTGCAAAACGCGAGAAGGAGATCGCGGATGGGGTTCGCGCCGCGGAGGAAGCCAAACAAGAGGAGGCGCGTATTCACGCCGAAAAGGACGCCATACTTGCTCATGCGCGCGAGGAGGGGGGAAAGATCGTGGAAGAACTACGTAAGTCGGGAATCGAATCCGAACGCACGATCGTTCGTGAGGCGCAGGAGATGTCTTCGTCGATATTGACCGACGCGCACGCGCGTGCCGAAGAGGAACGCGCGCACTTGCTTCGTGAGAGTGAGAAGGAGATCGCGCGCACCGCACTCCTTGCGGCGGAAAAAATCTTACGAGCGAATAATGTGGCTCATTCCTAGACCATGCGCGCTTCGACTTACGCCAAAGCATTGCGGGAAGCACTTCGATCGCGGACTCAGGATGAGGACGTTCTTGTCGAACACTTTGTCGCGACGGTTCGCGCGAACGGTCATGAACATCTTTTCCCCGGCATCATAAAGGCCTTTGGGCGATTGGCGGAGAAGGAAGTACGGAGCGAGACGATCGAGATCACTTCCGCAACTTCGCTTGCCGAACAGGAGGTGGTTGAAGTACTGAAACGACCCGAGTACCGTGAGCTTCTTACCGCATCCCATCGTCGCGTCGCGCGACATATTGACGAGAATATCGTCGGAGGGATCATTGTCCGCGCCGGCTCGCGCCGAGTCGACGGGAGTTACAAACGCGCATTGCTTGATATTTACCAAGAATTCACCAACACCTTATAAGACTTGAGATTCATCACTTCACCATGGAACACGTAGTAGAAAAACTAAAAAAGCAGATCATTGAATTCACCCCAAAGGCCAAGCAGGAGAAGGTCGGCGTGGTCATGTCCGCTGCGGATGGTATCGCGGAAGTGGACGGACTCGACGATGTCATGATGTCTGAGATGGTTGTCTTCGAGACGACGGAAGGGAAGAGCCTTGAGGAGACACTTCAAGGTGAGGATGCGCTCATCGGAATGGCGCTCAACCTCGAAGAGGATTCGGTGAAGGTGGTCGTGCTTGGTGACGCGACGAAGATCAAGGAAGGCATGCTCGTGCGCTCGACCGGACAGATCCTCTCGATCCCGGTCGGTGATGAGTTGGTGGGGCGCGTGGTGAATCCGCTCGGAGAAGCGTTGGATGGAGGCGTGCCCGTACGTACGAGCGCGCGCAATCCGATCGAGCGTCGCGCGTACGGTGTGATCGAGCGCAAGTCGGTCTCGACACCGCTTCACACCGGGATCAAGGCGATCGACGGCATGGTGCCGATCGGTCGTGGACAGCGCGAACTCATCATTGGTGACCGTCAGACGGGGAAGACCGTCGTCGCGATCGATACTATTTTAAATCAACTCAATGAGCCGGTAGCGAATCGTCCTATTTGTATTTACGTGGCAATCGGACAAAAGGATTCCAAGATCGCGCGCATCGTTCAGCAGTTGAAGGATCGCGGAGCAATGGACTATACAATCGTCGTGTCGGCCTCGGTCTCTTCGTCGGCCGCACTCCAATTCCTCGCTCCGTACGCCGGCGCCGCGATCGGTGAATATTTTATGGATGCGGGACGCGATGCGCTGGTGATCTATGACGATCTTTCCAAACATGCGGTGGCGTATCGCCAAATGTCGCTCCTTTTGCGCCGTCCGCCCGGACGCGAGGCGTATCCCGGAGACATCTTCTATCTCCACTCTCGTTTGCTTGAGCGCGCCGCGCGTCTTTCCGACAAGATGGGAGGAGGTTCGCTGACTGCGCTTCCGATCATTGAGACGCAGGAGAACGACGTGTCGGCATATATTCCGACGAATGTCATTTCTATCACGGACGGGCAGATCTATCTCGAGGCGGACCTTTTCAACAAAGGCATTCGCCCCGCGATCAACGTCGGTGTCTCGGTGTCTCGTGTCGGTTCATCCGCGCAGACCAAGGCGATGAAGAAGGTTGCGGGAAAACTTCGTCTCGAACTCGCGCAGTTCCGCGAACTTGAAGCGTTCGTGCAATTCTCGTCTGACCTTGATGCGGAGACGAAACAGCGCATCGAAAAAGGGAAGCTCATGGTCGAGGTCTTGAAGCAAGACAAATCTGTCCCGCTCCCGTTTGAGAAACAGGTCGCGATCATCTTTGTCGCCGGCGCGGATGTCCTGAATGATTGTGACAAGTCCCGTGTTCCCGAGATCGAGTCCGCATTCTTTGCGCTTCTTGAGTCGCAGTACCCGGAGGTCTTGAAAGAGATCGCCGCATCCCGCGACCTCTCGGAAGGATCGCAAAAGACCTTGAAAGACGCTGTGGAAACCCTCCGCGCAACCCGCCAGGAATTCTTCGGGAAGTAAGCCCTGATCTTTCTCATTTCTTGTCCACATTATGTCCCTCAAAGCCGTTAAAAACAAAATAAAGTCGATCGACAAGACTCGCCAGGTGACGAAGGCGATGGAAGCCGTTTCCGCGGTCAAGATGCGCAAGTCGCAGTCGCTCGCGATCGGAACGCGACCATACGCGCTTTCTGCGCTCAAGATCCTTCGCAGTATCTCGGGTTCCATCGAAGCGGCAAATCACCCTCTCACGACTGAACGCCCGGTGACACGCACGATCCTCATTGTGGTCTCCGCCGACAAGGGGCTTGCCGGAAGCTACGGCGCGTCACTCTTGAAACAGACCTACCGTTTCATGGCGGAGCATGCGCTCACCAAGGACAATACCGCGCTTGTTGTGATCGGGAAGAAAGCGCACGAACATTTTGCAAAGCGTGGCTGGACGATCCTTTCGCATTATGAGCACTGGAGTGATCATGTGGACTTTGATGCGATCCGACCGCTCGCGGATATGGTGAAGGAATTGTTCGTGAACGGATCTTATGATCGCGTGCATATCGTATATACGAACTTCGTCTCGACCCTCAAGCAGGCGGTGTACACGCGACAACTTTTGCCGGTCTCCTTTGCGCGCGTCGAAGAAGTTGTGCGCGGGATCACTCCCGAGAAGGGGAAATTCTCCGACGTCGCAAGGGGAGACGATTTGCGCGTGAAAGAGTATTCTTTCGAGCCTTCCGCCGAGACGATTCTTGCGAATTTGATCCCGCTCCTTTTCAATATCCAGATCTACCACTCGATCCTTGAGGCGAACGCATCGGAGCATTCTGCGCGTATGATCGCGATGAAGAACGCCTCCGACAGCGCGGGAGATATTTCGCGAGGACTCAAGCTTTATTTCAATAAGGTCCGCCAATCCGCGATCACGAGAGAGGTTTCCGAGATCGTCGGTGGCATGGAATCGATGCGTATCGTTGATCGTTAATCATTCATTACATCATTATGGACGAAGACATGAACATGGACCGGATCGTAAAAGAAGATGTTGTTGACGCCGCGGGTGACCCGGAGCAGACCGACACCCTCGACCTTCTTACGATCTACTTCGAGCAAGAGTGCGCGGGAAGCAAGGATGCCGACGTGCTCATCAAGGAAGCAAAAGCCGCCGCGACGATCCTCTTTGAAGCGAAGCGATATGAGGATACGGTCGAATGGCTCGACCGGGTCGCGACCAAGCTCTCCGACGAAGAAGGCCCTGACAGTGAACTCTATATGGCGTTCGCGGAAAGCGAGGACCTTGAGGATCTTCGCATGAAGGCAACCGACAAGATCTTTGGAGGCGAAGAGGAGGAAGAAGATGATGATTATGATAATGACGACGAATAGAAGAATAAAAGAGTATTTATTGCCAAATTAAAAGACCAAGTAACACCACCATGCACACACAAGACACCACAAAGAAAAGTATCGGAAGTATCCGTCAGATCATCGGCGCCGTCGTTGATGTTCACTTTCCCGACCTTGTTCCTGAGATCTACACCGCGCTTCACGCAAAGAACGGAGAAAAGACGACCGTTCTTGAGGTCGCGTCCCACTTGGGAGGCAACGTGGTGCGTTGCGTTGCGATGGAATCAACCGACGGACTTCGTCGTGGTGGCGAAGTGGTGTCGACGGGTGCTCCCATGCAAGCCCCGGTCGGCGTGAACGTTCTTGGTCGCATTTGGAATGTCTTGGGTGAGGCGATCGATAATGAGCCGACGGACATGAAGTCGCTCGACCACGCGCCTATTCATCGCGCGGCACCCGCCTTCAAGGAACAATCCACAAAGACCGAGATCTTCGAGACCGGCATCAAGGCGATCGACCTCATGACCCCCTTCATCAAGGGTGGCAAGGTCGGACTCTTCGGTGGTGCGGGGGTGGGGAAGACGGTCCTCATTCAGGAGTTGATCCGCAACATTGCGACAGAACACGGTGGCTACTCTGTCTTTGCAGGCATCGGAGAGCGCACACGTGAAGGCAATGATCTCTACTATGAAATGAAGGAGTCGGGAGTGCTCGAGAAGACCGCGCTTGTCTTTGGTCAGATGAATGAAGTTCCGGGTGCGCGTGCGCGCGTCGGGCTTGTCGGGCTCACAATGGCGGAACATTTCCGTGATGTAATGAAGAAAGACGTTCTTCTTTTTATGGACAACATTTTCCGCTTTACCCAGGCCGGTTCCGAAGTGTCCGCGCTTCTTGGACGTGTTCCTTCCGCGGTGGGATATCAGCCGACCCTTGCCGAGGAAATGGGTAAGCTTCAGGAACGCATCACCTCGACGAAGGATGGTTCGATCACCTCAGTGCAGGCTGTTTATGTCCCTGCGGACGACTTGACCGACCCGGCACCCGCGACAACCTTCGCCCACCTCGACGCAACCGTTGTGCTCTCGCGCCCGCTCGCCTCTCTCGGTATCTACCCGGCGATCGATCCTTTGGAATCGTCCTCGCAAGCACTCGACCCGGTCATCGTTGGCGAAGAGCACTATCGTGTCGCCACGGAGACCAAGCAGATCCTCCAGCGCTATAAAGACCTCCAGGATATCATTGCGATCCTCGGTATTGAAGAGCTTTCTGACGACGACAAGACGCTGGTGTATCGCGCGCGCAAGATCCAGAAGTTTCTCTCGCAACCCTTCTTCGTCGGCGAGGTCTTCACGGGAAACCCCGGCAAGTATGTGCCTCTCGCGGAGACGGTTCGTTCGCTCAAGGAGATCTTGGAGGGCAAGCACGACGACAAGGAAGAGCAGTCCTTCTACATGAAGGGGACGATCGACGACGTTGCAAAGTGATCATTCATTGAATTTTCGATATGAAACTCACCATCACACAGATCGACAAAGTACTTTGGAGGGGTGACGCGACGAGCGTGACCGTTCCCGGTACGAGCGGAACGATGACCGTGCTTGATCATCATATGCCGCTTATTACAACACTCGAGAAGGGTGTCGTGGTGGTGACCGCAGAAAACGGCGAAAAGACATCATTTCCTATCACATCAGGTTTTCTTGAGGTGGGGAAGAGTGAGACGGTGGTGCTCGTGTAGCCCGTGCGTGTAGGGAAGCACTCGAGAGGGATTCTCGAGTGTTTTGTTGTATAATAAAAAGATATGCATGACCAAAGCGACCGTGAATGGTATCGATTGCCTCGCGAAGAGGTATACACGATCTTGCGTACCGGAGAAGAGGGCCTTTCAGACGACGAAGCCGCGCTTCGTCGCGCAAAGCTCGGCGCAAATGTCCTTTCAGACCCCAAGAAAGCGTCTTTTGTCGACCGTATCGTCGATGAACTCAAAAATCCGCTTGCGTTCGTGCTTCTCTCTGCGGGAATCATAACAACGCTTATCCGCGAATACGTCGACTCGACGGTCATCTTTATTGCGCTCATCATCAATATCGGGATCAGCCTCTATCAGCAGGGACGCGCGGACAAGGCCTTTGTGCGCCTCCGTGATTCACAGGAGAAGTACGCAACCGTCATTCGCGCGGGGGAAAAGCGACGGATCCTCGCACGGGAGCTTGTGCAGGGCGATGTGATCGAGATCGCTTCCGGAATGAATGTCCCCGCCGACGCGCGGATCATCACGGCAACGCGTTGTGAGGTGAATGAGTCTTCGCTTACGGGTGAGTGGATCGATATCACCAAGGAGGACGCGTGCTATGACCGTCTCCTCCCGCTTTCGGAACGAAAGAATATGCTCTACATGGGGACGCTCGTCACATCGGGTGTCGCTATTGCGGTTGTTGTTGCGACGGGCGACCGCACCGAATTCGGTAGCATCGCCACCGCGCTCAAAAAGCCGAACGAAGCGATCACTCCTCTTCAGGAGAATATCGCCAACATCGCGCGCTTTCTTTCGTATATTGTGATCGGTGCACTGGTGGTGATCTTTGTTCTTGGGATGTTGCGTGACATTCCCTTGGCGGAACTTCTTTTGATATCGATCGCGATCGCGGTCGCCGCAATTCCCGAAGGAATGCCCGCCGCGGTCACCGTCTCCTTGGCGATCGGAATGGAGTCAATCCTTCGTCGCGGAGGATTGGTGCGCAACTTGCTTGCCGCCGAGACGTTGGGATCAACGACGGTGATCATGACCGACAAGACCGGGACGTTGACAAAAGGAGAGATGCGCGTCGCGCATGTCGCAACTTTTGGAAGTCTTCATGCTTCACTGCCTCGCGGTTCCGACGATGCGCACGCTCCGGAAAATGGAGACGAGCACGATCTTCTCCAATTCGCGACACTTGCCTCGGATGCGTACATTGAACATCACACAAAGGAAGGGGAAGCGGTCGGGGATACCGTTGTCGGTCGCCCTGTCGAGCGGGCGATCGTCTCCGCGGCACTCGAGTCCGGTGTCGATCAGCGTGTGCTCCTCCGAGACTTCCCTCGGATCGAGTTCCTTCCTTTCTCTTCGGATTTTCCTGTCGCAATGTCGCTTCATCGCGTGCGTGGCCTTGTTTCCCATCGCTTGTACATGAGTGGCGCTCCCGAGTTCTTGCTTGCTCATGCGTCGCTCATCTACATCGCGGGTCGCGCGGAGCCGATGAGCGACGCGGCGCGGAACGTTTTGAATACAACACTTTCGCGTTACGCGAGTGATGGACTCCGCGTGATCGCGGTCGCTTATCGTGAAGGAGAGGTGAAACATCTTGGAGAAACAGAAGTCGATCGGCGTCGCAAAGAACTCTTGCGTGAACTCGTTTTTGTGGGGTTCATCGTTTTTCGTGATCCACTGCGCGAGGATGCCGCTTCTTCCATTTCCGAAGCACAGGCTGCAGGGACAAGGGTCATCATGGTGACGGGAGACAACCCCGAGACCGCGCGTTCGATCGCCTTTGAGTGTGGAATATGGCACGAAGGTGACCTCGTGCTTTCGGGTGCCGACGTGGAAAAGATGAACGACCGAACGCTCTCCGATATGCTTCCGCGTACATCGGTCTTTGCGCGCATGACTCCCAACCACAAGATGCGAATCGCGCGCTTACTCCTCGCGTCGGGTGAAGTCGTCGCAATGACGGGGGACGGAGTGAACGACGCTCCGGCATTGCGAGTCGCTTCGATCGGTGTTGCCCTCGGTTCCGGTACTGAAGTCGCGAAGGAGGCCTCCGACCTGGTCTTGCTTTCCAATAGTTTCCGCATCATCGTCGCGGCGATCGAAGAGGGGAGAAGGATCATCGACAACCTGCGCAAGATCGTCGCATATCTCCTCTCCACCTCGGGAGGTGAGATCATTGTTGTCGGAGGGGCGCTCGCACTCGGTCTTCCGCTCCCGCTTCTTCCCGCGCAGATTCTTTGGACGAATATTCTGTCCGAAGGGTTCATGAATTTTTCATTCGCGTTTGAGCCCAAGGAGTCGGATCTCATGCGCCGCAATCCGAAGCAATCGAGTGCGCGTACGATGCTCTCGCGTCGACTCATGGTCTTTGTGACGACACTCGCGCTTTCTTCGGGCGCCTTGCTTCTTCTCTTGTATTGGTATCTCGTGAAGATGACCGACATGTCGCTCGACGGTGCGAGGACCGTCATGTTCATTGCGCTCACGCTGGTGATGGTTTTCTCCGTCTTCTCCCTCAAAGATCTGCGTGCGCCGATATGGACGACACGACTCTGGAACAATCCGTACATCTTTGTATCGATAGGAATCACACTTTTGGGACTTTTTCTCGCGCTCTTTGTCCCTCCGGTCACCGACATGTTGCGCCTTGTCCCCGGCGAGGCAACGGCCCACCCATTCCTCTTTACGAGTGTCGTTGTGGCGAATATTCTCGCCATTGAACTCGCAAAATACCTCATATTTTCACGCCGCACGCATTCGTGATACACTCACAACATGGAAACCGCATTTTATGTTCTGGTCGCGCTTTTTGTCGGCGCGGGAATCGTTTGGTTCATCGCGGGTCGCAAAAGGGAAGAGGTGGAGAGTGTTCAGAATAAGGAGACCATGCTCCTTTTGCAACAATTGAACGAGATGAACAAACTTCTCGACACCCGTCTTTCGGAGTCTCGCAAGGAGATGACCGACGCGGTGCGCGTACAATTCTCCGAATCCCAGCGTCTCCTTCGCGAGATCAATGAACAGATGAACAAAAGTCTCGTCGATGTCGCGCGCGAGCAAACCAAAACCAATGAAGCTACGACACGTTTTATGTCGATCGCCGAACAGCTTGCCAGTCTTGAAAAGACCTTGAAGCACCAGAAACAGCGTGGCAACTTGGGCGAAGCGTCGCTTGAGCTTATCCTCTCCAACATCTTGCCTCCGGGTACATACAAGATGCAGCATGAGTTCGCAAACAAGGAAAAAGTGGACGCGATCATTGTCACCAAAGAAGGGTTCATTCCTGTCGACGCGAAATTCTCGCTCGACAACTACAATCGCGTGACGATGGCGATCGACGACAAACAACGCGAGGAACTCGAAAAGGAATTCAAGAACGATCTCAAAAAGCGCATCGACGAGACTGCGAAGTATATTCGCCCCGAAGAAGGGACTCTCCCGTTCGCCTTCATGTTCATTCCCGCCGAAGGGATCTATTATGATCTGCTTATCAATGAAGTGGGTGCGGTCAAGGTGAACACGCGCAATCTCATTGATTATGCCTACAACGACAAAAAGGTGATCATCGTCTCGCCGACCACCTTTGCGGCATACCTCCAGTCTGTGCTCTACGGATTCAAGGCCTTCAAGATCGAAGAGGGTGCCAAGGAGATCGGGAAGCGTGTCGGCGAGCTCGGCAAGCACTTGAAGGCATACGAGGAATATATGGCGAAGTTGGGCAACGCGCTCGGGACGACCGTCAATCATTACAATGCGGCCCACAAAGAATTAGGAAAGATCGACAAAGATGTGACCCGTATCACGGGCGGAAGTCCGGGGATCGATGTGCTCCAGATCGACAAGCCCGATCAAGGTGAATGAAAAAGAAAATGCCGCCCTCTCGAAGAAGGCGGCATGCTTGTGCCGCGGAATTACTTTCCGTCCCGTTTTGAGACGAGGAGGCGGAATGTCGCGACGGTGATGGAAATGAAAAGGTTTTCTCCGGCCACAGAGGTCGTTTCCGGGTTTTGGAGGGCTTTTCTCGCAATGGCCAAGGCCTTTGCGGCATCCTCTCGCAGTTGTTCGATCTGTACCGGTGTCATGCCGTAGGCAGACAGTATGGGAATGGCTTCTTCCACCAGCGCTCCCATCACCCTCCCAGTTTGGAATTTCTCGGGAGTGTTTGAGAACTTGACCGCTTTGGTCATTGCGGCCGTTGCGGCCACGATGAGGTTCTCGATCTTCTGTATGTTTGCGCTACGGGGAGGAAGGGGTGTGTGTCCGAAATCTAAAACCATTTTTTCTCTCCAGTGTGGTGAAAGGAACTACTTTGTAATTATATCATGCTTATTGCACAAGGTCAACACCTTCGTATTTGCAAGTTTTGAAAAACCGTGTAGAATGCTAATCACTATGTCATTCGCAGTAATCCAAACAGGCGGCAAACAGTACAAGGTCGAGGCGGGAGATGTCCTCACGATCGAGAAGCTTTTTCAGCCCCACAAGGCCGGCGAACAGCCCGCTATTTATGAAGATGGTGCAAAGGTGGTTTTTGACCAGGTGCTCTTGGTCGACGACGGCGCAAGTACCAAGGTGGGTGCACCGTACGTTTCCGGAGCCAAGGTCACCGCGTCGGTCGTGGTTGCCGAAGGAAAGGGAGACAAGGTGCTCGTGGTGAAATATCGTCCCAAGAGCCGCTACTACAAGAAGAACGGCCATCGCCAACCCTTCACGCAGGTCAAGATCGAATCGATCGCCTAGCCCCAACAAAAAAGAAGAACGCCCCGAATCGGGGCGTTTTTTTTGCGAAGACTCAACCGGAGATTCTTTAGTCCAGTCGAGTGAGAGAAATGATGTAAATCTGTGTGCCACGACACCGCTCTTCGACCATCGCCGAAAGAGAAGTGCGCACATTGTCGAGATCGGTGTTGTTCATAATGGGACCGGACAACTGAAGGACTGCATCTCCCACCGCGCATTCATGTGACCCCTCCCTCGCGGCAAAGAAGAAGAAGTACGTCGCCTTCTTTGCTTTGATGGTGAGTGTTTTGTTGATCAGAGGAATCTCCATTGTTGTTGTTTCTCCTTGTGCGAACAGGGTGGGGGAGAACAAGAACATTACCGCGACGAGAAACAGGGGAATAGCACGCATTGTGACCTCCGGATAGGGATGAAGAGCAAGGGATGTGATCTTTTTATATTATAACACATTTACAATATTTTGCAATCACTTGCGTCCTTCGAGTGCGAAACGGAGGGTTTCTGCGTCGGAGTATTCGAGCTCGGTGCCCGTCGAGAGTCCGCGCCCGAGTGTGGTGATCGCGATCAAATGCTCTGTGGTGATCGGCTCGATCACACTCCGCACATACTCGGCAGTGTGTTCGCTTTCGGGGGTGACGGCACACGCGAGAATGATCTCTTTGAGGTTCATTGCTTGCGCAAGGATACGTTCGCGGAGCGCATTTACCTTTATTCGTGAAGGAGGATCTTTTTCGAGAATGGGAAGCGCGCCACCGAGGACAAAATAGAGACCGTTGTAAGTGCCGCTTCGCTCGATCGCCTCAAGGTCGGAATCCTTTTCGACAACCATGATGACGCTCCGCTCTCTCGCTTCGTTACTGCAGATCTCACAACGCTCCCCGGCGCCTTCGTAGCGTTTTGTGGAATAGCGATGACACTCGGTGCACTCGAAGACCGATCCTTCGAGGGATTCGATAAGCGCGGCGAGTTCCTTGCGATAGCTTCTGTTCTTTTTGAGCAGGAAATAGACGAAACGTTTGGATTGACGTGTTCCGATTCCGGGAAATTCGGCAAAAAGCGCGGCGAGTTTTTGAATAGGGTCCATAGTGTACATGCAAACGAGAGCTCATGACGAGGTTCGCGCTTGCGTGAAGAGTTCCGGGTGCTAAAAGATGTCATCAAAGGCGTCACCCGAGCCCATCCCTGAGCGTCCTTTGTCGATATCGCGGAAGGTCGTGTGTTTGTCGTCGAAGTGGAGCTGAACCACTCCTGTGGGGCCGTTACGGTGCTTTTCGACAAGGATCTCGGCGAGGCCTGTTTTCTCGGTATTCTCAGGGTTCTTGTCTTCGCGGTGGATGAAGAGCACGACATCGGCGTCTTGCTCGATAGAACCGGAATCACGGAGGTCGGAGAGTCGGGGTTTGCCTCCTCGTTGTTCGACGGCGCGCGAGAGCTGTGAGAGGGCAAGGACGGGGACGTCGAGATCTTTGGCGAGACCCTTGAGTGAGCGCGAGATCTCGGTCACTTGTTGCACCATGGAGTCGGAGGAGCGCATCGGAGTCATGAGCTGGAGGTAGTCGACGATCACAAGACCGAGATCATGTTCGCTCTTCATGCGGCGAACGGCCGAGCGCATGTTCATGATGTTGATACCGGCTTGGTCGTTGATGAAGATGGGAGCCTTTGCCAAGCGGTCGAGACCTTCGCGGAGGTAGGCGAATTCATGATCTTTCGAGAGTGTTCCGGTGCGGAGTCGCCATGCGTCGACGGAGCTTTCGGCGGCGAGCATACGATCAACCAATTGCTGCGAACTCATTTCGAGCGAGAAGATGCCCACGGGGACATTGTGATTGACCGCGGCGCGCCGTGCAATATCGAGCGCGAGCGTTGTTTTACCCACGGAAGGTCGTGCAGCGAGGATGATGAGGTCGGACTTTTGGAGCCCCGAGAGCATCTTGTCGAGTCCTTCAAATCCGGTCGGGACGCCGCGAAGGCCGTCTTTGTGCTCGTGGATCTCTTCGATGCGCTCCCATGCTTCTGCAAGGGCGTCTTTGATGTTCTGGATCCCTTTTCCGGAAGAAATATTGGTTACCGCATAGATCTTACTCTCCGCTTCGTCCAAGATTTCTTCAAGCGCCTTTTCCTCTTGGTAGCCGAGCTCGGAGACGTGTTCGGCGGTGCGGATGAGATCACGGAGGACGTGCTTCTTTTTGACTGTTTCGGCGTAGTACTTGGCGTTCGCGGATGAAGGAACCATCCCGGCGAGTTCGGCGAGGTAGGTGCGGCCACCGATCGATTCGAGTTGACCTTTTTCCTCGAGTCTATTGGAGAGCGTGAGCATGTCGATCGGGTCGCGACGACGATGAAGTTCCATCATTGCCTCAAAGATGATGCGATGTTTCTCCGCGTAGAAAGATTCGGGAGAAAGAATATCGGAGATGTCGTAGAGAGAATCCGTGCGGAGCATGATGGCGCCGAGAAGCGCCTGTTCGGACTCGAGGTGTTGCGGTGGAAGGCGGAGGCCGGTCGTCGGGATGTACGGACTTTTCATGAGAGTCATTGTACCATGTTCGCGGAAGGGAAAAGAAGGGCGGGAAAAGTGCGGAAGTTGGGCACAAGCTGTGGAGTATTTGTGCCAATTGCCTTGAAAAACACGACAAGGGGAAAAGTGGACAAAACAATATTTCTTCATACTGTTTTTGCGATTTTTACGTTTTTTCAGCTCTTTCGGGCGTGCAAAAATAGAAATGCTGTGTAAAATCAAGACATGCAAGAATCATGGAATGAAATACCCCAAGCAGAAGAGTCGCCTTCCGAAGAGACCTTTGCTCCTTCTGAAGAAGAGCTTGCTATTCTCGAGACCGCAAGCGTTGATTGGGGAGCCGCGCGCTCGTATTTCGAAGAACTGTTCAAAAGCGAACCCTCGCATAAAGATATTGTCGCCCTGACGAATTCGCTCATCGAAATGTATCCCGCGGATGCGGAGGCGTTGACCGCATTGGCCGAGCTTCCCGGATATTTTTCCGCTCAGCACGCGCTTGACCAGCTTCGGGATGAAGAGCATTCCCGCCGTAATTTTACTTATGAAGAGCGTCGCGCGATGGAGAAGAAGAAAAAAGATCTCTTGATCCGACTCACGCAAAACCAATTTCTCTTGACCGATACCGTGGTGAAGTATGCGCACGACCCTTCCTATCTTGAGGGATTCTGGAAGTCGACGGAACTCTTCGCGAATTTTAAGCACGCCGAGGGGGTAATGGCTCGAACAAGAGAGAGTGTATTGGCGCAGGCGAGTATCTATCAATTGTTTGAAAAGCTGGACAAGCATCCGAGTCTCTCTCATCCGAGCGAGGATGCCTTTAATGCGATCGACCTTTGGATCGCTGAAGGGGAAGAGAAGCAGGCGGTGCAGGTGAAGGGTGCTCCAAAGAAAGAAGAGTTCAGTGTTATTCCTGCCTCCGAGCGAATATCATTCCCGGGTGTTGCGGTACATACTAAGGAAGGGCGACAGCATCACTACAACGCGTACACACAAGATGAGCATGACAAGTTTTGCACGAAGCTTGATCAATACAACAGAACAACACACCAATCGATCGAAGGGTTTCTTGTTGTGATCCCGCGCGATCGTCGGGATCCTGTGACCGGCGAGCCGGATGCGATGCTTGTCGAGGAAGCACGCGCGCGACTCACGGCACATTGAACATATTGCAAAAAGACTCGCCGTTGCCGGCGAGTCTTTTTTTTGTGGTCAGTGTCTTGGGTGTGTACCTTTTGTTTGCGCAAACTCTTTACCCGGCCATCGATAGAAGAGAACGGGGATGAGTGCAAGGGTGAGAATGATGGCGAAGGAAAGTCCGAACATGATGGCGTATGCGAGCGGACCCCAGAGTGGCGATGCGGACACAAGGGGAACCATTCCGATGACGGTTGTGATCGTGGTGAGGAAGATGGGGCGCAAGCGTACCGCCGACGCCTCGATGATCGCTTCGCGCAATGTGAGTCCTTCGTCGTTGTGGCGAAGTCGCACGAGGATCGAGTCGAGGAGAATGATCGCGTGATTGATGATCACTCCCGCAAGCGCGATGATGCCGAGCATCGAAGGGAAGGAAAGTGCCGCTCCGGTCGCTGCGAGTCCCGCCATGACACCGATCAGTGAAAGCGGAATGATCGAGAGGAGGTATAGTGTGTAGCGGAACGAGTTGAATTCAAGCACGAGAATGCCGAGCATGAGGATCATTCCGGCAATGAGCGCGATCCCCATTTCCGCGAAGGATTCATTGACATCCTCACTCTCTCCTCCGTATTCCACCGTAATGGATGGGTCAAGAGAAAGCTCTTGCGCTCGAGCACGGAGTTCGTTCACGATCTCGATCGCAGTTCTCTCTCCGCTTGTTTGAGCAGTCACAACGGCGATCCTTTTTTGATCCTCGCGCGAAATGGCAAAGCGTCCTTGTTCAACCCTCGTTTCGATAAGGGTACCAAGAAGGACACTTCCCTGGGGTGTCGGTATCGGGATCTGCGCGATCTCGCTTGGGACCGTTTCTGTTGTTTCTTCCGGATTCACAAATTCGGGATTGAGATCAAGTTTGACAACCACGTCGATACTTTCGTTGTCGGTGCGGATCGTTGTTGCGGTCACACCTGATACGGCGGTGCGGATGGTCTGCGCGATCTGCGCGACCGAAAGTCCCGCCTCTGCGACCCTGTCGCGGTCGACGCCAATAGTGAAGCGTGTACCGTCCTCACGAGTTCCGATCGTGACATCGCGTGTTCCCGCGATCTCACTAAGGAGCCGTTCTACCTGCTCTGAAGATGTTTGGAGGAGGTCGAGGTCTTCGCCGGAAAGCACAATGCGTATCGGCGCGGAAGAAGGGGGCCCCGATCCCATCTGGTCGACCGTGACTTTTGCGTCGGTGATTCCCCTTAATTCTTCGCGAAGCGTGCGCATGATATCAAGCGATGTTGCTGTTCGGTCATCGCGCAACATGAGGGTGATGTTTCCCAGTTTTTCTCCACCCGAGGCGCCGTTCTGGTTGAAGGAGGAACCTTCTCCTGCTGTCGTCACAAAGGACTCGATATACGGAGAGGCGTAGAGCACTTCTTCGACCGCGCGAATGGTGCGATCGGTCTCTTGGAGTGTCGTTCCTTCTTGGCGTTCTATTTCGATATAGACGAGATCCTGGTCTCCTTCGGGGAAGAACTGCACGCGCACGAGCCCCATAAAGGGAAGTGCCATTGCAAGGATGAACCCGCCCGTCATGATGCTCAAGAAGATATTTTGCGCCCGACGATCGTCGAGCAATCGTCCCAATACGCGTTTGTACCATTCTCGTGCTTGCTCCGCGTATTCTTCTTGCTTGTCTTCCATGCGATTCTTGTGTTCTCTCGAGAGAAGGAGCGCGAGGAGCGGGACCATGCCAAGCGCGACAAAAACCGACGCAATGAGGACAAAGATGATCGTGAACGGGATCGACGCGATAAATTCACCGACGATCCCCGAAATAAAGAAGAGGGGAACGAAGACTGCAACGGTGGTCATTGTTCCGGCGATAAGCGGCCATGCATATTCGCGGATGGACGCGATCGCGGCATCCTCGAGTTTTTTATATTTGCGTTGTCTGGCGTGTATCGCTTCGGTTACGACGATCCCGGAATCGACAAGGATGCCGACCGCGAGAATGAGCGAGAAGAGGGAGATGAAGTTGAGTGTGTTGCCGGACGCCTGAAGCCCGATGAATGCGATCACGAAGGAAAGCGGGATCGAGAGCGCGGCAACAATGGATTCTCTCCATCCGATCGTGAGAAGGAGCATGAGCATGACAAGTGCAACGGTCTCGAGACCAACTCGCGTGAGTTCTCGGAGATCCTTTTCGACAAGTTCGCCACGATCGAACGAAATGACGATATTTGCGTCGGTAAGCATTGTGGTGCGCAGTTCCTCGAGTCGCTCCCGGACATCACGCGCGATACGTGTCACATCCCCGCCCTCCTTTTTGAACACCGAAAGAGTGATGGATTGCTCGGACGGTGTGCCGTTGACCGAAATGCGAGAGAGGGAAGAGGGGCGAGCAAGACCATCCATGACGACCGCGACATCACGCATTCGAATGACTCCCGCAT
>JACCDV010517045.1_pt1 | contig 19541 bp, 16 predicted proteins | sample 7446131 | NCBI WGS metagenome assembly JACCDV01 (sample SAMN15323448, study PRJNA562643) | freshwater metagenome | isolation source: river surface water | place: USA:Blue River Watershed | collected 2017-08-17 | reverse complement strand
CTGGAGAGCATGGCTCCACCTATGGAGGCAACCCCCTTGCATGTGCAGTGACTATGACTTCCATCGACGCTATTCTGGAAGAGAAGATGTGCGAAAACTCTGCACTTATGGGAGATTATTTAATCAACAACTTGAATAGTATATTTAAAGAGAAGGATATTCTTAAAGAAGTTAGAGGAAAGGGACTTTTTATTGGGATTTAATTTGTTAAAGGAGACTATGCAGATCGTTTCTCCAAAAAGCTGGTTAAGAATGGACTGATTGCTAAGACCACTCACAAGCACATCATTCGGTTCTCTCCTCCCTTGATCATAACAAAGCCACAAGTAGATGAAGCTTTGGAGATGATAAGCAAATCCTGGAAAGAGCTCCTCGCTTGATTAACCCAACCCAAATAAATTTAACCTTTTTGTTTGTAATAGCTAATGGTTATACATAATGGATGATAATTGATAATTTAAGATATTGATCACATATCGTCATCGAAGTCAAGTAAGCCAAGTAGTTCAGTTGCATCCAGCTACTCCTCCTTGAACTACTCTGTGTTCAGCTTCATGTCTGGGTAGGTGATGGCTCTTTGCACTTCGTGGTATAGGCCTAGGCAATACTTGATTCTTTTGTCCAGTTGCTTCTGAGGCTCATGGGTCACATAGATGTTCTGGTCCCCTTAGATCTTTAGAATCTGGCTTTAGTGGTCGATTTAGCCTTGCATGATGCCGTCACGAAGAGCCTTCGCAACAACAAACTCAACGTCTTCATTCGGAATATTAAGCTTGCTTGCGATATCCTTCAGGGAAATCTTTGAATATGCCAAAGAAATTTTCCTTAGACCTATCCTTATAACTATTTGATTGAGCCTAAGAATAATAGTGTAGAGTCCATCTTTTTGATAGGTTGATTTATAGATTTCAACTGTTTTGTTGAAGTTACTCAACTATCCTTCGAGAACCACTTGGATTAGTCGATAGTAAGGGTAAGTGTTGGTGAAGATGACGGAATCAGAAAAAATCTATCGGTTTGGAATTTATCCTAATAAGAGCTCCACAACGATAGCTGCTTTTTGACAGGTTATCTTGAACCCTTTGGCTGTGTCTGGAGATTTACGGATGGCTTGGTTCAACATATCGAGTGCCTCTCCGTACTATCTTCGCACTGCCTTCACCCTTCCTGTGTAGTAGAGATACTTGCAGAACTCATTATTGGACTTTCCCTCAGGGAAGGAGCACTTCTCAATCAAGTTGTAGGCTGCCTCGAGGTGGCTGTACCTAAGGTAGTTCCTCAAAAGGATATTGAAGATGGTGCTTTGGCCGATTTCATCGTTCCTTACGCAAGCTCTGTTCAGTGCCTCCAATAAGCTTTAGCGAATGTTTTGGTCGTCTCCCCTCCTCTCATGGATTCTTGAAAAATAGTAATACAATAAAGCACTGTAATTATCCAGATTTCTTCGATTTGCTCCTTCGATTCTTGACAAAAGTTATGAAACATGTTTTAAGCACTCTTCGGAATTTCCGTCCTTCCACAGAACTTCGATCAGTAGAATTTTGACGAAGCCTTAGAGTTCCAAGATCTTAACAACTCTCGAGGCAAGATTCTTATTGAGTTAAAGTTTTTCTGAGAATTCTGAGTTGAGAGTTGGGGAGCTTCGAATGGAAGATGGTATATCGAGGCCTAGACTTTCGTAGAGAGCGATAACGTGATGGGCAGCAATAACTTTTTTGTATTTCCTCACGTTCTTTGTAATTTTGGAGATAGTCCTTGTTTATTTATTAGTCACTGCCTTATCAAGAAATGTCAAGGTGTCCCTTATTTCTTCATCCAATCAACAGTACATAGGAGAAGGGTATGGAGTTGGTTTTCTTCCTTAGCAGCGTTGGCAGGCTCGGCTGGCACGCTTTGTTTGCTATCTTTTTCAACTTACATTTTAAAAAATATTCAAATTATATCCAATCATTTCAAATACGATGAACTTATAGAATAATAATTTTGCATCAATATCATAGCTACTCAATTCCTTTCTTTGCTAATGCACTGTCTAAAAATTTACCTCCATTCTTTATCTTGTGGATCTTCTTCCCTTTCTTTTTCTTCTACGCTCGCTTTTACTTCAATTTTCTGATTTCAATTTTCTTGGACTTCGTTATTTTCTTCTTCTTTTTTTCCTGTTAGGCGAGAGCTTTTTGGCGTTTTCTAAATGATATTGAAATTACTCTGTAAGATACTTAGGGAAAGAAAGTTCATCAGATTTAGCATACCCAACAAGTGTATACAAATTCTTCCTATGCAACTACTTTTCCTCTTTTTTGGCCAATTCCAGGAAATATGCAGCAAATTCTTGCACCTTTTCTTCAAGTTGATCCAAATCTGTATATGTTTGAATGAGATAGTCTTTGTATTCTTGATAGACATGCTCAATTATATAAAGTCTGAGGTGCTCATTTGAATGCTTTGTGAGCAGCTATTCAAACATGGACAAATCCTCAAGGGTTACCTTACTTGTGAGGTTTTATTTGCAGATTTGGAAGTAAATATCAACAACATGAAACACTAATCCGTTCTCTAAATATCCATATTCATACGTAGTAAGTTTTCATCGAAAATAGTCTCCATCAGAATTTTATCGATTTTCTTACGACTCAGCTTACTCTTCTCGCATAGCTTGAACGATTGATTGAGAAGATAGCGGACCAACTGCATAAACTTGTTGATTCGATGATGATCAATAAAATTCCACTTTTAGTGGAGATAGACAATAAGTTGACGAAGAAAGGTGAATGCATTTTTCTTTGGTATTTTGATCAACAGCTATGATATCTTGGTACTAAGGTTGTGCTGGTTGATCATTTTGTCGAAATTCCATAATCCATAAAACAATGATTTGATGATATTATCGAGAACATTGGGTTGTTCAATACTGTTGGAGCTCAGCAGTGCTTGTATCTTAAGGAGGATGTCTTCCATAGTGGCTGGAACTGCATTAAACTATTCGTACGGATCTATATGGTGCTTAGGATTAGTTGTTGTTACATCACCTTTATATTAATTATACTATTATTCGAGATCCGCCTTTATTATTAACTTTCAAATGAAAGAGGGCAATCATATAGTTTCAATAGATTATTGATTTATACGTCAAATAAAGATTATCTTTTACTAACATAACTTACAAAGATAATGAAGCCAATCCTGACAGCAAGGGAAGTTTTGAAGCTATACTGCGCTAACCCCCATCTTAATGGTGGCTTTGGTGAAGATTTTGGAAGAAGATTGGTTGCTTTGGATCGATATGAAGATAATCCAAAACTATCATCATTCAAATATAAGTTCGAATCTCATCAAAAAAACATCCAATAAACCATCCACGGAGGTGCCCTCGCTACGATGATCGATGTCATCACTACTATTGGCATTTTGAGAATGACCCACATGAGGACAATATCGATTTCGCTTACAAGTGAGTTTTTAAACGTGATAAAAATCGGAGAGGAGGTCGAGATCGACACCGAAATAACTAAAATTGGCAAAAATATTGTCTTTACTGATTGCAGAATATACACAGATCCTCTCCACAAAAAGAAACTAGCATGCAAGGGGCAGCATATAAAATCAGTCCTTCACGAGCATTGGAACTTCATGGATAAAATAGTATGATTGAATATGATTAAACGAAATAACATTATTTATTTTATAGAGTCGTAACGAACCCTATGTTTTTTAATCGAAATCATAGAATCAAAACAGAGCCGCGCATGCTAGGATAGCACGAATAAGATCTACAGAATAACAAAAGAAGGCTAAAAATAAAAAATATACGATTTAGTGTGGATCATTAAATCCAAAAAGCATCCAATAAATCCAAAAATCTACAAACTAACGAAGACAGCCTCTCTGAAATCTAGCGAGATAGCAATCTAGGACATAAAAAGATAAGCTTCACTTAAAAGCTGCCTGAAATATTTTTGTAAAATCGCGAGTAAGAAAAATAATTAGGAAAATAACTAAGGCAAGTCAGCCTCCAATACAAGAAAAAAGATATGCTTTTGAATTCCATTGTAAAAGTCATATAATTTAGCTCGAAATACTCAAACCAAACAATTACTCGAATCTTAACTGTAGGGCTGAGAAACCTTTGCCCCAGCCCAAACTCTTCAAATAGTGGAAGATAGAAACATCAAACAAGTAATACACAAATTAGTTCATTGAATAGCTGCCTCATTTCAATAGTACCAAGCATTATAGGGCTCCTAAGGTTCTAGAAAGCTAAATCATGAAGCCAAAGAACAACCCCAACGTCGTCAGAAGGAAAATATTTTCCGAGGATAAAGAAAGATAGAAATCTTAGAAAACACAGTAGGCGGAAAAGAAGCCAGAAGGAGATCTGGGAAAGATTGAAATAATAACTTTTTCTAATAAGTTTCCCGGCCTCAAGAAGGACTCAATAAACCTGAAGGCTGCTCACTAATGATAGTCATAAATTAATTTTCTATCTTAGCAATTGCTCAATTTATAAACAACAACTAATCTGTATACATCTATAATTTTAAATTTATTCAAGAAAATGTCACTTGCACACCACCAAATAAGAGAAGAGAGAACTTTCAAGTTCGGACCAACTGACAACAGTCAGAGCAGCATGCATCCGAAAAAAAACTTTAGCTCAACCCTGCTGAGAAAGACATGCACGCGAGAATGCGTAAGGATGACATAGCACTTTTCTAATGAGGAAAAAGTATGCCTAACTAACTGTTACCATAGGAATTCCAATTTTCCAAGCCTCAAGGCTTTAATCATTTGATTGTGTATTATTACTATTATTCTGGAACCATTTTCAAGCTGTTGTACTTAAAACGGCGAGTTTATATATCGAGTTCTAAAGCAGTTATTAAAGGTAAAAATATCAAGTTTATTCGTTTACTCACTCATGCTGCTCTCTTTAGAGAAATAATTTCTTATATACGAGAGGTGCCCTCTAATCTTGAAACAATACATTTTTATGCTCGTAAAAGATATTTACAGTTATTTTCTATCTCTTAGATCTTCCGAGCTGGCCATATTGCTCAACGTGCCCTCTTTAAACATTCTATCCTTCGTCTTCCTTGGTGTTAGGGTTAAACTTGTATCTGAGAAACTTTAGGTTGGCCTTTTACTTTTTCTCGATTTCCATGCTGATTCTCATATCGCTCTCTGTATGGCTTAGAGACTTCAGCTTCTGATCGATGAGCGTGGGATCTATAATTTCGTGCATGGACAATGTGGAGCTCCCCTTGGAGGTGCCTCTTTTGCTGATGATGGGAACCTCAGTAGGAGAAAACTGGCTGATTCTCCCCGAGGGGATAGAGCTTCCATATCTCTTTTGGTTTTGAACTGGTGGTAATTATTGAATACTCATCGCTATAATTTTATTGATAATCAAGCATTAATTGGAGTAAGTCATCAATAGACCAAAATATCATCATGTTTTAAATAGTGTCTTCCCATCAGGAACGCTGAGTATTTTATCCATCTACTTGAACTGATTTTTTAGTCGAGATATGCTGCTCAGGTACGCTGAGAGGTCTATGGGTATTTTGGGAGGGTTTACAACAATTTAGGGCTTTTTTTATTATTTGGCTTTGAATGCTTCAGGAGAAGTCGAAGGCTTGATAGGTGGCTGAAAAACAGCGTTATTCTAAGTTTGGGTTTTGTTTTTGATATCAATATTGTTCAGTGAATGCTTCCACTGTTCGAGAGATTTAATTTGGTTATCAACAGTAGATCCTCCACTCTTTGAATCAAATTGCTTGGCTCTTTATTTCTTTCCAATCTTCTCTATTTCGAGTTCCATGGACTCAACGATTTCCTTCATAAATTTGTGCACTATTTATTTTTGCCGATCTAGTTCACGTAAAACGTTTTGTTTGAACGCCCAGAACTATTTCTTCAACTCACTTAAGATTAAATTAGATTGGTGCAGTATTAGGTTCTGATCGGTGCTGACCATGCTCGATAATCTATTGCCCATTTATAACGTAGGGAATCTGTTTACTGTTAGTTTTTTCTAGGGGACGATTGGATCTTACTTTTTCTTGGAATCTTCCCTCAGCTCGTGTTTTTCTTTATTAGACTCCTCTCTGGTTTGGTTGAGGGCGAGCATTTCTACGGAGGAATGTATCCTCGAGCGAGAATTGTTAAATAGCTTATCAACTGATAGTGAGCGATCTTTGGTAGGTGCGAATTTGACCGGAAGTTCTCGTCTGGGAGCGAGTATATTGTTCAAACGTTGAGGCCCTCTGCTGATATCCCTCCATTTATAGTGCCTTTCACTCATCCTTATTCGACCACAATATAATACTTAACTTAATTCAGCTTATCAACGATAAATCCCAATCCCACCCATCATTAATACCCATCAATCAATTGCTTAGCTATTTTATCGCCAGCTTTAGGTTCAACTTGTAGATGTCGTTGAAAGACATTTGGTGCCTGTCTCCTCCCAGGATTATTAGCTAGTCCCCAATTATTAACGAACAGTGCCCGTCCCGAGCACATGGCCGCTTACCAATTACGATGTTCGAGTTATTCTGTAGAGGCTATAAAAATTTTGAAATAGATTATTTCCCGAAGTCAGTAAGCCTATCTTCTGAAGTCTTGAGCTTTGGGTCTGGATTTCCAATCACATCGAGAGAATTTTTCATAGCCTGTGAGGAAGTTTCAAGTGCAAGCAGCTTCATTTTCTCTTCTTTGTTTATTTCAAAATTTGCAAGCATCTCGGTTTTCTTCTGGAAGAACACTTTCTTTCTTTGCTCATCCAACATCTTTCCAGGATTCTAGTTCTTGTGCAAAGCGTCCTCATTGTAGGTGATCGAAAAGTTGCGAGAAGGCGAGCTTGGATTATTCTTATAAAGTCCTGCGCTTTGGGTCTCAAGTGCATTCTTCTTCTTGTGCTCCTTGGGAAGAACAGTTTTCTCTTAATGTGGGTATTAGACATGATTCTTCTTATCAATTTTCCTAGGAGAATCTTGCTCAAGAGTTGTCCATTTATTGGTCTTAATAAAGGCGAACCTACTTTGATATTGTAAATATGGAGATCGTCAAGCTCCCAGGTTATATCGTGAATTCCCCCAAAAACATAGAGCTTTCCATCGAAGTAATTCATAGTATGCCCGTTTCTAACTGCTGGAATCTAACCCTCATCGTTGAGCCTTGTAAACTTATAGTCCGATAGGCTAAAGCTCCAAATATCATTAAATCGATTGTTTTCATCCTTGCCACCAAAAATATAAAGGTTCTCATTGTCAGTTGTAACGGCTGCACCAATTCTTGGATTAGGGGCGTCTGCATAGGAAGATATTTACTATTATTTACATTATTGTTGGAGCCTTAGAATAAAATCGATAGTTTATTCTTTGCAATGTTGTACTAATATATGGTATTGGAAGGAGAAGAAGTATCCTAATTAAAGCCAAAACCAATTATTATTTTTTCCTATTATTCGTTGGCCACCAGCACTGAAGAAAATGACTAAATGGGAGGAAGCTTGACTCCCTCAGGTTTAAGCAGCGTCCATTAACGACTGTTCGGGTTATATTAAAATATGTCATTTGAAGCTTCATTATTAGCTTTCAACCCTCCGATCAGATAAATTTTGGATTTGCCACTAACAAGAGCATGTTTGGATCGGCTTCCAGGTGAAACTTTACCCTTGGAAGTTAGATCCTCCCAAACGAATGTGGACTATGATTCATCGAGTGAGATGGAGTAGAAGTCATGGAGTGAGCCGCTTAAGATTTGATACCCTCCATACAGATAAAGCCTACATATCGATGCGAATACTTATTTTGGAACTGGCATGCAGCACTATAGCTTCGAATCGATATGTTCTTTCCGATTATTTTGCACTCTTTCCATTTATGGTTGTTGGAGAATACCTTGGAAACATTGATCTGAGGCGGCCTCTTGTCTTTAGATGTTTCATTATGGATCTTTGAGGTGCTTAGCTCGTTCATTTCTCAATAAAAATATATAAATCTTTGGTTTTATAGCTAATAAATAATAGAAGTACATACAATCATCCTCTCTTTTGCTTATAAGTTATCAAATATTGTAGCTGGAGCCTTGGGTTGGGCTACATCTTTATTGCATTTTTGAGTTTCTATAGACTTTTCTTTGTGAGCACTGCTTTCTATCCTTGCAATTGCTTGAATTGCTCATTAGCAATTATATTTGCCCTATCCTCAATATCAAACATTACTTTTTTTACTTGCACCCTTAGTAAATTCTCCTCCTCGCCATTGTCGGCTTATTTGGATTTTTATGGCTCCATCTACGCTTTTAATCTTTTCTAGTTCTTTTGCATATCTTGGTAATTTTAATCGTTTTTCCATATTTGCTTAAGCTTTCTATGCTCGTCGGTAAAAATATTGAACAATAACAATTTCGCCATTACGTCTGCTCTTTTTTCGATTTGGTGCATGGTTGGGAATCGATCGTATTGAACTTGGAGAGTATTCTGGTCCTCGAAGGCAAGGCTAATTTTTGGAAGGATTTGGTCATCTCTATGTAAATGAATAAGTACTAAAGGAACAGCTTTATTTTATTAATGTCAACCTTAATCTGATTAAAGTCGATATTCTATTGGTCAACAATAAAAGCTTGCTCTTCCCCGAAAAATTATGAGAATTTCTCATGGTCTTGATATCGTAGAAATTGAATAGACTTGAATATTGGGAGACCTGACTGCAATTTTTCGAGATACAAATCGTCTTAGTTGTCAAAATTAACTTCCCTCAATGTTTTTATCTCAATTGCTCTGATCAGATCCATCTCATAGTTCAGTCTAAACTAGCCCAATCCATTACATCTTAGATAGCTTGCTTTTTTATACTATCCTTTCCTCCACATGATTTTTTATATTCTCAAAGGAAAACAAATAATGATCTTTACTTATTCTCGATTCGGGCTGCTTACTATAAATATCTTCGAGGCTTTATAATATGCCTCCGCTTCTTAAAGTTTTGTATCGCTTCATTACCATTTAATGCACCTTTTCATCTCCATACAATTTGGAATTATTTAATGCTTCCTCTTGCTCTTGCTTCATTTTCAAATTTAAATAACAAAAAATTGAGGGAACCTATAAATATTTATAAAAATGAATGGGTAATTTTTTTTGCTAGCTTATTTATTAGCAGAATTCACTTCATATAAAATTATTAAATAGGGATCGTTTATTATCGAGGTAAGACCTTTCACACTTCCAATGCCATTCGGCATTGGTTTTATTCGTTTTTAGTAATCATTTAGATGGAAATCGAAGAATGCCCAACCCTTCAACCCTCCTGGAAAGAGTTCAGACATTTTTACTCATTCGTCTAAAAGGTTGAGAAATAGTATAAGCAAAACTACGGCATGGTTAAGGTAAGATTATTTAACTGCAAGAGGTCCTCTTGCTCTACTTTCCATTTCTCCAATTCATTATTTAGGTTGTCCCCCCGCCTGAATGGAAGCACAGATTTAGTGACTTTGAAAGCAAGCTCAACAATATCATGGTCAGCGAGCCCATCGAGCAGAATATCTTTGGGAAGGGAGGAATTTACGAGTGCCTTCACATACAAAAGAAATCCATGAGTTTGAACTAATACAGGTAAAAGACAAGTATATTCGATCGCATTACAGCAGGTCGAAATACTAAATAAATAGAGTCAATGGTAAGACTTATTATATGTAGTTTTGGAAAAATATTGTCTTCTCACCACCCCTCTATGGTGCCGACCTCGTCAATACCCTCATGGACGAAAAATGTGGAGAGTGGAATCTCAATAACTTGGATTCATTACTCAAATACTCAATCAATGCCAAAATTAGAGGGGTGACAACTTCCTACTGTTATGTCGGCTCATGGAAAACACTCTTTTGCTGGCACAAAGAAGATCTCGACCTGTCAGCAATAAACTTCGTCCACTAAGGGAAGTCCAAATTTTGGTATAGCATTCCTGCTAATCAAGACTATCTGTTAGAAAGGGAAGCTAAGAAATTATTCCCAGAGCACTTCGGCAAGTGTGGCGAGCATCTAAGACATAAGACCACCCTCATCAATCCATACTTGCTTCAGCGCAAAGTTCCCGAACTCAAAATATCGAAGATAGAGCATAAAGCGGGGTAGTTTATGCTGGTCTTTGGAGGAAGCTACCACTGCGGCTTCAATACTGGGTTTAATATTGCGGAGGCAATAAACTACGCAACTTTGGATTGGCTGGATCGTCTTCCAAAAGTCAAGTACTGCACATGCTCAAGGCATAGCGTAAAGGCCAACAACATCGGAATAATGAAAAACCTCGATGGCTCAGATTTCGCAGCAACTCCAGAATACAAAAAATTCAAAAGGCTAGTCCTGAAAGAAATGTAAGAGGAAGAGGAGGAGGAAACACGGAAATAGTCTGCTGTGGTGAAGCTGTAGCTGAGCAAGAAGATAAAGAAGGAAAAGAAGATGCCTAAGAGTTTGGACTTGGGAGGCGAAAAATATCTCATCAATAACTGGGCATTGTGCGATAAATGCAACATCTGGCGTAAGACCAAATAGCAACACTCAGAAAAGAGAAGGTTTGAGTGCAGGCAGATTGGAAAAGTTTGCAATAAGTCCTAAAAAATTGATACCAAAAATATGATTCTTTTATGATACTGATATCTATCCCATTCATAAGTATTGATTCTCATCACATTTTTTTGCGTAAAAGATAGTTATCATACTCCTTCTTTAGGTACTCCTTTGTTTACTCAGGAACGTTGCTGAAAATGTGTTATGACTCAGTTATTAGATGCTCCTTGATGAAATTGGGAAGGGTGAGCCTGATGGTTGAGTTTATTTGTTATTTGGGTGTTCTGATTAGAGCCAGGTTCAAGGCTCTTACAATTTGTGACTTTAATATTACAATTTGTTTCGATTATTTGAAGGTTGTGAGGAATTTAGTGAAAATGCCAAGGATGTGTCTAGAAGGCAGAATAAGTGCTAAGTCTCTAATCAAGCCGACTGCGATCTAAAGTGTCGCATTTTCGGCAAGGAGTTTGAGGAGAGCTATGAGAACAGGCTCGGGCTTATCGATGGCGTTGCACCTGAGGTAGAATTCTTTGAACTTGATGGGCATTTTTTCTGAGAGTTCCTTGAGATAGTTCTCGAGCAGTTTGTCCTCGTTGCGGATGAGGCTCGAATAAAAGTTGATAACTAGGGACAAGTCAAAATTAAACATCTCGAGAATAATATCAATAAATGTTGTACCTTTCCCGAAGATCTGCTTCACGTACTGTTACGAACTGTTATACTTGAGGATCTTGATCGCTAAGAACCTGCGAATTATCCTGTGGCCGAGGTACTCCCGATCCTCAACCTTCAGCAGCTATCGCACGAAGATCAAGCCGATCTATGAGTGCAGGTCTATCTCAGTAATCTTCTCGATGATCCCCAGGATAGTCTAAAAGTACTTGGCGTCCTTTAGCATCGATATTAAGATATTTTATAAGTTTTCCTTCAAAAAGTTCTTGGGCTACTGTGCAGCCTTGTGCTCCCATTCTATAATCTAGTGCCAGATAGGCCTGCCAAATTTGACCACCTGGATGATGAAGTTAAGAATGGATTTGGTTTTGCTGGTCATAACGAGAGGCATTGTTTATAACTTATGCTTAGCCTACTGCTATGCGATTTATAAGGCTAGCTGGCTAAGCTATCCCTTTCTCTATATTATCTACACGACTGTGGGTAAGGTTTCCTACAAGTTGATGCGAATCAAAGCCGACAGATCAGCTCTTGTTGGATTGGTTGGAAAGTTGTGCTTGAAGATTTTGAATAAGCCAGTAAAATCTTTGACCTCTTCCACCTTCTCATAGAGTTTACTGATGAGGATGAGGATAGGCTGTTTGATGATTGGGAGGGCGATTAAATTTTTGGCGATAGCCTTGAATTGCTTGCCTTTAAGATCCATAGTTAAGAGTTTGCTGATCATCCGCTCTTCAATATTAGCGTACATATCTCTTTTGCGATTGAGGTATTAGAGGTTGAGTAGGGCTCGATAGCAGTTCATCACTTATTTAACCTGATCGAGGAGGTCGATGCCGATGAAAATTTAATTGTAGAGCTCAACTTTGGTATCTGGTTTTAAATACTCTTTCATCTCGATCAAGAGGAGGAGATCCTCCTGGGAAAGCTGATGAAACTGGAAAATATTGGCTGCTGACACATTCTTCACCTTGTACTTCTCATTTCCCACCAGAGGCAGCTTTATCTCGAATACTCGCTCTTGCATCAGCTACAGTACATTCTTCCGCTTGTAGTTCTGATACAGTGATTTAATCACCAGATAAATCCTCACAGGGTTATCGAAGATATTTTCTTTACTCACCACTCCTCTGGGCTCGTTCTCAATCGATTGCAGCAACTCTTGGATTTACCTTGTCCTTATCATAGTTATATATTTAAATAGCGATCATTGAATTTGTAAATGGGATAAAATAATCATGCTAGATTATGCTGCAGTTCGTCCATGTGGTTCAGCATCTTGGCCGTGAAATATTTCTGGTTGCCCTTCTCAGGGTCGATTGATATCTTTGGCTAGAGGTCATAGGTGTGCCGTCCCGCCACATTGGATGGAGTTTGCTTCTATGTGGTATTGGAGCGGGATTGAGGGGCATTATACATCTCACTCATCCTTCTGTAGTAAACATCATCTCTGTTTTACACAGTTAGCCAAGGGTATTGTTTTATGTCTTGACTATGCTATCTTGGCTTGAGGTTTATAATATCGAATTTAGAGGTCTGCTTGTCGTGGATACCTCTCTGGTCCATCTTTAGGGTTCTCTCCCCGTAGTTAGACAGATTCGATGGCGGCTGTCTTTGATTTTAAGTGGGTTGCATATACTGTTGCATTTATTGATAGCGGGGAGCATTTTGTAATTACTGGGGACGATAAGGTTTCACCATACTGCCTCTATTTGGTTCGTTTTTGTATTGATTGGCGTACTATCTGCGAGTTGTTGGCTATGGGTATTGACCTCCGTTGAAGAATGTCATCGAATTTTGAACATTAGAGGAAAGGCTAGATTAATGGCATGTTACTAAGTAGGATTGCTGACTCTTGGGCGGCGATATTGATGGAAGTATATTCTTGAATCCATTTACACCGATTAATAGTTTTATTTATATTATAGGCGAAATAGCAAAATAGTATTACCTTCATTCAAATAATTAGAATAAGGACAGTCAATCAACATTTATTTATTATTCAAAATACCCGCCTCCCGCACCCACTGATCTAGAGTTTATTGTATTGCTGATTGTAAGTGGCAATTAAAATGGAAAGCCATTTGGATGAATTAAACATCAAATCAAATAGATTTTCATCTCAGTGCTGCTCGGAGAAACAAGCAAAAGATAAGTGATAGCTTAGCGTCATGAGCTTCCTATACTTTAAAGTTAATGCGGATGCAGTTGTAGATGAATCATGTTGTAGCTTTAATTTTAATTGGGATTCATAGGAAATTATTAAAGTGAGAAAAGAGCGAGAAAACCTGTGGCATTTAAGATAATAAGATTCATGTGAGCTCACAATATAATAATTGAATAGGAAATACTATTTGTTATAAATGATTATTTTGAATATATGATAGTTGTGAATGAAGACAATACCTAGCACAGATGTCCGAGCGGTCTAAGGAGTCGCACTCAAGATGCGATGTGGCAACACTCGAGGGTTCAAATCCCTCTCTGTGCATTTTTTATAACTTTATAATTGGTCTGTATGATCATCATTCAAGGGAGGAGATTAAATCGCTTGTTAGCTCCTCGTCCTCCGATTTTATCTTGATCTTTAGCAGGCATCCCAACTTGGTGTCGAAGGCGAGGATCAGTACGATGAGTACAGCCTTCGATCCTAAGAATCTTCCGGCCAAGTTGACAGTTACCATATTTCCTTTGGAGACCCCTTCGATATTCTCGATCCTCTTCATTCCGAAGTGCTTGGTGAGCTCCTGCTCTGCTGCCTGGGTGGAGGCGTACTTGAGCTGGAATGTGCTGTTTTCTTCGAAGCCCTTCATTCTTTCCCACTCCTTGGAGAACTATGTGGGTTCAAACAGCCACGGAGCCATATAAGAAGCAAGTTTGATCTCAAAGCTCTACAAACTAAACTAATCCTGATAACTTTTTTTAACCTGGTCTCCTGAGACCTCTTTTACAGTGTACTTGGCAACTGCACTAAACTTTTATTAGGCAATCAGATCTTCGCACTCTTAGATCTTCCTTATCCCGACAAAGCATTATCCCGATTTTTAGAACGGTATTGATTTCGCAGGCGACATATGCGAAACTTAAAATGTTTATCCTGAGTGCTTGATTTAAATTTTGACATTTTCAAGGATAGTTCCACGAATATTATTTTGTATTTTGAACTAGGCAATAAAGGCGTCATCAAATAGGAATAGTCTTGTATTTACAAACAGCTCGCTTTATGAATCACTGATCTTGATTGATCTGTTTATCTTCCTTAAGGTGCCATACTCTGAATATGAAAACATTTACATTTAAATGTTGGATGGTTCTCAAAGATTTACTTGTACGTTTGGTACTAATCGTTTTCCACTTTATCTGCTGCCACCTCCTTTGTTGCAGTTTTTGCCTTTATTATGTTGTTCCCTGTCTCCACCCCCCACTTCTTTATTGTATCGTAGTTCAATAGGTTGTGGTCTGAGCTGCTTTCGATTTGCTATGAGTTGAGGAGAAGGTAATTTTCGATGATATCGAGTTCATAGGTAGAGAAGGATTTTTATTTTTATCTGAAGACTAATCTCTATCTAACCTCAAGGCTGCTATCGTTCTTGAACTGCTCGATTGTTTTTTAAAGAGCATCCCTTTGCTTGTCCTCGTACTCTGCCAATTTCATCAAAGTTGAAAGTCCACATGCTCTCACTGCCCCCTCCTGCAGATAAATCTCAGATATTATGTTCTTGAATAGCTCGCTGCTAATATCTTCCTTCTTGGCTTCTCTGCTCACAATCCCAAGGATTTGGAAGTGGATTCGGTGGTATTGGGTGACTGATAAAAATTTAGTTAGCTCTCTTATGCATTCTGTTTTGGCAGCTCCTCCGAGTTCAGTGATTTCGAAGTTCATGACTTCAATGGCTTAGGATTTGATTTAACATGACTATTCTTTCTTCATGAGATTAAGCAAAAATTTATTGATCAGCTCATATTTCTTAGGGTAAGTTTTCAAGACATTGCCCAGCGACTTGACCACATCCTTCTTATATTCGATTGACATTTCTGACATTGTCTTCTCGATCCTGTTGAATAAAGTTTCAAGATAAGCCTCACTGCAAATCCTCAGCAGGATTGATGCAGCGATTGACGATAAACTTGTGTTGCTGTCGTTAAGAACTTTCTAAATTTCTTTCACGTTCACAATTAAACTTTTTCTAAACTGGTTTTTGAGTAAGTTATTGAATATTTTGAGGACTGAGTATTTTTTGACTGTGCTTTCGCTGACGAGGAAGGTCTCCAGAATTTTGACGACATCCAATAGTTCTTTATTGCTCATCAAAGAAGACTAGCAGGCCAGCTTGCATGCTTCAATTTGAACCATGTCCTCCTTATTTCTAATTTCCCGCCCCAAGTAATTGATAAAGTCCTACATCTCAAGAAATCTACTTTGGCTTATGCTGAATCGCACTCGAGATCTTTGGCTACTTCCCTCAGCATCCTCAAGTATTGGATAGCAGCCAGCCCAACTATGTTTTGCTTCATCAGCGAAAACAATATCTTCTTGTATGAGTTGAAATCTTTTCTTTTCGTGTCTCCGGCTAGCATTAGCGCGTGGCACTGGACGTATTGATCTTTTGAGCTCAATTTCTATAGTATTTAGGTTCCCCATTTCTTCACTAACTCTTCGTTTGTTTGGAACATCTGAATGCCTGAAAGTAAGGCTGCACTGGAAACACTGACATCAGGGTCGACAATAAGAGCCTTGATGTATCTTTCGATTTGACTCAAATTGGATGCATCAACAATAAGTGGAATGGTCCTGAGAGAATTTCTTCTGAAGCTTGGGTTTTTATGATGGATATCTTTTAGAAGGGAGCTTGTTACAATGTAAATTGAAGGATGCTTCCTCATTTCTTTCACATAGACATAAACCGTCCTCCTCAAAGATGCATCTTCTGATTGTAAGAGCTTAGTAATTGCAAAAAAAAGCTGCGTTCCCTCATCGTCAGTGAAGTGCTCACCTTGGTTGAGGAGATAGATGAGATTTACTAAAATTTTGATGCATTTGGATGGATCAATATTGGATGAATTGAAGCATTTGGCTTCATGCATGGTGGCTGTTTTATCAATTTTAACAAAAGCTGCCTTTTTCTTGCCACTGTCAGCATAGTTATTGAGGTACTACTGACCTGTCTGATACCAGTTCTTGACGAGATTCACGTAATTATTCATTTAATTAAATTATCAAAATATTTAAATCACACGTACTAAATAATAACATTCATAGTGCACTCCAAATCATAATAATATAATCTTATCCATCTCTATTTATCAACATTAACATTGAGCATCGAATACTTATATCCAAAACAATAGATAAATGAGATCAAATACAATAGGCAAAAAATTGAACTGAAACAGGATGGATGTGACATTAAAGGAGGTAGTTAATTCAAGGATCTATTTTGCTAATGGCTCAAAGAGGATAATTTCTATACATAGGATAGAGAACTGATTGTGATCTAATAAATATCTAAATCATTCATAAATATCTGGTATGGAGCGTTAGTTTAAAATAGAGTCATGCTCTGTCTCCTCCCTTGCTAGCTTACTCGTCTCAAAATAAAGGCAGTGCTTATCAGTTTTTATCTCCATCTAGTAGTTAAAATCGTTTGTCCCCTATACACTGATATCATCAATATCGAATTATCGCTAGTTTTTAATCTCCGTAAAATTGAATGAGTCCACTAAGTTCAATAATATTTATTTAGCCTAGTCGTTTGTCTTCTTATCTGTTGTATCAACTTGCTCAGCACTTGATATTTCTCCAAGGTTGTCGAAGTATTTGTTTTTCGTGAGTTGGAACATTTTGGTTGTGGGAATAGCTTTTTGTTCTATCATCAGTTTCATGTAGGAGTGGATCGAATCCCTCACCTAGTTGCTATCTCGATCGCAAAGCAGACTGTGCATTTGGTTATGTTTTAGCCCAGTGACTTCTAGAAGAAAGCAGAAAGGGTTGCTATTAATCATTTGGTATTTTTAAAACAAAACCTTGGCATGGGTGAATGGGATGATTTCGTCGTCCTTGCTGTGGATGATAACGAGAAAAGAACTGATATCAGCAATTTGATCGACAATATTAAAGCAGTCATTTGTAAATGAAGAGTAAGGTGTAAGATTATCTGCGAAGAGCGAATAGATAGATGCCAGAGGGGATTGAAGTATAACCCCCTTAAACTTACGCTTGGCTGCTACTTTGGCAGTTGGAAATGTGCCTAAGCTAAACCCCCATAAGATTATCTATTCATCAGGTATTTTTGTATTTTATATTAGAATGCTTAAGTCTTTCACTATTGTCTATTACGTTGTATTTGTCTTTTTTGATTGTCCATAACCAGTATAGTCATAAATCAGATAGTCAAATTTAGGAAATGTTTTTGCGAATTTTGTGATGAAGTACAAAGAATTAGAAAGATCCGAAGAGTTACCATGAGAGTAAACTACCGTCCCACAATATTATTGCCTCTCTTTAAGATGAAGCATGACTGCAGGGATGCTATGACTTTAGTTCTCCACAATAAAGACGCTATACTAATAATTGTCAGGGTATTTAATCTTATTTTCGCATTGAATAAACTTCCTGCCCTCTTATTGAACGATGGAATACTCTAAGATAGATGGAAATTTACTCGGCTCGCTTTTCATAAAGACATACTTGTCGATAATATACTCCTTGAGTCCAAGGAGGGACAATATTTTGAACTTCAAGGGCTATGATTATTTTGTTTGCTTTATTGAATTTCTCCAAGTGTCGTCTTTTTGGACTGTCTCGTCAGAGCAGCATTGCATTAATAATAATTGCTTCTATAAATATAAAAATAATAAGTTCAATTAGTCATGGCCAATATTAACGCGTGGACCGTCTTGGTCAGCTCCCCTCACGAGCTTTTAGGAGAGGACCATGAGCAATCTGAAACTTTCATTGAAATGATAACCAATCTACTAGCCCCTTACTACAAATTTAAATCTCTAACAACTCTCCTAATCGCTATCAGTGTTGTCGTATACATAACTTTGGTTGTTCACTACCCTCCCTTTCTAAAAATACCTACCTTCGCATTGGAATCCCTAGTGCTCTTGCCAGAACATCTGAGGCATTATGAGTTTTATAGGCTATTCACAGCACCTTTCATCTATCAAGACATCACTTCATTAGTTTTAGGAATACTGCTGCTATGGTGCTTGGGCAGCTTTACTTAAGAGACAATGGGTTGGAAGATGTTCACTGTTTTTACAGGATTATCAGGATTGGTTGGCTGTGCAAATAGCTTTACACTTCCAGTGTTTCTATTCGGCTGCAATTTCAGTCTGCTGATCATGAAGTGGGCTGACCCTGCCTTGCCAATCCTCTATCGAAAGGTTATGCTCGTTGTTTACATAATCACCATTATAATATTTCTTCTCCTTTTCATTAACTACAAAAAATAGGAGCAGTACAACTTCTATTCATCCGCTCTTTATGTATGATTTTCTTAAGTTAGGGGTTTCTGCTAGCTTCAACTCTAGGAAAGCAACAAGATGGAGCCAATCTAACCATATTTCGAAAACTTCTTTCCACATCTTCTCTCATCGCTATGGAATTTATTAGTTTCTTCCTACTCATATAAGTTGTATTTTTCGGCAAAACTTTTATATGATCTAACACATTTGATATATCCAAATCAAATTATTATCTGTAATATGAATAAAGCCAAATTATCTTTTAATTTGAAAGTTATTTTTGTCAAGAGCCTTTGATCGACACATAAGGTTGTTAACCGAGAATGTTTAAAGGGCCGTTTTGTAAAAAATATCATAAAGTAAATCCGAATTATTGCAACAAAATCAAGAATACACTCATAAAAGTGGTATTCTAATTGTAAAAGCAGAACTTCTTTAAGATTAGCATTATGAATCGATTTGGATCAAAATGAAGATTAATTTTGTAAAGAATAATTTATAGATAGAATTGCATCCTCAATCTGATCAATAAAGTTAAAGCTTTTCAATGAATATGAAGCCTCCTCCCTCTATAGGTTTCGAGATTATCGGCAAAGATTGGAGCATTTAATAACTTGTATATTAGTCACTTGATGATGCTTAATCGATAAGCATGATCTGGATAAATAAATGCTTTATTTCGAGTGGATTGAGTGATTAAATGCTTTATTTCGAGTGGATTAAACGATCAAATGCTTTATTTCGAGTGGATTAAACGATCAAATGCTTTATTTCGAGTGGATTGAGTGATTAAATGCTTTATTTCGAGTGGATTAAACGATCAAAT
>JACCDV010382919.1_pt1 | contig 19580 bp, 11 predicted proteins | sample 7446131 | NCBI WGS metagenome assembly JACCDV01 (sample SAMN15323448, study PRJNA562643) | freshwater metagenome | isolation source: river surface water | place: USA:Blue River Watershed | collected 2017-08-17 | reverse complement strand
TATATTTTATATTTTTATATTTTATATATAATATATTTTCTATATAGTATTATATCCATTTTATTATTTCATTTTTATATATATTCAATATATACCGCCAATTAAATCATATTTATTAAAGTTATTCTCCCATTTTAAAATGCGCACCATGTAAATATTGCATAAAATTGAAAAATATAACATAATCGATAACAATAAAATAACGTGAATTTATCACTTACAATGGAAATCATACGTGAAGGCACCTATATATTACGTAGAATCGACAAAGATATAAAAGATAATAATCTAAATGGTTTTAGTGATATTAATAATGAACTTATCGATATAATGGAATATATTATAAACCACGAATCCTATAAATTTAAGATTTTAATGGATATATTGAATAATGGAAATTTACAGAATCCATTCAACGATATGATGAATATGTTTGAAGGTATAGTAAATAAGCTACTTAAATATCCCGTAAGTGCTATAAGGCAATTTTATATTGGACATATATATTTTATAATAGATATGTGTATATATAGAGTAGCCACGGAAGGTATAGAACATAAACAACTAAAACCCGCCGAATATATGAAACACACAGAAGATATAGCCCTTAAATGGCGAATGTATTTAACTGATGCGGAGGTGCTTAATCCCACTCTTATTAAACCGTATAGTCTATGTTTAAACATATTTTACAGGGAAAAACTAACACTAGAACTATTAACAATATTATATTACGAAGATGATATCGATAACAACATACTAACCCACGAAGTATTATATCTAGAATATATAAGTAATCTTCTATATTGTTATATATTTTCAACAAGCAAAAAATCAATTAGCCGCATGGATTCAATAATATATAAACACTATATTATGAATTGTATGAAACATTATATGGATATATTAACAGATGATAATTTACTTCACAAAACATATAATATGGAAATTATATCAATATTTCAATATTACATCGTATTTATGACATCTAAATCAAACAGCTTAAATGCTAATATTAATACAATATTTAGGATTATTGAATTTATAACTATTCAGTTAATTAAACTTGGCGATGAATGTAAATTGTGCAATTTTTGGATTTCGTCTATACTTGGTAAAAATAATTATAAGTGTTTTAAACACTATTTAAATAACAATGATGCGCTTATAAATAAATATGAGGAATATCTTAGCCAAGAAAGTTTTTTAAATTGTAATGAAATGGATTGGCAAAAATATACTAGTAATTTCGATAAATATATGTATATATCAAATAAAATTATAAATCTCCATAAAAAACATTGTGATGCATATTGCTCGACATGTTTAGAAAATGAATATATTATAAAAAATAATTTATTTGAAGCAGCCATTAACAGAATTACCCCACTTGAAAGCATAACACATATAAATAACTTGCATTGTCTTATCAGTATGTATATTGAAAACAAAAAAAATACATTAACAAATAATGAGAGAAAAAACCTAATATCAGTTATAAAAAAATATAATTATAAAAACATGGATATAATGCAAATTGGATACGATTACGAAATTCAAGATATATTGATTAATCAAATTTACTATATCCATTTGTATTCACAGGAATCAACATATATATATTTAATAAACAACATTATCAATATAAATAATATAAATAAATACAAAAATATTAGTCCAGACAACCAATATATTGAACATATATTAATTATATTTGTATTAAAATGGTTCTATTTGTATTTTGATAAAAATGAAAAACTTTGTTTAGACGAGCTAATTATGTATTTAAATAATTTAAAAATTAACAAATCATTACATAAAAAACTATTGGCTAGGATAAAAAATATCATTGCTAAGTATAATGCTCTATATGTTTAATATATATACATATATATAAAATCAATAATATATATATGGAAATAAACTAAATAATAAAATAATAAATAAATCTTAATATATTTTAAATTGCGTCTTGACATCCCTTTTATATCAAAACAAAAGCCGGGAAGCATGAATAGAATGCTAGATAAGCGGCACTTTATTAATCCCTTGAAAAACACTTATCAACTGTTAGATATAGAAAACATATAATAATTAATAGAAAGATTCTATGAAATCTCTTTGTTTTTTTGTATATTGAAGAAATGTATTATCATATGGTTGGGATTTATAAAAAAAAACTTCTATTGAGTTTCAGCGGCTCTTTGTAAAAGAAAAATTGGAAATAATATAATGTTATTACTCATCCGCAGATAAATTATTTCACTTTTTATTTTTTGTTATGTTTAAATTTTTTAATTTTATAATGGATAATACACTATTACAAAATGATAAAAATATAAATAATTAAAAAGTAATAAAAAATAAAAAAAAAAATACAGAAAATAACAAAAAAATAAAAAAAATAATGTAGATTAATTATTTATCTTTTCTCCTACTTTCCCGGTGGTTTCGTCATGGAGATTTCCGCCGAGATTCCTGCCAAAACCCCCATGGTGCCTCCCACGCAGCCAACAACAAAAGATGGGTTGATTAAGCTGCTTTATGAAGAGCAAAGCATCACACGCGACTGCGCTTCTGCGCGATTAAATGAAAATCGTTTCCTCGTGCAGCTCTTCTGCGAAAAACAAAAAAAAATCATTTTGTATTTAATTGTAAAGATGATTCAAGAAATGGATTATTATTCTGCAACTTTTTGGAAGCAGCTTTTTTGCTTGCGATTTTGGCGGCCATCATTTGACGGAGAAGCATACCCTTGTCTCCCAACACGATATGAATGGTAGCCCTGGGCATTGGCCGCAAGACTAACAAACAGACAATAAATAATATATTTTTTTTTTTTAATACATATACATAATAGACTTTGATAATAAAATTAAAATCATAATAATTTGAATGCAAAAAATTGAAAAATAATATATATACATATATTTTCATTTATATATATATCTATATATCTATATCTATATATCTATATCAATATATATTTATATTTATATCTATCAATACCTATATATAAACGATTAATTAATTAAAATATAGAATAAATATATATAACCGAATTATAATAAAGAATATAATTAAATATCATTAAATCCAATAAATTTATTTGCATTTAGTATTAAAATGAAAATTATTATAGTCGAATCTCCTGCAAAAATAAAAAAAATAGAAAGTATTCTCGGGGCAAATTATACGGTTCTCTCATCGGTGGGACATATACGAGGATTGGAAAAAAAAGGTTTAGGAATTGACATTGAAAATGATTTCACGCCGAACTATACAATACTTGATGAAAAAAAAGACGTCGTTTCGAAATTAAAAGCCGCCGTTAAACGCGAGGGAGAGGAAAATATTTATTTAGCAAGTGATTTAGACCGCGAAGGCGAGGCTATTGCATGGCACATCGCGGAAGTTTGCAATCTAGATATTGGACGCGTAAAGCGTATAAAATTCAATGAAATCACCAAGACAGCCCTAACCGCGGCGGTTAAGAGTCCCATATTGATAAACATGGATTTAGTATATGCGCAACAAGCGAGGGCTATTTTAGATAAACTAATTGGCTATTTAATTAGCCCTCTTCTACATCGTCAATTCTCCAACTGGAAACTGTCCGCGGGTCGGGTTCAGTCCCCCGTCCTCAAATTAATCGTGGAACGCGAACGCGAGATATCTGCCTTCACCGCAAAGACATATTACACCGCGACCGCAACATTCTCCACATCCCCCGATACAACAACCGACATAATAGAAACCGAAATGGATAGCAAGATGCAGAATAAGGATGAATGTGATGAGATTGTCGCGAAATTAGACACGGCGTCTTTCATAATAGCCGGAGATGTTTCAACCACGCAAACACAGAGCAAGCCACCTCCACCATATGAAACCGCAACTCTGCAACAAGATGCATCCACGAAACTTGGATTTTCCCCCGCAAAAACTATGAGCTCCGCCCAAATATTATATGAACAAGGATATATAACATATATGCGAACTGACAACATTAGCCTATCCGCGGATGCTATGAAAGAATGCCATGATATTATAAAGGCCGACTACGGCGAAGAATACTACAATCGGCAACAATTTAAGCAGAAAGCAGCCAATTCGCAGGAAGCCCACGAAGCATGTAGGCCTACGCATATGAAAACGAAATCCATAGATATAGGTGGGAAAATTACATATGCAGATACGCGACTCTACAAAATGATATGGCAACGCACAATAGCAAGCCAAATGAAACCCGCTGACTACGAAATAAATACAATTAAAATAAAATCAAGTTCATTTAAGCAGATGTTCATAGCCAAATATAAAAAACTATTATTTAATGGATACCTTGCTGCATATGGTATTAACACGATGCGGCAACAGGATGCAGAAGGCCCCGATGATGCGGAAGATGCGGATGATGAGAATGAAGGGACCGATGAGAATATTACGAAGACTAGCGGATTCGAGAAATTCCTAGATAAATGTAAAGATGGGAAATGTAAGGGGATACCAATGTATATAAAAACTTTCAATGCACAGGAGAAGCAGAGCGCCCCGCCACATGGGAGGATGACAGAGGCAAGTTTAATTAAGGAGATAAAGAAACTTGGATTCGCCCGTCCAAGCACGTTGGTATCGATGGTCGAAAAGGTTCAAACACGCGCATATGTGGAGAAACGCGACATAGAGGGAACGAAGAAGACATTTATTAATATTAATTATAAATACCCCGCGATGATAACAGAGGAGGTAAATACCGTTAAAACCGGCGGCGAAAAGAATAAACTTATGCCGACGGCGTTGGGGATTATGATAAATGATTTCCTTATTAAAAACTTTGATTGTATTATAAACTACACATTTACTGCAAACGTAGAAGAAATGCTTGACGAGATATCAAATGGTAATAAATCATGGGTAGCGGTTGTTAGATATGTATATGATATGTTTAATCCAATAATTAAGTCAATAGATACAGCCACAATAGCGGAGAAGGGTAAGAGTAGCGGAAAGATAGGCGGACAATATAATAACAATATTTTAGTGGGGAAACATCCCGAAACGGGGGTAGATATTGTAATCTTTAAATCGAAATATGGAATGTGTTTATGTCTTAATCATGCTGAAAAGGAAAAACGCAGATACGCAAATATAACGGAGACCGTCGAAGATATAACATTGGAGAAAGCACTTAAATTATTAGCATATCCCAAACACATTGGGACATATAATGGTTGTGAAATATATTTAAATAAAAAGATGAAATTTTATATTTCATCGATAGATTCAAGTGGCAATGAAAGAAAATATTATTTGGATAATTACACACATTTAAATATTGATATTGAACTACTGAATATTAATGATTGTCAGGCGATTATTAATGATATATCTAATGGAGTAAAATTAAGCGATGACATTGAGATAAAGAAAGGAAAGAGTGAATATATTAAATATAAGGGTCAAAATATTCCAATACCTCCAAAACAAAGGAAGAATGCATTTAGTATGTCTATTGCAGATGCGCAGAAAATAATAGATGACTATCTCAAATACATTAATAAAAAGGAAAATAAAATAGCTACTGCCATCGCAAATGTTAAAACAACTACCCCCAAGAAATACGCCAAGAAAAAAAATGTATATAAGTCTAAGGAGCCTAAGGAACCTAAGACGAAGAAGGACTCAAATGAGCCTAAGGAACCAAAAGCAAAGAAGGAACCTAAGGAGCCTACAAAGAAAGAGCCAAAGGAACCGAAGAAACCTAAGGAACCTAAGGCAAAGAAAGAGCCAAAAGAACCTAAGGAACCTAAGGAGCCAAAACCTAAAAAAGAAGAGACTACTGAAATTAAAGAATCAAAAAAAAAGGATAAAAAGACAAAAAAAGAGTAATATATAATAAAAAAAAGGGGAACAAACGACATGGATGAACTTCTCCGCAAATTGTATGTGATTACACACAGACGGATGAAATTACTGTAAACCCACGAAGTTTGCAATAAATATGGGAAACGCCACTTGCCTGCCTATTGACAGGATGCATAACCCAAATAAAATAATTATACATATTATTTTCATTTTTTCTTTAAAAAATGTAATAAAATAACCATTTTTTTCCATTTTTTTTAAATAATCATGCATAATATAATAATGAATATATTTCCTGTTTCATTTTGCCAAAATATATAATATAAATTGCAATATTTTGGAAAAAATAAAAAAAATATGTAAGGGTTTGTTTTTCAACTGCAAGAGTCGCCGGCAAATGGATAAGTCAAATGACCCGTGGATATATTTCAAAGATTTATTAGAAAAAATAGACAAAACCCAATTTGAAAGAAATAATGTATCAACAACATATGATATGAATGAGATATATAACGTAATTTGTAATAATATATTTGTTATGTTTTATGGAAAGAAACATGCAAAACAAAAGTTCGAATACTCGCTTAAAAAAGCAAAAGACTATATTCAGTCTATCGTTGCATGTTCAATAAAAATCGAATGGGATACAATTATGTTTAAATTTAAAAATGTATATTCTAAGCAAATCGCGGAAACCGATGAAGTAATTAACACAATGATAACGAAGACGGAATATATTGCAAAAACAACAAGGAATGGATATGGAATAAACATAAATAATATGTTTAATCTGTTTAAGGGGATAATTTTCATATGCGGGGGATTACATATATGGTCTATGTATAATAAATATGATATTCCGTTAAATATATTAAATGACTATTTTATGGGCCCAGACTTTATTAAGTATATTAAAATATATCAAAAAAACATTATCATGAGAACACGACTATATATGTTAAATAGTAAATTAAAAAACGAAAAAAAAAAATACAACATTCAAAAAATAATCATGGAATTTTTCAATATTACAAAAAGAACACTTGCAAATTACATAATTAAAAATTTTTGTAATCGCGAATGCGATTGCTGTGATATAACTAATATAACATATGAACAACTGCAAAAAATATATCAATTTTTATATCCAAAGCAAGAAATGAAGACAATTTCATATTTAATTGGCGGAACAGTTTTTTTGATATCTAATAGGGAACTTATGACCCAAAGAGGGAATATTATTGTATCCCTAAAATATTCGCCCCTATTTATTAATGAAACCGACGAAAAATACAATATTATATTGGATGAATTGCAAAAACATTATCATTTTAAGCCTTTATATATAACTCTAAAAGAGCCAAATGCCGCATGTGAAAAGAAATATATTATTAATACAAATACAGAAATGATGTGTCATATAATTGAAAAAATTGACAATATGCGGGTTCAGGAATGCGTAGTATGCACTCGCAAAGTGGTGAATATGAAAAAAATCTTAAAATATAGAAATGTTGTATGTAATTATTGTTTCGCTGATATAATTGATAATGTTTATAAGACACTAACTTCGCCGATTGGACTTAATAGATTTTACAACACGATGCGATTCGAAAACATATTTAAACGCGGTGATTGGCTTCGCATTTCACTTATATACGATTTAAATGTTAATTGTATATTTATCGATAAAAAAATATATAGATATTTAACAATAATAAATTATTCGAGAAAACTCGGGAAAAAATATCGTGCTTTTCTAGAAGAATTGCATATTACGGGGAATGAATACATTAAAATACAACAGGAAAAGACACATGATAACGAAATTATTGAAATTACAGAGGATTCTAATATTAGGAAATGTCCGCTTTGTATGTGTCTTATCGAAAAAACGGGTGGATGCAATGCTATAACATGTCCGCACTGCACACTATTGTTCTGTTTTCAGTGTATTTCGCCGGTTAATGTCCTTAGGGAAGATGGGCAAGGAATTTATACATGTAAATGTGGTAGTATAACGCGATTTTTTCAACATGATGAAGATGTAATGCAACAAAGACAAAAGTTATATAACTTTACAAATAATTTTTAAATATCTATATTGGACTTTTTATGGTTTTTATTTTTTTTGGTTTTTGCATATTTATATTTATGTCTATTAGTTATTTAATTTGCTAATTATTTTAGTAAGCTATAATTTCTGTTTTGAAATAAAAAAAAGAGGTGGAAAGTCATAGTGTTGAGTCGTGCCTTATTCTCCTTGGCTTAACTTGTCTACTAGACTTACCATGGATGACCAAATGGGGCAACGATGAGATGATGACATGTAGAGCATGGTCAGGATTCAACGCCGGGACCAAATGGCTTCTCCAAAATTAATATATAATATTTTCATTTTCATTTTTATGTCAATATAGTATTATATAATTACTATTTATAATTAAAATTTTATAAACAGGTTTTATTTACAAATTATTATATATTATAAGTTTTGTATTTTAAAAAAAAGAGGTGGAAAGTCATAGTTGAGTTATTGCCGAGGTACCAGTGGCTTAACTTTTAGACTAGACAATCCATGGGCAACCAAAGAAAAGCTTTAATGCTATCATGGTTTCCAAAATTAATATTTAATATTTTTTTTTTTCATTTTATGTCAAAATATTACAATATAATTACCATTTATAACCAAAATTTTAACAAAAGTATTAAATCTATACTACAATATATATTACACTACATATTAATATATATGTCAAAATATATTCATTTCAAAAATAATTTTTTTATAGAAAAAAATATTGAATTATTAACAAAAAATAAAATAAAAATCCGCAAGGGTGTAAATTATCATCGCCAAGATGAAGGACTTGCAGAAGTGGATGGCTTGGTTGCGCGTCTTGAAGCCGCCGAGGGGCTTGACCACCGCACAGAATTCGATTTATGAATTCACTTTAAATCTAACAACATTGCTTATGTTGTTTGGCATGTTTTTTGGAAAACAACACAAGAGAACAATTCTCGAACGCGCCTTGAAGAAAGCACATGTTCAATTCACACAATATATGCGTTGCCCAAAAGGCTGTTCAATCAATATTAATGATTTGCAAGCTACTATTACTATCAAATTCAAGGCTCTTTGGAATACAGAGGAAGGGGAACAGTATTTCATTGATGCGGGTGTAAATACCCTTTCAATTGATGAAAATTCTTCTAACATTATCAATGTGAAACATCTGTGCGTAATTTTTAGCATGCTAATTATGAACGCCGCGGGTCTTGCGGTTTCTCCAATGAAATGGATAGTCAATTATGATTTTTACCTCTTTGATTCTCTTCCTTCTTTTGCGACTCCGTATTTTGAGAAAAAACTTCGCCAAATCCAAAAAAGGCGTATTACAGAAAATATGAAGAAGAAGATTATGGACCGTTTTAATGAATTAAAAAGCGAAAAAAAGATAAATATTTATTTCATCCGGGTTTTTACAGGCACAGAATGGAATAGTATCGCATCTATTTATGGTCTTAACCCAAAAGACTCGGCTCTTTGGCGCGAAGCTAATTATCTTTTCCAGAATGATTTTAATACTTTTCTTCATTTAAAGAATTATGACCCAACGGATTTATTAAATCGCTTTGAAAAACTTCTCAATGAAAAATACCCGAAGAAGAGTCGTCAGCTCTACATCCGCAGGATTGCAGGAGTTGATATCGCTATTTCCAATTATGATTTTCTTCCTCTCCGTGTTATCAAACCCTGCAATGTGAGGGAACACGCAAAATGCACGGAAGAGGTCATTAATGAATATCTTCACATGCATCGCGATGCGCCATCTTGCACGTTGCCGAATGGCGACAAGGTTTATCTCGATGCGGCGACTCTATTCCAATTGATGAGCCGAAAGAGTATCGCATGTGAGCTTTGTGGCTACGATTTCAAGCTTACCGTGAAGATTGACGGACATCGCTATTGCTATGATTGCATGAAGGGTGGGATGAAAAGATTCCTCGAAATGCTATCAAGCCCGACTGCGAAGATGACCCTTCTTAATACGATGCGGATGAATTCGCCATTTGACCCGAGCACCTTGCCGTGGTTTCGCATTATGACACCGGACAATGAAGAGCGAAACGCCCTCTACATCTCGAAAGAACTCGAAAAAGTCATGGATAGGCGCCACCCTATTGCTTGGGGAATGCACTACTTTCAAAATCATATCGAGCGACTCTTTAAGAAGTTGCAGATGACGATGGTCGAAGTCCAGGCCCATTCCGCGCGGGTATTAACCGAAATGGATCCCCTGCCCGAGGGTATCAAGTGTTGTCCCACATGTCGCGTCCAAATCTTCAAGACAATGGGATGCGACGCAATAACATGCGAGATTTGCAAGACATTATTCTGCTTTGTTTGCGGTCAAGTTATCCGCGACAAATGTGGATGTCCCAATGCAATCACGCGAGCATTTCAAGAGCGTCCCCAAAGAGAGGCGATTCAAGCTGAGTTGGAGCTCTACTCGCAACTGAATTAATAAATAGATATCCCATTATGCATAAATTTCCTTAACTATGTTATCCATGTTATCCATGTTATGCATGTAATTTTTTTTACAATATATATCTATCAATCACAAACATACATATCCACTTATATTAAATAAACATTAGTTTAATATTATTTTAATATAATTACCATCAACGATATTATGGTCATAATATATATTATTATATCCTATTTTACGAATACAATCGTCGTATATTTTAATATACATTGAAATATATAGAATCGTATCTTTTCCAATATTATGAAGTCCCATTATTTCCCCAAGACATTCACATAATATATCCACATCAAACCCATTAAAACCATGGCTAATATCAAAATTTGCTTTTGCTTTCTCCGCAAATGAAAAGGTAATTCCAAATGCAGCGGAATACTTTTTAAATATATCAATCAAATAATGAAACCCATCACATATATCATCACATAGTAATATTTCCCGCGGTTCCCTTATAATTAACATCTTATATATCGCCCGCGCAATAGTAGATTGCATATTATTATCGATAATTTCCATATAGCCATCTTTTCCTCTCGTTAATGGTAAATAATCCAATATAAGACCATCTTTTAACATATGTATTAATCCGGATGATAATGTATAATGTTTTTCATAATATGTTTGCAGATTATACTTATAGACATTGCGGACGTCGACATTTGATTTTTTTATCTTAGTGAAACATATAAAACATAAATTTTTCTTGGGGGAAGCGGATATTATGCCGTTAAATATTAGGTTTAGGTGGGTGATTGCCATAAGTATTAGTGGTTCTAAAATATGATAGCCGCCGACATCTTGGATATATAATATAATATTTCCGCCTCCCTTACAAAGTTCCTCATATTTATAAAGGATATAAAATAGGAAATAAACCGTCCATTGTATGCTATTTGTCCATAAATTATTACTCTGCACCACATTACTATATATTTCGTAATCGAAGAACGGTGGGCTTGTAAATATCAAATCAAATTCATCGATTCCTTGTCGCTTCATGGCTGCCGTAATATATTCGCGTGGAAGATACTCTGCGCCGGAGATTAAAATTTCCTGTTTATCGCCAATTGTTGCGACGATGTCTTTATAAAAATATTCATTTCCGCGATTAGGGTCAATCCCTATGTATTTAAGGCCACATGCACATGCTGCGAATAAACGGTCGCCCCATCCTGCGCTAAAATCTAGTATGCTTTTTGCATTTGTGAATCTGTATATCGATGCGGCCAACGTAGCACGAAAATTATTGCATTGTTTCCCATTATAATATTGCCATAGATTTTCACGGAATATATTGGGTTTAGACATATAACTATTATATTTCCGCCATATTTCTTTGTAATTTTTATAGTAGTCATCAATAGGGGCCACATTGTTTTTAAATTTACATTTTAATAATTCCTTTTCACTGAAATATAGGGGTAAAGTATCGATATCTAGTGTTGCGGCTCCATCCGCGAATTGAATAAATTTTCCATTGTATTTATTCGTGAAAAGTCGGGTTTTCCTCTTAAATACGTTGCATATAAAGGGATTGTTGCTATATCTTAGTTTATAGGCTTTCAACTTCGCAACTATTTTATTAAACTCCGCTTTTGTTATGAAAGAGGAATAATAAGGAAATTCATATTTATTTTTATATGATATTCTTTTTGTGTTCCGTATTGACGCCTTTCCCTTTATGGTATTATTTTTTTTATATATTTTAGTTGTTCTATATGTTCTAGTTGTTTTTTTCTTGGTTGATTTTTTTCGCAATGTATTTTTATGCATTATATATTACTTTTTTATTAGGTAATTATAAAAAAAAATAATAATTAAATATATATTATAATTAAATATGAATAAAAACAGCAATAAAGCAACTAGAAATTTCCATAAATACAATAATAATGATAAGAAAAATACTATTATAGGTTCTGTATATTTATATAACAATATAACGGATATGTTAAATCCTGTTGAAGTAGTTATTGAAAATAATATTAATAATTATTATATATTTTCAATAAATATAAATAACAAAAAAATATATTTTATTGATAATAATAAAATAATATATTGGTTCATAAATATTGATGAGACTATATATATACTAGTATTTTATAGAGAAAAAAATATAAATACAATAAATGACATAAAAAAAATTCTTCTGCAAAAATATACAGAATTTATTGATAAATATAAATATGAAATAAAATATAATAATGAATTTAATAAGGAAAATATTGCATATAGTCGTTATGTGGAAAAACAAAGGATTAATTTAGATATAGGAATGGAAATAATTAATAGAATAAATAATCTATTACATAATAAATGTGCCGACATGAATATAGAAATAAATTATATGGATAATATATTAAAAAACAAGAACGGTGGTATTAATATTAAAAATAACGGCGTAAAAAAAACTAGATTAGGAAATGGATTAACACACAAGAATATTTCTCTTTTCTATATGTTAGAAAAATTAAGTCCAAGTATAAACTTTGCTTCACATGATATAATATTATGTTTAAATTATAATAACAAATGTATATCATCTCTATATATATCTTTTAAAAATGAAGAAATTGAAATAAGTAGTATGACAGAAAAAAAATATGAAAAACGTAAATATAATATTTTCTTACGGGCTGTGGTAATAATATATTTTAATAAAATAATGCAAAATCCAGAAAATCCAATTAAAATAAAATATATAATTGCAGCGGCAGTTAATCCAATAAGTGCATACATATTAATAAATAAATTAAATGGAAATATAAATAGAAATCCCTATACGAATAACGAGTTAAGCAAACATAATGATAATTTTTTTAGAAAACAATCTTATTTATATTATAAAACCTTATACAACAATTTATCGCTTAGTGTTATTGATATTTCTATAGATATAGAAAACCCGGACACTATTCAAAAAGCAAATACATTAATTGCTGAATTAATGCAAAAAACGGAGCGAAATAATAATAAAACCCTAAAATGTCCGCTTAACTAGTTTTAAGACCCTTATATGTCTGTCTGCTAACTAGTAAATGTATACAACTTTGGTATGGCGCGGAATGTATTTTACTTTAAATATATTGAATTCCGGCGATGATAGTATTTTAATGGGCAATGCATTATGACATGTGCGAGCAATATCAATATATAGATTGAAATCATTTTCATCATCATTTATTAATTCCCCATTATCCTTCATTGTCATTCTATCTATAAAACAATTAACCGCGTCGTGGGAGTCAGTTAGGAAAGGTTTTACCGTAAGCGAGAAACGGACTAAATCGAAACTTGGATTGGGATATACAATATCCTCGGGGTTCGTGGACGCATATTTCGATGGATAGGTATATTGATTTTCCGCCTCTCCATCCTCGTCGAATACATTGCTAAAATAAATAAACTTATTAAATTTATATGTTGCCCTAGCAAAATCGATGATTTTATATATTTTTCCAAATGTGGGGATTCTATAATTAATTCCATAGATTGAGTAATACAAATATTTTTGATTCGTGGTATTATACATTACATTTTCCGTATGTAAATCATTGTGGCAAAATTGATAATGTTTCTGGGCCACTGCGAGGCCAAATGTTATTTGGAAATATATTGCAAATAGTTCGGTTTCCGTTATTGTATCACTTGTAAAATTTAAATGATTATCTAGTGAATTCGTGCATTCTTCAATTACATTAAGGGATACGGGATAATTTTTAAAAGCCATTACGTAGTTATAGTTTCCTTGATAATCAAATAATTCATCGGTATCAATGTAGTTTAAGTTATTAATAGGAGGCGTCAGTGATTTCTTAATACCTTTTTCCGTTCCCGAAATCTCATAATCGCTAAAATCGCTAACCATGCTTTTAAGTGAAGAAGAAATATTCGATATGCGTAATCCTTGACTAGCATCGCTATCATCGTCATCAGTTTCCGTGCTTAGTTCTGCATCTGCGTCTTCCGTATCAACATACGAATCCCCCACATCTCCATTCGCATGACAATCAACGTCGTCCATATTATCTGCATCAGTCTCGGCATCGGCCTCTGTCCCAAGCCCATGATTATACTTATCCTCTGTAATATCACAATCAATTTCCCTAAATACATTATCTCTTATGGAGCCATGTGTATAATATTCATCATCCGTTGAATCGACAAAGGAATCGCTATCCAATTCGCTATCTCGCTTCTTATGTTTAATAAGTTCAAACGTTATTCCTTCATTCCTATTAAACCATTCGCAATTCTCTAAATAATCATATTCATCATTTATATTGTGATAATATATATCTTTTATTCCATTTACGCAACCATAATAATAAGGGAATGCTGGACATTTGTTGTTTTCTACGAGAAGGGAACCAAGATAAAGGAAAAAACTCTCGACATATGCGGGATTATTAACATCATTTACACGATTTATGGCTTTCTTGTTGTATTTATGGGGCAACATCCAACTTTCGAAGTCGTGGGATATTACATAATTTTTAAGGGGATTTAATATGGGGATAATTTTAAGAATAGCATTTCGCTCAATTGTTTTGTATCCATTTAGTAGTTTTACCCTTATGAGCTTAATATTTCCTTTATCGTTATATATTTCTTCTTCGATATGGGTCTTCGTTTCATCAGCGGTAATTTTATATACATCGAGCAGTTCAATAAATTTATATTTGGTATTATAGATATATTGCTGCATTACCTCGTTGATGTTAAAATGTCCAATATCGATGTAGTTTTCAAAATGTGGTAAATATAGGCTGGTGTTTATTACATTTAATTTTTCCCCTATCGAAGAGTGTAATTTGAAGGAGATATTAGGGTCCAAAGATGTTAATTTTATATTTATAACATCTGTTTTTTTTTTCAGTCTGCCTTCGTGTGTTGTTGTATTGTTGCGTTTTCTGTAAATACGCAGTTTCTTATTCACGGCGTTATTCATCATCATTTATGTTTTATGGTATATCTTATTTTCTATCCTTGGTGTTATGTTATGTAAATAGTTCTCTTATGTTATTGTTTTTTGTTATTATTTTCTTTCCCGTATATGATTTATACTCCTTTATTCCCTTTTTTTGATAAGAAAATAATTTATATCTATATATTATTTTAAATGTTCTATAATAAATATATTTTTTTAAGCGAATAAGTCTATATTCTTATTTGGTGTTTTGTTATTCTATTATTCTGTTATGCCTTTATTTTATAAAATTAATAAAGTAAAAACTTAAAATGAAAAGAGTAATTGCAGAGAGTAATTGCTCTTAATTTCCTTCTAATACACGCATTCTTATATATATCAATATTTATATTGATATATAAAAAATATTTAGATGATGTGAGTTGATATAATTAGGTTGCGCGTAAGCTACGGTGGTTTAAGGGTTTGCATTAACTACGGCGCCGGTGTTGATAATACGCCATTGCCGAGTTCCAAAAGAGTTATGGACGCAAATAAGCTGTGCGGAGTCGCCATTACTTTCAAAAGTGAGGGCCGAAGAGTTGCCCGAGCCGCTAACGATGCCATCGACCCCGAAATTAATACGTAGGGAGTTTGTGGTTCCCTGCGAATCGTAGAATACACATAACATTTGGCCATTAACGCCGAAACCCGTTAGGTCCCAGTGGTATGTTTGCCCTGTTTGTTCCTGTGTATAAACATAAACATATGGGGAGTTAGGTATTAGGGCTGTTCCGGGGAAGAATGTAGACATAAGGTCTGCAAGGGTTGAACCACATTTAATATGATGAATATTATATATTTCATTTTTAATACTATATTCTAGCCCGCCTGAGGGCGCTTTCATTAATATTGCATTATTTGCGGAGTCGGTGGAGTGAATTGTAATATTATCATCGGCGGTTAAAACTATATTTGACACCGAAAGCAAATTAATACGGCTATCACTCACGATGTCGGTATTAGCCGCACTTGCAAAATAGGTTGTGTTGCGGGATTGCATATTTATTGCGTATGCATTCATTTGTAAGTTGTCAAGGGCGTCTATTTGTAATTGACCATTATCGCCGTCTATAATAATTTTCGTGTCCATTGTGCCACCAGTTGGGTCGCCTATTAGGTTTATTACCCATCCATACATATTAAGATAGGCGTCTGATTTCATGACGAAAGTAGCCGTATTACCCAGGCCGCCATGCAGTTCGTTTCCATATGAAATATAATTGCTTGCATTATAGAAATATAGATGTGAATTTAGCACATTTTGCCCAAATGTCATATCAGGGTCGTTATAAACTAGACTTGCAACACCCGCAAATGAGCCTGCGGAGTTATATTGTATTTCACCTGAAACACCGCCCGGCGTTGTGGCACCGCCACCACCGGATGCATCAACCCATGATAATACCCCGCTCCCGTCGGTTTGGAGAAATTGACCATTTACACCTGTTCCGGAAGGTAGGGTTAATGTGAATTCGCTTAGTATTCCAGTAGGGGCATCTACATTTACTTTTCCCCCATCGGTTGCAATTACTAGGAGTTTTTTTGATGCAAGTGGCGATGCAAAAAATGTGGATGTTGCCATTTATTAATATTTAATTAGAATTTATTTATAAAAATACACACTTGATATTTATTTTAATTTTATTCAATTCATCTATATTTACTGCATTTACCTTATCTATCTAATAAAAATTGGAGACCGTAAATGTTAATCAATGTTTATCCAGTTTTTTTTTGCTAATTTTAACAATTATAGACATTTATTTTTACAAAAATTGAAAAAAATAAGACGATGTAAATATATCGACGGAAGAAATTAACTAAGTAAGCTCATTAGTAGCAATTTATAATTATTGTGCCATAGTAATCGTTAAAAGCAAACAATATATAAAAAGGGAGATTATAGCAATCATTAGTTATCCGTTTTTTTTTAATCCTAATACAATAATCCACATATCTAATGTATTTGCGCATATAATTTATTATAAAATTGCATTATCGTAAAATATATTAAGTATGGTTATTATTTTGCTGCGTATAATAATATTTAATGCTATCCCCCGTATTGATATTTTAAAATATAAGCCCGCTTCTATAATATATAAAACGTGCCCTATATATATTTAACAACTATAAATAATATCCGGAAATAGGAATATAATATTTATTTTTGTGGAAGTTTATTTTATCCAAATAAAAATGAAAATGAAAATAAAAATGAAAAAATAGTTCTACAATTAATATTTTATTTCACTTATTTCAATATCCGTTATAAAATAAACATATAAAAACCTTTTAAAAAATGGAAATTATACATCTAGATATTTCAGGAAAAAAATATAATATAGCAAGAAGAACTTTTATAAAATTTGAGAACATGGAAAACATTGCATATAAAATAGATAAATATAATTATTTCATAGAGTATGATGTTAATATATTTGATTATTTATATAGATTTTTAACAACAAATAAATTATATTTATCTACTGCATCAGCAGATACAATAAATTATATTAGAGATGCGGCAATATTTTTCGGCATAAGTGATATTATTTATATATTAGATACTTCTAAATTTGGAGCCCACGAAGATATTAATTATACTTTGCAATATGTTGATAAACAAAATACGAATCCCGCGTATTATATGAATATAATTAATAATTATTATAATTATCTTGTGAAAAACCATATAAGTGATGAATTTTGTGGTAAAAAAGATATGTATAATACAGTTGTTTATATAGATGACGATGATTATGGTGATGATAGTTCCAAGGATAATAAATATGTAAAATTTTATTCAAAAAAAATTAGCAATTTTGGTTATGATTATAGTAATACCTTATTATATAAATTTGACATTTATATCACATATGATATAAATAATAAGACATTTAATTTTTGTGATGTTAAATATAAATTTAACTTACTTCAAAACGATTCAATATTAAATATAAATGAATTTTCTAATTGTCAAAAATTTAAACCAAAGCATTGTGGTGATAATTATCTTGGGTTTCATTATGATGTTCAGTATTATGATGCGAATGATGCAAACATTAAACAACTTACCCCCCTTGAAATATATATGCACCAACTAATAATAGATGCAAAAATAGAAGACCCCATAAATTGCGAATATATTAACATTCAAAATCATTTAGATGTAAATAATGTCTGTAAAAAAAGATATATGCCGTATTTTTATATAATTTATTTACTATTTGATTATAATAAATCAACAAAAAATAATTTATTTAAAACAAATAATAAAACAAAAGAACAATCTTTAAATATCATAAAACATGCTATCGATAGATATTTTAATTTTATACCATGTAATTGTAATAGTTGTATTATTTTAAAAAATATATTTTATAATATAGATATAGAATCATTTATTAAATTTAATAAAATATTTGATGATAACACAATTAATAAAAATGTATATAGTATAATGTATTTTAATCCTAATTTTATAAATGAAATACAAAATTATAAACCAGATAAAACATGTATTGTTTATAATCTCTATCTAGGTGTAAAAGAAATATATATAAAATATTGCTTGTTTATTGAAAATATATTTAATATATTAAATTTTTACGATAAAGAATATAATGGAGATAAAATAGAAAAAATAAATATAAATGAAATGGATAAAAATGAATCAATTATACCTTTTATATAGAAATTTAATTATATATTAGTAAAAATAATTATATTCTCATTTTTTATAATTAATTTATTCTTATACATACTATATATATAATTAATTTTCTCTATTGTCCTTTCTATATTATTAATTATATATATTATGCAAATTGCATAACGCCGATGGCGTTCGGTTATCTATTTTGAAATATATATAATTAACAGAATATAAATAATTATAATATGTGATGAATTCATATATATGGTAGATTCATATATATACATCCGTCATATGATGTATATACAATATATATGAATCCATTACGTTTTATAAATATTAACAGTTTTTCATTATATAAATTGCAAGATTGATATAGTATGGCATATGGCGACCTTAAAATATGACTTATTATTTTCCCTTATTTTTAAACACAATATGTTTGATAATTTTACCTCTATATGAAATTTATTAATTATTGATTATTTCTTATAATGAAAAATCAAAATTCATTAATTAT
>JACCDV010923220.1_pt1 | contig 19587 bp, 14 predicted proteins | sample 7446131 | NCBI WGS metagenome assembly JACCDV01 (sample SAMN15323448, study PRJNA562643) | freshwater metagenome | isolation source: river surface water | place: USA:Blue River Watershed | collected 2017-08-17 | reverse complement strand
CGCCACTTCAGATTTAAACGATTTATATCGTCGTGTCATTAACCGAAATAATCGTTTAAAAGCGATATTAAAGTTAAAAACTCCTGAGGTGATCATCCGCAATGAAAAAAGGATGTTACAGGAAGCAGTTGATGCCTTATTTGATAACGGTCGTCATGGACATCCTGTGATGGGTGCTGGAAACCGCCCTCTTAAAGCTCTTTCAGAGATGTTAAAAGGTAAGCAAGGACGTTTTAGACAAAACTTGTTAGGTAAACGTGTCGATTACTCTGGTCGTTCTGTAATCGTCGTTGGTCCCGAATTAAAATTCAATCAGTGCGGTTTGCCGAAGCAGATGGCTTTAGAGCTTTTTGAACCTTTTATCGTGAAGCGATTAAAAGATAGAGGATTTGTCTATACGATTCGTTCAGCGAAGAAGATGATCCATCGTGAAGAGCCTCAAGTTTGGGATGTATTGGAAGAAGTGATCAAAGGGCATCCGGTTTTATTAAACCGTGCTCCTACACTTCACAGATTAGGGATTCAAGCGTTTGAGCCAGTTTTGATCGAAGGTAAGGCGTTGAGAATTCACCCGCTTGTCACAACTGCTTTTAACGCCGACTTTGACGGTGACCAGATGGCAGTTCACGTCCCCCTTTCGGTTGAAGCTCAGTTAGAAGCGAAAGTGTTGATGATGGCAGCGGATAATATTTTCTTACCTTCATCTGGAAAGCCTGTAACCATCCCATCACAGGATATGATTTTAGGGTTATATTATTTGATGCATGACCCTGTTTATAATCCTGCGGAGCACGGAAAGAAAATTAAGATGTTTTCATCGACAGATGAAGTCTTAACAGCTTTAAGTGCAGGAATTACGCACAATCGTAATGATCAAGAAAAAGAAGGGCATCGTTGCGATGAGACAGGCCGTGGATTAAATATCCATGAGTTGATCAAGCTCAGAATCGACGATAGCATTATTGAAACAACTCCTGGTCGAGTCATGTTCAATACAATCGTTCCAAAAGAATTAGGATTCCAGAATTACTCTATTCGCAAGAAAAAGATGGGTGAGCTCATCTTAGAAGTTTCAAAACATTGCGGCATGGAAAAAACGGTTAAATTCTTGGATGATTTGAAAAATCTTGGATTCGCCAATGCGACGCATGCAGCTCCTTCTATGGGATTGTGTGACGTGCGTGTGCCGGCTACTAAAGCTAAAATTTTGGCAGATGCTCATAAACGTTGCGAACAAGTCGTCAGCCAGTATGAAGATGGCGTCATCACCGAAGGGGAAAGACAATCGAAATTCATTTCGATTTGGACTGAGGCAACTGAAGCTGTGTCTGAAGAGTTGTATAAGTTGATTACACAATCTAAAAATGATGAGATTAACCCTCTCTTTATGATGATTGATTCAGGAGCTCGTGGTAATAAAAACCAGATGAAGCAGCTTGGAGCGCTTAGAGGTCTTATGACAAAACCATCGGGTGACATCATCGAATCTCCGATTACTTCTAACTTTAGAGAAGGTTTAAGTGTTCTTGAATTCTTCTTGTCAGCTCACGGTGCTAGAAAAGGTTTGGCCGATACTGCTTTAAAAACAGCGGACTCTGGGTATTTGACAAGACGTTTAGTTGACGTATCGCAAGATGTTTTAGTAACAGAGCTCGATTGTGGTACATTCAATGGAATCGACGTTTCACCTGTAAAACAAGGTCAAGAAGAGCTGCTAGGTTTAAAAGATAGAATCTTTGGCCGAACTCTTTGCGATGATCTTTACATGCCGGGCGATAGAAATCATCTTCTTGCTAAAGCTGGGGATATTGTCACTATGAAACAGGCTGAAGCGATTGATGATGCAGGTATTGAAAGTGTTAAGATTCGTTCGACTTTAACTTGTGAATCTAAAAGAGGGGTCTGTTCCCGTTGCTACGGCTTGAACTTAGCATCTGGAAAACCTGTGGCCTTAGGAGAAGCGGTTGGTATTATTGCGGCTCAATCAATCGGTGAACCAGGTACTCAGTTGACGATGAGAACCTTCCATACCGGGGGTATCGCTACAGCAGGTCTTAGCCCTGAGTTGATCTCAGAGCATGATGGTATTTTAGTTTATCATGATTTGCGTACGGTTCAAAACGAAGATGGCGTATGGCTTGCATTAAACAAAAATGGAAATCTTCATGTTGTAAGAGATGAAGGCAGAAGTCTTGATGAGTATAAAAAGCTTTTGGCTACAAAATCAATCGAAGCCTTACAGTCATTTACAGTTGAGCTTGGAACTCAAATCTTGATAAAAGACGGATCTAAGATCAAGCAAGGTCAAAAAATGGCCGTTTGGGAGCAGCATAATATCCCAATTATTTGTGAAAGACCAGGTTATGTGAAATATGAAGACTTAGTTGAGGGAATTTCAACTCAGAAAAGTATCAATAAACAAACTGGTCAGGTTCAAATTGTCGTGAAACAACATCGCGGTGAGTTGCACCCACAGATCATGATTTTCAAAGATTCTGCTTACACAGAGCTTGTTGGAACTTATGCTATTCCGCCAGGTGCATTTATTTCAGCTCAAGAGGGTCAAGTAGCATCTGCAGGGATGATCTTGGCGCGCTTACCGCGCGGCGCGATCAAAACAAAAGATATTACAGGTGGTCTTCCACGTGTTGCTGAGCTTGTTGAAGCAAGAAAACCGAAAGATGCAGCGATTATCGCTAAGATCGATGGAATGATTGACTTTAAAGGCGTTCAGAAAAATAAACGGATTGTCGTTGTCAAAGATGAAATTACAGGCATGGAAGAAGAGCACCATATCCCTTTAACAAAACATTTAATCGTTCAAAAAGGGGATATCGTTGTAAAAGGCCAGCAGCTGACAGATGGTTTAGTTGTTCCACAAGAAATTTTAGAAATTTGCGGTGTTCGTGAACTACAAAAATATCTTGTGAACCAAGTGCAAGAGGTGTATCGCTTGCAAGGGGTTGATATCAATGACAAACACATTGAAATTATCGTTAGACAGATGCTTCAAAAAGTAAGAGTTACAGATCCAGGTGATACTACCTTGCTTTTTGGTGAAGATGTCGACAAGAAAATCTTCCATCAACACAACCAGAAAGTCATTTCTGAAGGTGGTAAACCAGCTCAAGCGGCTCCTGTATTACTTGGTATTACAAAAGCATCACTTGGCACCGAGTCGTTTGTCTCTGCAGCTTCATTCCAAGAAACAACTAAAGTTTTGACAGATGCAGCTTGTGAAGGTAAAAACGATTACCTGCTCGATTTCAAATCTAACTTGATCATGGGTCATGTTATCCCTGGCGGTACAGGATTCCCAGACTACTATCAACGAGTTAAAAAACTTGTCGATCGAGAAGAAGAAGAGGATTTGGAATTTAGTTTCCAAGACTAAGCAAAAAAGGCACGCTTATAGCGTGCCTTTTTCTTCATAACATCGAAGCGATTTTTTCTTCTAATTTGACCGTATCTTTTGCAAAGTTACGGATACCCTCAGCAAGTTTTTCTACTGCCATCGCATCATCATTCAGTTGATATCTAAATTGCTTTTCATCGACGATGATCGGATCGATTTTCATAGTAAATGACATGCTCGGATCTAATTTTCGTATAACTGGATCTTGACTTTTTTCAAGTTCGCTTAAAAGCTTTGGAGCAATCGTTAAAAGATCGCAGCCAGCAAGCTCCAAGATTTCATCTTTATTTCTAAAGCTAGCTCCCATAATTTGAGTTTTATACCCAAATTTTTTGTAATAATGGTAGATATTGGTTACAGATCGAACGCCTGGATCTTGATGAGGAAGATAGCTTTCTTTTCCCTCTGCTTTTTTATACCAGTCTAAAATACGCCCTACAAATGGAGAAATTAAAGTTGCTTTTGCTTCAGCGCAGGCAACGGCTTGTGCCAAACTAAATAAAAGCGTCATATTACAATGAATTCCTTCAGCTTCCAAAATCTTAGCTGCTTGAATCCCTTCCCAAGTGCTAGCTAGTTTAATCAAAATCCTGGTTTTAGGAATGCCTGCTTCAGAATAAAGACGGATATATTCCTTTGCTTTAGCTAAGCTTTTATCGACATCGAAAGAGAGCCTTGCATCCACTTCAGTTGAAACCCTTCCAGGTACAGTTTTTAAAATTTCTACCCCGAAATTGACAAAAATTTTAGTTAGACTATGCTCGATGATCTCTTTTTTAGTTTTACCTAATTTTTTTCCGTATTCGATCCCTTCTACTACTAAATGTTGATATTCAGGCATCGATGAGGCAGCCATGATTAAAGATGGATTGGTCGTCGCATCAGTTGGCTTATATTTTTTAATTTCTTGAATTTCACCGGTATCAGCAACAATAGTTGTAAACTTTTTGAGTTGCGTAAGTTGATTTGATGCTTCTTGGTTTGCCATTTTGGATTAAGCTCCTCTCTTAAAAATCATAAATCGTAAATGATGGTGGTCGGTAAATATTTAAAAATCAAATGATCTTTATTCTCTTTGGATGCAGTTTTAAGAGATCCATGAAACTTGTCTAGATGGATCAAAATCTCAGAATGATTTTGAATAAAATTTTCAAATTTTTTTGTTTCAAAGATGACAAACACATGGCCGCCCGGCAGTAAAGATCCTTCAAATGATTCTTTACCTTGAAACGTTTCTAAGATGCAAGTGAGATTTTTGGCTTGTTCCAATAATTCACTAGTAAAAAAGCCTGTCAATTTAATCTTAGGTTGATTTTCATCCACTTCGTACTGGTATGAAACAGATTGAATCGTTGAATAAGAATATTTTTGAGATGTACAGCCGACTAATACTAAAATAAAAGAAATATATCGAATCGGCTTAATCACTGGTTTGACTATATAAAAATGTCCTGATTTCAAAAAGAGCATTGATAAAATCCTCATGTTGAAGGTTCAATCGAGCCTTTTTTAAAAGAGCATGTACTGATTTTGAATTGAGAAAATCTAAAATGGATATTTTTTCTTTTTTTATCAATTCCTTGAAATTTTTCTCTTCTTCGAGCGAGATGAAAGGGTGATTAGATATTTTGAGCGCATCTAAAAATTTTTGAAAAATGGATAAGTTAGCGTTAAAAATAGCAGAGGGTGCGCTATATGAAAGTAGATAAAGATGATGTTGATGAAAAATATAAGCGTGCAAGCTTTCAACATCAAATTTTTTTTTAAAGGGTTTTAAACGGTAGAAAATAACCGGATATCCCATTTTTGTAGCTCCGGTTTTAAAAGCTTCAAACGTCATCGGAAATGTAGACTCTATAAATTGCTTAGTTTTTGAAAAAAATAAATCAGGGGATTCCTCAACTTTTTCTTCATGGAGACTGATAGAACATCCTGAATAAGCTTGATCTTTCGGCAGAAAGATCCTTTTTGCAGGTTGCTTGAGCAAAATGGGGTCTACTTCCTGAAACTCAGGTTGAGGTGAGATGATTAAAGTTGAGGCATTGAGAAATTGAATGCTACTCACAATGAGAGTGATTATTATTGGCTTCATCTGGGGGAATCAATATGGCTAAAGTTGCGACAACGGCAGCAATTCCTATACCCCATCCTAGCATACTGACGCCGATGGCAGTCGTGGTGGCGTCTGCGGAAATATTTCCATAGCGAGCTGAATAATTTCCTCCTGGGACGTAACGCCCCCCATCACCTTGTTCTTCTGAATGCATTGTGGAGGTGATTGTAGAAAAGAGTATTAGGAAAAGACAAGTTTTTTTCATATCAGCCCTTTATTACTTTCAATATGATAATTCATAAAATAAAAATCAAATATTTCAATATTAGGCTTATATCCTATTAAATTTTTTTTGTGGCGATATCTTAACTTGTGCTCTATGCAATACCTTGGTATATTGATTTTAAAAAAATCTTGCTGATTTAAAAAAACAACAGGGAGTCATTCATGAGATTACTTGAAAAAGGCAATGACAAGGTAAAAAAAATTTGTGAAGTCCTTAAAAAGGAGACTTTAGAACCCGCTAAACAGCAAGCCGAAGAAATTTTAGAGAGTGCAAATCAGGAAGCTGAAAAAATCATTAGACAGGCCCAAGAAAAAGCAGCTCATCTCATCAACGAAGCAGATGCTAAGATTAGGCGGCAAGAAGAAGTATTTAAAGCTTCGATCAATATCGCGCATAAACAGTCGATAGGAAAATTAAAAGCGGAAATTCGAGAGACTATTTTCAATCACGCTCTATTGCAAAAGATTTCTCAAGAATTAAATTCAGCCTCAGTCTTAACTAATTGCATCAAGGCGATTTTCGAAGGGGTCTCTAAATTTGGATTAGATGCTGATGCGCAGTTGATTTTGTCTAAAAATCTATCAAAAGAACAAGTTGCAGCAGCTATCGCTCAACTCGGATTGGAAAAAATCAAAGATAAAGTATTACTTAAAGGGGATTTTTTAGCTGGAGTCCAAATTCGAATTGAAAAAGAAAATCTCACTGTAGATTTAACTGATGAAACTGTGCATCAATTGATATTAGAATTTGCTTCAGAGAATTTAAAAAAACTGATCTTCAATCAATAAGATCGGATTAGCATGAGAAATTATTATTATCTTGCTATTTCTCTTCCTGATTTGGAAATAGAAAATAAACCAACTATTCATTTCAAAGAGTTAATAGAACAGTTTGAAATCAATTTAAGTCCTAGCGATTTTAAAAAACTTAATAAAATAAGACTTTATTTTGATCTCGTAAATCTTGAAAAATATTTACAGGAATTAGAAGTCGATTTTAGAGGATCGCTCTCCGCTTTTGAAATTTCAGAAGCTCTTGAGTTTAAAATTTACTATCCTGAATACGTTTTTGATTTTTTAGAGAATTTTAAGACTAAAGAGGAGCGCCTTTTGAAGTTTCCTCTTATTTTTTCAAAATATTTTCAAGAGTTTGATGAAGACCAAGATGAAATTAAAAACATCGTAATCTTTGAAAATGAATTGAGATTATTTCTTTTAGGGTATCGAGCGATTCGATTTCATAAAAGCATTGAAGAGGAGTTTCAATTTGAAAATCTCTCTCAAGACACTGTAGATATGATTTTATCTCAGCAAGCTGAAACAAAAGTAATTGATGAATCTAAACTTCAATATTTGATTGAAGATTTAAAAAAGACAAATGATCCTCTAGAAGTGCGTTCACTTGTAGAGAGCTTCCGTTTTGAACATTACAAAGAAATCCAAGATCTTCATCCTTTTACCATCGTCGGCATAATCGCTTATATGATGCAGTTAAAAATATTGGAAGATCTTGAAGTGAAACATCCAGAAATTGGATTAAAAATTTTACACGACTTACTCAAGGAATAAAATGAGCACATTGACTGAAAATATGCAAAACTTTGCCACAGGATATGTCACACAAGTCTTTGGAAACCTTCTATTTGTTCGTTTTGAAGGAAACATCAGACAAGGGGAAGTAGCTTTTATAAATGTTGGCGATTTAGAATTAAAGGCTGAAGTGATTGAAATCATGGGTCAAGAGGCGAAAGTACAAGTCTTTGAGGATACGCGAGGGATCGAATACAGAACGCCTGTAGTTTTTAAAGAGCATTTATTAGAAGCGGAACTTGGTCCCGGATTGATGAGCGGTATTTTTGATGGATTACAAAATCCTTTAGAAAAAGTAGCAGACATTTCAGGGTTATACTTATCTAGAGGTGTTTATGTTAATGCTTTAGACAGACAAAAGCATTGGGATTTTCAGCCGACTAAAAAGAAAGGGGATAAGGTAAAACGGGGAGCTGAATTGGGCTTTACCATGGAGAATCGATTCCACCATAGCATCATGGTCCCTTTTAATCGCTATGATGAGTATGTTGTTGAGTGGGTAATTACACCGGGGTCTTATACAATCGATACTGTAGTTGCTAAGATCAAAGATAGTAAAGGGAATATTTTCGATGTTACGATGATTCAAAAATGGCCGATTAAGATGCCATTGAAAGAAGGGAAAAAAGTGCGTCCGCATAAAATGATGGACACAGGCTTAAGAATTATCGACACTCAATTCCCTGTGATTAAAGGGGGCACTTTCTGTTCTCCAGGGCCATTCGGAGCAGGTAAAACGGTTTTACAACACCATTTATCTAAGTATTCATCGGTCGATGTCGTTATCGTGGTAGCGTGCGGAGAGCGAGCAGGTGAAATTGTTGAAGTCGTTAGAACTTTTCCTTACTTAAAAGATCCCCATACGAATGAAACTTTGATGAACCGTACCGTGATGATTTGTAATACATCATCTATGCCTGTATCTGCAAGAGAAGCTTCAATTTACATGGGCGTTACGATTGCGGAATATTACCGTCAGATGGGACTAGATATCCTTCTTTTAGCTGATTCGACATCTCGATGGGCTCAGGCGATGCGTGAAATGTCCGGCAGGCTTGAAGAGATCCCAGGTGAGGAAGCTTTCCCAGCTTACTTGGCATCAAGAATTGCCGCTTTTTATGAAAGGGCAGGGGTCTTAGAGTTAGACAACCAGAAAAAAGGATCCCTTACAATTGGAGGCGCTGTATCTCCTGCGGGTGGGAATTTCGAAGAGCCAGTTACTCAAGCGACATTAGCTGTTGTAGGTGCATTTTTAGGTCTTTCAAGAGAAAGATCGAATGCAAGAAAATATCCTGCTATCGATCCAATGCTTTCTTGGTCTAAATACTTGGATGCTGTCGCTTCTCAAATGCAGAAAGATTGTCATGTATGGGGCAATACTGTGAAATCCGCTCTTAAGATCTTAAGAGAAGGGGATGAAATCGGGAAACGCATGGAAGTTGTCGGTGAAGAGGGGATTAGCATTCAAGATATAGTGACATACTTGAAATCGGAGCTTTATGAGTTTTCTTATCTTCAACAAAATGCTTTTGATAAAGAAGACACTTATTGCCCTTTAAAAAGACAAATTCAATTGATTCAGTTGATGTATGAAATTTTCGAAGCTCATTTCGTTTTTTCAACGCATGATGAAGCAAGAGCATTTTTTATTGCGATACAAAATGAAATTAAAAACATGAACTTTATGGCGTTTGAATCGGAAAAATATCTTGATTCCTACCAAAATGTTCAGCGAAAGATCAAAGCTGCAAGTAACGCGTAAAACAAGAGAGAAATTTGATGAGAAAAGTTTACGATAAAATCATAGACATCAAAGGCAGTCTTTTGACTGTACATGCAACTCATGTCAAGTTAGGCGAGCTTGCAAAAGTAACAAGACAAAACGGCACGCATAGCTACGCTTCTGTAATTAGAATTGACAAAGAGAAAGTGACTTTACAAGCCTTTCAAGACACGAGAGGGATATCAACAGGGGATCAGATTACGTTTTTAAATCAGCAAATTAAAGCCACCTGTGGTGAAGAACTGCTTGGAAGACGATTCAATGGTGCTGGCGATGCGATCGATGGCGGTCCTCAAGTTTCAGGATATGAAGTAGAAATCGGTCAACCTTCTTTTAATCCTGTTAAAAGGGTTGTTCCACATCAAATGGTAAGAACTAACATCCCGATGATTGACTTGTTTAACTGCTTAGTTAAATCGCAGAAAATCCCAATTTTTTCTCAAGCTGGTGAGCCTTATAACCCACTTCTCATGCGACTTGCCAATCAAACAGATGCCGATATCGTCGTGATTGGGGGGATGGGGTTACGCTACGACGATTATTTGGAATTTATCGATAATGCAGAACGCAGCGGTTCAATGGAAAAAACGGTGATGTTTACACATTTGGCAACAGATCCCGCTGTAGAGTGTCTTTTGGTGCCTGATATGGCTTTAGCGGTTGCTGAACAATTTGCTGCGCAAGATAAAGATGTCCTTGTTCTTTTAACGGATATGACTGCTTTTGCTGATTCGATTAAAGAGATTTTGATTTCAATGGATCAAATTCCCTCTAATAGAGGGTATCCGGGATCGCTTTATTCCGATTTAGCTTCCCGCTATGAAAAAGCCGTAGATATCGATGGAAGTGGATCGATTACAATTATCTCCGTTACAACGATGCCAGGCGGCGATGTAACGCATCCGATTCCTGACAATACGGGGTATATCACGGAAGGGCAATTTTATTTGACTCAAGGAAGAATTGATCCATTCGGGTCATTATCCCGGTTAAAACAACAAGTAATTGGAAGCGTAACGAGAGAAGATCACGGCGACTTAGCCAACACTTTGATTCGGCTTTATGCTGAATCGAAAAAATCTAAAGAAAGGCAAAGCATGGGCTTTAAACTGTCTCGTTGGGATCAAAAACTGATTAGCTATTCACACAAGTTTGAGAAAGAGCTTATGGATTTACAGGTGAATATTCCGATTGAAAAAGCGATGGATTTGGGGTGGAAGATGTTGGCTTCTTGTTTCGAAAAAGGGGAAGTAGGCATCAAGCAAAACTTTATCGATAAATACTGGCCAAAAACTGTTTAAGTAAGGCGGACGCATGAGTCAAGTAAAACTGACAAAAAATGAATTGCGCATCCAGCAAATCAAGTTGCAGCAGTTGACCCGTTATTTACCAACTTTGCAGCTTAAAAAAGCGATGTTGCAACAAGAAGTGAATCTTGTATCACAACAGCTTGAAGAAGCTAAGGATAGGTTTGAGCTGAATAAAGGAAAATTTTCTTCAACTGCTCAACTTTTAAATGTCGATAAGATGAGAGCTTTTTTAGCTTCTGCCAAAGTTTTAGAAGTGAAAACGTCTGAAGAGAACATCGCAGGAATCGACGTCCCTCTTTTTGAAGATGTCTTTTTTGCAACTGTTGCTTATCAAGGAGCTGAAGTGCCTCTTTGGTGGGATTTTGCTTTAGTTGAATTAAAAAGTTTAATTAAAGAGAAAGAAAAAATGAATTGTTTAAATCTTAAACGGATGCTTTTAGAAAAAGAACTGAGAGAAGTTTCGATTCGTGTGAATCTTTTTGAAAAAGTTTTAATACCTAGAACTTGTGCAAACATCAAAAAAATCAAGATCTTTTTAGGAGATTTGCAACTTTCAGCTGTTGCGCAAGCTAAAGTGGCAAAATCAAAAATCGAAGCCAAGCGAAAAATTCAGGTAGGTGAAAGATGATCATCCCGACAAAAAAATTTCTCTTTTTAGGGACTCAATTAGATCTCAATATGTTCTTCGATAATGCGCAAAAAAAAGGGATTATTCAGTTTATTCCATCCATTGCCAAAGAATTGGAGCAGCCTCGAGAAATCCAAGATTTTTTAGAAGCTTTGAAAGTATTAAAGCATTATCGCTATGAAGAGAGCGTATATCCCGAATCTGTTTTGCCTTCAGAAGTCGTTATTCAAGTGCTTGCGCTCCAAAATGATTTTTTAAAACTTGGCGAAGCAAAACTGAAGCTTCATGCAGAAATTTTAAAAATTCAGCCTCTTGGCGATTTTTCTCTTGAAGAAATCAAAGAGATTGAATCGGCATCAGAGTGTAAATTTTATTTTTACTATTCAAAGAGAGGGATTCAGGTAGATGATCCCGATTTAGTTCTTATTAATACAGATCATGAGTTTGATTTTTATATGAGTTTTACAAAAACTCCAATTGAATCAGCAGATTTAACTCCTATTGTGGTTAATGAGTCATTATCTAGCCTTAAAGCTCAGTTGAATGAAGTCAAAGAAAAAATTAAAGAAATTGAGGCTCGTTTAAAAAAATTAGCCCCTTTTTCCGATTTTTTGAAAGAACATCTTTTAGAAAAAATCAATCGGCACGATTTGATTTCTGCTAAAGAGAGGGTGGCGCATCAGCTCGATGGAAAGCTATTTGCTGTTGAAGCTTGGGTTCCTGAAAATAAAATCTCTCAACTTGTGCACCTTACTGTTGATTTGAGCATTCATTTTGAAGAAATTCAAATTGAAGAGTCGGATCGTGTGCCCACTTGTATGGAAAATCATGGAGCAGGAAAAATTGGAGAAGATTTAGTTCATATCTACGATGTCCCGGCTCATACGGATAAAGATCCCTCCCGTTGGGTTTTAATTTTTTTTGCATTATTTTTCGCCATGATTATATCAGATGCCGGATATGGTTTGATCTATTTGGCTTTCGGTCTTTTTATGTATTTTAAAAACCCTATGGCTAGCCCTTTATTAAAACGGACGATCAAGTTAATCAATCTAGTGTCTGTTTTTAGTGTGGTGTGGGGGGTGATGGCTTGTTCTTACTTCAGTATCCCGATCAATCCAGATTCAACTTTATCGAAAATTTCAGGAATTCAGTACCTTGTCAAGAAAAAAGCTCAATATCATATGGCTCAAAAAGATGAAGTTTTTGATAAATGGACTTTAGAATTCCCTCAAATTAAAAATGCAATGACGTCGGAGCAATTCGTTTATCAAGCTGTTGAAAAAAAGGGGGACAGTAATAGCTATTTGATGCAAGAGGAGTTTACAGACAACATTTTGCTTGAGATTTCTCTTATAATCGGGATTTTGCATATTTCACTTTCATTCCTTAGGAATATTCGGGTTGCGCATGCTGGAATCGGTTGGATTTTAACGATGATCGGCGGGTATTTGTATTTCCCGATCTTTTTGAAATCGACATCAATTGTTCATTTTATGAATCTCATCTCTAAACAGATGGCGCATACAGTTGGGGCTCAACTTTTAATCGGTGGAGCAGTGTTAGCTTTAGTGCTTTCATTGATCCAAAATAAATTGAAAGGGTTTGCAGAAATTTTGACCAGCATACAAGTGTTTGCCGATGTTTTATCTTACATTCGTCTTTATGCATTGGGATTAGCCGGTATGATTATGGCTTCAACTTTTAACGAAATTGGACATGATATCGGTTTTGTTTTAGGTGCTGCAGTAACTGTTTGCGGTCATGTCGTCAACATTACGTTAGGGATCATGGGGGGTGTAATCCATGGGTTGCGTCTTAACTTTTTAGAGTGGTACCATTATTCATTTTCAGGTGGAGGGCGTTTATTTTCCCCGCTTCGCCTTTTGAAGGAAAAATTAAATTAAATTACAGAATTTAGGAGAAAATATATGGATTTTACTATGGCCGGACCAGCGCTTGTGTTAGGGCTTGGCTGCGTCGGTAGCGCAATCGGTTGTGCAATAGCAGGTATGGCATCTCACGCTGTCATGGCAAGAGTTGATGATAATCATGGTAAATTTATTGGGATGTCGGCTGTTCCTTCTTCTCAAGCAATTTACGCTTTTATTTTAATGCTCTTAATGCGTGATGCGATTCGCGCTAATACATTATCGCCCATGTCAGGTGTTGTAATAGGTGTATCTGTCGGAGCGGCGATTTTATTTTCAGCTGTCTATCAAGGAATGTGTGCTGCAACTGGTATTCAAGCGACAGCCAAACAACCCGCTTTATTTGGTAAATGTTTTGCTGCATTAGGGATCGTAGAATCATTTTCATTATTTGCAATGGTTTTTGCGCTTCTTCTCTTATAATATACAAAGAAGGCATCTTTTTTGATGCCTTCTTTGTATCTAATTTTATTATTCAATTAATCTCGTTCCAGATATTCTAAAACATAACTTCAGGTTGGTTTTGGATTATGGCTAAATTATATTTTTATTATTCTGCTATGAATGCAGGGAAAAGTACGACTTTACTTCAATCGAGTTATAACTATGTTGAAAGAGGGATGCAAACATTGCTTTTTGCTCCAGCTATAGATGATCGATTTGGCAAGCCGATTATTTATTCAAGAATTGGATTAAAGCAAGATGCGATAGGATTTGACGATAAATTAGATTTATTTGAATACGTTTACCTATCGATGAAAAACTTGAAAAAATTAAAATGTATCTTAATCGATGAAGCGCATTTTCTAACCAAAGATCAGGTAAAACAGCTGACAAAAATTACAACTGAATTGAACATTCCAGTCTTGTGTTATGGACTAAGATCTGATTTCAAAGGAGAACCTTTTACCGGCAGTATGTACTTGCTGGCATGGGCTCAAGAAATTATTGAAATTAAAACTATTTGCCATTGTGGCGGCAAGGCTACGATGAATTTACGTGTAGACGGAAATGGAAATCCTGTTGAAGAAGGCTCTCAAATTCAAATTGGTGGGAATGAAAGTTATATTTCCACCTGTATGAAACATTTTAGATTAAGTAATAAAAAATTTTCTGAAAGCAAACTCGATGAATCGAGGAAAAACGAGGGAATCCATGTTTAAAAAATATCAAGGGTGGTTTATCTGTTTTATTGCGGCTTGTTTTTTCTCTTACGAGCTGGTTCAATTACACATGTTGAATGCTTTATCTCCGCACATTATGAAAGAACTTGGGTTAAATGCCACCGAGCTTGCGGCTTTGAGTTCCACTTATCTATTAGCTGATGTTTTATTTCTGATTCCAGCAGGAATTATCTTAGATCGCATCCCTGTAAGAAAAGTCATTTTATTCGCTTTAGCCTTCTGTGTATTAGGCACTTTCGGGTTCGCTGTTTCGAAAACATTGACAGCAGCCTGTATTTCACATTTCCTTTCAGGCATCGGAAACGCATTTTGTTTTTTAAGCTGTATGATCTTAGCAAACGGATGGTTCAAAGAGAAAAGCACATTTATTATGAGTGCGATGATTACTATCGGGTTACTTGGGGGAGTGATTGCTCAAGTTCCTTTTTCTCTTCTTGCGGAAGCGTTTAATTGGAGAAATGCCCTTTTAATTGATGCTGGAATCGGGATTGTAATTTGGGGTTTAAACTACCTCTTTGTCTATGATGCGGAACCAAATAGACTTTTTTCAAAAGAATTTGATCTGCCTAGACTGATTTTCCAATTAAAAAGTGCATGTCGACTCAAGGAAACTTGGATTTGCGGACTTTATACGGGATTGATGAATTTACCACTTATGATCATTAGCGCGATGGTAGGCAATTTATTTCTGATGCAAGTACACGGTTTGAATCCTACAAAAGCTTCTGTTGCCATCTCAATGATTTCTTTCGGAACAATCTTAGGTTCATCTTTATTTGGATGGATGAGTGAAAAAATGGATCAAAAAAAACCTCTTCTTATGTTTGGAGCACTTTCTTCCTTAGTAGCCTTTGGGGCGCTTCTTTTAATTCCGGGATTGTCTTATGGGATGATTTGCGGGCTTTTTTTTGCTATTGGACTTTTGAGTGCTACTCAGGTGCTGGGTTATCCGATGATTACAGATGCTGCCCCTTTAGAGGCTAAAGGCACATCTATGGGAGTTTCAGCTTTATTGATTATGGGATTAGCTTTTGTTCTGCAACCTATTACAGGAGTTTTACTCGATTGGAATCAGTTGCCACTACAAAGCGGTTACACGCATCAAGATTTTTTTAGAGCCTTTTTACTTTTTCCGATTGCATTTTTAACCGCTTTTTTTCTTTCACTTTCTGTAAAAGAAAAAAAGCGTGAAAAAAAATTAATCGCTTGAGATGGCATTTTAAATGGGGGATCAACTGCGCGATTTAATCGGGTTTAAAAAAACTCGATCTGCTTTAATTGTTTCGAGTCTTTTTCATGAACCGTTAGCTTGCCTATTTATTTGGCTGCCTTTTATCTTAAGGAAAGATTGCCAAGCAACAGCTTGGCAGATTTCGCTATTGGCTACACTCAAGCCGCTTGTCTCTATCTTATCGTTTTACTGGTCTCAGATCACTTATTATTTTGGGATGAATCCAAGTAAAAGTGTTCTTTTATCGGGGATTTTTGCTCGGATTTTGTTTCTTTTTTTTCCATTTTTTCATTCGATTGAATTTATTTTAATCGCTTCTAGTTTTTATCTTTTTTTTGCTCGAGCTGGATTGCCGAGTTGGATGGAGATGTTAAAATTGAATTTAGAGCCTAAGATGAGAGAAAAATGGTTTTCATTGAGTTCCATGCTTGGTTACGCAGAGGGGATTTTTTTAGCGATAGGGTTAGGAAGTTTATTCGATCAAACACTTTCTGCTTGGCGCTATTTATTTAGTTTATCTGCTTTATTGGGGATTCTGGCTACAATTTATCAAACCTTTGTCCCTAAATCGATGCCGATGCCAATTAAGAGAAGGTTTAATTCTGTTTGGCAGCTGGTGTATGCCCCGATCAAAGATACATTATTCTTGATGAAAAAAAGAAAAGATTTCGCCTTGTTTCAATGGGGATTTATGGCTGCTGGATTTGGAATTATGCTTGCGAATGTGATTTGCCCTCTTTTTTTTGTCGATGTCCTTGGACTTAAACATGTGGAGTTCGCTCATGCTCGCTATATCTTCATGGGGCTTGGATTTATTCTATTTTCCCCACTTTGGCAAAAAGGGATGCAAAATGTGTCTATTTACGGTCTGACATTAAAAATTTGTTTTGGTTTTGCTGTTTTTATATCCCTTGTTTTTCTTTCCAATTTCGATATTCGATTTTTATATGGCGCTTTCTTCTTATACGGGGCATCTCAGGCAGGTAGTCATTTGATTTGGCACCTTTCAGGCCCCATATTCTCTAAAGAGGAGGATAGCACTATCTTTTCAAGTGTGAACCTAGTGATGGTGGGGTTAAGGGGTTTAATTGGTCCTATTTTAGGGTCGATGATCTATCTAAAGATCGGCCCATTTGCCGTTTTTAGCTTGGCAATCAGCTGCTGTATATTCGGGGGGATGTTAATGTTAAAAGAGAGAAAATCATTTTATCGAGCTCAACCTTCACCTCTTGAAAGAGAAGGGGAGCCCTCTTCTTAATATATAAATAAAATTATTTATATAAGCTTTACACTTTATAACATATTAATATTGTTATAAACAAAAACTATTGATAAAATAATTCTGTCGAATATTTAATGATAACTATGGATTGGATTTTATCATACCCCACCATTAAAAAGTCTTTTGAGTTCAGTTTAGCTGGATTGAGCACAGCTAAAAATGCCATTTTCAATCGCATTAGCTCAATTTGGAAGAGGAACGAAAAGTTTTTATTGTTATTTTCAAAAAATTTATTGATAGATGCAGTTCCTAGGATCGTTAAACCGGTTGCACTCACGGCAATAAGCTTTTTCAATCATTATCATAAAATCAATCTAGCGATCGAAGAGGTTTTTAAAGCTCCAGAACCCATGCATGTTGAAGGGTTGGATCCGGAAATTGAAAAAGAATTTATACAAAATTTAAATAGCTCTATATCCGCTATCATCGGATCTAAGTTTGCATCTCAGTTTGTAACTGAAGATAAAATCGAAAATTTGAAAACGAAGTTGATTCAAAATATTTTGAAAGTGGTTTTTGAAAAAATACCGATTGAACTTCGACAAAAAATTACCTTATCTCAAATAAAAAATGGCTTATCAAACGGGTTTTTAAAAGCTCTTAAAGATTACGCATTTTCTCATCCTGCTAAATTGGAAGATTGGATTAAATCTAATTTAAATATCGCTCCAGAATTGGAAAACACTTTAAAGAATTTGCAGCTTTCTTTTAGCTCACCTGCCGGATTCTTTTTTGATTTTGCACCATCTTCTAATTCTCCAAGTTATACTTTACGTCTGTATTCAACCGATTCTGCTTTTAAACAAACAGATTTAAATAGTGGTGGAATCAATCAGATGATCTTTGAGTTTTCAAATCTCTCACAAGAGAAGGTTTTAAGTCTCTTTCAGTATATTCGAGATCTTAAAGATAAAAAAGAGGGGCTTTTTGAATATAGACCAGTTGATGTTCCAAATGCCATACAACATTTTTTAGACTCTCCCTATGAAATTATTCAAATAGCGCAATTGAATGAAAGGTTTTCAGGTAAATTTTCTTATTTTCATCAAAAAGCATTTAGCGAAGTTTTTGAAGAGAATAATCACGACCAAGAAACATTTTTCTTGTCTATGGAGGTAGCAGAAGTTTGTGTGGGTCTAAAAAACCCTGACACCTTAAAAAGTGTAGATGATTGTCAAAGGCAAATAAAGAGTTTAAGATCGCTGAAACAAAAATTAGAATCTAAAACTCATTGGCATAACAAAAAATGTTTTTTAGACACTTTAGAGCAAGCTGAAGCTTTTCTACAAGCCAAGCTGGCTGAATTAATCGCTTTAGACTCACAAGAAAAAACAGATGATTTAAAGTTCCCTCCGCTTCTTTGGAAAATAGTTGATGATTTAACTCAATTTTCTGGAAATAATCAAATTTATTTAGAAAAGATTTTTTTAGGGATCGAACAAGCTCTAGGTAGTCAGCATCAAAATTTTATCACCCATCTTAAAAATGAGTATACCCTCTTTAAAGGAGATACTCTAGTGAAGCCTGCTAAACAAAACAATTTCTACCGTATCTCCGTTTTTTTAGTAGGGGTTATTTTACAATTTGCTTTGATAGATGTGATTCGCGCTGCTCTAGGAATCATTTTTGTTCCTGTTTCATTCCTATCTAAATCATTTTTTAACACTTCTACAAATTTTTTCGAATTGGAATTAAAAAATTATTTGCCGAAAGAATTATGGAATACTTATGAAAGTGTTTGGGCCGAAATTATTTCTTCTATGATCCCTCTAGCGATGAAGCTTTACTATAAATATTTAGTAGATGACGAGGTGAAAAAAGAGATCGATTTCAGAATCGAGCTCTTAGATAGCTTGACTTTAAAATCAGATTATTTGGATTTAAAACCAGAGGTTGAAGAGCCTACTCAAGTTGAAGAATCTAAACTTTTACCCATCACACTACAGATCGAACAAAGACTTAAAGTTAGCCGAAAAGAATTTGTTGACAGAGTTGAAAAAGCCATTCAACTGCAGCAAGAAAATGATATTGAAGTAGATTACGGAGATTCTTTGTGGCCTATCTTTAGAAATTCATCTCTTAGTCCCAATTATCAAGATAAAGTTGAAGTTTGGAAGGCATTATTAGAAGAAGGTCAAGATCATTCTGGAATTTCTCATACTAAAAAAAATCAATTGTTGAGTTTATTGAGGGAATTTTCTCATCTTACATCAGAAGTGCCTCAAACTGAGATCCGATCGTTTTCTGTTGAATTGGGAGTCGTGGAAAGGCCTAAATTTATAGAAAATTTTTTAGGATTATCAGAGGCTAGCAATTTAGAGAACTCGCTATCTGCTGTAGGCCTTTTAAATCCAAGTTCTATACCCCAAGTCGTAAAATCGCAGGAGAATTCTTTAATCGTAAAAGAACCTATTCCCATTTCATTAGTGAATCATCCAGTTGATGAAAATCGTAATTTATTGAACCCTCAAATGAAAATAATAGAGCGTCGATTTCATTTTTATGAAGGGGAATTGGTTGAAGATTTATATGTAAATGGCAACCTTGAGCAGTTAGGAATCGATAGATTTTTCGGCGATGTAATCCCTACTTTTGGACGTTCTGCTGAAAATTCAAAAGTGAGTTTTGATTTTATTCGAGGGGTGCAAAGAGAATTTTTGGAAAAGTTGCCCAGTATAAAAATAGAAAATGCAGATGATTTTTTTAATTATTGCGATCAGTTTTATGCTGCTTTGGCTAATCAGACAAGTTATTGGTTACCTCGTTGGCATTCAGAAGAAGTTAAAACTTTTTTAAAAAACTCGATTTTAGATTTCATTGAAAAAGGAATCACTTTTCATCCGTTTTTTTATGTAGATCCTAATGATTCAAAATTTTTGAATGTTGATTTTGGAT
>JACCDV010047368.1_pt1 | contig 19588 bp, 19 predicted proteins | sample 7446131 | NCBI WGS metagenome assembly JACCDV01 (sample SAMN15323448, study PRJNA562643) | freshwater metagenome | isolation source: river surface water | place: USA:Blue River Watershed | collected 2017-08-17 | reverse complement strand
ATTAATTTTTCATTAAACGTATTGGACAAAATAATTTCAAAATCATTTTCCAACTTAGCGTTCGAAGTTAAATCAATTCGATTCGGGATAGGATTTTTTTCAGTAGATAAAGAAAATATTTTTTCAGTGACAAAATTTTCTTTTGACATTGTCTTTTTAAATGCGGTATTTAATTCCTTTACAGGAGAAGACACTAAATAAAAACCATCTTTCACAAATTTTGAATCCTTGTATGAATTAGCAGTTGGTTCATGGCTTGTATAGTATTTTATAAATTCTTGTTGCTCTATTAATCTCAATTCCCTTGACACGGTCATAGCACTTCTCCATTTTTCTGTAGGCACTTTATTCGCGTAGTTCCAATTACTCATCCAGCCAATTAAAATATTTCTATCCCCTACATTTGAAAAAGTCACACCTGCATAATTATCAGGACCATAATCCATCCATTTAATATCTTTGGTATAAGGCTTGAATTCATGCCCATCAAAATCTCCAACAATATATTGTGTAGCTGAGCCACCATTAGGGCCTCCTGGATTCATACTCACTAATAAAACCCAAACTGTTTTTCCAAAGTGATTAAAAGATAATAAGTCTGGACATTCCCAAACACCGCCATGAGCAAATAAATTTTTACCTATTTCGGACTCCTTCGTCCAGTTGATTAAATTAGGTGAACTATAAAATTCAACATGATCGGCCACTGCCAAACTCATAATCCATTTTTGTGTAAGTTCATGCCAAATCACTTTTGGATCTCTAAAGTCCTTTAAATTAGGGGTTTTAAGCACAGGATTGCCTGCATATTTAGTCCAACTCTTTCCTTCGTCTAAACTATATGCAATAGATTGATTTTGAAAATTAGTCTTACCTGCTTTTTCACCCGGCATATAATGTTGCGTAAAAATTGCCACCAAAGGTGCTATACCACCGCGACCTAGGCCACTAGTATTTTTTTTATCCAATACAGCAGAACCAGAAAAAATCATCCCAATTGAATCTGGATACAAAGCAATTGGCTGTTCTTTCCATTGCACTAAATCACTGCTTGTAGCATGTCCCCAATGCATTGGACCCCAAACTGTACTATCTGGATAGTGCTGAAAAAACAAATGGTATTGGCCATTTAAAAAAATCATCCCATTAGGATCATTCATCCAACCCTTTGCTTGGGTAAAATGAAAACGAGGTCGATATAAAGATTCATTATTTTGTTTCGCATCGGGCTGCACTTGACTTTGTGCATTTGTAGCTGCCATAAAAAAAGCGAGTACTAATAAGATGCGATAAAAATGCATTGAATATTTTTTAATTTGATAAAGCCTTTAATTGCTGCAGCAATTGAATCATATCTTCCTCTTTCTTTAGATTTAATTTATTCGCATCTACATAAGCATCTATTTGTGCAGCATAATTTGGTAAAGTTTTTTTGATCGATTTCAAAGAAAGTGCACTGCCCAAAGAAAGCATTTTTTTTGTTGCTTTATCATAGATATAGAATAAGTCATCCATAACATATTCCTTAAGTGGTGGCCCACCATAAACAGCAGACTCTTTAATGCGCTTACTTGTATATTTTAATAATTGAAATAAGCTAGTAGTTCCAAGAATTTCATAAAATGTAGCCGGTGTATTGTCTTCAATGCTTGGAAATAAGCACATAAACTGTTTTGAAATTTTATTTTTTTGCTTGTCTTCGCCATATAAGGTAAACTCTTTTGCCTGTTGATTGACTACATATAAGCCATTTTTTTGCGTGTAGTATAGTTTATGATCAGCGTAAGAATAATTTAAATTAGAATCCACCGATTCCATTCCATTCACAAAAACAATTTTGCCTTGGCCAAATTTTTCAAACACATAAGGTGTGCCTTGCACTCCAGCAGCACCAGCAGGTAAAATGCGGCCATTAGCGTCAGCAAACTGAACAGCTTGAATGGCATTACCAGTAATTTGAGCATATATAGGAGCCGTAAAGCATGCCAAAAAAAGGACGAGGATATACTTGTTCATAAGCAAAATTATATGTTGGTTAAATAAGACAATGAATGGTAATAGCAAGATAAAAAAAAGGGTGCACTCAATAGCATTGAGGCACCCTTTTTTATTTAGGTATAATTGATTAGTTCGTGTAACCTGGGTTTTGAACCATCAATGGATTTGCTTGAATCTCTGAGTTAGGGATTGGTAATAAGAATCTAAAATTACCAGACTCTAAAACTGTTTTATTGTTTTGTGCATCAACTGCTAAACGAATAATTGGTAAGTTTCTTCTCTTAGCATCAAAGAAACGGTGTCCTTCGTATGCTAATTCTCTGAAACGCTCATTCATGATTGCAGTAATTAAATCACCTTTTGAGCTAAAGCTAGCTGCGGTATAACCGTTAATTCTAGCATCTCTTAAAGTGTTCAAGTCAGCAGCAGCACCAGTTAAATCGTTTAACTCTGCTCTTGCTTCTGCACGAATCAAGTACATCTCGCCTGTTCTGAAAACTTTACCGTCTGCTAATAATTCAGTTGGTGTACCATAAGTAGTACCAGCATATTTATTAATTAAAACAGAAGCAAGTGATCTAGCAGTGCTTGCTCTAAGCAAAGGCTCGTCGAAGAAGTAAGCAGCGTAACGAATATCATTTACTTGATCATAGCTATTCAATAAAGCTTGAGTAGGTCTCCAAGTTACAGTACCAATGGTTGTAGCATTAGCAGATGTAGCTCTGTATAATGTACCAATTCTACCACCAGCTGTAGTTGTTCTGATTAACTTGAACGCAACTTCGCTATTGTCTGTATCTCTCCAAATTCTTGGGAAGTTTGTTTTAGAAGCTAATGGGAATGCAGCGATGTATTCAGTTGCAAAAGCTGCTGCATTTGTATAGTCTTTCATGTACAAAGCAACTCTCGCTTGTAATCCAGTAACTGCATGTCTTGAAGCTCTAGCAATATCAGTATTTGTAGCTGGCACAAGTGCTTTAGCAGCTACTAAGTCAGCATTCAATTTAGCCATATAAGGGGCTACTGTGATTCTTGCTTGAGGCAATAAATCTGGCGTTTCCATATAAGCTAAAGCCAATGCTGAACCATCCGAAGTATTGCTATAAAATTGATATAATCCAAAATGACAGAAAGCTCTTATGAATAATGCTTCCCCTCTAATTCTGTTTTTAAGTGCTTCTTCGGTTGCGTTAGCAGCTTTTGCATTTGGCAAAGCAGCCAATACCCTGTTCACTCTATCTATAGTTCTGTAATACATAGGGAATGCGGTAAAGTTATCTCTGATAGAGATATCTGTAGAACCGTATTGCCATTCGTGTACAGTTGCAGCATTGTAAAACTCAGCAACTCTTACCTCATCGGCAAAAACACTGTTTAACAAGATGCCCATTTCTACGTTCATTGATGCGTAAGCACCAACAATACCTGACTCAACGTTTGCAACGGTCTTCAAAGCGACGTCTCCGCCGATGAAGTCGGTTTCTTTAACATCAATCACCTTAGTACATGATGCAAAAAGGGATAACATTAAAAAAGAACCTATAACCAATTTATTTTTTCTCATTTTATTCATTTTTTAGTTGATTAGAAATTAATGTCTAAACCTAATGTAAACATGCTAGGGTTAGGATATTCGCTCAAACTAATATTGTTATTATCTTCTGGATCAAGACCTGTCCAAGGGCTCCATATTGCTAAGTTTTGACCTTGTGCATACAATCTTCCGCCAGTAAACAATGGTTTACCATTTGGTCCTTTAAGTGCAGGAAGTTGATAAGCAACTACTAAGTTTCTGAAGCGAAGGAATTTAGCATCTTCAATATCGTCAGATGTAAAGCCTCTATCAACACCAGATCTTTGGATTCTCTTAATATCACCTGGAGCAGTCCATTGGTTATCAATTAACTCTCTAGAACCTCTAACAGCAGCTTGGTAACCTGGAATACCTCTTGTAACCCAGCTCTTGATGTTATTGTATCTTTGAACTTCAAATTGATAAGAGAATAAACCAGAGATTGAGAAGGCTTTGTAACGAATTTCGAAATCAAAACCACCTTGATGTCTTGGTAAGAAGTTACCGAACTTATCAAATTGACCTGCTTTAGCCTGATCGTTAGTTACAGAACCATCTGGTGCTTCATAAAGAGGATTACCAGTTGCAGGATCCACACCTAAGTAATTAAGTGTATAGTGTGTACCATAAGACAAACCTTTTCTGATAACGAATGTTCCTAAGAAGAATTCATTCACAGCACCTAAGTTTTCAATTGTGTTCTTATTGTAAGAATGGTTTAAACCAAGCGTTACACCAAAATCACGATTTCTGATCACATCTACTTTTGCATTTAATTCCAAACCTTTGTTAGACATTCTACCAGCATTGATATACAAGCTAGAGAATCCAGTTGTACCAGACAATGGTTGGTTAACAAATAAGTCTAAAGTTTGCTCATCATAAGCATCTAAGTTGAAACGAGCACGGCCGTTCCAAACACTAAAGTCGATACCAATATTTGATTTTTGAACTCTCTCAATTTTTAAATTTGGATTACCCGGACCAGTAGGAGCTAAACCTGTAAGGGTTGAACCTGCGTACTGAGTTGTACCAAAACTAGGCACCTGAGGACCTTGGAAGTTGGTCACAGATTGTAAACCTGCACCATATGCAGCTGTTTGGATTGATCCAATGTTTGGAATAATACCAAATGACAATCTCAATTTCAATTCAGAGAAAATTGATTGCTTGCTTAAGAAACGCTCATTTAAAGCATTCCAAGTAAAACCAGCAGACCAAGATGTTACTTCTCTATTTTCTTCGTTTACAATTCTAGAAGTTCCGTCACGACGAATATTTGCATTCAAAGAGTACTTATTGTCATAAGTATATTTTGTTGTTGCAAAGTAAGAGCGGATACCAAATCCAGATTTTGCACTAGATGCATTTTGAGGATATGTAGCTGCACCATTTGTTGGCAAAGGACCAGCACCTTGACCTGTTTCAGTCAAACGCTTATCCAAGTTAAACAAAGTGAAACCTAATGCTCTTTGGAAACCTCTAACTACCTCGAAGTTAGCAGAAGCTTCTAATTCAGATTTACCAAATCTTTCGCTATAAGCAAGAGATGAAGTATTGATGAACTCTGTAAATAAACCACCTGATTCTTGAGTAACACCAGATTGGAAAGATTGTAAAGAACCAATGAATGAATCAGGGTTTACATAACGTCTAACAAAATTTGTAGATGATGTTACACCCAGATTATTTCTTACTGTTAAAGTAGGTAAAATTTTGTAAGCTAATAAACCATTACCAACTAATTTGATCTGATCAAATACTCTACTTGTATTTTGAAGACCTTCAAGTAAGTTAGCAACGTTTCTTAATGCCATTGTGCTGTTTGCACCGAATCGTAAACTACCATCTAAATTGTATGGATTCTCGTAAGTCTTAGCTCTGAAAGTCATTTGGAAAGGATTTCTAGCAGAATTACCTAGCGCCTCACCTTCTGATTGTTGCGTTTTTGAGAAACCTACAGTTGAGTTAAATTGTGCTGTAAATTTATCAGTTGAGTGATCTAAGTTAAAACGTAATGTATAACGCTTAAGGCTAGAATAGATGTCAATACCTTCTTGATCAAAATAAGCTCCAGATAAGAAGAACTTAGTTCTGTCAGATCCACCACTTAAAGTTAATTCATGAGATTTAGAGATACCCTCTCTGTAAAAAATATCAGCATAATCAATATCAATATTTCTTAAACTATCTAAAGCTCTTGCTTTAGATGCTGCAGTCATACCTGCTGGAATTGCTGGGTTATTTGGAGACCATACCCATCCTGGATTGTTCACGATTTTTTCTCTTTCTTCATAAGCCAACATCTCACGTGTATTCATCATGTTTAATCTGTCAAAATTAGGGCGTCTAGTAATACCGTATTGTGATTTATACGTTACGATGTTTTTACCAGTTTTACCTCTTTTAGATGTGATAACAATTACACCTGTACCACCTCTAGCACCATAGATCGCAGCTGCAGTCGCATCCTTCAATACAGTGATAGATTCGAAATCATCAGGGTTAAGTGTTTGCATATCAAATGCTGGAATTGGCACCCCGTCTAATACATACAAAGGTTGTGCACCAGCACCTTGAAGTGATTTAACACCACGAATAGTGATTTGAGCACTAGAACCTGGTTGACCAGATCCAGAGTTAACTAACATACCTGGAACACGACCTTGGAAAGCCTGGTCGAATGCACCCACTGGTACGTCGTTTACAGTTTTACCACTAATTGTAGTTACGGCACCCGCGAATTTAGATTTACTTTCACGCGCGTAACCTGTAATTACAACTTCTTCTAATTCGGCTGTTACTGTTGCTAATTCAACATTAATTGTAGTAGCATTACCAATAGTTCTTGAAAGCTTAGCGTATCCTACAATACTGAAGCTTAAAGATTTTTGATCTGTAACATTAATTTGATAGTTACCGTTTGCGTCAGATAAAGCATTCACTTTACCAGCATTCACTGTTACGCCTCCTAATCCTTGCTTAGTTTTTTGATCAACTATTTTTCCAGAGATCTTCTTAGACCCCTGCGCCAATACTTGAAGTGCAAAACAAAAAACAAGAGAAGACAATAAAACAACTTTTCTCATGTGATTGATTTTAATTTGAATACGAATATAATCGAAAAATTAACAAATTGTTATAATATAGTCTCAAAAGATAGGTGCAATTACATAGTATAAGTTTTATTTATAATATGTATAAATATTCGTCATAAATATGATAAATTATTAAACAAAATGGGCTTTAGCGATCGTTTTTATTGCGCATTTAAGCAGTTTTACCATTTTTTGGAGAGGTTAAGCCAAAGTATAAACATAGTTACACTAATATTCTAAAATTATAGGACCTTAGAACTCTAAAATCAATGGCTATGGCAATATCAGTATGGGAACAGTCAACCTATTTTGCACCAAAAGACTTGGTGATTGTAGGCTGTGGATTTGTGGGATTGTGGACCGCCTATGAAGCTATCCACCAAAACCCAAAATTAAATATTACCATACTAGAACGCGGCACTATTCCTTCCGGAGCAAGCACGCGCAATGCGGGCTTCTCTTGTTTTGGAAGTGTTTCCGAACTGATCTCAGATATTCAATTGATGGGAGAAGCTGCAATGTTAGATACAGTAAAGATGCGCTATGACGGACTACAAAGAATTCAAGAAGTGTTTAAAGCAAAAGAGATAGACTATAACCAATGGGGTGGTTATGAATTATTTGAAGGGAAAAAAGGAGCAAGCAATGATAAAAGTGGTCTGTATGATATTTCGAAACTAGAATCGGATATCGCTTATTTAAATAAAATATTGGCGCCTGCATTAAAGACGCCAAAAAAGAATGGTAAATATTTGCCTATTTATACAAATGCAAGTAAGGATATTAAAAAATTAGGTTTTCAAGGTATCGAGGCTTTGGCATTTAATCAATTAGAAGGACAATTAAATTCAGCAAAATTAGTATTGGCTTTACAAAAAGCAGTGCAGGCAAAAGGTGTACAAATTCTTTTTAATACTGAGGTTAAAAAATTTAAGAGTCATAAAAAAGGCGTGACCATTACAACAAATTTAGAGGCAGTTCTAGAGACAAAACAATTTTTAGTTTGTACGAACGGATTTGCAAAACAACTTATTCCGAGTTTAGATGTAGTGCCAGCAAGAGGACAGGTATTTGTCACAGAGCCAATTAAAAATTTAAAATTCAAAGGATGCTTCCACTTTGATGAAGGCTATTATTATTTCCGCAATTTAGGCAACCGTTTATTATTAGGAGGCGCAAGGAATGCAGATTTTAAAAATGAAAAAACATATTCATTAGAAACTTCGGCTACCATACAAAAAGTGTTAGAGGATTTTATGATGCAAAGAATCCTACCTAAGGGATCCAAGAAACCAAAAATTGAATTAAGGTGGAGTGGCACTATGGGTATGGGCTCAATCAAAAAACCAATTATTGAACAAGTGCAACCCAATGTATACTGTGCAGTGCGCATGAGCGGCATGGGGGTTGCAATTGCACCTATTGTAGCAAAGAAAGCATTGAAATTAATGAAGGGGTAAGTTTAATGAAACCTTTCTAATACTATCTTTGCGCCATGGGTCAAAAGAAACTAATCAAGTTTGCAGCTATCAAGGAATATAATAATGTCTTGGAATTTCCACAGGACATGCAGGGCAAATGGGCTACTTTTTTTAATGGATTAAAAAACGGAACAAGCCCGATTGAAATTGACACACCTAAGCTTACAATCGAACTTGCCTGTGGCCGAGGAGAATATGCAGTTGGCTTGGGCCGTATGTTTACAGAGCAACATTTTATAGGAATCGATTTGAAAGGCAATCGTATTTGGAAAGGTGCCAGTATCGCAAATAAAGATGGATTAAAGAATGTGGCATTTGTACGTTCTCAAATTGAGCTTACCTCAAACTATTTTGCTAAGGACGAGGTAGATGAAATATGGATCACCTTCCCCGACCCACAGCTTAGATGGTCAAAAGCAAAAAAGCGCTTGACACATCCTAAATTTTTAAGACTGTACCAACAGTTTCTAAAGAATAACGGTATTGTGCATTTAAAAACTGATAGCCCCCTACTCTACAATTTCACATTAAAAGTGATTGAGTTATATGGTTTACATCTGATCTACAAAACAGACAACTTATACGCTGAACAAAACATCGATCCACGTTGTTTAATTAAAACATACTACGAAGGATTGGATATCGCACAGAGTAACAAGATTCACTATATTCAGTTTAATATTGATAGAGACCTCCCTTTAGAACTAGATGAAATTTTAAAAGAAGCCATCAAAGACATCCCCATGGATGCAGGTGAATTAATTAGAATGGAAGCAGAAGCGGCGAGAGCAAAAAAAGAAGCGTAAAGGAATGAAAATAAAAAGAGAGAAAAGTAAAAGAACGTATTAAAAGATGATTGAAGGTGTACATTATTATATAGACCCAAAAGGCAAATGGGTATTTACTGCAGCTTATCACGAAGGCCGAGGCTATTGCTGTGGGGAAGCCTGCAAGCATTGTCCATTTGATTATGACGCAGTACCTGAGCCAATTAAAACAAGAGCACAATTAATAAGAGCCGCTGCAAGTAAGACTGTTCCGGATGAACATATTGAAGAATATATAGAAAAGAATAACCCCAATAAGCATTTATAAAATATTAACTTTCTATTTATCTTTTTTACTTGGTTAATATTCCCCCATTCAATTTTGTATATTTAGTCTTCATTTATGCAATACACGCCAAAGACAAAAGACTTTTTTCAAAACGTATTTGATGTAGTACGTTTAATTCCAAAGGGACGTGTGACAAGCTATGGCGCCATCGCAAAATATTTAGGCACTGGAGGAAGTTCAAGGATGGTGGGATGGGCCATGAATGCATCGCATGGTGTAAAACCAAAAGTACCAGCACATAGGGTTGTGAATCGCAATGGTATGTTAAGTGGAAAAGCGCATTTTGAAACACCCACAACAATGCAAGAATTACTTGAAAAAGAAAAAATAAAAGTCCAAAACGAAACTGTCTTGGACTTTGAAAAATTATTTTGGGATCCAGCAATTGAACTAAAGTTCTAATAACTAAAGTAAAAGTTTACTATCGTTATTATAATAAAGCTCCTAGTTATAATACTGCTTAATCATTAAGTATACAATTGGCCCAGTCACCGCTACATAAAACCAGATAGGCCATACTTTTTTTGCTAAATTCTTATGCGCTTCAAAATCACTTGTTAAAGCCCTATAGGCAGTCCACAATATAAATGGTAAGCTAGTTGCAGCAAGTACAATATGCGTACCTAATAAAATCAAGTAGAAAGGACGGGTATTGCCTAAAGCCGCTTTTTCAGCATCGTCCACCACGCCGTCAAAATTAGCATCGCCAAATTTGGCTTCTCCTGCTAATAAATGGTGCGCGATATAAGTCACTAAAAATAATAATGAAAAAATCATCGCAGTCATCATCAATGATTTGTGCAAATTGTAATTTTTTTGCTTTATAGCAACTAATCCAGCAACCAATAAGATGGCTACACCAGTATTCAATACTGCATTGATCAATGCAAAAATATGTTTGTCAAAAGGCAGTTCAACTTCCAACGTGAATTTGCTTAGAAAAGTCACCACTACAAATACCACCACAGAGAAAACGCCAATTAAGGTATAAGCCAATTTGTCGTTCTTCTTTAATACAGGATCTAACATACAGTTATTATTTATTATTTAAAATATCCTTCAGGATACGAAAAGCCATAGTTGCAATCAATACAATAATTCCAACTCTAATTTCTTGTTTGTACTTGGTTTTAAATTCATTCCAATTCATACAATAAATATTTAATTTTTTAATCTTGTCTTTGTAAAATAGAAAACAAAACTAGATACCATTAAAGCAATCACCAACCACAACCAACTTAAGTCTACAATATCTTGGAATACTTTACTCTTTTTAGTTTTGTCTTTTTCTAACATCAAGTAGCCTACATCTTTAGCTAGCTTTAACATTGCTGCAGAATCAAGCCCATTGTAATACCCACGCACTTGCATTTTTTTATCTATCAATACAAAGCGGCTAGTATGCACAAAGTCTGGAGAGACTGGCTCTGTACTAAATTGATCTACTTTCATTTCCTCAAACGCAAACTTATAAATAGAATCTCTATTACCAGTAAGCAACCACCAATTGTCGGAAGCCACTCCCATTTTATTGGCGTATTCTCTAATCACAGGAACAGAGTCACGATCAGGGTCTACAGAAAAAGAAATAAATTGAATAAAATTGGTGTCCAATACTTTTTTACGACTATTGCCTCCTTTTGTAAAGGATTGTTGCAATTTCGCCATATTCGAAGTCAGCTTTGGACAAATACTTCCGCAGCTTGTAAAAAAGAAATCGGCAATAATGATTTTACCTGATTGTTGGTATAGATTCACTGAATCGCCTAATTGATTCACTAAGCGAATGTCTTTAGTCGTATGCCAAATACTATCATCAATGGTCTTGCCTTTTTCTACTCGGCTTATCACCGTGTCCAATAAATAATGTCTTGGCATAGTCACCGCTGTATCACTTGCAGACTTAAGCCATAAATAACATCCAATAGGTATGACAAGGGCGATAATTAAACCGTAAATAGACTTTTTAGACATGCTGTTAATGGAGTTATTTGGATGTAAAGTTACAACAAAAAACCACCCCAAATAACTGGAGTGGTTTCAAATATTTTAAGCCCCTATCCTTTGAGATTAGTGCTTCGCATCTTCATGTTTAGTCGCGTCTTCGTGCTTTGCAGAAGAATCAGTCTTGTGCGCTGCAGAATCAGTATGTGCTGCACCAGCCGCGCCTGCAGCTTCGTGTCCTCCACCATGTGATCCGCCATGTGCTGGTTGCTCTACCTTAATTGTAGATTGCTCCTTGAAATAGCGATCATAATCATTGCGTAAGTTTCTGAATGAATTACCATCCGCTAAAAACGCAATAATGAACCAGATGAATAATGAAAGTGGCACCACAATGGTCATGATCAAGTTTTTCACTTCATGTTTTAAGTGCATGAAATAAGCAACGATATAAAATGCTTTCGCCATCATCAAGATCACGATTGCACCTTTTATTGCAAGTACCATGGCCTTGCTTTCCATTCCAATCATCCAGAAACCCAAGATCAATTCAACAATCGTTAAAACTGAAAGGATGATGGTAACTTTTTTGATTTCTGCAATAGCACCACCATCGTGCGTTGCGTGTGTATCGTTTGTATGTGACATAGTTCGTTAATTCGTTAGTTAGTTCAAAATCTTTATCGAGATCTAAATAAGTTTATAATAAGTAAAAACAAGTAAATACAAATACCCACACTAAGTCTACAAAGTGCCAGTAAAGACCTGCTTTTTCAATCATATTGTAATGACCTCTTTTTTCAAATTGGTTTGTTAATGTCATGATCAACATAATAATATTAATCACCACACCACTGAATACGTGGAAACCGTGGAAACCAGTAATGGTAAAGAAGAAGTTCGTGAAGTTGGTAGAAGATGCTGTTCCATCTGCATTGATGAAAGGATTTCTTCCCCACCATGCACCTTCATGGAATAAGTGATTCCACTCCCAAGCTTGACAGCTTAAGAAAGCGATACCACCAATGATTGTCCAAATCATATTTCTAACAACTCCTTTTTTATCCATATTGTGACCAGCGTGAACCGCTAAAACCATGGTCACAGAACTTACAATCAAAATAAAAGTCATCACCGATACAAACACCAACGGGGCATTCACTCCTTCTGGTGCAAAAGGGAAACTTTTAAAAACTACGTTTGGGTCAGGCCATCCGTTCGTAGAAAAACGAACTGTGCCATAAGAAATCAAGAAAGCGCCAAAAGTGAATGCGTCACTCATTAAAAAGTACCACATCATTACTTTTCCGTACTCTACACTAAATGGGCTTTTTCCACCACCCCATAATTTTGCTTCAGTTGGTGAAGCGGTTGTTGTTGTTGACATGTTCAGTTTCAATTTCAGTGCAAAAATATTGGTTTTTAGTCTATCCTACAAATTGTAGGAACACAAAAAGATAAATCCATAGTATATCTACAAAATGCCAATAAATGGATGCTAATTCCACCGGCAAGGCATTGTAAAATTTTGTTTTCACAGAATAAGCTCTTAAAAAGATGATTGCAAGGGCAATGACCCCACCCAACACGTGGAGGATGTGTAAGCCAGCGATCACTAATAAAAAAGAACCCGCCGAATTGCTTCTTGGACCAGTTAATGCGATACTATTGGCCTCCAAAGCGCTAAAGCCCATCATTTGTGTCACCACAAAGACAAGACCTAAAACCACGGTTAAAGTAATGAAGCCACGGTATTGACCCATCTGACGTTCTTTGAACTTCTTCAAAGCCATTTGCATGGTCACACTACTTAATATGATGACTAATGTAGAGTACCAGAACACCACTGGTAATTCAAAGTCCAACCAATTGGCTTGACCTTTTTTCACAATATAAGCACTGGTCATCCCTGCAAAAAGCATGATGATGCTTCCTAAACCTACCCAAAGGATAAATTTATAAGGATGTGCTTTCTTTTTTTCTGTACTCATAAATGTTCTTTAAATTTTATTTGCCATTAATGCCAAATAAACAATCGGTAAATAAATGTAGCTGCTAAACATCACACGACGTGCCGCAGGCACACCCATGTTCTGGTATAAACGCACACACTGAACCACCATAAAAATATTCGCCACTAGGACCACCCACATACTCCACTCCCCAGTAATTTTAAAATAGTTTGGTAAGAAACCAATTGGCACCATCAACACCGCATACATCACAGCTTGTAAAGCAGTGAACTTAGTCGGCCCTTTATCCGCAGGTAACAATTTAAATCCTACTTTAGAATAATCCGTATGTGATACCCAAGCTATTGCCCAAAAATGTGGGAACTGCCAAAGAAATTGAATTAGAAATAAAGCGTAACCACCCGCGTTGGAATAAGTTTTACCATCTACAATAAAGGTTGCAATTGGACTTATTTCATTAGTTGCAGCAATCCATCCAATCAAGCAAGGAATGGCACCTGGAAAAGCACCAACCAACACTGCAATTGAATTTATTTTTTTAAGTGGGGTGTAGATGAAAGCATATAAGAATAAACTTAATGCACTTAATACCGCAGACAAAGTATTGAATTGGTAGGCCATTAAACCCACACCAACTATACCAGCGATGATGGCAAATGCGTAAGCAGTTTGTTGAGACATTCTACCAGAAGCCACAGGACGATTCGCTGTACGCTTCATCTGTGCATCTGTGTCTTTTTCCACTGCTTGATTAATCGCATTGGCACTACCCGTAATACAAAGACCTGCAAAAGTTAAGATCAAAATATTCCACCAATCGAATCCAATAATGTTAGGCGCAATCTGATAACAGATTACACAGGTGAAGACCACCGTAAAACTTAAGGTGAACTTCATCAACTGGGCGTAATCTTTTAGAATTGCTTTCACAATTTAGTGGGTCGATTCATCCGCACCAACAGGTGTTGTTTGTGTAATGAAATCTTTTCCATCCTTACCGTAATCATATGCCCAACGGTGTACTTCTGGTATTTCACCAACCCAGTTACCGTGACCAGGACGGATTGGCGTAGTCCACTCTAGTGTATTTGCTTCCCAAGGATTTTCTGAAGTTACTTTACGTCCTTTGAAAATAGAATAGAAGAAGTTCATCAAGAATAAGATTTGAACAGCAAATACAATCATAGAAACAATTGTGATAAACTTATTCAATTCGCCAAATTGCTTGAAACTTTCCCAAATACTAAAATCAAAATAACGACGTGGCATACCAGCTAATCCTTCGTAGTGCATTGGCCAGAAGATCAAGTACGCACCTGCCATTGTTACCCAGAAGTGGATATAACCAAGTGTATTGTTCATGAAACGACCATACATTTTAGGGAACCAGTGGTACACACCAGCAAACATACCAAACATAGATGCAACACCCATTACAATGTGGAAGTGCGCAATTACGAAATACGTATCATGCAAGTGAATATCTAAAGCAGCGTTTCCTAACCAAATACCAGTTAAACCACCAGAGATAAATAAACTCACAAAACCAATTGCGAATAACATACCAGGTGTGAAACGGATATTACCTCTCCACAAAGTTGTCAACCAGTTGAATACTTTGATAGCAGAAGGAACCGCGATTAATAAAGTTAATAGTACGAATACAGAACCCAAGAATGGATTTAATCCTGTAACGAACATATGGTGCGCCCAAACTAAGAAGGCCAATGCAGCAATTGCAAACAAAGAACCTAACATGGCCATGTAACCAAAGATTGGTTTACGAGAGCTTACAGACATAATCTCTGATACCATACCCATGGCAGGTAACAAGATGATGTAAACTTCTGGGTGACCTAAGAACCAGAATAAGTGTTGGTATAAAATTGCAGATCCACCTTCGTTCGGTAAAGCGCCTACACCATTCACAAAAATATCAGATAGATAGAATGAAGTACCAAAGTTTCTATCAAAAATTAATAAGATCATACCAGACAACAATACAGGGAAAGACAATACACCTAATACAGCTGTAAAGAACAATGCCCAAATTGTTAAAGGTAAACGTGTCATGCTCATACCCTTGGTACGCATGTTCAAAATAGTTGCGATATAGTTCAAGCCACCTAATAAAGAAGACACAATAAATAATGCCATCGCAATAATCCATAAGTCCATACCTGTCTTAGAACCAGGAGAAGCATCTCCTAATGCAGACAATGGAGGATACGCAGTCCATCCACCGCTGAATGGCCCTGTCTCTACAAACATAGAAGACAACATCACAATACTTGCTACAAAGAAGAACCAGTAGCTCAACATATTCATAAATGGAGACGCCATATCTCTTGCACCAATTTGCAATGGAATTAAGAAGTTGGCGAATGTTCCAGATAAACCTGCTGTTAATACAAAGAATACCAATACAGTTCCGTGTGTAGTTACTAAAGCATAGTAAGCTTCTGGTGTGATTTGACCACCCTTCGCCCACTTACCTAAAAGTGATTCTAAAAAAGGAAAACTTGCATCAGGATAACCTAATTGCAAACGGAAAAGTACACTCATTAAACCACCTAACACTGCCCACACCATACCAGTGATCAAGAATTGCTTCGCGATCATTTTATGGTCTTGACTAAATACATATTTAGTTAAGAAAGTATCATGGTGTTCGTGATGTCCATGTTCGTCATGACCATGTGCATCATGATGTGTTGCACTGTGCGCATGTACGTCTTGAATTACTGTTGCTTCGTTACTCATACCGTTTTATTTAAAATATTTTTAAATTACATTTTTGCCACTGCAGTTTTTGCAGTGCTGTCAGTTGTTTTTGCAGAAGATGCTGCTGGAACATTACTTGGATCTTTCTCTGGGAAAGCCACTAAGTATTGCGCCTTTTGCTTCGCCATCCACAAGTCATATTCTTCTTGTGTAACCACTTCTACAATTCCTTTCATAGAGTAGTGACCGTTACCACACATTTGATCACAAGAAATCTCGTAAGCAAAATTTGGGTTACCTGTTTTCTCTTTCATCTCTGCAGTCGTGAACTTAGGTGTAAACCACATCGTTGTTGGAATACCAGGAACGGCATCCATCTTTAAACGGAAGTGAGATAAACCTACGTCATGAATTACGTCTCTAGAACCAATGATTAATTTAACAGGAGTACCTTTCACCACATACATGGTTTGTTCTGTTAAGATATCGTCTTGTGCTAATTTATCATCCCATACAATACCAACTGAATTGGTCGCAGGGTCAATGTTCTTGTAATATTTTTTACCAAATACGGCGTCCTTTCCTGGGTAACGGAAGATCCAACCAAATTGCTTTCCAGTTACTTCTACTACCATCGCATTCTTTGGTGCTTCACCAGTGAAGAAGAACCAGTTACGTAAACCAAAAATAACCAATACCGTTAATGTGATCGCAGGGATCGCAGTCCAGATTAATTCTAACTTAGTGCTGTGCGCAAAGAAGAATACTTTTCTGTTATCGTTTTCTTGGTATTTATAAGCAAACCAAAATAATAAAATCTGAGTAATCACAAATACGATACCTGTAACAATTAAAGTGATCCAAATCATTTGGTCTACTTTTTCTCCTTGGATACTTGCAGCTTCTTGCGCTAACAAAGTCTTATCAAAAAGATACTCATTACATACATATATACCTACAAAGCCTAACACCATAAACGCGATCATTAAAAAACCATTGATCTTGTTACTTTGTTTGCGGGCAACTTCTTCTCCTTTAAGGACAGAAACGTACTCACTTGCTTTTGCGATTTGAAAAATCACAATAAAGATGAGGGCGATAATTGCAATGGATAAATATAAACTCATAATCTTATTTCTATTTTCTTACGCTAAATAATTTTTTTTCAAGTGTTAGGACTAAGTATGGTGGATAATACTTTCTTTCAAGAATGGATGATATTTTGCAATCAATGGTTTGCTTGCCAATGCTTTTGCAACAAAGAAAATCATCACACCTACAAAGAAGGCAAGGATACCAAAATCCAACACGCCTAATTCAACATGTTCCTTCATCAAAGAACCCATTACCATTTGGTAAAAATCTATCCAGTGCCCAAAGATAATCACTACTGCCATTAACGCTACTAATGTGTAATTACGCTTAGCAGAACGCTTCATTAAGATTAACAAAGGCGCTAAAAAGTTAATGATTAAGTTTAGGAAGAAGATCGCTTTATAAGGACCTTGAACACGGTGCTTAAAATACACAGTTTCTTCTGGGATGTTTGCATACCAAATTAACATGTACTGAGAGAACCATAAATAAGTCCAGAAGATTGAGAACGCAAACATGAACTTCGCAATATCATGCAAGTGTTCGTTGTTTGTTAATTCTAAATAACCTTTATTCTTAAGGTATACAACCCATAAAGCAATCAATGCCATACCTGCAACAAAAGTACTTGCGAAAGTATACCAGCTATACATAGTAGAATACCAATGTGCGTCTATGCTCATCATCCACAACCAAGGGATTGTAGATGCAACTGTTAAACCAAACCATACTAAGAAAAATCCTGAACGCACCATGCTTTGAATGTTAAATGCTTTTGCAGTTGGTGCATCCATTGGCGCTACATCTGCTTGGTTATTTAACTGACGCATTCTATATCCAAATAAGCTCCATAAAGAAATTGTCAAAGTCGTCCAAATCACAAAGAAAGTAGGATTCAAGAAACCCACTTTACCTTTTAAGATTGGATCTTTTGCTACAGCTTCCGCATCTAACCAATGGTAGATATGGTGCTTATGACCAAAGATGATATACAATAAAACCATCAACGTGATACCACCAAAAACTGGTACCAATGTAGAGATGGCTTCAGGGACACGACGGAAGGATTGCATCCATGCCGCTTGTGCCATCGCACTAAAGCTTAAGAAAAACATAGCAGCGTTACAGATCAATGTCCAGAAGATTGTGTTGTACATTAATGTACCCCAAAAATGAACTTGCTCATGCTCGTCACTGCTAAATCCTTTGGTAAACATACCATACAATAACACAGCGCCTCCAATACCAATTAAGGAGTAGGACCATGTTTTTAGTCTACCAGGAATTTCGAATTGTTCTTTTATAGATGCCATCTTTTCTCTTTTATAAATCTTTTAAATAAGTGCTTTATTATTTTGCTGCAGTTGTCTTTGCTGCTGCTTGTTTGTCTTTGATGTATTTAATAATCATCCAACGTTGGTGCTTGTTTAATTGAGATGCATAAGAACCCATTAAGTTCTTACCATATGCAACAGAATAAAACATTTGACCAGCAGGCATGCTCTCATACTTAATGTCTCCAACTAAAGTTGCAGGCTTCGCAGCATAAGGACCATTACCATCTTTATATAAAGGACCATTACCGTCTAATTTAGCACCATGACAGATACCACAATTAATCAAATACAAACGCTCTGCTTCTGCAGTTTCTTTAGCTGATAAAGAATCGATTGGATTCACTACAGATTTAGAAGCAATATAGTTGGTAGAATCACCTGGCTTATCCATTTCATAAGGGAAAGGCATTTCCTTACCACGCGCAATTGTTCCAGCTACTGGCTTTGCATCAAAATGAATGCCTTGGTCTTTTAAGTAAGCCAAATCAGTATAAGACTCGATGGCACGACTGTAGGCCATATCCGGCATATAAATTTTGCCCGGAGTACGTTTTACATCGGAGCAGCTAACTAAAGCAACCACCGCTACTAAAAAGCTTATTATTAAATATTTCTTCATCATGTATATCTTAATCAGTTAATTAAATCTTTTATTTCGCTTATGCAGGCAATGCTTCTTCCTTGTCATAAGTACCAAACCACCAATCTTCTTCTGCTACTTGAACATCTGTTTCCACAGCACCGTTTGCTTTTAATAAAGCCAATAAATCATCGGTGTTTGTTTTATCAGTACACTCAATCGCCATAACAAATAAATCGTCAGTTGCTCTTTTATGGAAGTGGTGCTTCTTTACACCTGGTGCCAATTGACACAGGTAGCAGAAAGTCAATACCATTCCTACTGCAGCAAATAATACGGTTAACTCAAAAATAATTGGGATCCAAGCTGGCAAAGCAAAATGTGGTTTACCACCAATATTCAAAGGCCAGTCTTTTGTGAAGATCCAGCTGATTGCGCTGATTGCTGTTGTCGTACCAGTGATACCATAAATAAAACCAGCAGTGTGCAAACTTGTTTCACGCATACCCAATGCATGGTCTAAACCGTGCACTGCAAATGGCGTGTACACATCTTTGATCTTATAACCAGCAGTACGCACTTGCTTTACTGCAGGAAATAAAACTGCTTCGTCATCAAAACAGCCAACTACGAATTTCTTTTGTGCCATAATTATTTTCTATTAATATT
>JACCDV010032646.1_pt1 | contig 19589 bp, 21 predicted proteins | sample 7446131 | NCBI WGS metagenome assembly JACCDV01 (sample SAMN15323448, study PRJNA562643) | freshwater metagenome | isolation source: river surface water | place: USA:Blue River Watershed | collected 2017-08-17 | reverse complement strand
AGTCAATTCGCCAGGAGCGTCACCAGGAAACGTATTGAGATCCATCTCCATACCCTGCGTCAGCGTGACGATCATCCGCCGAATCCGATGCTGGTCCTCCAATGAGCAGGTCAGAAATAGTTGAAAACACTCATCCAACCGTTCCAGCAGGATTCGCTCCGCCGAATCGTGCTGCACCGACCCAACAGCCCGCTGAATAGACCGAATCTGCTCCCACTCGAGATGCTCGCTGACAAATTGCTCCCGGAGGCGGTGAAGAAAACCAAGTCGACGTGGTCTATCGATGAGTTCGGTATCGGCAATGGTATCGGCAGCCCGGGCGAAGAGATACGCGAGCCCCACCTGATCACGCACATTTGCGGGCACCACTATTAACGTCGTGTAAAATAAGCGGGAGACCCGTTTCAAAAGGTCACGGAGCAACGTTTCCTTTTTGGACGAGTCGATCGCCAGGGGATGAGCCATCACGTGATTCCCAGTATGCCTTCCATGCCGGTGAGCCAAAAAGACCTTTAAATGAACATCATGAGAGATTTCTAACAGGAACCACCGGAAAGGGTCAACTTTCCATTGGACTTTCATCGACTTCCAGCACCTTGACTTTCATCAAGACATTCTTATTTCTTGAAAGCAACGGCCTTTGAATACTGCGACTCTGTAAAATGGTTTGTGTATAATGTTGGCTGTTCCATGTTCAGGTTTTGAAATGACTGCATAGGCGAAAGCTTATTGCGAAGGAGGATATCCATGAAGTGGCTCAAAGGCATTGGCTTGTTCCTGATTGCAAACTTTCTCATCTTTATCACGTTGTCATTTACCGCCAACCTCTTAATCAACACCGTATTACCGGCATTTGGGATTGACGTCCGTGGAGTATTCAACCAGCAGCTGCTGGTTTTCTCATTGGTCATCGGGTTCGGCGGGGCATTCATCAGTTTGGCCTTTTCTAAGCAGATGGCTCGCGCCATGCTGAGCTGTCAACAGATCACCCAACCCCGATCGCATGCCGAACACGTCATCTTTGGGTCGGTTCAAGAGATTGCGCAACGGCTCCACATCACCATGCCGGAAGTGTGGGTCTATGACTCACCAGACCCCAACGCCTTCGCGACTGGTCCAAGCAAGAATAACTCGATGGTCGCTGTATCCACGGGTCTCTTACAAAACCTAAAGGAAGAAGAAGTCAAAGCCGTGCTCGCCCATGAGATGGGACATGTCTACAACGGAGATATGTTTACCACGACCGTTCTCGCCGGTCTGATGAATACCTTCGTCTACTACATCAGTAACTTTATTTCTCACCTGATTGCGCAACCCAGTCAAGATCGTGAAGAGGGATCCGCAGGCAACCCCTTCTTGGCGATGATCGTCTACTTCTTCCTGCAAGTCGTGCTGACAATTCTTGCATCAATTGTCATCGGGTGGCATTCCCGCCGCCGCGAGTTTGCCGCTGATGCATTTGCAGCCAAGGTGTACGGGAAAGACGCCATGATCAATGCCCTCCGAGGCATCGACCGCTGGGTCAACCGTGCGCAATTTGAATACTCGAATCAAGACGCCTTAGCTACGATGAAGATCTCAGGAAACTCTTCTGGCTTCATGCAGTTGTTCGCGACACATCCACCCATCGATGCACGTATTGCGGCGTTAGAGCAGTTGTAACAGAAACGACACCACATCCCTGGTTCGTCTGACGCCCGCCAAACCTGGCGGGCGTCAGACGTTCCGATAAAACATGATGTGATGCCGGTACTCTTGGATCGCCGCCCCCAAGGCAGCCGATCCCAGTACAATATTGTCATCAAGCGCGGCCTCAACCCTAGGATCATCGATCTCAACTTCATAACGGTCTTGAATGTTCGTCCGCACCGGCCCCTGCGAGATATCGCGAGGCATAAAAATCTCTTTCCAAATCTCTTTCTCAACCAAACAAACGTCCCTGAATCGCTCATAGAGTAATGCCAGTTTTTCAGGATCTGTAATCTTCAAACGCTCTCCCATATGTCTCCTGTTGTGAGAAACCTACCTGATTATGGCTTATTCAGAGGCAAGATACGAAATCGCATCATGCCGACCTGATTCCCGGCATGAAACGGCTGTTGCCCAATCGGCGCGATATAAATCTTGGCAACGTAGTTGCCCGCGATCCATCGGTCGCCTGATCGTGTCATTTCCAGATATCCATACCGCTCATGGCCAGGCAGTTCCAACACGTCCTTCCCCCACTGTTCCTGACGCATCTGACTATTTGGCTCCTCTCGATACCATTGCACTCCAAACTGGGTCGGGTCTTCCAGTGGGGCCACTTCAAACACGATATAAATGGTTGGAGTCTCTGGCGTAAATACAGAACCAGGTCCAATCGGTTTTAAACGTGGATCTTGGGTATACCACCCTTTTCGACCAAAGGTGTCCCATTCCACGTCAAACCCCTTGGCCATTTTAACCCATGTAAAGAGCGACTGCGGGATACCGGTTTGTTGATCATCAAATGACGGGCTCTGGGTCGCTCCAACTTCGGTGGACTCCTGTTCCTTTAGTGGCAGGAGCTCCTTCGCCTCGCCTACCTGCTGACAGCACAGCGTGATGGACAGCATACCTGCAACTATGCAGCCTTCCGTCATTCGCCATGCAGTGGCCTCAGAGCGCATAGGGATTATCGTACTGACCTCGATCCCAGGGGTCAATTCCATGCGGCAACCACCGATGAAATCTTGTACCAGGTTAGTGCTATGGTAGAGTAATTGCAGTGTTATCGTATGACTGAACAGCCCGTGCCCTCTTCAGATGCACTCACACGGCCTCACCCGACCGTATCAGACCCACATGTATCTGGCCGGCGCTTCGGCATTCGTGATGGGATGTTCCAAGCCGTCGCCCAAGGAGGAGGTGAACACTACCTTTCAGCCTTCGCCATCCTCCTCTCCGCCACACCGTTCCAGTTAAGTATCCTCTCGGCCATTCCCCAACTTCTCGGCACCTGGGCTCAGCTGATTTCCGTCAAAGTTTCGCACTGGTTCCCAAGCCAGGCCTCCCAAGTCTATTGGGGTATTATCGGCCAATCCGTTTCCTGGGTTCCAATCCTGGCATTACCCTTACTTTGGCCGGAACATGGACCTTGGCTTCTCATTGCAGGAGTTGCAGTGTATTTCACTTGCACCCATTTCACGTCTCCTGCCTGGAACGGTCTTATCACCGAATTACTGGACCCCAATGAGCGGGGGGCGTATTTCGCCAAACGATCTCGAGTCGTTGCCATCACAAGCCTTCTAGTGCTTTGTGTAGCAGGGGCCCTACTGAGTCTCTTTGAAAAACTTAATCTATTGTGGATAGGCTTCACGATCATCTTTCTGACGGCAGGGCTCTGTCGGAGTGCCTCGGCACTTCTGCTCCGAACAATCGCCGTGCTCCCTCAGCATGACTCCGGCAGCACGCCAACAGGTTTTCGGAATTTTCTTCGCACCGGCGTCTCTCATAACTTCCGCCATTTTGTACTCTATTCAGGGCTCATGCATGCTGCGGTGTTGATCGCCGGCCCCTTCTTCGTCCTCTACATCATTCAGGATCTCCATCTGGCCCATTGGCAATATGGGACTTGGCTCGCGGCAGGCATTCTCGGTCAGTTTCTGACCTTACCAGGTTGGGGGCAATTCGGTGATCGTTTTGGCAACAAAGCGTTGCTCACCTTCACCGGGCTCCTCGTCGCATTCCTCCCGATGCTGTATCTGTTCAGCAGCGCCTGGCTTGTTCTTGTCATCATCAATTTCTTCGGAGGGGTGGTCTGGGCAGGATTAGGCCTTGGCTTGAACAATTACGTCTATGATGCCGTACAGCCTGAGGATCGTGCGAAGGCAGTCGCCGTCTCCAGTATCGTGAACGCCATCGGGTGGGCCATAGGAACCGTAGCCGGAAGCCTCTTGATCAATACGATACCGAACAGGCTTCATCTTGGAACCTTCACACTGGAACCTGTCTCCAATATTCCGTTTATCTTCTTTCTCTCCGGTCTGCTTCGCTTGATCGTCTCAGCAACACTCCTCCGGACGTTTCACGAACCTCGCCAAGTGGAGCAACGTGCCCACAGCCGCCTGCTATGGGAACTCCCGCTCTTGAAACCTTTACGCCAATTCTCACGGCGGCCGACCGGTCTCAATCAGTAAGGAGCAGCCTCGGAACCGACAGCTCGATTTTTCTCTTCTTGTTTGAGTCGTTCAAACGATTTGTCGGCATTGCTCTTGACCTGTTCCGGCGTCATGACCGGGGCTGGCTTGGGTGATTCCGTCGCACACCCCGTCGCGATTGCCACTCCGAGCCCCATCGCAACCACCACGCACCACCTGCCTCCTGCCCTCTCCATGCGTTCTGCAAGCATTCTCCTCCTCCTTGGCCACGATCTACGATCCACCCTGTGCATCATACCACCTCTTTCCTCTGAATGCCGTTGAGAATCCAGCTCGTTGACTCACTCGAACAAGGTAGGTATGCTCCGCAGCACAAACGGTGTCACCACAAAGAGGCTCCTCATGTCGCTCTATGACCGCCTAACCGAAGACCTCAAATTCGCCATGAAATCACGCAATCAACTCCGCATGGATGTGATCCGGATGATCAAGGCTGCGGTGTTGAATAAAGAGGTGGAACTGAAGCGCGATCTTGATGATGCAGAAATGAGTCGAGTCATGACTACGCTCGTCAAGCAACGCAGAGAGTCGATTGAACAGTTTGAGAAAGCGCAACGTCAGGAGTTGGCCGCCAAGGAGCGTCAAGAAATCGAGATCATTGAATCCTACCTTCCTAAACCGATTTCACCGGAAGAGCTCGAGACCCTGGTCACGTCAGTCATTGCCGACACAGGCTCTCGGTCGATGAAGGAGATGGGAGCGGTGATGAAGGCCGTCATGGCGCGTCTTGAGGGACAGACTGTCGACGGCAGGCATGTCAGCGAGCTTGTGAAGCGCAAACTCTCCTGACTCCTCCGCAGGTGGTTTGCTCTGGCCAGTCCACTCTCGACTTCAGTTTTATCAGGTTTCAGCCGTAGAGTAAGAGCTATGGCCATTCTCATCGTCGACGACTCACCGGATCACTATGCGCTCCTCCGATCCATCCTGACCAAAGCAGGTCACCAGCAGATCCTCGGAGCCGAATCCGCCCAGGCAGCCTTTTCAATGCTGAATGTGGATGGAATACAGTCGGCAACCGACGTCGACCTGATCTTGATGGATGTGCTCATGCCGGAAATCGACGGGGTGCAGGCTTGCCGTCGAATCAAACAGCAGACCCATCTTCGCGACATTCCCATCATCATGGTCACGGCCAAGAATGACCTCGAGAACCTGCATGAAGCCTTTTCTGCTGGCGCCATGGACTATATCAACAAGCCCGTCAAAAGCGTCGAGCTCCTCGCCCGAGTCGCCTCCGCCATCACACTGAAGAAAGAAATGGACTGCCGCAAGTTGCGTGAATCGGAGCTCCGCCGCACGAACGAAGAGTTGCAGCAGGCCCTACGGGAAGTCAAAGTGCTACGGGGCTTGATTCCAATCTGTGCCTCGTGCAAAAAAATCCGTAACGATGGAGGGTTCTGGCAACAAATCGAAGAGTATATCGGCGAACACTCGGAAGCCGAGTTCAGTCACGGCATCTGTCAACCTTGCCTCAAAAAGCTTTATCCTGGTGTTTACCAAGACTAGCTGTTAGGATTCTTCCAGTTCACATCGTTCTCAGTCCCGGTACACCTATGAGCATCCTCCTCATCGATGATTCGCCGGATGATCGGCTCCTGCTCCAGGCTATCCTATCTGCAGCAGGCTATGAGCATATCATCGCAACGGACTGCGCCGCGGCCGCCTTCAAACAGCTCGGGCTGGATGGAGGGAAACAAGGCCTGGCGCGTGTTGATCTGATTCTCATGGATATGCTCATGCCGCAAATGAACGGCATTGAGGCCTGCCGCCAGATAAAGGCCGTCGACCGCTTCCGTGACACCCCGGTCATCATGGTGACTGTAAAAACGGACCCTGTGGATCTTCAACTGGCATTCGCTGCAGGGGCGATGGACTACGTCGCTAAACCGATCAATAAGATTGAGCTCCTCACGCGGGTCCGATCGGTACTCCGACTCGTTCACGAGATCGACCGCCGCCGCGCACGAGAGCACGAGCTCCTTGAGGTCATGCGTCAACTCCAGGAAGCGAATCAAATGTTGCTTCGGCTCTCCTGCTTAGACGGTTTGACTGGCATCACCAACCGACGCCAATTCGATGATTTTCTCGATCAGGAGTGGCGACGAGCCTTGCGTGAATCGACGCCGCTCGCTCTGATCATGTTCGATATCGATCGATTTAAGGCCTATAACGATTCCAAAGGACACACTGCTGGGGACGAATGTTTAAAGCAAATCTGCGCGGCAATTTCTAATGCCGTGAATCGTCCCGGCGATTTGGTCGCCCGCTATGGCGGAGATGAGTTCGTCACGGTCCTCCCCGGGACCGGGATAGACGGTGCGGCACAGGTGGCCGAGAGCCTTCGCCGCCGAGTTGAGGCCCTCGGCATTCACCAAACCGATGGGGAGCCCGTGACCATCAGCGTCGGGTACGCCTGTGTTGTCCCAAGCAGACACTCTTCTCCTACCGATCTTGTGAAGGCTGCAGACCAAGCGCTCTATCAAGCCAAACAGGAAGGGCGAAATAGAGCCAGATCGGCCAGCATGTTATCGTTGGTCCAAGATTCACCGAACGCGTAGCCGACTGTTGGCACACAATTGTATCGCCCCGCTGCACTTGGGATTGCTCGAAAGTGGCGAACCGAGTCGACGGTGTCCTTGGAATAGACGGACACAACGACCAGCGGGCCTACCTATTCCCTGAAGTATTCATGGGCTCATGCCACGACATCCACGGGTAGAATCTCATAAACGGGTTTCGAAACCCGTGCAGCACTCTCGACAGACTCGTACCACTCCCCATCAAGCGATCGCTGCACGGAAATCTACAACTCCCCGCTCAGCTCCGCCGGTGCCAAAACGCAACTCAACTGCCGTTCTGAAGCAGTACCAGGACGTGCTCCAGCGACTAGCGCAAAGCGAGGCCTTAAGCAGTGGTGACATGGTCCAAGCGTTCCGGGCGATTTCTCACACCTGCGCCAAACTCCTCCGAGTCAACCGCACGAGTATGTGGCTGTTGTCTGAAGACCAGAATGAACTCATATTCCTTGACCTGTCTGAACCCAGGCCAGGGCACCCCAATCCAGGACTCACCTTCAAATACAACGACTGTCCTGCGTATCTTCACTCACTACGCCGTGAACGTCGCGCCGTCGCGATAGAGCAAGCTTCCCAGGATCCTCGAACCCGCGACCTAGCACAGATCTACTTCGCTCGATTGAAGATTCAATCCACACTGAGTGCACCAATCAGGCGGAAAGGGGAACTTGTCGGGATACTCTGCGCTGAATCTGTCGGAAAACCTCGACGATGGAGTCAGCAAGACGTCTACCTCTGCTGCATGCTCGCGACTCTGGCGACGCTCGCACTGGAAGCGACCGAACGACATCACGTGGAGCAGGTGCTTCGTGTCGCCAAAGACGTCGCCGAGGTGGCCAATCGCGCCAAGAGCGAATTTCTCGCCAGTATGAGTCATGAAATTCGAACTCCGATGAATGCGATCATCGGCATGGCCGACCTCCTCTGGGAGACGCCACTGACCCCTGATCAACGAAAGTACCTGCGTATTTTTAGACGTGCGGGGGGGACACTCCTCAACCTGATCAACGATATCCTCGATCTCTCGAAAGTTGAGGCCGGACATCTTGAATTGGAGACCATTGAATTTGACCTCAATGACATCCTTGACAAAGCCATCGACATCTTGGCCATGCGAGCCAATGAAAAGGAGCTCGAGCTGACATCCCATATCGACCGACAGGTCCCGTGCGACTTGATCGGCGACCCAACACGTCTGACCCAAATCATCATCAACCTTATCGGCAATGCCATCAAATTTACCGATACAGGGAACGTTGAGATTCGCATCATCAACGACCCAGACCGGAATACCGCCGGTGCGATTCGCATTTCGGTCAGTGACACAGGAATTGGAATTCCAGTCGATAAACTCACCGCCATTTTTGAAAGTTTCACCCAGGCCCATGCGTCGACAACCAGGCAATACGGAGGGACGGGTCTAGGCCTTGCGATTACCAAACGTCTCGTGGAACAGATGCAGGGTCGGATCTGGGCGGAGAGTACCCTGGGAACAGGTAGTACACTTCACTGTTCCCTCTGTCTTCAGGTTCAACCGGAACCGCTCATTCAGAAAGCCTCTCTACCAATCAATCTTGCCGGAATGAATGTCTTAGTCGTGGACGACCATCCGACTAATCGCCTGATCCTTCGTGAAATATTGAGTACATGGGGAGCTCAGGTGACAGATGCACCGGACGGGAAGGCTGCCTTAGAAATACTCCTCGGTGCACGAGAACATCGTCAGAAGTATGACCTGATGCTACTTGATTGCCGAATGCCCGAGATGAACGGGTTTCAGGTCTTGGACCAGCTTAACCAGTCGCCAGACAAGATTGACATCACAGTGGTCATGATGACCTCAACCCACTGGGCTGACGATATCGCCCGCACCTATGACCTTGGCCTCGGCGGCTACCTTATCAAACCGATTCGACGCGCGGATCTCCTCCAAGCAATCAGCATCGCTCTGGGTCGAAAGAAGGGAATCTCTCCACCAACGATGCCCCCTGAAACCATGAAAGCATCGTCGAGTGTTTCAACCAGCCCCTTTCAAGTCCTTCTCGTCGAGGATTCACCCGACAACCAGCTGTTGATTCGGTCTTATCTGAAGAAGACCGACTATCTTCTCGACGTCGCAGACCATGGCGGCATTGCCGTCGAGAAATTCAAGACCACCCATTATGATCTGATCTTGATGGACATTCAGATGCCCGTGATGGATGGCTATACGGCAACCATGGCGATCCGAGCATGGGAACGAGACCACGACCTCCCCTCAACACCGATTATTGCTTTGACGGCACTAGCCCTACGGGAAGAAGGGACTCGGATTCTTGAGGCTGGGTGCAACACGCATGTTACCAAACCCGTAAAGAAATCGACGCTGCTCGAAATCCTTCATGCCTATAAGGAGCACGCCACTTCATGATACCTCCTCAATCACCTGCCCCTCACACGCCGATACCTGTAGAAATCAGTCGTGATCTTGAAGATATTGCGCCGATCTTCCTGGAAAATAAGAGGAAGGATTTGCAGACCCTTCGCATCGCAGTGGGTGCACAAGACTTCGTAACACTTCAGACACTGGGCCACCGCATGAAAGGCGATGGCGGAGGCTATGGATTTGATCACATTTCAGAAATCGGTACAAAGTTAGAAATCGCGGCAAAAGGGAGAGAGCTGCCTCCTATCGAACGATGTATCGTTGAACTGGAAGACTTTCTGAATCGAGTCACCGTGCACTACCGGTGAGCATCCTATCCGTTCCCTGCAGCCCATCATTCCAGCAACATCTGAGATCGGAGAATAGTTTACAGTCAGGTCTGTCCATTTTGTGGATTACATGCGTGTTGGAGAGATACCAGTTCCGAACGAGGCGTACCTCAGATGACTCAGAAAGGTACTGGTAGAGTCTCGACCACAGGTTGTGTATAATACCACTCACGGGAAGCGCGACTCACTCTTCCTCCCCGTTCTTCAACCGCAGCAACAAGCCTGCACGATCATGTGCGGCAAACCCTGCGGGATTCATGAGTCGCGAACCCAATATCCCAACCGTGGGGGGCTAGCTCAGTTGGGAGAGCACTACGTTCGCAACGTAGGGGTCGGGGGTTCAACTCCCCTGCCCTCCACCAAACACATTTGCAGTGCCGCTAACCGCAGCTAAACCTGCCGAAACCCCAGTCATTCCCGCTCAAACAGTTTCCAGATAAACCAAATCTCCATCAGTCTTAAAAAGCGTGGTGTCTTCATGCCCGGCTTAGGAGGCTAACCGCTTACAAAGCTTTGAGGCGGGCTTGGATGTAGTCGTTGAGTCTTGCTTGAGATGTCTTATCGATCACCACCGTTTCGACGCCGCATTCTCCGCCATGGACCCAACGAACCTTCCCCTTTGCCACAGACACCCATTGTTTGGTCGGAAGTCGGACCCTGAGAGCGCACACCTCCCCCTGCTCTAGCGGCAAAGACCCTGATATGCGCCATCCCAGTGAAGATAGATTCGTGACGGACCCATAGCCGATCCCGTTTCCTCGTTCGTACTTGACGAGGGTGAAGACCGGAAAGCGGTAGTGATAACGGAGAGCAAAGGGCATAGCGTAAAAACCCAGCAACCTGGATAAAACATATTGTAGGAGGAGAGCTATTCAAGGTGCAAGGCATTCAGACTACGATTCAAGACACGGAGCTCTATTTTTTTGAATCCTAACTATTCACTCCTCCATTCGCAGTGATCCGTCCGTCAAGGATACTCAACATGAATCAGGAGGTCGCTGTAAAACGAGCTGTACGCTACAACACAATTGTGGGAGTATTGCTTCAGAAGCGGAGAAAGACTGTACTCTTCAGCACACAGACCGTCTCGGATAATCAGTGGGCATATCGATTAGAGAGGAATCGACGGGAACGAAAGAGGGCCCTTGATGCAGACAGTGCTCCCGTCTGTCAACTCACGAACAGTCCTGATTTCTTCCAATCATACTGCGCTGATAATCACCTCGCCGTCCGACTTAGCTCCGTCGATGAATACTCGTCGCCCGTCCACTCGTAACCGATTCTCAACGAAGAGTTGCACGGCTCGTGGATAGACCTTGTGTTCCTGCACGAGGATTCTCGCGGCAAGGGTTTCTGGACTATCAGCGTCAAGGATCGGCACGGCTGCTTGAATAATGATCGGCCCTTCATCTACTCCTTCCGTGACGAAATGCACCGTACAGCCCGCCAACTTGCAACCCCAGTCGATGGCTTTCTTCTGTACCTCCAATCCAGGGAAGGCCGGCAACAACGAGGGATGAATATTCATCATCCGATTCGCATAGGCATTGACCAATACCGTCGTGACGATTTTCATATAGCCCGCGAGCAAGACCAGTTCGACTTCGTGCTGTTGAAGCACCTCCAATAACGATCGGTCGTAGGCCTCACGACTATCGGGTCGTCCGGCAAAGGGTTTGGGATCGACAAAGAGATCTTTGAGACCATGTTTACGAGCCCGCTCCAGTGCAACTGCCTCTTTCTTATTGCTGATGACGGCAACGATCCGAGCCTGTACCTGCCCCGCTTCGATCGCATCGATCAACGCTTGCAGATTAGAACCTCGACCAGATGCCAGAACCGCCACACGCAATGGGGTCGTTCGGCTAATCGACATACTCGACCTCCGGTTCCTCCCCGGTGGAAGACAGGATTTCGCCGATCTGCCAGCCTCGATCTCCCAGTACCGCCGCACGCGCCAGTACGCCGGACACTGATTCAGGTGGGACGACGAGAATCAACCCGATGCCCATATTGAACACCCGGTACATCTCTTCACGTTCGATCCGTCCCAATCGGCTCATCACGTTAAAAATTGGTGGTACCGGCCAGGCCGTACGCGTAATCCTCGCCCGCACACCCTGTGGAAATACACGTGGTAAATTTTCGGTAATCCCTCCCCCGGTAACATGTGCGATCCCTTTGATTGGGAAATCCTGGATGAGAGACTGAATCTGCTTCGCATAGATTCTAGTCGGCATCAGGAGGACCTCGCCCAGCGGGCGATCAAGTTCAGGCACTCGATCGGCTGGCGACAATTTCGCCTGATCGAACAATACTCGGCGCGCCAATGAGTACCCGTTACTGTGCAGCCCGGTGGATGCCAGTCCGATAATGGCATCGCCAGACCTGATCGTTTTGCCATCGACGATTTTTGACTTTTCAACGACACCCACCGCAAATCCGGCCAAGTCATATTCCCCATCAGGATAAAAGGACGGCATTTCGGCGGTTTCACCTCCGATCAATGCACAACCGGCTTGGCGGCAACCTTCGGCAATACCAGCGACCACCTCTTGAGCCTTCGAGACGGATAACTTCCCGGTCGCAAAATAGTCCAAAAAAAACAGCGGTTCTGCTCCGCTCACCGCAATATCGTTCGCACACATAGCGACTAAATCAATGCCGACGGTATCGTGTTTGTTCATCATAAAGGCGATCTTTAGTTTAGTCCCAACCCCATCGGTTCCGGAGACAAGGACTGGCTCCTTGTATTGACTCGCTTGCAGGCCGAAGAGGCCACCGAATCCTCCTAAATCGGTGAGGACTTCAGGACGGAAGGTCGATCGAACGAGCGGCTTGATCCGATCCACGAATTCATCACCTGCATCGATATCCACACCAGCATCGCGATAGGTTGTCATAATCAGGCCATCACATCGTTTATGATAATTCAAAGAGCAGCAGCGACTAGGAGCCGCATCTTATCGGAGGGTACCGGAGAGGTCAACGCATGCGAACGACATGAACTTTCTGCGGTTCGTCTGTAAGTGCACTCACAGGTCGATTACAGGACTCCCTAACAGATGGGCCATGAACTTCCTACCCTTCAGGCCGCATCTCCACATCCAACAGCTTAATCTTTCGGTGAAGATGACTGCGTTCGATCTTGAGATCGTCCGCCGTCCGTGAAATATTCCAATGGTGTTCACGCAACTTTCGGCTGATGTAATCCTTTTCAAAAGCGTTCCGGGCATCGCGAAGCGAGTCATAGGATTTGGTCAGAAGCAGAGGTGCAGCAGAGGGACTTCCTGAAACAGCGCCCGTCGTCCGACCCTGTAATGAGAGCGTGGCCTGTGTGGCTTCAATCGTAAATCCCGGCACCATGATCATAAGCCGCTCGATCAAATTCCGAAGTTCCCGGATATTCCCTGGCCAATCGTATTGCTGAAATACGCCCATCGCCTCCGGAGAGACGTCTTTCATCCGCAGACCTTGTTCTTCGGCATGCAGCTTCATGAAATGTTGGACGAGCGCCGGAATATCTTCCCGCCGCTCTCGCAATGGTGGGACCACGATCGGGACCACATTGAGGCGGTAGTATAAATCTTCTCGAAATTGCCCCTTACCAATTTCCTTCTCTAAGTCCTTATTGGAAGCCGCCAATACTCGCACGTCCACCTTCATCAGCTTCGTTCCACCGACACGCGTAAACTGTTGCTCCTGCAAGGCTCTCAGGACTTTGGCTTGCGTGCTGAGGCTCATGTCACCGATCTCATCGAGAAACAGGGTGCCGCCATTCGCCTGTTCGAACTGTCCGCGTTTCATGGCGATGGCACCCGTGAAGGAACCCTTCTCGTGACCGAACAGTTCACTCTCAATCAAGGTCTCAGGAATTGCGGCGCAATTCACCGCCACAAAGGGATGATCCAATCTGGCACTATGGAGATGAATCGCTCTGGCGACGAGCTCCTTTCCGGTTCCATTCTCTCCCCCGATCAAAACCCGACTATTCGTCGGGCCAGCCGTTTCGATGAGCTCTCGTAGCCGTTGCATTACCGGAGACTGACCGACCAGCTCAAACTTCCTCTCGACCTTACTCCGTAACGCCCGGTTCTCCTGAGCCAATCGATATTGCTCCAACGCCTGTTTGACACGAAACGTCACGTTTTCCAGCGACAGCGGCTTCTCAATATAATCATAGGCTCCCAGCTTAATCGCCTTCACGGCCGTTTCGATGGAACCATGACCGGAAATCATCATCACCTGGGTGGTCGGTACAAACTCCTTCACCCGCCGCAGAGTTTCCAGACCATCCATCTCCGGCATCCAGATATCCAGGATCATAAGGTCCGGGGGATCCGTTCCATAGATCTTCAGCGCTTCAAGTCCATTGGCTGCGATAGCAACCTCATATCCTTCATCTTCAAGGATACTTCGCAGGGACGTCCGAATGGCCTCCTCATCATCTACGATCAGAATCGATGCTGACATCTACCTCCTCCAAGAAACATCCACAATCGGCCGGCAACCATTACCCATTTCAGCTGTCGGCTGTCGTATGACCCATGACGCATCTTGCTACACCGGAAGATCGAATTTAAACACGGCACCTCTCGGCTGATTGTTGCCAACCTGGATCTGCCCCTCATGATCGGTGATGATTCGACGAACAATCGCTAATCCCAATCCAGTTCCTGTTTTCTTGCGAGTAAAATATGGCACAAACAGCTTGTCATGATCCTCGGGCGCAATACCCGGTCCTTCGTCTGCAACCGCAACCACAGCACGTCTGCGCTTAATGTCGTATCGTGTGCCGACCCACAGCCTGCCTCGCTGGTTCATGGCTTGAACGGCATTGTCAAACAGATTCACGAACACCCGCCGCAACTGTTCACGATCAAAGTTGATGGGCGGCAAGGCGTCATCCAGCTCGATGACGAACTCGATGTCTTTCTGTGCCTCACGATACAAGGTCACGACATCGCGAAGCACGTCGTGCAACGATTGCCGAGTCATTTGCGGCGCGGGGAGACGGGCGAATTTCGAAAACTCGTCCAACATCTGTTTGAGACTGCCGACTTCGTTGATGATGACATTCGTGGCATCATCAAAGACTCGGTCGAGATCAGGAGATTTCTCGAAGAACTTCTTGCGCAACCGCTGGGCCGATAACTGAATCGGCGTGAGCGGATTCTTAATCTCATGCGCAACCCGCTTGGCCACTTCCTGCCAGGCGGCAACTTTCTGCGCCTTGATCAACTCCGTCAGATCTTCAAAAACCAACACAAATCCCAGGTCTTTGCTGGCCTCGTCCCGCATACGAGAACCTTTCAAACCGATCGTGAGCAACTTGCCCTGGATATCCAGTTGCCCCTCCAAGTCAAAGTCATCACGCTCATCGCTCAACATACGGTCATAGGCCGTCTGAAACAAGTCCAGGCCGAACTCCTTGAAGACATCATTGGCTGGTCGCCCTCTCAACTGATCCCCAACGAGTCCCAGGATGCGCTCAGCCGAAGGATTGAACGTGGTAATGATCCCATTACGGTCGATCGACAAAAGGCCGGCGGCGATCGTATCGACCACGGTCTCAATGTAGGCACGGCGGCGATCCAGCTCGACGTTGGTATTGCGCAGCGTCAGGTTGGTCTCCTCCAATTTTGACTTACTCCCCTGGAGATCCTGTGTCATGCGGTTGAACGACGCGATCAATGTCCCAATTTCATCGGTGGCCTTCGCATCAATCTGAACGCTGAGATCCCCATGAGCCACTGCCTCAGTGGCCTCCGCCAAGCGTTGGATCGGAACAGTGATGCCACGGGCCACATAAAACCCGAACCATGTGGCGCTGAAGAGAATCAAGACCGTCACCACTGCCACAAACAGGTAGGCGCCGGCTTTGATCGGATTCTTCATCGCTTTGATCTGTTTATATTCCGTGTATTGTCGACCGATCCCCTCCATCTTGGTCAGGAGCGACTCTGGAACATACGTTTCCACCACTACGACGCCTTCGATCTCCCCACGTCGGCTCGCAGACGCCACTGGAATGGCCGCGCGAACCAACCTCCCGGTTTGCGCCTCCTGAACCGAGGTAAACTCTTGCTTGCCGTTAATCACTTGCAAAACCAATTGACTAATCGGCAAATCCAACACTCCGGGTGGAAGCTCGACATCCAACGCTTTGGTCAGAGTCTCCATTTTGTTCGAAAAGACCTCGATCCCTGCCACCCCGTATTCCATGCGTTTTCTCGCCATGGCAGCGATCAAGAGATCTCGCTGGACCGGAATCAATAAATCTTCTCGAAACAATTCTTGGGAAATCGCCCTGGCACTGTTCACGGCCAGCGCCACATGCCCCGCATGCTGCATCCGAGCGACTTCATAGGAATCTTTCATGACCTTTTCGATATGTTCACTGAACCAGACATCGACGGCTTTGTTGACCAATCCACTCGCCACTAACGCCAGCAGCAAGGTCGGAATCAGAGAAAACCCGATAAACGCTGCGATCAATTTCGTTCGAAATCCTGACCCGACAAGCCGATGTCGGCGTTCAAAGTAGGCTTTGATCAAATTTCTTGAGAGGAGGAGAACCAGCACCACCAGGCCGATCAAGTCCAAATTCAGTAGGAGTAGCACCAGTGCGTAACTGGTTGTGGGGAGAAATGAACCGGTCTCCTCACTACCCGGGGCAACCACCTGTGAGTAATAGAATGTCAGGGCGACACAGGGGATCAACAGAATGAGAACGATCCAGACCGGACGGAGGTGGGGTGGTTTTTGGTCGAATTTCCGTGAATGGTCTGGCAAGGACCGATGTATGCTCCGACTGAACACAATGGGTTGAACTTCGTCGATATCTCCGGACGCTCGTCTGAGTGTCCCGCTCGGATGGTTCGGCTCAGGCATGCACGTGTCCTTTGGGCACCCTCACGACAAGGCAACAAGCTTGGCTATCACTATAGCCGACATAGCGAGCAGGCTCAAAGCCTACCGCACAAACAGCAGTGTCCGGAAACCGCGCAAGACAGCAAACCGTAAAGATGGGAGACTACTTCGGCGAAGCGAGCGTGACATACTTCATACGAAGGGCATAGAGCATGTCGCGCAGAACCGTCTGTTCGTCAGAGGTCAGATTGCCTTTGGTCTTGTCTTCCAGGACGGATAAGAGATCGATGATTTCTTTCGCTTGCGGCAAGTTCACAGGCATTGAGGGTTGTTGAGGATCGAGCTGCTCACCCATCAGCATGAGCGACGAGGAGCCGAGGGAGATGACGAAGGACGAAAAGGTCACCGGAGGGACTGGGACCGATGGAGAGGCTTCCGGCTGGGACGTTCCCACCGATGTCGAAGTATGAGCGGTCGAAGCCGTCACTGGAGGGGCTTCAGTTCCTCCACTGGCTCTCCGATCTCGAATGACAAACCCCTGCTCTTCCGCCATTTAATCCTACTCCCACTCAACGCAAAGAATGCGACGGTACCCTACCATAGGAACTGGTTGGTCGCAAGCTGTTCCGGACAGTGGGTCAAAGAACAGGTCAGAGAACTCGACGTGGCGAGTCAGGCTGAGTGCTGCGGTAGCTGTCAAGGGATAAGAACTTCGAGATAACTGCTTGGTACTGCGGCATCAACTGCCTGAACCACACGTTCCACTTCCCGCTCGATGCGCGGCCAACTGGTTGTCGTTAGCGCAATAATAGCAATTTTTCGACTCGTGAGGTTCTGCTGATATCGGAGATTCTGATCAGTCGTGACCAAAACGGAAAAGCCACGCTCTTCGGATTTTTGCAGCAGCTCACCGTTTTTCAGACTGTTCCAACCAAGCTCAAAGGTCGTGGCAACCTCATGAGATGCAAGATACTTGCGAAGGGGAACTGGAGTACCCTGGTCAACCAGAACGCGCACTTAAGCCGCTTCTAGAGAGCGGGCGGCATGCTCAAGCACCGCACGGACTTGCTCGAGCGTCACACCCGGAAACCAGACAATAAAGTCAGAGACTTGTGCCCCATCTTCGAGATTCTGAAAGAGGGCCGTCACAGGGACACGCGTGCCGCGAAACACCCATGCGCCACTCACACGCTCAGGGTCACGTTCAACAGCTGGACAAGAGGACCACTCAATCATCGAATAATTGTAGACCGAGCATGAAGACGATTCAATTCAATTGTGCGGACGGGTATTCGAATCCACGAAAGCCTTGTACACCGTCACTAAGAATGTCACATATCCGACAGACGAATGACCAGGACCCGCACTATCCTTCATACGACACACAGGCCATAGACATGGCAGTCATGCTAGGGCATCGACTCGAAATCCGCTGCGGACCACATGCGCTGGTCCCTCGTAGCTGACAATGGCGCAACCTAGGTGTCACTGTATTCTCCCAAACCGTGCCTTGAACCCGTCCCTAGCTTCACCAATGAACACGAGCAGATCATCCTCCGAAACAGTGACAACCTCGATATTGAGGCAAGCTGCTTCCTGATACATCGCACCTGCAACTGGTCCCTCTGCGACGAACAGCCTTTGGGGCAATGTGCCTGCACGATCGTGCCCCTGCTCCAGCAAGTGGTGCACCGCTTGCCCGGACGGACCCATGGCGCTAGCGGAATACATTTCCATACCAAGAATGTAGCAACTCGCCGCATCCATCAAGGCAATACAATCAAAGTCGCCGTCTCGCTCCGTGACAATAGGCGCATCATTCAGCCGAAAAGCAATCCACGCATCGTTGACCTTAAATTGATTGGGGTGAAGCATGAGCTGCACTACCAGCGACGCTTACCGCTTAAATTTAGCCGCACTGTGAAGCAGTGAAGGTGAGGGCCGAGTACATTTTCTAACGGCTGCACCTGACCACTTGAGCACCTTGACTCACAACCACAACGATAATGTTCTGTGACCCCTATTCCCTCTTTGGCCTACCAACACTTAGTCGCCACCGAGCTCGCAGCTCTCTGAAAGCTCTTCGAGGAATTCAGGCTTCAGATACTGAAGCACGTGTTCCACCTTCTGAATCTCTTCTCGCAGAGTCGCAAAACCGATGTAGCGGCAGATATCTGCGAGCGGAGGGTGAAGGGCTGCGAACGTAGGACGATTCACTTCGGCAATGACCTTATCTCGGCGTTCATCCGGCGCAACGAGATAGAGAGGAAGGTTGATATTCGGTTGCATCGAGACCAAATCTGCCATGCGGAGAAGGCCTGAGTATATTGAAGTGGTACTCTCAACTTCGAAGGCGGCGACGATAGCTTTCCCCTTCAGCCAGAGGACATCGATAAGCTCGATGGTCCGCTTTGTCGCCTCGTCGAACTGCACCGGCAACGTGAACAACATGCGCGGAAACTCCCCGAACTGTTTATTGCCAAACGCTCGCGATCTGTCGTTGCGGGCGACCCAATCGTCGTAGCCCATTTCTGCGCCTAGTCGAAGCAGGGCAGCCTGAATTTCGGTGTGGACAGTTGGAGCAGCCGCGATTTCGGAATCGGTTGCCGCCAAGTCCTCTTCCTCGGGAATCGTGACAACGCCGATCGTGGCCTTGGCCGTTCTCGCGCGGAACGCTGCGAAGGCAGGGTAACGCCCGAGGAACTTGATGTCGATCCGTAGGGGCGGATTTCGCAGAAGCTCCGCGCCATCTGAAGTTATGACGAAATGTGCCCTTTTCGAGGTATCGAGAAGACCCGCCGCAGAGAGATATTGCTTTGCCCATGCAAGCCTGTTTGCGAACAAGGGGGCCCGACCGCTCGGAAGCATTTGTGCAAGTTCGTCAGATGTCAGCTTGAAATCGGAAGCAATTGCCGATCGTGCCTCCGCAACGGAATGCTCTTTAGCATCCCCAGCAAAGCGCAGGAGAGGGAGCATGAGCGTCTGAAAATCAGGAATGGGCATGAAAGAAATGATAAGTCAGTTCTGTGCAGCCGGAATTGCGATTCCGGCTGGATATCTATAGGTCGATGCGCATTAGAGCCGAATCCGCCGGTTCCTATCCGCACAACACTCCGCTACGTTTTACGAACTGTACGTCATGATAGTAGCCATTTCAATAGACAGAGATGGTAGCCACGCCATTGAAGCAACAGCCGTGCTCGGT
>JACCDV011235278.1_pt1 | contig 19606 bp, 18 predicted proteins | sample 7446131 | NCBI WGS metagenome assembly JACCDV01 (sample SAMN15323448, study PRJNA562643) | freshwater metagenome | isolation source: river surface water | place: USA:Blue River Watershed | collected 2017-08-17 | reverse complement strand
CAAGATCAAAGAATAATCCCCGGTCAACGTATGCTTATTAAGCCAAAGACATCCCTACAACACTTTGATGCAGAGGTTATCAGTCAGAGATTCCGGGATATGGCCATGGTTGAGGCTCTGAATGCGTTAAATCCAGGTGATGTTCTGAGGTATCAGGATGTGGAAGCACCATTCTCTCTGATTCGAAAGTTGGTTATTACATTTGGAGCCAAAATAGAAATGTCGTATATCAATCGGAGTGTTGGTTCCGTTGTGATTGATTTTATGCGACGCTGAAACGCTAGTTGTAACTTGGCAGCTAGGCTGATGCGCGCCGATCAATATCGATTTCGAGGGTGACGCTTAGCATGTCACCATGTTGGAAAGTGAAAATTTCTTTGACGCCACTTTTGGCGTGCTCCGGCTTGAGAAGCATGTCAATAGCGCTGCGATAGACCGTCAGATTCCAGATCATGCCGTCTAAGCCGCTGCTTGCTTCAAAGCCTAATGTTGTGCCATCAGGGCTGGCGATTCGCGTATCTGGTTTTATTATGTACTGCAAGTTGCCAGCAGGTGGGAGGTTGAGTTCTGCCTTAATCACCTGCGATTTCATCAACGTATCGAATTCAGAACCGGAAATTCGAAAGCGGATGTGCTCTGTAGCCAGGCGTAATTTCATGAATGACAGACTCCCATTGGTCAGGGGTGTTTACGTTGGTTAGATCTTTGGCGTTAATCTCATCCATGGAGATGATATTCATACAAAGCGGCTGAAGAAAGCGTTTTATGGACCAAGATTGCGCTAATGCAAGATCCGGTTCGGTGCGTCTCGCAAGATCACAGGCTTTTTGGGTTAGGTTGATCACAAGTGGTAGTGGAGATCCGCTGACATAACAGCCGTCAAAACCTTGCGATTGAGTGATCAGGTGCTGGAGTATCTCTTCGGTCAGCAAAGGCGTATCGACCGGGATAAAGATCAGGGTTGCAGAGTCTTTACTCTGCATGCTGACCAAGTTAAGGGCACTGACCAACCCTGAGACCGGGCCCAGCCCCGGGGTGTTGTCATGAACGACGCTTTGAGGTCCTTCTGGCCAATCCGGACGATTCGTGCCACTCATGAGAACTCGATCACACCCAACTTTATGGAGTAGTAGGCGTGAACGTTCAAGGAGGGTTAAACCATTAATGCGCAGCGTAGCTTTGTCTCGTCCCATTCGGACGGATCGTCCTCCAGCGAGAACGATACCGATCTGCCTAATGATCAGCATGGGTTTTGGTGCAGCCTTCATAAGTGACGGGTCCGTGAGAGCAGAGGGCATGGCCTTGCACCCATTCGCTGTCGCCATCCGTGTAATGTTCTTGTTTCCATATGGGCGCCCGGTGTTTGATTTCTTCGATGATGAATCTACATGCCTTGAATGATTCGTCCCGATGAGGCGAGCTTACGGCGATAAGTATGCTAATGCCGCCGATATCAAGTCGTCCCTGGAAATGCTCAATAAAGATGTTAAGGTTTTTACCCCAATGAACACGGGCTTCGTCGCATAGTTCTCTGAAAGTTTGGAGTGTTAATTCTTCGTAGACATCATAAGAAACGCCTTTGACCGACTTTCCAAGGTTATGATTGCGTACGGTTCCAATAAACATGTCAGCAGCGCCATGTTCAGGGTCTGCAATAAAATTGATGGCATCTTCCGTTGATAGCGGAGCCATTGAAATGCCAAGATGATTGAGCCCTTCCATGTTAGCCTCCACAAACCGGCGGCAAAATGGCGAGATCCATTGATTCTTCGACGCAATCACAATTTGTTAATACTCGACGATTGGTTGCTAGGGCCGATTTTTCAATCAATTCGTCGTCCCGGAAACCAGGGACAAGATCTCGAAGCGTTTGTGCTATCTGTTCCTTTACCTCAGTGATGCTGGCGCCATCGGCCACTGAGAGGCTAAGAGTTCCCGTGTGGTATTTCCTAAAGGCGCCAAACAACTTAACCCTTAAATCTAATGTCTTTTCCATGTGATTTCTTTCTGATTTTTAAAAGGCCAGAGGAAAAAGATCCATTGGCGCAATGCAGACGGAGTCATCTATAGCCAGATCATTCTGGCCTTCACCCAAGATGGCCCAGCAGTTCATATCAAGTAGCGGAGATATTTTGAAAGACTGTTGACCATCAAGAATGGTGAGATGTGTCTGACCATGGTCATCGCTGTCCAGCCTGGCCTTGAGGAAATTCCGGAGGTCGCCTTTTTTAAAAAAGGGATGCCGTAGCTCTGCATAATGAAACGATTCAGCCGGCATGCCGAGGAGCTGTCTGATCAAAGGTTGGACAAAGAATCGTAAACCTACAGCTGTCGAGATTGGGTTGCCAGGTAGGCCAAAGTAATAGCGGCCATCAGGAAGTACAGCAAATAGGACGGGTTTACCGGGTTTTATTCCGACGCCATGAAAAATAATTCTGGCACCATTACGCTGAAGTAATTCAGGAATAAAGTCCCATTTCCCCATTGACACAGCGCCCGAGCTGATAATGATTTGGGCACGCTTTCCTACGTTCAAGGTGTCCACGAATGTTTGAATGTCATCCCCCATACTCCCCGCATACCAGGCAGGTATACCGGCAGATTTGAGTAGACTTAATAGATAAGGTGCATTCGAGTTGTAAATTTCACCTTCTCTGAGCGGCAAATGATATGCATCGCTCACTTCTTTGCCAGTAGTAAATATTTCGACTTCTGGCATGTGGAAAACGCTGACTTCATGAATTCCAGTCGCAGCCATTGCAGCAATATGCCCTGCATGGATCCGAGTACCTTTGGTGAAAAGCAGCTGGCCGGACTTGAGGTCTTCCCCAGCGTAGCGGATGTTGTCGCCCTTCTGCAGGGGTGAGCTAATTTGCACTTCAGTAGTTTCACCGTTGGCGTTCTTGATAGCAGTTGTTCGTTCAACAGGCACAACTGCATCAAATCCGTTAGGAATTTTGGCGCCAGTCATAATTTCTACCGCAAGGCTTTGATCTGCATGATCAAGAACATCGCCTGCGGCCAAGCAGTGCCTGACACTGAAGCGTCGGGGCTGGTCAGCGCTGATTCCGGCGGTTTTGCTGGCATGCAGTGCAAATCCATCCATCGCTGAATTATTAAACGACGGCACATTGATCGTGCTGCGTATATCGGTGGCGACGATTAGTCCGAGAGACTCGTTTCTGTCGACAAGTCGAACAGACTGAGGTTTTGCTTCGGCAGCGATGAGTACTAAGGCTTCTTTGTAACTAATCATAGTGCTTATCCGCCCATTGCAGCGAGATGCGGTGTTGAGCCAGTCTTGTGAAAGTGCAAAAGATGTGTCGGTTCTTTTTGAACAAGCAGATCGGCTATAGTCTGTTGCAGTGCTTCGCATTGATTCCGATGCTGCAAGAGGTGACGCAAGTCATGTCCACCGTTGCCAAATAGGCAAAGTCGGAGGTTGCCCGTTGCAGTAACACGAAGCCGATTACAGGTATTGCAGAAGTCTTTACTGTAGGGGGCGATAATGCCGATTCTTCCACGGTAGTCGGGGTGGTCAAATTCCTGTGCCGGTCCGGCGCCTTCTTCGCGTGGAAGGCTTGACCAACCCAGGGCTAGGAGTCGATCCCGAATCTCGTCACCGCGAATATGATGTCGCTCGAAGTATTCTCTGTTGGTGCCGGTTTCCATCAGTTCGATAAACCGGATACTCAGATCCTCAGTCCGAATCCACTCCAGAAATGCTGGCAGCTCGTGGTCGTTCATGCCGCGTAACAATACTGTGTTGACCTTGATATGCTCAAAACCGGCATGTTGTGCTGCCCGAATCCCATCAAGTACCTGAGAGAGGTGATCCTGCCCAGTGATTTTTGCAAAGCGCTCCTGGTTCAGGCTGTCGACGCTAACATTAATGGCAGAGATGCCTGCTTTTCGCCAGAGGTCAGCATTTTCAGCGAGGCGATATCCATTGGTTGTTGTTGCAATTCGCCGGATGCCGGGAATCGCCGAGATGCGTGCTGCGATTTCGGCAAAGTCTTTGCGGATGGTAGGTTCACCGCCTGTGAGTCGAATTTTCCAAAGCCCAAGCCCGGCAAGGCCGGTAACGAGATTTTCAATCTCATCAGCAGACAAAAATTGTGTATGACCGGTTTTCTTGTAGCCCTCAGGCAGGCAATATTGGCAACGATAGTTACAAATGTCAGTGATAGAAAGGCGCAAATAGCTGAAACGCCGGCCGTGCGGGTCAATGAGCGTATTCATCCTATCCTCGGTTTCTTCCAGACGTTGCCTCAAATACCAGCGGTTCCGTGCATTTGAACTGCATGGAGCACTGTGGTGATAACGTTTGAATTATGGGATGAAAGCGCCAGCTGTATTCGGCTTATCTGGGGTAGAAACGCTACACCTTTGGTGGTAGCTTCGATATGGTGATCAGCCGGGGCGGCCATCAATTCGAGGTCGCCAAAGCCAGGGCGCATATCGAATGGCGTACATTAAAAACCCAAGCGCCCAGGTTGTACCTGCTGTGATCAGCAGGGGATGGGTCCAATTATCGGCTTGTATTGAGGGTAAACTGGCCAGAGCGCGTGTAATAGCGCTGGTACCGATAAGTAAAAAGAACGTTGTGTCGATGCGACTAGCAATGATGGGGCGGCCCGTGTGGCCCATGGCTGTTCGAGTGATCATGCCAGCAATGATGAGGCCCATTGCACCAATTGCTAGAGCATGGACAGGCAATGAACGAGGGGCAAGGTCGAGCGATTCCAAGCCCATACAGATCAGCGTGATTGGAATCCAGGCATAACCCACTAGCAATACACAGAGCATAGGGTGCCTGAAAGTTTTCCAGGATTTCCAGCCGATCCATCGGGCTGTATTGATAGCGGCGGCAATAAGACACAGAACAAAGGCGATGCGTGGAGGTGCCGTCAGCCACCCTGTGATACCTAATATGGTAGCTAAGGGCGTTGCAACGTTGAAGAAAGATGGTTTCCAGAGAGAGATCCCACGGATGGCATTCTGGGTGAAATTGGGGATGACACGACCTCCCATGATGACGAGCAGCATCATGATTGCCAGAAGCGCTAGTTCAATGGGGTAGAGCGGGTTCGTTGGCGTATCTGAGAGGAGAGTGCTGTAGAACCAGGCATTAAGTGCGCCAAGTATTGTGACGATACCCAGTAGACTGAAGTTCTTCCAGAGCTTGGCCATCCAGAGCACCCGGAAAAGCAGGGTGGCCAGTAATGCGTTGAAGGTGATATCCAGCGTGGCAGCTAGAACGATTTGATCTCTAAGCAATGACACTGCCATCGCCATACGGGCTGAAAACCAAATCAGAAAAAGCGTTGCTAGTGGTAGGCCAGCAGCTGGCAGTATGCCCGACCAGTTGTTGCTGGCTGTCAGTAGAAACCCGGCAATAACAGCAAGGGCGAAGCCAAAGACCATTTCATGAGCGTGCCAGAAGATGGGAGATAGGTTGTTGCCTGGGAGTGTTAGGGTGCCGAGAAGCAACGCCAGCCAGAGAATTATGGCCATACTGGCAAATAGGGCTGAACCTAGGTAAAAGGGTCTGAAACCCAGGCGCCACAAACCGAAACCTGTCATCGGCTGCTCACGCCTAGCCTGGCTTTCCTTAATGGTCAGCAAATTGCTAGGGCGGGTCGATTTCTTGGGAGGATGCATGCGTGTCTGCCGTTTGGGGAGCCAGACACAGATTTTCGTCAGGAAGCTCTGAGTTTGACCATACCCATTCGGGTGTAGTCGTCATGTTTCAACTGAGGTTGTTAGAAACAGCCCATACCGCAGCTTCAACACGGGAACGGAACTTCAGCTTTTTAAGAAGGTTGCGGATATGGACCTTCACTGTACTGTCCATAATGTCCAATTCTCGGGCGATGAGTTTGTTCGACATACCATGTGCCAGGCATTTCAGAATGCTTTGCTCCCGCTCTGTTAAACCAGCTTGAGAGCGGTTAGTAACCACAGCCTCCTGCCGTAAAGCGCTGGCCAGAAGACCGCTTAATTCCGCACTGATAGCGTTTCGCCCCAGCATAGACTCCTTGATGAGACGAATCATTTCTTCAGGGTCTGTGTCTTTCAGAATATAGCCATCGGAGCCGGCCCGAATGGCACCCACGAGATCTTCAGAACTGTTGGAGACCGTGATCATGATGATACGGGCATCTACGTCCTTATCCCGCATTTGCAGAAGGGTTTCGATGCCATTCAGTCCTTTCATGTTCAGATCAAGCAAAATCAGATCCGGTTTATGTTCAAGGGCTAGGGCAAAGCCTTCTGCGCCCGAAGCGGCTTCTGCAATGATGTCGAATTCCGGTTCCATACCGAGCAGCTGGATGACGCCTTTTCGGAAGAGCGGATGATCGTCAATGATCAATGTCTTGATGGTGTTGTTCATAATCTTGCCTTTATGAGTCGATATTTGATTTTTCTGGTACGAAGGTCAATAGGACCTCCGTACCCCCCTGGGCACCGTTTCTGATGGTGATTGCCCCATCAAGGGATTGCGCCCGGTCTTCCATGATGATCAACCCATAATGGTTTTCTGGTGATTTGGCATCGCCGATGCCAATACCATCGTCAGTGATATGGACCGCGACCACACCGTGGTCCGTGACAGTAGCACTGATGGTGACTTTGCTCGCACCCGCATGTTTCTCGATATTGGCGAGTGCCTCACGGATAATACGTAGCACATGAATTTCTTCGTTAGCCGATAGCAGTGTGGGTGATAGTTGATTATGGCAATTAATCTGAAGATTGCAGCGGCGCCCGAACTCTTCGGCCGTTTCGTTCAGCGCTATATGAAAGCCCCGTTCATCGATCTTCAGCCGGAATGCACTGATCAGCTCTCTCAGTTCCTTGTACGCTGTGGCTAGTCCAGATTTCAGTTCCGCGACAATCTCGTTGTGATGCTCGGGAGAAAGATGGTTTTTTTCGAGCCGCGCCACTTGGATGCGTAGGTAACTCAGAGACTGCGCGATGGAATCATGTAGTTCTCTTGCAATCGTTGAACGTTCTTCCAGAACGGCGATTCGGTGTATCTCTTCCTGATGCTGTAATTTAGAGAGTGCCATAGATAGATTACTGCCGATGGCTTCCAGGACGCGGAATTTCCAGTCGGGCAGTTCGATATCCGTATTTAATCGGAAAGGCATTACGCCGTTGATTGAACCCATATGCTTCATCGGTATGAAAACCATACTCTGGGCGTTGTTAGCATCGCGATGCATGGTTGTGCGGCTGTTGTTGAAGCATTTTTCGCAGTCACGCTCATCACAGAGATGTTTGATTTCCGATGGGTGTAGATTGGATGTAAGACGATGAGCAGGGAGAACGCCATGCTCGCTGATGCAGATCGTGCCAGCACTCAGACCTAGCTCGGCTTCGATGTCATCGAGCAATTCTTTGAGCATGCTGGGTGTAATGTTTTTGTCAGTCAGTTGTAATGCTGATTTATACATGAGCTCCAGGGAGCGATTGCTCTCGGTCAATTCTCGAGTGCGTTCTTCGATGAGCTTCTTCTGGTTGTCGTAGGTTGTGGCTATTTCAGACACCATCATGTTAAATGCGACGCCAAGCTGACCCAGCTCATCTAGGTCCGTATGTTGTGCTTTGGCCGAGAAATCCTTGTCACGAACCCTACTGGCTGCCTGGAGCAAATCCTTCAGTGGTCGAACAACCTGGTTCTTCATCATCCACATGCTTATTAAGCATACGGCAACAGTCATGATGAGCAGGGCAATCTGTAAGGAGCGCAAGAGCGCAATTTTCTGTTCGAGATCTTGTTCGATCAGAAAAACGACGTTGTCGATCTGTTGAACAAATTCGGGAATTACCTGTTCCAGCTGACTTAGCGTTGCAGCATTCGGTTTTTCTTGAGAAGAAAGCAACGCAGGGGCAATTTCCTCTTCCCAGATAGCGCGGATGCCGTTGAATTTGGCCGGTAGCGCACTGTAGTCTGCCGCACGGATGACAATAAAATTGTCCAGCGCACTCAGCCGGTTTTCAAACTCTTCCGTGGCAGTGACTATTTTCTGGTGCGATGCACCCGATTCGGCATAACTCAGGAGTCGGTAGCTCATCATGCGGAGTGAACCTGCCGAGTTAATGGCATTAGCTTTACCCAGGCTGTTGTCAGCGATTGATGTAGAGAGTGCCATGGAGATGACCGAGAGCAATACAACAGTACCCATAGCAAGCCCTAGCCTGGCCAGCAGTGAGTCTTTAAGCGAAATATTGGTGGGAATAATCGAAAAAATCATGGGTCGACTGATCGTCTTTTATCTCTTGGGATGTGTTGAGTATTAGGGAGTACCACTATTTTGAACTTGAATATAAAGAATCACGAGTCGCTACCAAGCTCTAATTTATAACCAACTGTTCTTAAAAGAATATTCCTCCAATCTTGGCGATGGGTCTATACCACTAAAGGCGTAGAAGTCTTATAACCTCGTTGATTTCTGGGGCTTTCGCACATGAATTCAACTTCCTATGATGCTTTCCAATAGAAAAGAGAAAGCACGGAGGTTGTTATGTTTAGCAGAAAACAGTGGTCAGTCGTTTCATCTAGTACGTTTGCTTTCACGATTTGTTTTGCGATCTGGATGATGTTTGCGGTGATCGGGATTCCGATTAAAGCCAAACTAGGTCTGAATGAAACAGAATTTGGACTGCTAACGGCTATGCCTGTACTCTCCGGCTCTTTAATCCGATTACCTCTCGGCATGTTGACGGATAAACTCGGTGGTCGGATCGTGTTTTTTATTCTAATGCTGTGCTGTGTGGTGCCGATCTGGTTTATCGGTGATGCAACCGAATACTGGCAGTTCCTGGTGCTTGGCTTGTTTGTTGGCCTTGCGGGTGGTTCCTTCTCGGTGGGCATTGCCTATGTAGCCCGCTGGTTCGATAAAAAGAACCAGGGGCTCGCAATGGGGATTTTCGGCGCAGGTAACTCGGGCGCTGCGGTGACAAAGTTCGTTGCGCCATCAATCGTTTTGGCATTTGGTTGGACGATGGTGCCTAAGGTCTACGCAGTTGCCATGCTGGTCACTGCCCTGGTCTTCTGGATGTTCAGTTTTACTGAGAAGAGTCACAACGTCAGTAGCAGTGTGTCGGTTGCCGATCAGCTGCAAGCACTTAAAGACCCGCGTGTTTGGAAATACTGCCAGTACTACTCCATTGTCTTTGGCGGTTATGTCGGTCTGGCATTGTGGATGACAAAGTACTACGTTTCAGAATATGGCTTTGATTTGAAGACGGCTGCTTTGTTGGCGGCTTGTTTCTCCTTGCCTGGTGGTGTGCTTCGGGCTGTAGGTGGGTGGTTGTCGGATAAATACGGTGCCCATTCGGTAACCTGGTGGGTGTTTGGGTGAGCTGGATCTGCCTGTTCATCATGTCCTACCCGCAAACCGATTTTACGATCCATACAGTGAATGGCCCGGAGAGCTTTCATATCGGCCTAACACCAACAGTATTCACCATCCTGCTGTTCATCATTGGGGTGGCATGGGCCTTCGGTAAAGCTTCTGTTTTCAAATACATCTCGGATGATTATCCGCACAACATAGGTGTGATCTCCGGCATTGTCGGCCTGGTGGGTGGTTTGGGTGGCTTCATTCTGCCGATTATGTTCGGCGCCCTGGTCGACCTCACGGGTATTCGCTCTTCATCGTTCATGTTGCTGTACGGGGTTGTCTGGGTCTCTCTGATCTGGATGTACTACACAGAAGTTCGTACATCATCGACGTTGGACCGTAAGACTGAAACGAACGCAAAAAAACACTGAATTCACTTATCGAACGGAGCAAATCATGGCGAAAGTTCTAAATACTTGGCTACCGGAAGACAAAAAATTCTGGGATACCGAAGGAAAATCCGTTGCACGTCGGAATCTCTGGATTTCAATACCTTGTCTCCTGCTGTCATTTGCAGTCTGGATGGTCTGGAGTGTGGTGGTCGTTAATCTCCCGAACATCGGTTTCAAATTCGATACCGATCAGCTGTTCTGGCTGGCGGCATTACCGGGGTTGTCGGGGGCGACGCTGCGGATTTTCTACTCATTTATGGTGCCAATTTTCGGCGGTCGTCGTTGGACAGCTATTTCCACGGCGTCGCTCTTGTTGCCAGCGTTAGGTATCGGATTTGCCGTGCAGAACCCGGAAACACCCTATGCGACGTTTCTGGTTCTAGCACTACTCTGTGGCTTTGGTGGCGGTAATTTCGCCTCTAGTATGTCGAACATTAGCTTCTTCTTTCCGAAAGCCCAGAAGGGCGGAGCGCTGGGGTTGAATGCCGGCCTAGGCAATCTTGGAGTGTCGGTTGTTCAGTTTGTTGTGCCTATCGTGATTACCGCAGGCGTGTTTGGTGCCTTTGGCGGCGATGCCCAGACCTGGGTAAAGGGGGCACAGACCAAAGAGATGTGGTTGCAGAACGCGGGTTTCATCTGGGTGCCTTTTGTTGCGCTATCGACACTGGCTGCCTGGTTCGGTATGAACGATATCGCTAGTGCAAAAGCCTCTTTTGCTGATCAGGCAGTCATCTTCAAGCGCAAACACAACTGGCTGATGTGCTGGCTATATCTGGGCACGTTTGGTTCGTTTATTGGCTATTCGGCTGGCTTTCCCTTGCTGACGAAAACGCTCTTTCCAGAAGTGAATCCGGTGCAGTATGCCTTCCTGGGGCCTTTGGTGGGTGCCATCGCCCGTGTGATTGGCGGCTGGGTTTCGGACAAGCTGGGTGGTGCCGTTGTGACTTTCTGGACGTTCATTCTCATGATCGCTGCAGTGTTTGGCGTGATCCAGTTTGCTCCTTCTGCTTCAGGTGCAGGCAGCTTCTGGGGCTTCTTTGCCATGTTCATGTTGTTGTTCGTCGGAACTGGTGTTGGTAATGCATCAACGTTCCGCATGATCCCAATCATTTTCATGACCGAGCGTCAGCGTGAAGCTGCTGGCAAAGGCAAAGCCGCAGAAGATGCCGCAATCGTGGCAGGAAACAAGGAAGCTGCCGCTGTGTTGGGCTTTACCTCTGCGATTGCTGCTTACGGCGCATTTTTCATTCCTAAATCATTTGGCACCTCGATTGCGGCCACCGGTAGTGCTGAATTTGCACTCTATAGCTTCATCGTCTTTTACGTCACCTGCATCGTCATTACGTGGCTGTTCTACAGTCGTCGTAAAGCACCGATGCCTTGTTAATCCGCTGATTTGTACAACCAAGTACTAAAGGAAACGAGATGAGTCACTTTATCGATCGACTGAAATTCCTCAGTGCAGACAAAGAGCACTTTTCTGATGGCCATGGTCAGACCACGACCGAGAACCGCTCATGGGAAGATGCCTACCGGAAGCGCTGGCAGCACGACAAGATCGTGCGTTCTACCCATGGAACTAACTGTACCGGTTCGTGTTCGTGGAAAATCTATGTCAAAGGCGGCATCGTTACCTGGGAAACCCAGCAGACTGATTATCCGCGTACCCGCCCGGATATGCCCAACCATGAACCGCGTGGTTGTGCGCGTGGCGCCTCCTATTCGTGGTACTTGTACAGCGCTAACCGCGTTAAGCACCCGATGGTGCGCTCATCACTGTTGAAGGCCTGGCGTAAACAACGCCAGACGCTATCACCCGTTGCTGCCTGGGAAGCTGTGGTATCTGATCCTAAGACCGTACGCCGATACCAGAGTGAACGGGGTAAGGGTGGATTCCTGCGTACCAGCTGGGATGAAGTGAATGATATGGTGGCCGCTGCCAATATCTACACGGCGAAAAAACATGGCCCTGATCGGATTATCGGGTTCTCGCCGATTCCGGCCATGTCGATGGTCAGCTACGCAGCAGGAAGTCGTTACTTGTCACTGATCGGCGGCGTCTGCATGAGCTTTTATGATTGGTACTGCGATCTGCCACCGGCTAGTCCTCAAACCTGGGGCGAGCAGACAGATGTGCCCGAGTCAGCTGATTGGTACAACTCGTCCTACATCATGATGTGGGGCTCAAACGTTCCGCAGACGCGGACACCGGACGCGCACTTCATGGCGGAAGTTCGCTATAAGGGAGCCAAAGTAGTTTCAGTTTTCCCGGACTATTCGGAAGGCGCTAAATTCGGTGATATGTGGTTGCACCCGAAGCAGGGAACCGATGCTGCTCTGGCTATGGCTATGGGCCATGTGATCCTTAAAGAGTTCCATGTGGCTGGCAAGAGCGAGTACTTCGACAATTACTGTCGCCAGTACACCGATATGCCGAATCTGGTCTGTATGGTGGAAAAAGATGGCGCTTATGTGCCGGATCGCTACGTGCGTGCCGCTGATCTGATTGGTGCGCTGGGCGAAGCCAATAACCCGGATTGGAAGACGCTGGTCATTGACGAAGAGAGTGACGCACTAACCGTGCCTGTGGGTTCGATTGGGTTCCGCTGGGGGCAGGATAAAGATGGCGCTCCTACAGCCGATAAAGGCAAGTGGAATCTGAAAGAAGAGACTACGGACGGCCGCAAGATCAAGCCACGTTTGTCGTTGGTACAGAAGCATGACGCTGTCGTTGAAGCCGCGTTCCCGTATTTCGGCAACATCGAACATGAACATTTCAACAGTACCTCTCACAGCGATGTCTTGAAGCGCCGTGTGCCCGTACGCAAGATCCAGACTGCACAAGGAGAAATGCTGGTTGCTACGGTCTATGACTTGTATGTAGCTAACTACGGCGTAGACCAGGGTCTAGGCGGCGATAACGTGGCCAGCAGCTACGATGACGATATCCCGTACACCCCGGCCTGGCAGGAAAAGATTACCGGTGTGCCGCGTGATCAAGTTACCCAGGTGGCCCGTGAGTTTGCTCAGAATGCGCATGATACGCATGGTAAGTCGATGGTGATTATCGGCGCGGCCATGAACCACTGGTATCACATGGACATGAACTATCGTTCCATCATGAATATGCTGATCATGTGTGGCTGTATTGGTCAGAGTGGCGGCGGTTGGGCCCACTATGTGGGTCAGGAAAAACTCCGTCCGCAAACCGGTTGGACTGCACTGGCCTTTGCATTGGACTGGAATCGTCCGCCACGCCATATGAACAGTACATCGTTCTTCTATGCTCATACAGACCAATGGCGCTATGAAACACTACGCGTCGCTGATCTGTTGTCACCGCTGGCAGACAAGAATAAGTTCAGCGGTAGCCTGATCGATTTTAATGCCCGTTCGGAACGGATGGGTTGGTTGCCCTCGGCGCCGCAACTGGAACGCAATCCGCTAGATCTTACCCGTGAGGCCATTGCCAAGGGTGTAGATCCTAAGGAATACGTTGTAAATCAGTTGAAGTCCGGTGAGCTTAAGTTCTCATGCGATGACCCGGATAACCCCAAGAACTTCCCTCGCAACATGTTTGTATGGCGTTCGAACCTGCTGGGTTCATCCGGCAAGGGTCATGAGTATTTCCTGAAACATCTGCTCGGTACTACGAATGGTGTTCAAGGAAAAGATTTGGGACAAACGGGCGACGTTAAACCGCAAGATGTCGTCTGGCGTGACGAAGCACCGGAAGGCAAACTAGATCTGCTCGTTACGCTAGATTTCCGCATGTCGACGACTTGTCTGTATTCGGACATCGTACTGCCGACTGCCACCTGGTATGAGAAAAACGATCTGAATACCTCAGATATGCATCCGTTCATCCATCCTTTGTCAAAAGCCGTGGATCCAGCTTGGGAAGCCCGTAGCGATTGGGAAATCTACAAAGGTTTTGCTAAGCGTTTCTCGGAACTTTCAGATGGCTATCTGGGTGTCGAGAAGGACGTCGTCGCGGTGCCAATTTTGCACGATACGGCCGTTGAGATTGCCCAACCCTATGATACAAAGGACTGGAAGAAGGGTGAATGTGAAGCCATTCCGGGCAAGACCATGCCGAACTTCGTTGTGGTCGAGCGTAACTACAGTGAAATCTACGAGAAGTTCACTTCCCTGGGGCCGCTCCTGGATAAGTTGGGAAATGGCGGCAAGGGGATCAACTGGAATACCCAGCATGAGGTCAAGCTTCTTGGCGAGTTGAACTATAAGGTTCGTAATGAAGGCGTGGCACATGGCCGTCCGAATATCGATACCGATATTGATGCCACGGAAGTGGTCCTAACCTTGGCGCCGGAAACAAATGGTGAAGTCGCTGTGAAGGCTTGGCAGGCTCTGTCAGAGTTTACAGGTATCGATCACCGCCATTTAGCTCTGACGCGTGAAGACGAGAAGATCCGCTACCGAGATATTCAGGCACAGCCGCGCAAGATCATCTCCAGCCCAACTTGGAGCGGTATCGAGTCAGAGCATGTCAGCTATAACGCAGGTTATACCAACGTGCATGAGTTGATCCCATGGCGCACCTTAACTGGCCGTCAACAGTTGTATCAGGATCACGAATGGATGCGCGCATTTGGTGAGGGCTTCTGCTCGTACAAGCCGCCGGTCGATCTGCGGAGTCACCAGCAAGTGATGAATGCTAAGCCGAACGGCAATAAGGAAATCGCGCTGAACTTCATCACGCCGCACCAGAAGTGGGGGATTCACAGTACCTACACGGATAACCTGATCATGCTGACGTTGTCTCGTGGTGGGCCGATTGTATGGATGTCGGAAGTGGATGCCCAGAAGGTCGGCATTGAAGATAACGACTGGATTGAAGCTTTTAATAGCAATGGCGCATTGTGTGCCCGTGCTGTGGTCAGCCAGCGTGTGCCTGAGGGCATGGTCATGATGTATCACGCTCAGGAAAAGATTGTGAACGTGCCAGGTTCTGAGATTACTCAGACACGCGGTGGCATTCACAATTCGGTGACCCGTGCGGTACTCAAACCGACCCATATGATCGGTGGATACGCCCAGCTGAGCTATGGCTTCAATTACTACGGAACAGTGGGATCTAACCGCGATGAGTTTGTGGTGGTTCGCAAGATGAACAAAGTGGACTGGATGGATGGTCCTGCACAACCGGCGATGGAGGCCTGATCATGAAAGTTCGTGCACAAATTGGGATGGTGCTCAATCTGGACAAGTGTATCGGCTGCCATACCTGTTCAGTGACATGTAAAAACGTCTGGACCACACGTGAAGGTGTGGAGTATGCATGGTTCAACAACGTCGAAACAAAGCCTGGCGTTGGGTTTCCGCATAACTGGGAAGACCAGAAGCAGTGGAACGGCGGTTGGGAGCGTAAGTCCAACGGCAAACTGCAACTCAAGATGGGTTCAAAGCTGAAGATTCTGTCAAAAATCTTCGCAAATCCCGATCTACCGCAGATCGATGATTACTACGAACCATTTACATTCGACTACGAACATTTGCAGAATGCTCCATTGTCGAAGGCCGCACCAGTTGCTAGACCGCGTTCGCTAATTACGGGCGAACGCATGGAGAAGATCGAAGGCGGACCAAACTGGGAAGAAATTCTTGGCACGGAGTTCAGCAAGCGCTCGAAGGACACCAACTTCGAAGAAGTCCAGAAAGAGATGTACGGGCAATTCGAAAATACTTTCATGATGTATCTACCGCGTCTGTGTGAGCACTGCCTCAATCCGGCTTGTGTCGCAGCATGTCCGGCAGGTTCGATCTATAAGCGTGAAGAAGACGGCGTTGTTCTGATCGATCAGGATAAGTGTCGTGGCTGGCGCATGTGCGTTTCGGCTTGTCCATACAAGAAGATTTACTATAACTGGAAGAGCGGTAAGTCCGAGAAGTGCATTCTCTGCTACCCGCGCCTGGAGTCTGGGCAACCGACCGTTTGTTCAGAAACCTGTGTTGGCCGAATTCGTTATCTCGGTGTCCTGCTTTATGATGCCGATCGTATCGAGCAGGCAGCATCGACTGAAAACGAGCAAGACCTGTACCACGAGCAGTTGAGCATGTTCCTGGACCCGAATGATCCAGAGGTTCGTGCCGCCGCCCTACGCGATGGTGTCCCACAAGCCTGGATCGATTCAGCCGCACAGTCTCCGGTCTACAAGATGGCAATTGACTGGAAGATCGCCTTCCCGTTGCACCCGGAATACCGCACGCTGCCAATGGTCTGGTACGTTCCGCCTCTCTCGCCGATCAATACGGCGATGGAAAAGGGTCAGATGCAGATGAAGGGTGTGCTGCCGGATGTGGAATCACTGCGCATCCCGGTCAAGTATTTAGCCAATCTGCTTACGGCTGGGGAAGAGAAGCCTGTACATGATGCACTTAACCGCATGCTGGCTATGCGTCGTTTCATGCGAGATCGTCATGTCGCTAAGTATGAAAATCAGGCCGTTTTGGATCAGGCTGATCTTACTGTAGCAGAGGTTGAAGATATGTATCGCTATCTGGCCATTGCTAACTATGAAGACCGCTTTGTTATTCCGACCACGCATCGTGAGTATGCGGAAAATGCCTTTGATATGAAGGGTTCTTGCGGATTCTCGTTCGGTAATGGTTGCTCGGATGGTGATTCTGAAACCAGTCTATTCGGCCGGAAGAACGGCGAACGCGTGATTCCGATTCATGAGGTGAAATGATGCAACCGAGAACTTTAAAAGCGATTTCGCTACTGTTGCACTATCCAGATCAGGATCTACTGGATCACCTGACCGAGTTACAGGCTGTAACGAATGACGATTCGACAATTCACCACAGCCGTCTGGCTGCGCTCTATCAGCATCTCGGACAAGGCGATCTGTATCTTCTTGAAGAAAACTATGTAGCTTTGTTCGACCGAGGTCGTGGTACCTCGTTGTATCTTTTCGAGCATGTTCATGGCGAATCACGTGATCGTGGCCAGGCCATGGTTGATTTGCTGACCATGTATGGCGAATCTGGTTTCGATTTGCCACCGGGGGAGCTGCCAGATTATCTACCTGTGTTTCTTGAATATCTGTCTCAGTTGGATACCGCTAAGGCCAAACAGCTCTTGATGGAAGTCACCCATCTGGTTCGTAATATCGGGGAAAACCTGGCTAAGCGAGGTAGTCATTATTACCTGTTGTGCTCGGCGCTGCTTGAAATGGCCGGAGAGAAGGGTATCGACATGGACTTTGTGCCGATGGACTTTAGTACCGAACAGGAAGACTACGACAAGTTAGACAAGGTCTGGGCCGAAGAGCCTGTCACTTTTGGCGGTGGTTGTTCCACGCCAGATTACGGGACAGGTTCTGGGGAATCCGTCGTGCAATTCATGCCACGTGCTGACACCAATAAAGCACCGGCTGTAGAAACTCTGGGAGCATAACCATGGACTACTTGAATAACCTGCTGTTCGACATTTATCCTTATGTCGCTCTTTCGGTCTTTCTGTTAGGTAGCCTGATCCGCTATGACCGTGACCAGTACACATGGAAAGCCGATTCGTCACAATTGCTACGCCGTGGTCAGTTACGTCTGGGTAGCAACCTCTTTCATATCGGCATTATTGGCTTATTTTTTGGCCACTTTGCTGGTCTGCTGACTCCAAAAGATCTGTATCACGCCGTAGGTCTTACAACAGAGGGAAAACAGTTGTTGGCGATGGTGGCTGGTGGGGTAATGGGAACAATGGCGATGATTGGTGTTCTACTTTTGCTTCAGCGCCGACTTTCCGATCCGCGTATCCGCAAGACCTGCACCGGAATGGATATATTCATCCTGGTCTGGATCTTCGTTACGCTGGCACTAGGTCTGCTTACCATTCCATTCTCAGCAGGCCATATGGACGGTAGCGTTATGCTTCAGCTTGCCGGATGGGCACAGTCAATTGTGACATTCCAGCCTGGTGCAGCTGAGTATTTGGGCACGGTCTCGTGGGCATATAAGATCCATCTATTGTTCGGGATGACGCTGTTTGTGCTCTTTCCATTCACGCGTCTGGTTCATGTCTGGAGTGGGTTTGGTTCGTTGGGATACCTGATAAGACCTCATCAGGTTGTGAGAAAGCGTCGCTAGTTCTAAAAATCTGGCTACTGCGTAAAAAATAGCGTGGTGGCCAGATTTGTTTTCTATAGAGTTGCTACAAGACTGTTTGACTGATGATTCAGCCGCAACCTAATTTGGTTTATGCGATACGCCTTTGTTCTGGTGAGTGTCGTTATTGGAAATATTTAGGGCTGAGCGGTGGAGATCGACATTGGTGGCAAGACATGTCTACTGATGCAGTGTTTAATGAAGATCGCATCATGTATGCATGGGAAATTATTGCAATCTCTGATCAAGAAAACTTCATGATTTAAGAGACGTAAATATGTCCACACAGTTTTATAAGAATCTTGTTAATAATCTCCCAGATGCGTTGATCGTTTCTGATCTCAATGGACTTATTCAAATCTGGAACAATCGAGCCGCCCAGATTCTTAGAATTCCTGCTGAACAAGCTCTGGGAAAAAGTCTGGATTTAATTATCCCTGAGCAACTTAGAAACAATCACTGGACAGGGTTTCACAAAGCAATATCAGAAAATCGTCTCAAACTTAATAACAAAGTTGTGCGCACAAAGGCAATCTGCGGTGATAACACTGTGGTTTATCTGAATATTGCCTTCTCGCTCGTTCATGGAGAGGATGGAAAACCGATTGGTGTGTCAGCCATTGCGCGACTTGATTAGACTTTATTGCATTTCGATTACCACGTTTGGGGTATATACAGCATGTGTGCACCTTGAGACGATAGCGACATTCCCTGAACAAGGATGGATGTCATGATCACCGATCGAATTGATGCGATTACAAAAATCCCCGCTGCATACCAGCATGCAACCCTGCCTGCACCAAAGAGCGTCAAGATCGAGATCTCGCCGAGATGCAATTATCGTTGCGGCTTCTGTGCACTAAGAAACCGGGAGGTTCAACCCAAATGGGATATGGATCTCAATCTATTTAAGCGCATGACACGAGACATGCGTGATGCTGGTGTTGAGGAAATCGGTGTCTTCTATCTTGGTGAATCGTTCATGGCGCCCAAGCTTCTGGTAGATTGCATTCGATATCTCAAGCAAGAAATTGGTATGCCCTATGTGTTTCTGACTTCGAACGGCTCAATGGCGTTTCCGGAGGCGGTTGAAGCCTGCATGCAGGCCGGTCTTGATTCCCTTAAGTGGTCATGCAACGCTGCAGATGAAGAGCAGTTCGAAGAGATTATGGGGGTTTCTAAAAAGCTCTTTCACCGTGCTTATGACAATGTCCGAGCCGCTTGGGAAATCCGTGAACGTGTTGGATATAAAACAGGTCTGTATGCCTCATCGATTCAGTACGATGGCACGCAACAAGCCTTGATGGAATCGCTGATCAACGAGAAGGTTGTTCCGTATGTGGACCAGCATTACTGGTTACCCTTGTATTCCATGGGCGCTTTTGCGACCCAGCGAGAAGAAGAATTGGGCTATAAGCCAACTGCAGGCAACCAGGGACGTATTGGGAGCCTACGCGAACCATTGCCTTGCTGGTCTGCATTTACAGAAGGACATGTGACAGCGGAGGGGCGGCTTTCTGCTTGTTGCTTTGATGCAACCGCTAACTGGACAATGGGTGACCTAAATCAGACCCATTTCATGGATGCTTGGAACTCACCGGAATTCGTTAAATTGCGAGAAGCACATCTACGGCGCGATGTTACAGGCACCGTCTGTGAACAGTGTAT
>JACCDV010189816.1_pt1 | contig 19615 bp, 15 predicted proteins | sample 7446131 | NCBI WGS metagenome assembly JACCDV01 (sample SAMN15323448, study PRJNA562643) | freshwater metagenome | isolation source: river surface water | place: USA:Blue River Watershed | collected 2017-08-17 | reverse complement strand
TCGAGCGCGATGCTGAACCCGATGCTGAACCCGATGCTGAGCCCGATCCCGTGCTGCCCGGCCAGTTGCCTGGTGAAGTGCTCGCAGCGCGCCGCATCGAAATGCGCTTGTCCATCGAGGAGCTGTCCACGCGCGTGAAGCTCGCGCCGCGCCAGCTGATCGCGCTCGAGGCGAATGATTTCGGTGCGCTGCCGGGCATGGCGACGACCCGTGGCTTCATTCGCTCGTGCGCAAAGGCGCTGGGCATGGATCCGGAGCCCTTGCTGGCGATGGTCGCGCATGAACCGAATCCGGCACTGGGCCCGATCGTGATGCGGCGCCCGTTGCCGCAGCCGGGTTTCAATGGCCGTCGCTATGCGCCATCGACCAGCCATCGTCGTGGTTCGAAACGCCTGTCCGGCCTCGCAGCGGTGGTGGTGATTTTCGTTGGCTTGTTGTCGTACATTGCGTGGCGCAACGACATGCTGCACCTGCCCGACGTTGATTTCGCGGCGGCGCGTGATGCAATGATACTGTCGTCCGGTAACGACCCGCAGGCGTCGCAGGCTGGCGAGGTGGCTGCCGAGCCGCCGGCTACACAGGCGGGCAGCGATGCCGTGCTGCCGGCGCCTGCCACACCGACCGCACCGACCGCGGCGACGTCGCCTGCGCGGGCTGACGTGACGAAAACCGACGCCTCCAGAGCCGACAGTGCGAAGGCAGCGCCCGGCGTCAACACAGCAACTGGCATCGACCCTGCGCGCGCGCTCGAACTGAAGCTGCGCGAAGATGCGTGGGTCGAAGTGCTGACGCAGAATGGCGAGCGCAAGCTGATCTCGCGGCTGATGAAGGCCGGCACGACTGAGCGTGTCGATGTCAGCGAGCCGGTGATCCTGGTGATCGGCAATGCGGCGGGCGTCGATGTGACCCTGCGCGGCCAGCCCGTCAACCTGAAACCGGGCACGCGTGACAACGTGGCCAAGATCAACCTGAAGTGACCTCTGACGGATCCCGCCCATGAGCACTGAGCCGACACCGAACTGCCTGCCCGGATCGACGCCGATTCCCTCAGGCCCCGCCGTGCGGCGTGTATCGCGCCAGGCAGTGGTGCGACACGGCGCGCACGAGGTGCGTGTCGGCGGCGGCGCGCCGGTGATGGTGCAGTCCATGACCAATACCGATACCGCCGATGCGGTCGGCACCGCGATCCAGGTAAAGGAACTTGCGCGTGCCGGCTCTGAAATCGTGCGCATCACGGTCAACACACCGGAAGCGGCAGCGGCCGTGCCGTATATCCGCGAGCAGCTCGACAAGATGGGTGTCGATGTGCCGCTGTGCGGTGATTTCCATTACAACGGCCACCAGTTGCTGACGCAGTACCCGGCCTGTGCGGAAGCGCTGTCGAAGTACCGCATCAATCCCGGCAATGTGGGGCAGGGTGCGAAGCGCGACACGCAGTTTGCGCAGATGATCGAGGTCGCGAACCAGTACGCGAAGCCGGTGCGTATCGGCGTCAACTGGGGCAGCCTGGACCAGGCGCTGCTGGCACGCATCATGGACGAGAACGCGCAGCGCGCCGAACCCTGGGATGCGCAGGCCGTGATGTATGAAGCGCTGGTCACGTCGGCGATCGAGAATGCGCAGCGTGCGGAAGAACTCGGCATGCCGGGTGACCGCATCGTGCTGTCGTGCAAGGTGTCCGGCGTGCAGGACCTGATCGCGGTGTATCGCGAGCTCGCACGCCGCTGCGATTACCCGCTGCATCTGGGCCTGACCGAGGCCGGCATGGGCAGCAAGGGCATCGTCGCCTCGACGGCGGCGCTGTCGGTGCTGCTGCAAGAGGGCATTGGCGACACGATACGGATTTCGCTGACGCCGGAGCCCGGTGGCGATCGCACGAAGGAAGTCGTGGTCGCGCAGGAGATCCTGCAGACGATGGGCTTGCGCAAGTTCACGCCGATGGTGATTGCCTGCCCCGGCTGTGGCCGCACCACATCGACCGTGTTCCAGGAACTGGCTGATCGCATCCAGACCTATCTGCGCGAGCAGATGCCGGTGTGGAAAGGCAGCTATCCGGGTGTCGAAGAAATGAACGTCGCCGTGATGGGTTGTATCGTGAATGGCCCCGGCGAATCGAAGCACGCACACATCGGCATCAGCCTGCCGGGCACCGGCGAATCGCCGGCCGCACCGGTGTTTGTCGATGGGCAGAAGACGGTCACGCTGCGCGGCGAGCGCATTGCGGAAGAATTCCAGGCCATCGTGCTCGACTATGTGAAAACCCGCTACGGCAAATGAAAGACCACTGACACAGCATGGCAGAGACCAAGAAAGAAAAGATCCTCGGCGTCAAGGGCATGAACGATGTGCTGCCGGACGATGCGCCTTTGTGGGAGTTGTTCGAGAACACCGTGCAATCGGTGCTGCGCAGCTACGGCTACCAGCAGATCCGCACGCCCATCGTCGAGCCCACCGCGCTGTTCGCGCGCGGCCTCGGTACCGTGACCGATATCGTCGAGAAGGAGATGTACTCCTTCACCGACAGCATGAACGGCGACGAACTGACGCTGCGCCCGGAATGCACCGCTGGGGTGGTGCGCTCGGTGCTGGAACACAACCTGGTGTATGACGGTCCGAAGCGGCTGTGGTACGCGGGCCCGATGTTCCGTCATGAGCGCCCGCAGCGCGGTCGTTATCGGCAGTTCCATCAGGTCGGTGCGGAAGCGGTCGGCTTCAACGGCCCGGACATCGATGCCGAGATGATCATGTTGTGCCAGCGCCTGTGGGACGACCTCGGCCTGTCGGACATTCGCCTGGAAGTCAATTCTATTGGTGATGCCGACGAGCGCGCGCGCCATCGCGCAGACCTGATCGCGTATTTCGAGCAGCACAGCGACCAGCTCGATGCCGACGCGCAGCGCCGCCTGCACAGCAATCCGCTGCGCATCCTCGATACCAAGAACCCGGCGATGCAGGACCTGGTGAATGCGGCGCCGAAGCTGCTGGACTACCTTGGCGACGAGTCGCGTGCGCACTTCGACGGTGTGCAACGCTATCTGGATCGCAATGCGATCCGCTATACGATCAACCCGCGGCTGGTGCGCGGCATGGATTACTACAACCGTACCGTGTTCGAATGGATTACCGATCAGCTCGGATCGCAAGGCACGGTGTGCGGTGGCGGCCGCTACGATCCGCTGGTCGAGATCTTTGGCGGCAAGCCAACGCCGGCGGTCGGTTTTGCGATGGGCGTGGAGCGCTTGCTGGAGTTGCTGAAGGCTTCCGGCGGCGCATTCGAGCGCAGTCAGTGCGATGTGTATCTGGTGCACCAGGGCGAGGAAGCGCAGATGCAGGCGTTCACGATGGCCGAGCGTATCCGGGATGCGGGGCTGGATGTTGTGCTACATTGCGCGACTGCCGGCAGCGTCGGCAGCTTCAAGTCGCAGATGAAGCGTGCCGATGGCAGCGGTGCCGCGTTTGCAGTGATCCTCGGCGAAGACGAGATCGCGCAGCAGCAGGCCACCGTCAAGCACCTGCGCGACGCCGACCCGGCGAACAATCAGCACCGCGTGCCACTCGACCAGCTGGTGGATTACCTGATCGATCAGGTGACCGGCGATGATGCGCATGAGCATGGACATTTGCATGCCGGTCATATTCATACCCACTGAGGCCCGGCGGCATGCACCACCGAGACGATTCACCGAGCTGATGCATTAAGCCGATTCACAGACCCGAATCACTGAAACGATTTCATCACCGAACCCCTGCCGACACGGCAGGTTTGTACAACAAGAAACCTGAACGACTATGGCCTACGACCACGAAGAACAAGAACAACTTGCCAGCCTGAAGGCCTGGTGGCATCAGTACGGCAATCTGGTGACCTGGCTGGTGGTGGCCGCGCTCGCGCTGTATGCGGCGTGGTCCGGCTGGCGCTATTACCAGCGCGACCAGTCGGCCAAGGGTGCCGTGCTGTATGAAGAAATCGTCAGGGCTGCTGAAGCGAAGGACCTGGCCAAGGTGACGCGCGCGGCCGGCGACATCGAAGAACGTTTCGCCGGCACGCCGTATGCGCAAATGGGTGCGTTGGTCGCTGCGCGCGCCGCGTATGACGGCGACGACATCAAGACCGCGAAAGCGCAACTGCAATGGGTGGTCGACCATGGCCGCAGCGACGAGTACAAGGCCATTGCGCGCTTGCGCCTGGCCGGCATCCTGCTCGACGAGAAGGCATATGACGAAGGACTGAAGCTGCTGTCGGCCGACATGCCGGAAGCCTTTGCTGCGCTGGCAGCCGACCGCAAGGGCGACCTGCTGTTCGCGCAGAACAAGATCGACGAGGCGCGCAGTGCCTATCAGGCGGCACTGGAGAAAACCGAGGTGAAGAACCCGGCACGCCAGCTGATCCAGCTCAAGCTCGATGCGCTGGGTGGCGCACCGGGCAAGGCCTGAGCGGAGCCTGTCCATGGCACTTTCCGTCCTGAGCGCAACGAATCCGGTGCAGACGATGTTGCCGTCGTCGGCTCATCCCACATGGCGCCGTGCGGCAAAGCTGCTTGCCCTTGGCAGCCTGTGCGTGCTGACGGGCTGCTCGTCGCTGAATCCGTTCGGCAAGAAGCCGCGCAATGAACCGGCACCGCTGCAGAGCTTCAAGGCATCCATGGCCACGCGCACGCTGTGGACCGCTGACATCGGCAAGTCGGGCGATTATTTCCTGACGCCGGCGGTCAATGGCGGCAAGGTATACGCGGCCAGCGCTGCCGGTGAACTGGCCAGTTTTGATGCATCGAATGGCAAGCAGCTGTGGCGCACCAATGCGGGCACCGGCATCACGGCCGGCGTCGCGACCGATGGCAACACGATTGCCGTGGCTGGCACCGACGGCGCGCTGATGGCCTTTGAAGCCGCCAACGGCAAGCTGCGCTGGAAGATGCAGGCGCCGACCGAGATCCTGTCGTCGCCGGCGATCGGCAATGGCCTGGTCGTGGTGCGCAGCATGGACAACCTGATTGCGGCGTATGACGTCGAAACCGGCACCCGCCGCTGGTTCGTGCAGCGCAGCGCGCCGCCGCTGGTGCTGCGTGCGGCGCCGGGCATCGTGATGGCCGACGGACTGGTATTCGTCGCACTGCCGGCCGGCCGCTTGCTGGCCTTGTCGGCGGTGACCGGCGTCGCTCGCTGGGAAGCCGCGATTGCCGAGCCGCGTGGCTCGACCGAACTGGAGCGCGTGGCCGATGTGTCGGGCACGCCGGTGCTGTTGTCGCGTGATATCTGCGCCGCTGCGTATCAGGGCCGCATCGCATGTGTGGATGCCGGCAATGGTTCGATGCGCTGGGCACGCGAGCTGTCGGCCGAAGTCGGCCCCGGCATGGACCAGCGCTATGTGTTTGCGGCCGACGAGAAGGGCCATGTGCTGGCATTCTCGCGCGATGCGGGCAGCAACCTGTGGCGCAACACCAGCCTTGGCTATCGCCGGCTGACGGCACCGGTGTCCTTCGGGCGCGCGGTGGTGGTCGGCGATCGTGAAGGCTATCTGCATTTCCTGTCGCGCGAAGAGGGCGCAATGCTGGCCCGCGTGGGCACCGGCAGCAGCGCGATCCGCGCGACGCCGGTGGTCGCGGGCGCCAGCCTGATCGTGCAGAACGTGGATGGCAAGCTGATCGCCGTCTCCAGCGACTGAGGGCTTTTGCCGTCGTTGCTCGTTCCGCCGTACGTATAAAGAGTTTTCATGAAGCCGGTCATAGCATTAGTCGGTCGACCTAACGTCGGCAAATCCACGCTGTTCAATCGCCTCACGCGTTCGCGTGATGCGTTGGTGGCCGACCTGCCGGGCCTGACCCGCGACCGCCACTATGGCGAAGGCCGGATTGGCGATCGTCCTTTCCTCGTCATTGACACCGGTGGCTTCGAGCCGGTTGCGAAGGACGGCATCCTGCACGAGATGGCCAAGCAGACCAGGCAAGCGGTGGCTGAAGCGGATGTGGTGGTGTTCATCGTCGATGGCCGTCAGGGCCTGACCCCGCATGACAAGACCATCACCGATTTCCTGCGCAAGGCCGGCCGCAAGGTGATGCTGGTCGTGAACAAGTCCGAAGGCATGAAGTACACGTCGGTGACGGCGGACTTCTACGAGCTGGGCCTGGGCGACCCGTACGTGATCTCGGCCGCACATGGTGATGGCGTGGCGGACCTGGTGTCGGAGGCGCTGGACCTCGCCAGCGAGGGCAAGCCGGAAGAAGTCGACGAAGACGACAAGGTGCGCGGCATCAAGATCGCGATTGTCGGCCGCCCGAACGTCGGCAAGTCGACGATGGTCAATACCTTGCTGGGCGAAGAGCGCGTGATCGCGTTCGACATGCCGGGTACCACGCGCGATTCGATCGAGATTCCGTTCGAGCGCGATGGCAAGCACTACACGCTGATCGATACCGCCGGCATACGGCGCAAGGGCAAGGTGTTCGAGGCGATCGAAAAGTTTTCGGTCGTGAAGACGCTGCAATCGATCTCGGATGCGAATGTCGTGTTGCTGCTGCTCGATGCGCAACAAGATATCTCGGAACAGGATGCGCACATCGCCGGCTTCGTGCTCGAATCGGGCCGGGCACTGGTGGTGGGCGTGAACAAGTGGGATGGGCTGACGACCGATCAGCGCGATCACATCAAGCGCGAGATCGATCGCAAGCTGTCCTTCCTGTCGTTCGCGAAGATGCATTTCATCTCCGCGATCAAGGGTACCGGCATACCGCCGATGCTCAAATCCATCGACGCCGCGTATGCGGCCGCGATGCGCAAGCTGCCGACGCCGCAGCTCACACGTGCTCTGCAGGAAGCGGTGGATCATCAACAGCCGCGCCGCAAGGGTTCGATCCGCCCCAAGCTGCGCTACGCACACCAGGGTGGCCAGAACCCGCCGGTGATCGTCGTGCATGGCAATGCACTCGATGCAATCGATGCGAACTACAAGCGCTATCTGGAAAAACATTTCCGTGACAGCTTCTCGCTCACAGGCACGCCGCTGCGCATAGAGTTGCGCTCAGGAAAAAATCCCTTCTCCAAGTCGGATTAGCACAAATTTCCTGCGGCGCGGTTTGCCAGCGTATGGCAAAATCGTTTACATTCAACGCAGGCAGTGACGCGGTACTTTCTTTTTTTGTACCGCCCGGATCGTCATGACGGCGCGCACCACAAGTGTGCTGCCGAAGTACGGCGAAACAGTCTCCAGCGCTCCCACCGATGCGCACGCTGTGTCGTTACCACACTCACCTGACATAAAAAAATACGGAGCTTCCATGAGCAATAAAGGGCAACTGCTACAAGACCCATTCCTGAACGCGCTGCGCAAAGAGCACGTCCCTGTCTCCATCTACCTGGTCAATGGCATCAAGCTGCAGGGACATGTGGAATCTTTCGATCAGTACGTCGTGCTGCTCCGCAACACCGTCACGCAGATGGTGTACAAGCATGCGATTTCGACCGTGGTGCCGGCCCGTGCCGTCAACCTCAACCATTCCTCTTCCGAATCCGAATCCGAGTGATCGTCTGCCCCGGACCGGTCGGTCCGTCAGGTTCGGGGGTATGCAATGCGCGCAGTCCTGGTAGGTGTTGATTTCGGCCGCGGGGATTTTCTCGCCAGCCTCGAGGAACTCGCGCTGCTGTCAACGTCCGCCGGAGCGACGCCGGTTGTCAGCGTCACCGGCAAGCGTTCCAGTCCCGATCCCGCACTGTATGTCGGCTCCGGCAAGGCGGAAGAAATCCGCGAAGCCGTCAGCGACCTGTCGGCCGACATCGTGATCTTCAACCATGCGCTGTCGCCGGCGCAGCAGCGCAACCTCGAGCGTACGCTGAAGGTGCGCGTGGTCGACCGTACCAGCCTGATCCTCGACATCTTTGCGCAGCGTGCGCAGAGCCATGAAGGCAAGGTGCAGGTCGAACTCGCGCAATTGCAGCACCTCGCGACCCGGCTGGTGCGCGGCTGGACCCACCTGGAACGGCAGAAGGGCGGTATCGGCTTGCGCGGCCCCGGCGAGACCCAGCTCGAGACCGACCGCCGACTGATTGGCGAGCGCGTGAAGATGCTGCGCGCCAAACTCGACAAACTGCAGCGCCAGCGCCTCACGCAGCGCCGTGCGCGCGAGCGCAACCACACGTTCTCGGTGTCGCTGGTCGGCTACACCAATGCCGGCAAGTCCACGCTGTTCAACAACATGACCAAGGCCGGCGTGTATGCGGCCAACCAGCTGTTCGCAACGCTCGACACCACGTCGCGCCGGGTGCACCTGGGCGAGGTCGGCAGCGTGGTGGTGTCGGACACGGTCGGTTTCATCCGTGAACTGCCGACGCAGCTGGTGGCTGCATTCCGCGCGACGCTGGAAGAGACCGTGCATGCGGACCTGCTGCTGCATGTGGTCGACGGCTCCAGCGCCGTGCGCGACGAGCAGATCGAGCAGGTGAACGCGGTGCTGCACGAGATTGGCGCCGATCACATCCCGCAGATTCTGGTCTGGAACAAGATCGACCTGGCCGGCTTGCCGCCGGCTGTCGAGCGTGATGAATATGATAAAATTTCACGCGTTTTTGTCAGTGCCCAGACCGGGGCCGGCATCGATTTGCTGCGCAGCGCGATTGCCGAGTTTGCGTACAAGAATACTCACCCGCGGAACGCGACAGCATGCTCGAATCCCTCTACAGAAAACTCGGCCTGAAATTCTCCCTGAATGACCCTCGTTGGGGTCGGGGTTCTCAAGATAACAACGGACAGGAGCCGCGCGACCAGCGTGAACAGCGTCCTTCCGATGGCCCGCCCGATCTCGACCAGCTGTGGCGCGACTTCAATCAGCGCCTGAACCGCATGTTCGGCGGCCGTGGCGGTCGCGGTGGCGATGGCGGCGGCATGATGCCGGGCGATGCGCGCGGCGCTGGCATCAGCGCCGGCGTGGTGGCGCTGGTGGTGCTGTTCCTGTGGCTGGTCAGCGGCTTCTTCATCATCCAGGAAGGCCAGGTCGGTGTCGTCACCACCTTCGGCAAGTTCTCGCATGCGTCGCAGCCGGGCTTCAACTGGCGCTGGCCGTATCCGATCCAGGCGCATGAGACGGTCAACCTGTCGCAGGTGCGCACGGTCGAGGTGGGTTACCGCGGCAACGTGCGCAACAAGCTTGCGCGCGAATCGCTGATGCTGACCGATGACGAGAACATCATCGACATCCAGTTCGCGGTGCAGTACCGCCTGAAGGATGCGGCGTCGTGGGTGTTCAACAACCGCGACCAGGAAGAGACCGTGAAGATGGTGGCAGAGACCGCGATCCGCGAGGTCGTCGGCAAGGCCAAGATGGACTTCGTGCTGTACGAGGGCCGCGAGAAGGTGGCGCTCGACACCAATGTGCTGGCGCAGTCCATCCTCGATCGTTACAACATCGGCGTGCTGGTCACCAACGTGACGATGCAGGCGGTGCAGCCGCCGGAGCAGGTACAGGCCGCATTCGACGATGCGGTGAAGGCCGGACAGGATCGCGAACGCCAGAAGAACGAGGGCCAGGCGTATGCCAATGACGTGGTGCCGAAGGCGCGCGGCGCGGCATCGCGCCTGCTGCAGGAATCCGAAGGTTATCGCGCACGTGTGATCGCGAATGCCGAAGGTGAGGCATCGCGCTTCTCGAAGATCCTGGTCGAATACCAGAAGGCACCGGCCGTCACGCGTGACCGCATGTACATCGAGGCGATGCAGCAGATCTTCTCCAGCACGACCAAGATCATGGTCGACACCAAGTCCAACAACAGCATGATCTACCTGCCGCTCGACAAGCTGATCGCGCAGACCGCGGCCGAGGCCGCAGCCGGCGTGCCTGCCGCACCGCCGCCGCCGTCGGTCACCGAAAGTGCATCGACGCCGGAACGCCTGCTCGACCGCAACCGCGACAGCCGCAGCTCACGTGATCGGGAGTCCCGCTGATGAACCGCCTGCTCTCCTATGTGATTGCCTCGCTGATTGCGCTGGCCATTCTGTCGTCCACGCTGTTCGTGGTGGACCAGCGCCAGTATGCGATCGTGTTCGCGCTCGGTGAAGTGAAGGAAGTGATCAAGGAACCCGGCCTGCACTTCAAGCTGCCGCCGCCTTTCCAGAACGTGATGTTTCTCGACAAGCGCATCCTGACGCTGGATACGCCGGAGCCGGACCGCTTCATTACCGCCGAAAAGAAGAACATCCTGGTCGATGCGTTCGTGAAGTGGCGCATCGCCGACCCGCGCCTGTACTTCGTCAGCTTCGGTGGCGATGAGCGCCGCGCGCAAGACCGGATGGCGCAGATCATCAAGGCGGCACTGAACGACGAGATCACGAAGCGCACCGTGCGCGAAGTGATTTCCGGCGAGCGCAGCCAGGTGATGGATGCGATCCGCAACAAGGTCGCGAACGAGGCCGTGCAGATCGGTGCGCAGATCATTGATGTGCGCCTGAAGCGCGTCGATTACGTCGAGCAGATCAACAACTCGGTGTATGAACGGATGAAGTCCGAGCGTGCGCGCGTCGCGAACGAGCTGCGTTCCACCGGTGCTGCCGAATCTGAAAAGATCCGCGCCGACGCCGATCGCCAGCGCACCGTGATCCTGGCCGATGCCTACCGGCAGGCGGAAGCGATTCGCGGTGAGGGCGATGCGAAAGCCGCCCGCATCTATGCGCAAGCTTTCGGACAGAACCCGGAGTTCTACAAGTTCATCCGCAGCCTGGAAGCGTACAAGGACAGCTTCAAGACCCGCAGCGACGTGCTGTTGATCGATCCGAACTCGGAATTCCTCAAATACTTCAAGACCCCGGGCGGCGCCCGCAAGTAAATAACAATCCCGCAACTTTCGCGCGCATTCCGGCCGGCAGGTCCTGATTTTTCGGACCTGCCGGCCGTCTGTTTGATATGCTGCTGCTCGTTTTTTCGACATGACTGCTGATTTTCGCCATGCCTAACTGGCTGCTTCCCGAGAACGTTGCCGACGTGCTGCCATCCGAGGCACGCAAGACCGAGGAACTGCGTCGCGCACTGCTCGACCAGTTCCGCCGCTACGGCTACGAGCTGGTGGCGCCACCGATGCTCGAGTACGTGGACTCGCTGATGCCGGTGGCCGATGCCGAGCTGGACCTGCGCATGTTCAAGCTGGTGGACCAGCTGTCAGGCCGCACGATGGGCGTGCGCGCCGACATGACGACCCAGGTTGCGCGCATCGATGCGCACTTGCTGAACCGCACGTCAGTCACACGGCTGTGCTACGCGGGCAGCGTGCTGCACACGCGGCCGTCGGGCTTTCACACCACGCGCGAGCCGCTGCAGATCGGCGCCGAAATTTATGGCCATCAGGGTCTGGAAGCCGATATCGAGATCCAGTCACTGGCACTGGCGTCGCTGCAACTGGCCGGCCTGCATGACGTCACGCTCGACCTGTCGCACGCCGGCGTGCTGCATGCGCTGATCGCCGGTGATGCGGCGGCGCTGAAAGCGCAGGGACAACTGATCGCGCTGCTGCGCGCGAAGGACGTGCCGGGCCTGCAGGCGCTGACTATGAACTTCAACGCAGACGTGCGTGCTGCGGTGCTGGCACTGGCCACGCTGCATGGCGATGTCAGTGTGCTCAAGCGCGCAAAGGAACACTTGCCCGACCTGCCGGCAGTACGCGCTGCGCTGGAGGACCTGGCGGCGCTTGCGCACTCGGCCGACCATGTGCGGGTGAACATCGACCTCGCCGAGCTGTCGGGCTACCAGTACGAGAGCGGCGTGACGTTTGCGCTGTACGTGCCGGGCTTGCCGAATGCGCTGGCACGCGGCGGCCGCTACGACCAGGTGGGCGAGGCCTTCGGCCGTGCGCGCCCGGCGACCGGTTTTTCGATGGACCTGCGCGAGATCGCGCGCCTGCTGCCGGGTGCGGCCGCAGCGCCGGCGATCCGTGCGCCGTGGGGCCGCGAGCCGGCGCTGCAGAAACTGATCGCCGAGCTGCGTGCAGCCGGCGAGATCGTGATCCAGCACTTGCCGGGTCACGAGGACGAGCAACAGGAATTCGACGTCGATCGCGAGATCGTTGCGCAGCAGGGCGGCTACGTCGTGCGCAAGCTGGGCTGAGCGCCGCAGGCGGTGCCGTGGCGAATACTGCGGCAAGGGTGGCGACAGCAGCAGTGGCCGCAGTGATCGCAGTGGCCGCAGAGATAGCAGCAGGCGACGGGGCGCGAACCGTATTTGACTGATTCAGATTTGATCAAGGTAGTGAGAACATGGCTAGAAACGTCGTAGTCATCGGCACCCAGTGGGGCGATGAGGGCAAAGGCAAAGTGGTCGACTGGTTGACCGACCATTCACAGGGCGTGGTCCGCTTCCAGGGCGGCCACAATGCCGGCCACACGCTGGTGATCGGCGGCCAGAAGACGGCGCTGCAGTTGATCCCGTCGGGCATCATGCGCGAAGGCGTCGCGTGCTACATCGGTAATGGCGTCGTGCTGTCGGTGCCGGACCTGCTGCGCGAGATCGACAAGCTGCAAGCCTCGGGCGTGGAAGTCGCGTCCCGCCTGAAGGTGTCGGAAGCCTGCCCGGTGATCCTGCCGTATCACACCGCACTCGATGCCGCGCGCGAAGCCGCACGTGGCGCAGCGAAGATCGGCACTACCGGCAAGGGTATCGGTCCTGCATATGAAGACAAGGTCGCGCGCCGCGCGATCCGCGTGGCCGACCTGCTGAATGAAAAGCGCCTCGAAGAAAAGCTGCGCGAGAACCTCGACTATCACAACTATGTGCTGGTCAATTACCTGAAGGCCGACGCGGTCGACTTCCAGAGGACCTATGACGATGCGTTGTCCACCGTGCCACGCATCCGCCCGATGGTGACCGATGTGTCGAGCGCGCTGTATGCGGCGCACAAGGCCGGCGCGAACCTGCTGTTCGAGGGCGCGCAGGGCAGCCTGCTGGATGTGGACCATGGCACCTATCCGTTCGTGACCTCGTCCAACTGCGTGGCCGGCAATGCGGCCGCCGGCTCGGGCGTGGGCCCGAACATGCTGCACTATGTGCTGGGCATCACGAAGGCATACACCACGCGGGTCGGCTCCGGCCCGTTCCCGTCCGAACTGCCGACCGATGCCGGCATCGGTCAGCATCTGGCGTCGGTGGGACACGAGTTCGGCACCGTCACCGGTCGCGCACGCCGCTGCGGCTGGTTCGATGCGGCGCTGCTGCGTCGTTCGGTACAGATCAACGGCGTATCCGGCATGTGCCTGACCAAGCTCGACGTGCTGGATGGTCTGGAGACCTTGAAGCTGTGCACCGGCTACAAGCTCAACGGCAAGATGGTCGACATTTTCCCGGTCGGCGCCGAAGAGGCGGCTGCGTGCGAACCGATCTACGAAGAAATGCCTGGCTGGACCCAGCCGACCGTCGGCGCGAAGAGCATGGATGCACTGCCAGCCACCGCGCGCGCGTACATCCAGCGTATCGAGGAACTGGTCGGCGTGCCGGTCGATATGGTGTCCACCGGTCCTGACCGCGAAGAGACCATCGTGCTGCGTCATCCGTTTGCGTAAAGCACGGGCAATGCATCGACCATGGCGGCCGGGTCTGAACCTACGCCCGGCCACCTGTGGGTGGACTGGGATGGTTACCATAAGGCGATCGAGCGGCTCGCAGCGATCGTCCATGCTTCCGACTATCGTTTCGACCAGGTGCTGTGCCTCGCGCGTGGCGGCCTGCGCATAGGCGATGTTTTCTCAAGGCTGTTCAAGGCACCGCTGGCGATCCTGTCGGCCAGTTCGTATCGCGAGGACGGCGGCACTCGGCGTGGCGAACTCGACATCGCTCAAAGCATCACCTCGACTGCCGGGCCGCTCGCCGGCCGCATTCTGCTGATCGACGATCTTGTCGACTCCGGCATCACGCTGCACGAGGTGCAGCAGCACCTGAAGGAAAACTTCCCCTCGGTGACCGAGGTGCGTTCGGCTGTGATTTGGTACAAGGCCTGCTCGGTCATCAAGCCGGATTACTACGTTGACTTCCTCGAAGACAGTCCGTGGATACATCAGCCGTTCGAGGTGTATGACGATATGACGCTGGATAGGCTGCCGAAGGGTTGATCAGGCTGATAGGTTGTGGGAAGTAAACAGGGGGCGCTGCGGCGTCCCTCGCCTTTTCAATCAATGAATTGACACCCGAATAATTTGCCGCGCCATCTGCCGAGACGATCGAGTAGGATTAGCGTAATTGCATCCAAGTTCGGGGTGGATATGGACAGCATCACGATCCGGAACATCGACAAGCAGTTGAAGGCCAGACTGCATGCTCAAGCGGTCAAGCACGGAAGGTCGGTGGAAGATGAGGTGTGCCATATTCTCAGAGCGGCACTGAAGACTCATCAAGGAACTGAGCAATCAACGCTTGAAGCGATTCGTGAGGCACTGGGGCCCGGCGGGGGCATCGATAGTGATTTTGAGCGCTTGCCCCGAGAACCAATCGCGCAGCGTATTACTTTCGATTGATTTTGGTTCTAACTTTTTCAGTTGGGAGTGATCCCCACGACTTCGCTCGCAGGCGAAGTCGCCTCACGCGGCGCGACGCATGCGTCGCGAAACCCCGCGTTCGCCCCACGGAGGGAAGGTACACCCCCTCGCGCGAATACCAAGCTTGAAAAGACAAAGGCCAGATCCGAAGATCTGGCCTTTGTCTTTTCAAGCTTGGTGCCCACGGAGGGACTCGAACCCCCACACCTTGCGGCACATGGACCTGAACCATGCGCGTCTACCAATTCCGCCACGTGGGCTTGAAGAAGACGAGATTATAGAGCATTGGCAAAAGATGTCAACCTGCGCCTCTGCTTTTTCCCTCTGAAATCCCATGCGCCGTCGCGTTTTTCGGCAGCGTGGTCGCCCGTCCGTTACACTAGCGATGTTTTTTACCTAATCCTGCGCGCGTCCATTTGAGCCAATACCCCTACAGCATTCCCAGCCGCGAAGAAATCCTCGGCATCCTGCGCACCGCTGCCGAGCCGCAAACGCTGGCTGCGATCGCGAAAGCCTTGTCGGTGAAGGATGCCGAACTCGACGGACTGAACCGGCGACTCGCCGCGATGGAACGCGACGGCCAGATCAAGCCGGACCGCAAGGGCCGCATACAGCTGGCCAATACCACGAGCTTCATCGAAGGTCGCGTGTCTGCGCATCGCGATGGCTACGGTTTCCTGATTCCCGATGAGGGCGATGACATTTTCTTGCCGGACAAGGAGATGCAGAAAGTCATGCATGGTGACCGCGTGCAGGTACGTGTGACCGGCATTGACCGACGTGGCCGCCCTGAGGGTTCCATCGTCGAGGTGCTGTCACGCGCGAACACGCATGTGATCGGACGATTGGTGCAGGAGAGCGGTGTCTGGCTGGTGGTGCCGGAGGACAAGCGCATCAGCCATGACATCCTGCTGGCTGGTGGACCGGGCAAGGCGAAGGCAGGTCAGGTGGTCAGCGTCGAGCTGACCGAGCAGCCGTCTCGCTTCACGCAGCCGGTGGGTGCGATTGCCGAGGTGCTGGGGGATATCGACGACCCTGGCATGGAGATCGAGATCGCGGTGCGCAAATATGGCGTGCCGCATGAATTCTCCGACGATGCACTGAAGCTGGCTGGAAAGCTGCCGTCCGAAGTGCGGCCTGCTGATCTCGCCGATCGCGTGGACTTGCGTGATGTGCCGCTGGTGACCATCGATGGTGAAGATGCGCGGGACTTCGATGATGCGGTGTACTGCGAACCGGTGAAGATCGGCCGTTCGACGGGTTACCGCCTGATCGTTGCGATTGCCGATGTCAGTCATTACGTGAAGCCGAATGATGCGCTCGATGTTGATGCGCTCGAGCGCAGTACCTCGGTGTATTTCCCGCGGCGAGTGATCCCGATGCTGCCCGAGAAGCTGTCGAACGGCCTGTGCTCGCTGAACCCGGATGTGGATCGGCTGACGCTGGTGTGCGACGCAGTGATCAATGCAAAAGGCGATATCCACGCTTACCAGTTCTACCCGGCTGTGATCCACTCGGCGGCGCGCCTCACCTACACCGAAGTGGCGGCCATTCTGGGCAATACACGCGGTCCGGAGGCGCAGCGTCGCATCGGCTTGCTGCCGCACCTGCAAGACCTGTACGACTTGTTCCAGGTGCTGCTGTCCGCGCGCAAGGAACGCGGCGCGATGGATTTCGACACCACCGAGACCTATATCGTCTGCAATGCGGCGGGCAAGATCGAGCAGATCCTGCCGCGTACGCGCAATGATGCACACCGGCTGATCGAAGAATGCATGCTGACTGCGAACGTCTGCGCGGCTGATCTGCTGGAGCGCCACAAGCATCCGGGCCTGTATCGCATTCATGCGGGGCCGACCGAAGAAAAGCTGAACCAGCTGCGCACTTTCCTGAAACAGCTCGGCCTGTCGCTCGGCGGTGGCACGGCGCCATCGGCGTCCGACTATGCGGCGCTGATGGAGAAGATCAAGGGCCGCCCGGATGCGGTGCTGCTGCAGACCATGTTGCTGCGCTCAATGCAGCAGGCGGTCTATAGCCCGGACAACATCGGCCACTTCGGCTTGTCATATGACGCTTATGCGCATTTCACGAGCCCGATCCGTCGCTACCCGGACCTGCTCACGCACCGTGCGATCAAGGCGGTATTGCAGGGCAAGCGCTATCACCCGAAGGGCATCGTCACCGAAGCACTGAACACACAACTGTCACCGGCCGCGCGCAAGATGCAGGCGAAGGACAGGGCGGCCGGCAAGAAGCGCGCCGAAGGCGAACTGGCGATCTGGGAAGCACTGGGCATTCACTGCTCGGCCAATGAGCGTCGCGCCGACGAGGCATCGCGCGATGTCGAAGCTTGGCTGAAGTGCTATTTCGTGCGCGACAAGCTGGGCGAGGAATTCACCGGCACCATTGCCGGCGTTGCGTCGTTCGGCATTTTCGTGCAGCTCGATGCGTTGTACATCGAGGGCATGGTGCATGTGACGGATCTGGGCGCGGACTACTTCCAGTATGACGAGGCGCGGCATGAGTTGCGCGGCGAACGTACCGGCATCCGTTATCAGCTGACCGATCGCGTGACAGTACAGGTCAGCCGCGTCGATCTTGATGCGCGGCGCATTGATTTGCGTCTCGTGCAGGAGCCGGGCATACGCACGCAGCTTCGTAACGAGGCGCGCCGTGCCGATGAAGCTCATGCGCGGGCCTCCAAGGGTGGCATGTTCGGTGCGAAAAAAGCCGCGAAGAAGGCTGCGAAAAAAGCTGCACCGGCCAAGCCACCGGCCGTGAAGGCGCGCACCGAGGCAAGGACCGCAGCCCGCAAGACCGAGCGCAAGGCGGCTGCACCGGCGCGCAAGGGCAGCAAGAAGAAACGCAAGTGATCGACACGCCGGGGCCACGCACCACGCACTAGTAAGCACCGGCAAGCACCAGCAAAGTACCAGCAAGGATTTCCATGAAAACCCGCATGATCTTCGGCTTCCACGCCGTCACCGCGCGCCTGCGCCATGACGCCTCGACCGTCGAAGAAATTTACGTCGATGCCTCGCGCCATGATCGCCGCATGGGCGATCTGCTGCGCGCGGCGAAGTCGGCCAACGTGCGCGTGATTCAGGCCGATGATGAACGCCTCGATGCCATGGTCGGCACGCGCCGTCATCAGGGCGTGGTCGCGCGTGCCGGTGAACTTTCTCTGGCACGCAACCTGGCCGAGTTGCTGGATGCGGTGCAGGGCCCGCCGCTGCTGTTGCTGCTCGATGGCGTGACCGACCCCCACAACCTCGGCGCCTGCCTGCGCGTGGCTGATGGCGCCGGTGCACATGCGGTGATTGCGCCCAAGGACCGTGCGGTCGGCCTGAACGCAACGGCGGCCAAGGTCGCCAGTGGCGCGGCCGATACCGTGCCCTATATCACCGTCACCAATCTCGCGCGCACCATGCGCGAGCTGCAGGAGCGTGACATCTGGCTGACCGGTACCGCCGACGATGCGGAAGGTACGCTGTATGACGTGGACTACACCGGCGGCACCGCGTTCGTGATGGGTTCCGAAGGCGAGGGCCTGCGCCGCCTGACGCGCGAGAACTGCGACCGTCTGGTGAGCTTGCCGATGCTGGGCTCGGTCGAGAGCCTGAACGTATCGGTGGCGTCGGGCATTTGCCTGTACGAGGCGCGTCGGCAGCGGATCAAGGCCGGATAAAATCACGATTCATAAACGGAATTCAGCACCATGTTCAGCCGCCTCAGGGAAGACATTGCCAGCATTCGGGAACGCGATCCCGCTGCACGCAGCAGCTGGGAGGTATTGACCTGCTATCCCGGTCTGCATGCGATTGCGCTGCACCGGATCGCGAATGCCTGCTGGATGAATGGCTTCAAATGGCTGGGCCGCTTCATCTCGCATATCGCGCGTGGCCTGACCGGCATCGAGATCCATCCGGGTGCCACCATCGGTCGCCGGGTGTTCATCGACCATGGCTTCGGTGTGGTGATCGGCGAGACCGCCGAGGTCGGCGACGATTGCACGATCTACCAGGGCGTCACGCTCGGAGGTACTTCGCTCTCCAAGGGCAAGAAGCGCCATCCGACGCTGGGCCGCGGCGCCATCATCGGCGCGGGCGCAAAGGTGCTGGGCGCGTTCACGGTCGGCGAAGGCGCCAAGGTCGGCTCGAACGCAGTGGTGGTGAAGGAAGTGCCGCCCGGCGCCACCGCCGTCGGCAACCCGGCGCGCATCATCGAAAAGGAAGCGTCAACCGAGCGTGGCGAGCGCGACCAGGCCGCCGCGCGCATGTTTGCCGCGTATGGCATCACGCCGAATGGTGACGATCCCTTGTCCAAGGCCATGCACGGCCTGATCGACAATGCGGCGACACAGGAACTGCAGCTGGTGAAGATCGTGCAGGCGCTGAAGGCAGCGGGGATTGACGTGGAATCCGTACCCGAACTCGACAAGTTCAATGCAGCAAAGCTGAACAAGCTGGTCGAGTAAGCCACGGTGACGCGGGCCCCGAGCCCGGCCATCCATCAGACCGCGCATCAGGCCACCCGTCGCACCAGCGATCGGGCGAGCGATCCGGCCAGCATCGGGCCAGCCGTCTTACCTCAGTCCGAATGATGGCGGTGCAGCGTGCCGTCTTCGGTCAGGGCCAGCCATCCGCCGCGTCGCTGACCGGCATCCGCTGCATCACTATCCCAGTCCGGCAACACATGCCGCATGCCCAGCGCCGTTTCATGCGACGCCGGCCGATGCGTGTGTCCATGAATCAGCGTCTGCACGCCGCAGGTGGCGAACAGTGCCGCGACTTCGGCTTCGTTCACATCCATGATCGCCATCGGCTTATCGCGCTGCGCTTCGCGGCTGCCTTCGCGCATCCCGGCGATGATCGCCTTGCGCTCAGCCAGTGGCCGTGCGAGGAAGTGCGCTTGCCATTGCGGGTCGCGCACTTGCTGGCGGAACGCCATATACGCATGGTCGTCGGTGCACAGCGCATCGCCGTGCGCCAATGCCAGCGGCACGCCGGCAATTTCGGTGACATGCGGCTCAGCCAGCAGGGTGAGTCCGGCAGCCTGTGCGAAACGGTCGCCGACCAGGAAATCACGATTGCCGGCGATCCAGAAGATACGAGTGCCGGC
>JACCDV010909161.1_pt1 | contig 19618 bp, 18 predicted proteins | sample 7446131 | NCBI WGS metagenome assembly JACCDV01 (sample SAMN15323448, study PRJNA562643) | freshwater metagenome | isolation source: river surface water | place: USA:Blue River Watershed | collected 2017-08-17 | reverse complement strand
TCAGCGCATCGCCTGAATCCAAGGCTTTCTTTGGCAGCCTGGAAATTGGCGCTCAAATCAACGCCATCTACCAGAACCTGTTCAACCGTGACGCCGAGCCCGCTGGCATGGCTTACTGGGCACAAGAAATCGGTTCTGGCCGCCTGAGCCTGGCCGACGCCGCCATGGGCATCCTGGCTGGCGCACAAAACGATGACAAGACCGCCGTGGCCAACAAGCTGGCCGCCAGCGACGCTTTCACCACCGCCCTGAACACCAACGCCGAGATCCTGGGCTACGCTGGTGCTGCCGCCATCACCCCCGCTCGCGCTTTCCTCAAGGCTGTGGACGCCACCGCTGCTTCGCTGACCGCCGCCACCGCTGGCGTGGACGCCAGCGTTGCTTCCGTGGTGTCTGCCGGCTCCAATGTTGCTGGCCAAACTTTCACGCTCACTTCTAGTGCGGATGTCTTCAGCCCGAACGCTGCTGATGCTAAATTTAAAACAACTGCTGGCGATGATCTGTTCCGCAGTGTCGCCAACGGCGATTTTGCATCTAGTGACATCATCGACGGTGGCGCAGGTAACGACACTATCAAAGCAGTCTTGACTGCTGCCGACAATTCGCTCAAGCCTCTTTTGACCTCAGTTGAAACTGTCGAAGTTGCATTGACATCTGTCGATACAAAGGATGTGACCTTTGACTTCTCCGAAGGGAAAGATGTCACCACGTTCAAGATGACTGCTGCTGATACTGCTGCAGACGACACTGAAGTGACTGTCAAAGGCGTTCAAACAACAGATACGGTCAATTTCGCTACATCTTATGCAGGTGCGAATACGCTGACTTCTGCAACCATCACCTACGATAGCGTGACTGGTACTGCTGACTCCGCTGCTTTCGCAGTTGGTGGCAACATCACGAACGTGGTTGCTGCTGGCATTGAAACCGCAACGGTTAATGCCACTGCCTTCAAGGGCACTGTAACCTTGGAAAACGCAACGACCGTCAACATTAACGCCGGTTCTGATGCTAAGAAAAAATCTGACTTTGCTGACGTTGCCCAAACAACTGCTGCTCTGGCCACGCTGAACCTTGGTGGCAGTGGTGAAGAATTGGTTGTTGGCTCTGGTACTGCAATCAACTTCAAGGGCAACGGTGTGGTGAATATCACCAACACTGGCACTACGACACTGACCTTGGCCAACTTGGCTGCAGCCACCAATACGCTTGCAGTTACAGGCGGTGCTGGCAAGGATCTGGTGAATATTTCAGCGGTTGCACAAGGCGCATCCATTACGGTGAACACTGGTGACGGTGCCGACACTGTGACAATCGATGGTGCAAACGTTACTGTAAACACTGGTGCAGGTAATGACGTGCTTGCTGCCGATTTGTCCAAAGTGACGGCAGACGATTCCATTAACCTTGGTGATGGCGAAGACACTGTCAAAGTCTCTGACGCTACTCTTGATTCCTCTGACAAGACAGCACTGGCTCGCGTTGCCAGCGTTGAAGTGTTTGAAACAACAGCTACCGGCGCGGTCGTTATTGACGCAAACGGTGTGTCTATTGTCGATAAGTTCGTTGTCTCGGGCGCAATGGCCGCTGGCTACAACGGTACCGCGACGAAGGACGGTGCAACGTCCGTTACGCTGACCTCCGAAAACAGCGATGTCTTCACTGTTAGCGCAGCACGTGTCGGTCAGGGTGGCGGTAAGGATGCTGCTACTGCATCTACCAACGCCACTGGCGCCAAGGGTGGTGACGGTATCAACGTTGCCGTCAAGCTGGATAACGGATCGAACGTTGCTAACCTGCGTTTCATCGGTAATGCCGATGTGACGGGTGGTGTTGGCGAAAAAGGTAAGGATCAAGAGACTGGTGGAGCCGGCGGCGACGCAGTGGATGCTGTTAACGTTGAGGCTCTGAATATCACCGTTGTTGGTACCCAAGCAACAGGAACCGCAGCTGACGAAGTGAAGTTCACGGGTGGTGCTGGCGGAGCGAAAACAGACTCAGGCGCAGGCGGCGGTGCTGCTGGTGCAAATGGGCAGTCCCTCATCGTCGGTACCAATGCAACTGTCAAGCTGTTCTCCGAGCTGGACGCAACCGTCGCTACTGCCGCAGTGCATAACGATATCGATCTCGGTACAGTGAAGGGTACTAACGTCACGATCGACGGCTCTGCCTTCCTCGGTAAGATCAAGGCAGTTGCCGGTGACGGTAACGTGGTTATCAAAGGCGGCGCTGCTGCTGACACGTTGACTGGCGGCACGGGTCAAGACGTTATTTCCGGCGGTGCTGGTGACGACGTTATCGATGGCGGTGCGGGTGTCGACGAGATGACCGGTGGCGATGGTAAGGACACATTCAAGGTCGCAATCGGTGGCAACACCGCAGTGACTGCTGTTACCGACAAAGTCACTGACTTCCAGGTTGGTGCAGACAAGATCGATCTGACAACGACTACTGCAGTGGCAAACAAAGCCTCCACCGATGTTACCGGTGCAATCGGCGGTGCTGGTGCTGTTGCCGGAGATACGCTGACGGCCTCCGTAGCTAACGGTGTTATTACACTGGCCGGTAATGCCGTTTCGAAGATTGACACAGTTGCTGAACTGATTGACATCTTTGAGCTGATGGATGTTGCAGGTACTGCGGACACAGCTGTTATCGAAATGGCAGGTTCTACTTATGTCATTTCTGACGAAGCAGGCGCTAACGCCGTAATCGAGGTGGTTCAGCTGGTCGGTCTGACCGGAGTTGCCAAAATCGGTACGACTATTGAGGCAGGTGTGCTGGCACTCGCCTAATCTCAGGCAAGTTGCAAGACCTGCTTCAAGCAAGCAAGAAAGCCCGGGGCAACCCGGGCTTTTTTTTTAAGGATGAAATATGTGGAATAAAGGATACGTTTCGGATACCGAATACAGTTATGGATATTTTCCAGAAACGGCGTCAGAACGGGTAAGATTTTTGGCCCTTGTCAACGGCCTCAAGGTGCCCAAATTTGCAAGATGTTGTGAACTAGGCTTTGGACAGGGTGTCACACTACTTGCCAATGCGGCTTCGGATGGTTGTGAATGGTGGGGCACGGACTTCAATACAAGTCAAGCATCATCGGCAGCTTGCATGGCCCAAGCGGCTGGTCTTACTGTCAAAATACTTGCGGATGACTTTGAAACCTTTGCGTCGCGAGAAGACGTACCTGCATTTGACTATATTGTTATACATGGAATTTGGAGCTGGATTCCAGAGGCCGCGCGTCGTTCAATTGTTCAATTCATAGAAAAAAAATTGAAGTTGGGTGGGTTCGTTTATCTTAGTTACAACACTCTCCCAGGATGGTCTACTTTCTCACCAGTACAGAAGCTAATGCTTGATTATGTAAGGCGTGAAGTCCCGCCAGCGACAAAAAGTACTGATGCTGTATTGAAGGGTATTGATTTCTGCCAAAAGCTTCTGGCAACTAATTCTACTTTTGGAAAAATTAATCCACACGCTCAAGTGAGGCTGTCAAAGTTAAGCGAGCATTCAACAACATATTTGGCACACGAATATTTAAATGAATCAAACTCTCCTATGTTCTTTTCTGAAGTACATCAAAAGCTGAGTGGACTAGGATTAGATTTCGTCGCATCTGCAGACTGGGAAAATAACATCCCTGACCTGGTGTTTGATGCCGAGCAACAGTCTTTTCTCGCAGGGATAAATGACCTGCCTTTGCGAGAAAACTCTGCCGACTTCTTTTTAAATACGTTTTTCAGGCGAGATATTTGGTCTCGAGGCACTATTGAGACAAATATATCCGAAAAATTAAGCGAATTTGAGGCTTTTAATTTCATTAGAATTAAGAATAATGAATCATTAGAACTTTCGGTCAAAAGCTTTCGTGGTGTTTTCTCAATTAACAATGAAGCGTACCGACAGATTGTTGAAATAATGCCATACGGCAAATTAATAAATGGCAAGGAGCTTAAAAATAAGTTGCATATAAACCTTGGCAACATTGATGCAAATCTAAAAATGCTCGTGGTTCTTTTGCATGCGCAAATCATTGAGCTATGCTGCCCCACTAAAAATGACGTAAGCTGCATAAAATTACTAAATGAAAATTTTAGAAAATCAAACTATTCAGCCCAAAAGGTTCAATATGCTTTATCTTCGCAAACAGGGCTTTGCTACAAAGTAAGTCGTTTCAACCAAATATTTTCTCAGTTTTATTCGGAGGGAAATATCTCTAAGGAAGTATTGGCGGAAATGTTCTACGGTCACTTAACTACAATTGGGCAATCCTTACAAAAGGAAGGGAGACCAATTACTAGTGAGGACGATTTAAAGGGTCTTATCGCAGAATTGGCATCCACCTTCCTCGAGAAGGAATTGCCTAGGCTGAAGATGTTACAAATTTTATAGGGCGCTCATTCAGCAGGCCAGCGCGATGGTGACGCCACCGAGCACCGAGGTTGCGATAATTCAACTCCCGGTTTTGCCATGGCTGCGGAAACAGAGCGCGTGAGAGCGACAAGCGGTATCGTCCTGACTAGTGCCCCGATAAACGAGGCGCCTGCTGTCACGCCGCAGGATGACGTTCAAGCCAGCGCCCCCAGATCAGCGATGCCGACTGGAGCAGGGTGCACTTTCTGGGCAATATCCCCTACCAGCACTTCATCCCGCTGCTGCAACTGTCCACCGTCCACGTCTATCTGACCTACCCCTTCGTGCTGTCATGGAGCCTGCTGGAAGCGATGAGCGTGGGCTGCGCGATTGTCGCCAGCGACACCCAGCCGCTGCGGGAAGCGATCAAGCACGATGACACCGGCCGGATGGTGGACTTCTTTGACGTACCGGGGCTGGCATCTGAGGTGTGCACCCTGCTCGACGATCCTGCAGCCCGGCAGCGCTTGGGGGCCAATGCACGGGCGTTTGCCCAGGCGAACTATGACCAGAAGAGCGTCTGCCTGCCGAGGCAACTTGAATGGGTGGAGGGCCTGGTGAAATGACACCGCAGCTTCCACCGGAAGAACGGATGGCCGAACTCGCCGCCATCGAAGCCGAGTCCATCGGCTGGCTGCCCCTGGGGGATGGTGCCTATCAGCACCTCGGCAAGCCGTATGAGGAACAGGTCGTCATCACCGTCGTTGGGGTTCCGGATGCGGGGATGGCGGGGATGAATGTTTTGTGTGTAGTGGCGTGATTTAAAAGGATAGATGGGTACTACCACCGGAGGGAACTTGCTATGAAGATTGATGACGCGCAATCCAAATTTTACGAGCTATACGACCAGTGGAAGGCATACCATGAGGCAGCTCGTGAACTTCGCACACAGGTTACTCGGGCCTTCGCTGAGGTTGCCAATGGTGGAAAAATCAATCCCCCTCTTGGCATCCTGGCAATGCTTGAGTCAATGGAGCAGACGGAAAAAAGGCTCCAAGAAAAAATGGATGAGCTAGTTCGCTCTCTCGACTGAGATTCCATCCGGCTGCGGAAAGTGGTCGAGGTACCAGTGGTCGATTGACTGTTAACAAAACAGTTGACGCCGAACCTTCAACTTTCATACAATCACTGTTAATCAATTACGCAACGGTTACCTGCACAAAGGCTCGGATGACACGGAGGTGGTGATCACCGGACAGGCCACGGCAGAGATGGCAGGGATGAACGTGCTTTGGGTGGTGTGATCCGGTATTGATCCCATTTTTCGTGAGATTGCCTGATCCCAAATGGCATCACATTCCCGGTGAAGCGTCGCGAAAAAAGACGCTCCACAACCCGCCATAGTGCGGGCTTTTTTACGTCTGTATTTTGGAGACTGCGCTAGCAAGCTGCGTGGCTAGCGCAGTAGCAATTCGGCAAAGCACTGTGTCCATTAGTTTGCTCCTGGTTGAACAATCTCTCTCCTCACGCGCCAACCCACCCGCGCCACCCCATCACACCAGCGGCTCCCCCTGCCGCTGCACCCGCGGCAAACAGTCTTGTGCGGCGGCACTTTCTGGGTAGTCGTTCAACATCATCCGCGCCGCAATCTCGGCGCTGACTCATTGTTGTTGGCCCAGCGCTCGGCGTGAAAACAAAAAAGCCCCGCATCAGCGAGGCCTGTGGTGCCGGTTGTCGGATTCGAACTGACGACCTACCGCTTACAAGGCGGGTGCTCTACCAACTGAGCTAAACCGGCGTGGGGTCAATTGTACGGATCACACCACCCAAAGCACGTTCATCCCTGCCATCTCGGGTGTGGCCTGACCGGTGATCAACACCTCCGTTTCGTCCGAGCCTTTGTGCAGGTACACGCCCTGCTCCAGTGGCTGCCAGCCCATGGACTCCACCTCGATCTCGGCGAGTTCGCGAAGGAAGTCGGCTTCTAGGTCCACTCAATCAACCCAGCTTGATGGTGTCGCCCTATGGCAGGGCGGGTAGCGCCGCTTGCAAAGCCTTGGCGTAAGCCATACGGGCGGTTTGCAGGGCAGCAGCTTGGCCTTGCAGGCGTGCGAGTTCGGCATCCACGAACTGGATGCTGGCCAGTTGCCCCTTGGCATCGTTACTCAAATCGTCGAGGTTGTATTCTTTGTTATCGATGGAAATTTTCATAGTGATGATCTTTTAAGAAAAAACCCCACCCCCTTGTGAGGGGCGGGGTTGGGAGGTTTTCACCTTAAGCCCTTGCCCTGCGGCCTGGGCTTTTATTCGAGGCGAGATTAGACAGCGTCGAAACCCAGACCAGCCAGAGCGGTACCAGCAGCGACAGGGATACCTGTCAGCTTGACCGCAAAATCACCAGCAACGTAGTCAGAAGTTGCACCAGTGGTTTCAATCATCGCGTAGGTATCGCCGCCGAAGATGAAGGCAATAAGGCCATTGTCAACTGTATTGCTCAGGGCTGCCGCATTAAATGCAGCGGCCAGAGTTGCGCTAGAGGACAGGTCTTGAACGGTGGTCTTCGTACCAGCGGCAGCAGCAACGTCGCCAACGATGATTTTGTCGTTCGATGATCCGCCAACCGCATAGGTGTAGTCGGTAATGGTTCCCAGAGCAGCTTGGTTAGAGTGCGACTTCCAGAAGAAGAAGGTATCAGCGCCAGCACCGCCTGTCAGCGTATCTGTACCACCACCGCCAACAATAAAGTCTGCGCCTGCGCCACCATCCACCGTGTCGACTGCAACAGTACCTGCTGTACCAGCAGTGGCTGCACCCGCTGTGTAAGTGGCGGCACCACCGGCAGAGGCAAAGGTCACTGTAGGCTTAGTTGCGTAGGTGCCATCAACCAGAGAGGTGAATACCAAAGCGGGCGATGTTCCAGTAACAGCAATCAGCTTGCTCAGAACCGCATCACCAGCAACTGCTGCTTTTACGCCAGCAACGAGTTCAGCAGCCGTTGGGTTGGCACCAGTTTTGGCAACTGTGATAGCACCCGTTGAGACACCAGCAAACGTAATCGTAACAGTGGTTGCACCAGTTGCTGCAGAGGTTGTGTTGTCAACGTCTGCTGTAGCCCAGGCGGTTTTGTTACCCGCGTTATCGGAGTAGATGCCGTCAATGCCAGCGCCACCCGAAATCACATCCTTCGCTACAGTGCCTGTCAGAGTGTCATTGCCAACGCCACCTTTGATCGTCACCGTGTCGGTAGCAGTAGTGTTGGCAGATGCGAAAGTCACAGCCAAGCTAGCAGCCGCGTCGGTTGTGGCTGCATAACCAGCAGAAGCAACGGTGTTATTGGCAACGATACCAGAGGCATCGAAGTTAGTAATCTTGGTGTTGCCCGAATTGGTCAGCGTCAAGCCGTTATTGCCCGCGACAACAACAGAAGTTGCACCTGTTGCGACCAGTGTCAGGCTGTGTGTCACAGCATCACTTGCGGGTGTAGGTGCAGCAGCAGCATCAGCAATGTTGATGTTAATGGTCTCCACGTTCGCAGCAGTGATTTGACGGAAGTTGGTAGCTGAAGTGTTTTTCAGATTCAGAGTCAGGCTGTCCGAAGCACCCAACAACGCACCCTTGACGCCAACTGCCAAGTTGCCCGTACCATCAGCAAGGATATCAACCACACCACCGCTGACCAGGTTATTGATCGTGCCGCCGTTGGCGCCAGCAGCCAGAATCACTTTGGTAGCGCCATTAACGCCGTCCAGGTCAGTGGCGTGTGCCAATGCGTTGGATACACGCAGCGTTTCAAAGCCAGTGAACTTGGTATTGAATGTGGAGCTAGATGTCACGCCAGCTGCCGAATCAGCTTCGGCGGACGTCATGATAATGGTATCAGTACCGTTGCCGGCTGCCACAGAACCACCAGTGCCTTGGGCAGCGTAGGTAACTGTGTCATCACCATCGCCCATTGTGATGGCCTTGGTGAAGTTGGCAGTCAATTTGATCGAGTCAGCGCCAGCGCCGCCTGTGAAATTCACTGCTGTGCCAATTGCTGTGCCGAAAGAAGCACCCGCAGTATTGGTAACAACGATATCAGTCACTGCAGGTGTTGTATTGCCTGTGAATGTAACCTTGGCATCACCGCTCACGTTGATCTTTTGAGCGCCGTTAGCGACTAACGATGTGATTGTGGAAGCTGTAGTATTGCCAGAGATATTGAGCGTCTTGATGTCGCTATCAATAGTCAGTGCCGTAGCAGCAGCTTGAACGGCGCCAGTAAGATTCACTGCCAAGCTGGTGTTGGCAGGTGTTGTCAGAGCGCCCAAAGTGCCTGCGTCCACGTCAGCCAAGGTGCCGCCCAGATTCAGGGTGGTCAGAGCACCAGAGTTGATGGTTGCTGTGCCTGCGTTGTTCAATGTGACCGTGGCAATCGTGCCAGCATCTGTAGTAGAGGCCGCATTCTTGTCAGTAACAGTGACGGCACCAGCCGTTTTGCCGACAACACCAGTACCGGTGTTGGAGGCTGCCTTGGTGGCGTCCTGGTTGACGGTCACAGCAGTGGTAGAAGCGTTACCCACAACACCGACAGCACCTTGAACGTTTGTTTCGCTTACGGTGGTGTTAGTGGTGGACTGTGTGATGGTCACAGTCGTACCGCCCTTGACAAAAATGTCACCGGCAACTTCGTTGTTAGCTCCTTTGAAGGTGCTGGTCACGCTAACTGCGCCCGCAGCAGCAGCAGTTGCACCCACGGAGATTTCAGCGTTGGCGCCAGTTGTGGCATTCAGTGCAGTACCGTTGGTGGTAGTACCCTTGGCACTGACGGTGATGTCTTTACCACCATTGAGGACCAGTTGGCTGGTACCAGAAGGCTTCAGATCAACTTCTGTTGCCGAAATGCTGGTTGTTGCTGCGGCAGTCAGTGTTGTGGAGGCCGCGGTGGATTTGCTGGTTGCGTTCAGCGTGGTCAGGCCCGAGAAGCCAGAGGAAGTGTCAACAGTGATTGCTGCACCGCTTGTAAGGTTAACAGTTTCGATGTTGCTGACAGTGGCACCGACAGGAATGGAAATTGCTGCAGTTTGAGTGACATTGAATGTGTCATTGCCAGCGCCGCCGTCAATTTTGTCTGCAACAGTCCAAGTAGCTGCAGTGGTTTCAGCAGCATTGAATGTGTCATTGCCAGCAGCACCAACGAAGGCTGAACCGGTGTCCGCACCTGTAGTGAGCGGCATCAAATGACCTTGCAAGTACTTATCAACATTAGGTTTTGTATTTACGCACCGTCCTGCCAACGCTACTTCAACGCTTGTTCCTGCCAAATCCTATGGTTGGTCAGCCCCCCAAACCCGGCGGTGTCTGCCTATTAATTAAGCAATCATCAGCCTGTACCTTCGTCCCCTTTCAACCGAAATGGAGAATGAAGTGACGACAGTTCAATTGACCGATGGCATCGTGGAACAGCTGGCGTGTTTGGAGGGACAGGCACATCGTGAGGTGTTTGACACACACATCAAGGGTTTGTACGTGGATGTACAGCCCAATGGACGAATGGCTTGGCGGCTGCGTTGGTATGAAAAGGTGAAGGGCAAGTACCCCAAGCGGGTAATGACTTTGGGCGATGCTCGAGTGATGACGGTCGATGAGGCGCGGGGCGCCGCTCGCGATGTGCTGCGCAAGCGCATGATTGGGGCCGACCCCAAAGCCGAGGTTTTGCCTGGCGCTGGGCCTACGCTTGAGACGTTCATTACCCAGCAGTACCTGCCATTCGTCAAAACCTATAAAAGCAGCTGGGACACAGACGAGAGCGTGCTGCGCAACCACGCTATACCGGCACTGGGTATGTTGCCCATGGGGCAGGTCACGGTACCCCAGGTAGCGCGGCTGGTGCAGATCATGGCCGACAAGGGCATGGCGCCCGGCACCATCAACAAGGTGTTGATCTTTTTGCGCTACGCCTACAAGTTGGCCATGCGCTGGAAAGTAGAGGGCGTGACCTGCAACCCCGCAGCCGAAGTCCCCAACCAGAGAGATGATTACAAGATTGAGCGTTACCTCACGCTCGAGCAGATGCGCAATTTGCTGGCTGCAGTGCAGCGCAGCGACAACCTGATGCTGCAATACATCGTGCCATTCCTAATTTATACCGGTGCACGTAAACGCGAGGCGCTGGATGCACGCTGGATTGACATCGAATGGCGGCGTAAAAGCTGGCGCATTCCCAAGACCAAGTCGGGCAAGGTGCGCTATGTGCCGCTCTCAACGGGGGCGCTGGAGGTGCTGACCCAGCTCAAACCAGTGCCCACGCTGGGTGGTCCACGACCTGCAGAGTTCATCTTTGCCAACCCCCGCACAGGCAAACCGTTTGAAGCGATTTTTTGCAGTTGGAACACCGCCCGCAAGATGGCCGGTATGCCCGAGCTGCGTATCCACGATCTGCGGCACAGCTTTGCCAGCTTTCTGGTGAACGCCGGGCGCAGCCTGTACGAGGTTCAGGAGCTGCTCGGGCACGCCGACATCAAGACCACCAGCCGATATGCCCACCTGAGCCGCGACCGCCTGGCCGAGGCGGTAGAGGTGGTGCCGCGCTGATAAGTTCTAGACCTATGAAAGAGCCTCGTTCATGCGGGGCTTTTTCATGCTGAAAACTGAGCCAGTTTCATGGCGAAAACTGGGCTAACTGCGTTAGGTGACCAAAATATATTGACGACAGAACATTCGTTCTCATACAATCATTCAGAACAAATGTTCTTGATTGTGAAATGAACGAACGCGATCCCGAATACCTGGCTGCACTGCAGCGTTACTACGCCGATGAGCACGCCTTTCCGTCCTATGACAAGTTACTGCCTGTCCTGGGGGTGGCGGCACGCTCGGCGGTCAAGACCATCCTCGAGCGCCTGGCCAAGCAGGGATTTGTCGAGAAAAACGGTGATGGTGTCTGGATTCCGGCCAAGCGCTTTTTTGAGCGCCCCTTGGCGGAATGCGCTGTACAGGCGGGCTTGCCGGCCGAGGTGGCTGACGTGGCGACGCAGCCGTTTTTCCTCGACGAACACCTGATCGACTCGCCGGCGGACACGCTGCTGATTCGGGTCAAGGGTGACTCGATGACGAACGCCCATATCGATGACGGCGACCTGGCCGTCGTCGATACGGCCCGCAGTGCATCGGTGGGAGATTTCGTGGTGGCCCGGGTCGATGGCCAGTTCACGCTCAAGGAGTTGGTGATCGTGCGTGGCCGCAGGGCACTGAAACCGCACAACCCGGCCTATCCCTTGATCCTGCCAGACGGTGAACTGGACATCGTGGGCGTGGTGGTCGGCTTGACCCGAAAGATCGCGCGCTGAAGTTCGGTTCTGCGAATAACAACAAGCAAGGAGCCGAGCATGAGTATCTTCAATCCACCCCATTTCCTGCGCCACATTGGCATGCCGACGTTGCGCGAGTTCACCGAGGCCCATGTGCTGGGGCCGCACCTGACGCTGGACTGGACCCTGGATGAAGCGGCTCTGCCGGCGAGGGTGAGCCAGGCGGTGGAAACTCTGGCCACCGAACTGCCGTCACGCGAGATGACCACGGAAGCGCGCAAGGCCATCGCCGACGCCCTCGGATATTGGTATGACGATCTGCGCCGCTGCCACCTGATGGCCAACCCGCTGGCGGCAGAGGAGTTCCTGCTCAAGTGCGCTGACGATGACGAGGTGCTTGCAGCTTTCGCTGACCGCGACGACCGCGAGAAGGCGATGTGGATGTTCACCTTCCGCGATGAGGCCTTCCGCCAGACCGAGCTGCACCTGTCCTTCCTGGCCAAGACTAATGGCAAGTACTGGAAGAAGCACCGCATCGAAGCCGGACTCGATCCCACGGCGGATCGCGCTGCACTGGAGGCCTTCAGCCAAGCGGTGGCCGACATCTACAAAAAGGCCGGTGCCGGCAAGGCCACCCACATCGAACTTAGCCAGCGCGAGCACCAGATCCAGATCACGCTCTACGTCGAAGGCCCGGTGACCGCGCTGGCGCATTTCAGCCAGAACCATTTCAGTCGCATCACCACCCGTATCGCCCTGGAGACGGCACTGCTCTACGACCCACAGACTGGACTCGTGGAGACCATCGTCAAGGGTGGCGCCAAAAACCACAAGGCGGTGCTGCAGCTCTTCGGCCAGCACCTGGTTGGCCACGAGATCAAGCCCGAAGAGATCGAACCCAAGCGCTACCGGCTCAACGCGCTGCGTGACGGGTTGGACCCCTTCGAGGACTGGGGGCGCTACGGTATCCGCAAGGTGCGTCTGCGTCGCGCCCAGTTCAAACCGATGAACAGCAATGGGGAGACCATTCACCTGGAAGCCTCAGAGGCCGAATCCGAACCCGATGCCCTGGCTGTGGCCCGAGCGCGCCTGAAGGTCAGCCACGCCTTCGAGGCCGAGTACAACCTCGACGGCGCCACGCTGATGGTCTATCCGACTGAAAAAATCCGTCGCGGCCATTTCAGCTTCAACGTCTTCTCGTCGGGCTCGTCCACCATCAAGAATCTGCCGGCCCAGCATCAGCCCATGGCACAGGCGGTACTGCGCGCCTTGAACGTCGTCGATGGTGATGAGCCCGTGCCGACGGTTGCCCCAGACAGCGAGATCGCCGAGGCCGTATGAGCGCGCTGCAACTGGAAGCGACGGCGCTCCTGTGCCGGTTGCTGGATTTTCCAGAGCAGCGGGTCAATGGCAAGGCGGTATTTGAGGGTGAGTGGTCGACAGCAGCCCAGACGCTGATGGAGGCGGGCTTGCTGATCAGTGACGAAGACCTGAGCTCGGCGACTTGCTACGACTGCTGGATCGAACTGGCGCGCGTGGTTGAAGACCCGCCCAAGTCCTACTCGGTCCGTGACGGTGAGGTGCTGCAAATGTGCCCGGAATGCGGCCCCATCGTCGCGCCCGCCTATGTTCGTCAGACCTATCGCTTGGCGCTCCCCCGCCTGATCACCAAGCTCCTGGTGGGCTTGAATTTCAGCCCGAACGGGATGAAAGCCATCGATAAAGAGGTCATCCCGGATGAACGCGCCTGGCAGCTATGGCGGCTTGGCACGGGTACCGCCAAGCGCGGCAAGGGCGTGACCTGGTATTTCGCTCGCCACCTGCATCGGATGGAGGTGGCATTGCGCCTGCACGCACAGATCGCTGCCGATCAATCGCTGCAGTCGTGTGTGATCTTGACCAGCAGCGAAGTGCCGCTGCCCAGGACGTCGCCACTGTCAAGCTTTGATGTGCGCAGTCTGCTCACTGTCGGTCAGATCGAAGCGCACAGCTTCACCTTCTTCCCGGATCGCCATCCGGCTCCCGGTGTGCAGCGCCTGGAAGAGGCTGCGCCCGGCACATCCCTGCAATACGTCAAGCCCAAGGGGCTGGTCTATATCGATGGTGAGGCCATCAAGCTCGAGCCCCGTGAGCGCAATTTGCTGATGGCGCTCATTGATGATCTGGACCACGAGATGGACAACGCCAGCTTGCGTGACAAGGTCGGATCGGTGGCCGAGAAGTTCAGCCCCAGCAAGGTCTTTGACCGCAAGCCCCACGTCTATCGCACCTTCATTCGCTTCCTGCGCGAAGATGGTCGCTACCAGCTGCAGATTCCGCCCGAGGATCGTAGCTGGCTGATCTGAACCTCCACACCCTGGCGCTCTGCACCTGAGCAGACGCCAATCCGAAGAATCCCAAGCGCCCGGCTGGTTTGACCAGACCGGGCTTTTTTTGCGTTGGCTGATCGGGGAGCGTTCCGCAGCCGATTCCGCAGGTGATTCCGCAAGTTTGCGGAACCTGTTGCGGAACGCCTTCCGGGACGGGAAACGGCATGAACACAGGCATGGGGACGGCGATTTCGCAAATGCCAATGTGAGTTTGCGGAATCAGTTTGCGGAATCTGCGGAACGGTTTGCGGAACCCCGACTGGGAAAGTTTGCAACAAGGCACGGCGCGCGACGGGCCGACACCAGCAACCTTTTCCAGGAGCATTTTCATGACCCAAAACACAATGCAAACGGCCCTCGCGGCTACCCAGCAACCGACTGCCCCCGTCCTCGACATCGGCAGTCTCCCCCTCCAACTCGAAGACCTGACGCGCGAGCGCATCAAGTCTCTGCCCAAGCCGGCACTCCAGGAACTCTCCGTTCTGCTCGCTGAAATGGACCGTGGCATTGGCCACGCCCGCGAGCAGCTGACGGCAGCCCTCGATGATCTCTACGGCGACGCTGCCCGCGCGCAATTGCTCGACTCGGGCAAAGACACCGGCACCACTCACTTGAGCGATGGCGAGCTGGCCATCACCGTCGAGATCAAGAAGTCGGTCGCCTGGGATCAGGATGAACTGGCCGCCATCGCGCAGCGCATCGCCAGCAACGGCGACGACCCGGCCGAATACATCGACGTGAAGTATTCGGTGTCGGAGCGCAAGTTCGCCGCCTGGCCGGAAACCCTGCGCCGTCCCTTCGAGGCTGCTCGCACCCTCAAGCCCGCCAAGCCGGCCTTCCGCCTGGCGCTCGTTGGGGAGGGCAAGTGATGGCACTCCCGATCATCAGCGCCGACCAGCGTCTTTCCGAAAAACGCTGTGCCAAGGTCGCCCTCGTGGGCGTACCCGGTGCCGGCAAGACCTCCCAGATCCGCAGCCTCAACGCCGCCAGTACCTTGCTGGTGGACACCGAGGCAGGCGATCTGTCCATCCTCGACTGGGCGGGCGACACCCTGCGCCCGCGCACCTGGCCTGAGTTCAAGGACCTGGTGGTGTTCCTCGCCGGGCCGAGCCCAAGCGCCTCTCCAGAGCAGGCCTTCTCGCAGGCCCACTTCGAGCACGTCTGCCAGAAGTACGGCGACCCGGCGCAGCTGGCCAAGTACGACACCTACTTCGTCGATTCCTTAACCGTGCTCTCGCGGATGTGCCTGGCCTGGTGCAAGACCCAGCCAGCTGCTTTCAGCGAAAAAACTGGCAAGCCCGACACGCGGGGCGCCTACGGGTTGCTCGGCACCGAAATGATCGGCGCGCTCACCCACCTGCAGCACGTGCGCGACAAGCACGTCATCTACGTCTGCATCCTGGAAGAGAAGCTCGACGACTTCAATCGCCGCGTCTACCAGCTGCAGCTCGAAGGCGCCAAGACCTCGGCCGAGCTGCCTGGTGTGCTCGATGAAGTCATCACGCTGGCCATCCTCAAGGCCGATGACGGCACCCCCTACCGCGCCTTTGTGACCGGCGCGGACAACACCTGGGGCTTCCCGAGCAAGGACCGCAGCGGTCGGCTCGACCCCATCGAAGAACCCCACCTCGGAAAGCTCATCGCCAAGTGCCTCGGCCGCGATGCCGTTGCTGCGCACGCCACCGCTTTCCAGATCGCCAACGAATCTCAGGAGTAAACCGCCATGTCCAACTGGAACGATTTCAACGACGCTGAACAGCAGCAGTCCTTCGACCTCATCCCGCGCAATACGGCGGCCAAGCTGCGTCTGACCATCAAGCCCGGTGGTTTCGACGACCCGGCACAGGGCTGGACGGGCGGCTGGGCTACCCAGAGTTTCGAGACCGGTGCGGTTTATCTCGCCTGCGAAGGGGTGGTGATGGAAGGCCCGTTCGCCAAACGCAAGATCTGGTGGAACGTCGGCCTGCACTCGCCCAAGGGTCCGATCTGGGGAAATATGGGTCGCACCTTCATCCGTGCCGCGCTCAACTCGGCCCGCAATGTCCATCCGGCCGACAACAGTCCGCAGGCCCAGGCCGCGCGCCGTATCAGTGGCTTTGCCGATCTCGATGGCCTGGAGTTCGCCGCGCGCATCGACATCGAGAAGGATGGCCGGGGCGAGGATCGCAACACCGTCAAGGCAGCCATTGAGCCTGACCACCGCGACTACGCCCTGATCATGGGCGTGGTGCCCAAGGGCTCGTCCGGCGGTGGTCAATCGGGTGCACCGGCAGCCGTCGCAGCCCCGAGCTACACGCCGCCTGCTGCAGCGCGTCCTGCCCAATCCACCGCCCCCAGCGGCAAGCCCGCCTGGGCGCAGTAAGGGAGAGCGTGACCATGATGAGCACACCTATTCTCACGACCAGCCACTATGGCGTGGTGCGCTTCGGTGATCTGGCGGTGGAAGCCGTGGTGCTGGAAGACGGCACCCGAGGTTATGTCCAGCGCCAGCTGGCCACGGCTATCGGCCTGCACGAATCGCGCCGGGGCAGCCAGCTCAAGACGCTGCTGTCCGATGTCGCGCCCGGCGCATCGGAGGTCTTGCAGGAAAACGCCTGCAGCATCCGTCTGCCCTCGGGTCAGACCACCGCGTTCTTTCCTGCAGGGGTGATCAGTGAGGTGGCCTCGGGCGTGATCGACGCCGCGCTCGAAGGCCGTCTGCATCGCAAACGCCAGCACCTGGTGCCCAACTGCCAGCGCATCTTGAAAGCCCTGGCCAAAACCGGTGAAGTCGCGCTGATTGATGAGGCCACCGGTTACCAGTACCACCGCGCGCCCGATGCGCTGCAGGCCTTGATCTCGCGTCTGCTTCGTGAGCGCGTGGCCAGCTGGGCGCGGCGCTTCAGCCCTGACTACTACCGGGCGCTGTTTCGCCTGTTCGGCTGGCAGTACCAGGGCCATCAGCAAAACCCGCCGGCGGTGATAGGCCAGATCACTCTGCGCTGGGTGTACGACGTGATCATGCCCCGCGAAATCATCGAGGAGATCCGCAACCGCAAGCGCCTCTCCGACAAGGCGCATCAGTGGCTCTCCGAGGGCGGGCTCGCCCTCCTGGAAAAGCAGATCCACGCGGTGACCATGATCGCGCGCTCGTCGATGACCTATCGGGACTTCGACACCCGCTGCGCCACGGCCTTCGGCAGCCAGCCGCTGCAGATGACTCTCTTCATCGGTGCGTTGGAGGGAGGGCAATGAATGGCCGGCCAATGTTGGGCTTGCCGCCGGCAGGCCCGTGGCCTTGGCCACAGCGACAACCGCTTCAAGGTGGGGCAGCCACGCCGGTATCCGATGGACTGGGTCTTCTGCAGCCTCCGCTGTCAGGACGCGTTTCACGCGCTCTATGGCCAGTGGCTGCGCACCGACCCCAGGCAGGAGGAGGTGCTCATGGTTGATGCGACCGAATTCGAGCGCGCAGCGATGCGTGCCTGCCTTAAGTGCTTTGGTGAGGCCGCCGGTGAAATCGGCTTTGACAAACCGCTGGGTCACTACAGCGAGGCCGAGGCCTTGCAGGTGATCGAGGCGATTGTGACGGGCTGGACGGAAGCCATGGCGGCGCACCATCAGCAGGCGAAGTACCCGCCGGTGCGGGGCATCGAGCCCTATGAGACGCAGGCTTCGCAGCCGGTCGCCCAGTTGGAATCGGCGTCGGCACCGGCCTTTGATCCGGCCAATCCCTTTGCGGATCTAGAGGATGACCTGCCCTGGGAGACCGGGGAGTCGGTGGCAGCCAAAGGCACTCAGCGTAGGAGGGCGAAGTGATGTTGGATTTCAATCATCGCCCCGCCTTCCACGAGCGGGTGACGGGCTTCATCGATGCCGCCCTAGATGTCGAGCGTGCCGGGCAGACCCCACGCGACTACCTTGGCGCATCACGCCTTGGCGTGTCCTGCGAACGGGCGTTGCAGTACGAGTACGCCGGTGCGCCGGTCGATCCTGGCCGGGGTTTCTCCGGCCGCATCCTGCGGGTGTTCGAGGTCGGTCATGTGCTGGAGGACCTGGCCGTGCGCTGGCTGCGCATGGCCGGGTTCGCGCTGCACAACCAGAAGGCCAACGGTGGCCAGTTCGGCTTCTCGGTGGCGGGTGGCCGAATCAAGGGCCACGTCGACGGGATCATCACAGCGGCACCACCAGAGCTGGAGCTGTCGTTCCCGATGCTCTTCGAGTGCAAGACCATGGCCGACAAGCACTGGAAGGCCTGTGCCAAGTCCGGTGTCGCGGTCACCAAACCGGTCTATGCCGCCCAAATGGCGACCTACCAAGCCTACATGGAAGGCACGGTCGAAGGCATCAGCCGCAATCCGGCGCTTTTCACCGCCATCAACAAGGACACCCAAGAGCTGTGGTTTGAGCTTGTGCCCTTCGATGCGGCGCTGGCGCAGAAGATGTCCGACCGGGCAGTGCGGGTGATCCAGGCGACCGAGGCAGGCGAGCTCTTGCCACGCGCCTTCGCCGAGGCAAGCCACTTCGAGTGCAAGTTTTGCTCGTATGCGCAGCGCTGCTGGGGAGGTGCGTCATGAGCACAGCTTTCAAGCCGCGCAAACCGGCCAAGACCACCCAGACGGTGTGGGTGGATCGCTGGTCGCCGCCCAAACCCCTGGTCGGGCTTCAGGCCATCGAGAAGGTGCTCAACCGTCACACCTTCCTGGTAACGCCAGAGTCCCGACTGGTGGTGGCGGTGCTCGCCCGCGCCATTCACGACAGCTTGAGTCTCTCTAACCGCCGGAAGCGACGCGAAGCGCGGCGCTTCCTTCTGGGTGATGACCTCACGCTCTGGTGTGACCTGGTGGGACTGCATCCGGACTTTGTGCGATTCGTGGCCAGGAAGGCCGGCTACCTCGCCGATGAGAAGGCGCACTGGCAGAAGGTACCGATCAAGGTGCCCGTGCAAGCCGCACCGGCAGAGCCCGTGGTCAGCGCCAGCAGCGCACCCGTGCATTCCATCACATGCCACGCCCAGACCCATTCGCCACAGGGAGGACTGATCCATGCTTGATTTCAATTCGGTGCCGCCGGTGGCCAATCCCGCTGGCGGTGATCTCAACCAACAACGCGATGCCATCCGGGCGGAGCTGCTCGCCCGGCTGGAGTCGGTGTTGATGACGCTGCTGCCTGCCGGCAAGAAGCGTGGCCAGAAGTACCTGGTCGGTGATGTGCTGGGCAGCCCTGGCGATAGCCTGGAGGTGTCGCTCAAGGGGGAGACCGCTGGACTGTGGCATGACCACGCCACCGGCGAAGGCGGTGACATCTTCGATCTGATCGCTGCCCACCATGGGCTCGATACCCAGGCGGACTTTGCCCGGGTGCTGGAAATCGCCGGGCAACTGGTCGGGCGTGCCGCCAGCCATCCCCCGAAGCGCAAGAAGGCCGAAGCCCCTGTCGACGAGCTGGGTCCGGCCACCGCCAAGTGGGACTACCTGGATGCCGCCGGAAATCTGATCGCCTGCGTCTACCGCTACGACCCGGCCCCGGGCCGTAAGGAGTTCCGCCCGTGGGACGCCAAGCGTCGCAAGATGGCCCCACCCGAGCCACGTCCGCTTTACAACCAGCTAGGGATTGCCGCTGCCG
>JACCDV010395705.1_pt1 | contig 19619 bp, 19 predicted proteins | sample 7446131 | NCBI WGS metagenome assembly JACCDV01 (sample SAMN15323448, study PRJNA562643) | freshwater metagenome | isolation source: river surface water | place: USA:Blue River Watershed | collected 2017-08-17 | reverse complement strand
TTGGATTCGAAGAGTCATGACCACATCGACACCCTGAAGACCCTCTTCGATATTGTTATAGATTTTGACACCCATCACATTCAGATCTTTGGGCAAAAGACTTTCTGGACCAATCGCTCTGATATCTTGGCAGCTCAGAGTTTTAAGAGCTGCAATATTGGATTTAGCAACACGGCTATGGACGATATCGCCAATAATGGCCACCTTGATTTTCGTGAAATCTTGCTTATAGTGACGCATGGTATACATATCCAGCAAACCCTGAGTGGGGTGCTGATTGGTACCATCACCTGCATTTATAATATGAACATGTTGCGGCACGTGCGCTGCAATCTCTGCAGCAGCTCCTGAGCGACTGTGTCTGATAGTAAAAATATCAGCCTGCATGGCTACGAGGTTATCTATCGTATCTAGTACTGTTTCACCCTTAGCAGTCGATGAGGTTTGAATATCTAAATTGATAACGTCTGCTGAAAGTCGTTTGGCTGCGATTTCAAAGGTGGTTCTGGTTCTTGTAGAGTTTTCAAAAAAGAGGTTGAAAATATTCTTTCCACGAAGTAATGGGACTTTTTTGATTTCTCGATCAGACTCATTCACAGCCAAGAATTGGCTGGCCGTATCAAGAATCTTAAGTATATGTTCTTTAGGGAGCCCCTCTAGTGTCAACAAATGAATTAGCTCACCGTTGTCGTTGAGTTGTAGTTGGCTAGGGGTTTTACTCATCTTAGATGCGTATTGTAAATCCTTTTGGGGTCTGTCTATGAGTCTTTTGTTTCTGAGCTAAAGCTAAATGTCCCGTTCTCACTTTGCTCCAAAACCAGGATCTGATTAGCTGGCAAATCCACTTTGGCACCCTTAAAACTCGCGTCGACGGGTAACTGTCTGCGATGACGATCAGCAAGAACAGCTAAATCCACTTTCGCAGGTCGGCCGTAGTCAAATAGCTCATTAAGTGCTGCTCTCACGGTTCTACCCGTATCTAAAACATCATCCACCATCACAATGGCGGCTCCATTCACTTCAAATGGGATTTTAGTAGTCATACCCTGCGCGCTATTGAATGCTTGGGCACCCTTGTCCTGATAATCATCCCTATGAAAAGAGACATTAATCACACCATAATCAGCCAATTCCAAATCACGTGCCAAACGCTTGGCTAGCCAGGCGCCACCGCTGGCTAAACCGGCTAGATGAAAATTTTGCTTTTGCTGGTGTAATCTTAATTTATTGAGTAGCTCCAAATAGAGCTCTTCAGCATTGGGGATACTCATTCTCTTATTCTCCATCGATAGTCTTATTGTGCATGGAATGCCAATGGTCATGCAAGAAAATATTGAAAAGTAACCACAAGACTCTGGCCATCAAAAATAGCGCTATCAATTTGATCAAAAATGCAATTTTTGTATCCCAAACAAGCACTCCCCAACGAGAGAGGATTTCGGTCCAATCATGCATACCCCCTCCAACTAGCGGCAATAACTGTGTTCTAGCATCTCCGAGATAACGAGCAACATTCAGCAAATTTTGTGCAATCCAAATCATGACCCACCAACTGGCAAGCATTTGTGCCGACCTTTTGAAGCGAAGATAGATGTATATCGGAATGGCTAACTGCAAGAAAGTACCGCCATAAACATTTAAGCGATCACTGGCTAGACCTACAAATAAATGGCCTGCCTCATGAAATGCCAAATTAGCACTGTCTAAAAAAGGGAACCATGCTTGCTCTGTTAAAAAATGAAAGTAGAAAGTCATCAGAATAAAGACGAGCAACCCCCATGCCAAGACCTTATCTTGAAAGACAGGCTTCATGAGATTAGATCTGTTGATAGATAAAACAAAGTAAGGCTCCCAGTACTAAACCCGGGCCAAAAGGAAAGTGCTGCTTCCACAAAAAAGGTTGGCTGTCAGATGCCCTAGCCTGGCGCCCATGTTGCCACATCACTACGGCAATCGTAGTACCCGCTGAGAGCATAAACCAATAAGGGAGTAACTCTAGGGGCAACCATATTCCTAATGCAAAAGCCAATAATGGATCAGCATCTCCCAAAGCCATTTTTTTTAAGCCTAATAAATAAATTAGCTGTAGCAACTTCAATACCAGATAAGCGACCAACGCTGTCATCACCGAAAATAGCCCGATGACTGGATTTACAAAAAGATACAGTATCCCCAGCCAAAACAATAAATAGCTCAACACATCAGGGATGACCTGTCGATATAAATCTATATAGGCGATGAGAACAAGCAGGCTAATTGCGGCCAAATAGATGTATTGCGATACAAGATCTGAGACTGTGAAATGCAGGATGATCGCAATTATTAGAAAAAACCACTCCAAGAACCAGAAGAAGGTAGAGATCTTATGTCCACAGTCGGCACAACGTCCACGCAAAAGTAAATATGAAATCAAGGGAATATTGTGGTACCAGCGTATCTGTGCCCCACAATGATCACATTGGGAGCGTCCCAAAAATAAATAGGCCCAACTAACCCTTTGTAAACGTGTATGGCTACTGGATGTGATCGATTGAAGAGGCAACCAAATATCAATTAAATGCATGGCACGATACAAGATCACAGCTATGAATGAACCCCAAAAAAAACCCAAGATAATGATCATCGACAAACTCCCTGAGCATATTGTGGGTCAGATGGAAAAGGGATTTTGATAATCAAACCCGACTGTAATTTGATTTTTTTTATAGCAGTACGTTGTCGTGACCCTTGAATTCTAAATTTCTGAATAATTTTTTGATGAGTATCTCCCTCTTGCACCACATACATCTGATAATTATCTTGCGACCAAGGCGCACATGGAATTGACTCTTTAACAGCAGGTTTAGGTGATGCAGTATTACTTAATGTACTTTGAAAATACTTAAAAAAGTGTTCTGTGGGGCTTAATCGGTCTCGATTACGATTCAAGATAGGATTCACAAATTGATATACCAACTGCTCGTGCGCCAAAGTCACCTGCCTAGATAGATCAATCTCGAAATAAGGCACATTCGGATAACGATGCAAAGGATGCTGAAAGTTCAGCTGATAAATATTGAGCCACAGGGCGTAGATTCTTTCGAGGTACTGTTTTGTTTCTATTGGTAACTTAGGATGCTGAACAAAAGCCTGTAATGATTTAGTTTCTTTTTTTAGACGAATAACATTCTGTTCTCCCCAGTTATATGCCGCCAAGATATAGACAGGATGGTCAAATAAACTATGGAGATACTCTAAATACTGAATTGCTGCTTGTGTGGCTGGCTGGATGAGATAACGCTCATCTTCATAACCATCGACACGCAGACCATAGCGTCTGGCGGTATCTGGCATCAATTGCCAAACCCCCACTGCCCCTACCGGTGAAATAGCCGTGGGTAAATTACCGCTTTCCACAATGGGGATCACCGAATATGCCGTCGGTAATCGAGCGGCAGATAGACGATTTGCATAAAACTGTAATAAGGGTATAGCGCCTTCGAAGCGTCTCTGATGCGCCCCAGAGAGTCGTAAATGATCTTGATTTTTAAGCACTAAAAAAAAATCTGCTTGCGCAGGAATACCCGCTTGAAATACCGTCAAAAATGAATCAGGCTCTCTTTGAGCAGTTGCCACACGCGAAAAGCATAGTAATAGAGCAATCAGGAAGATCTGTTTCACACATCATCCTATGGCTTTACCCATACTGAAAATTGGCATATACATCGCGACCAAAATAAAACCAATCGTGACCCCCAAAAATAGAATCATCGCTGGCTCTAACATTTGCGAGAGGCGATCCACAGAGCCATCAAACTCATCTTCATAAAATCCTGCAATAGAACTCAACATATCATTGAGCTTACCTGTCTTCTCGCCCACTCCCACAAAAGCTTTGAATGTTTCTGGAAAGCGAGGATCATCTTTCATAATGGACTCTAAGGTGTTACCTGAATAAACCTTACGTTTGATATTTTCAATACCCTCTTTAATATACTCATTACTAATGGATTGACGTGCAATTTCTAGGGCCTCAATCAGCCCAACGCCAGCACTGACCAAATTAGCCAAAACACTGGCCATACGAGCAATCGCCGAATTCCTTATCAAATCACCAAAAACCGGTAAATCTAAAACCTTCTTGTCGTATTTAGTTTTCAAGGCCAAGCTGGATTTCATTTTCTTTTTCAGAAAATAAATGCCCCCCACAACAATCATGAGCAGGACCAAGGCCTGAGGTGAGCGGATAAAATCACTAATACTCATGACCACCTTAGTAGGCCCTGGCAAGGCTGAACCATTAGAACTGTACATTTCAGCAAATACAGGAACAACAAAGGTCATCATTACAATAATGACACCAATAGCAACTACCAAAAGAATAATCGGGTATGTAAGTGCACTTTTTAAGGAGGAGATAATTTTGATTTTTTTCTCAAGACTTAAGCAAATTTTTTGCAAAAAGCTCTCTAACGAACCACTTGACTCACCAGCGCGAATCAGATTGATATAGACAGAATCAAAGGTCTCCGGAAACTTCTCTAAAGCTTTAGAAATCGGGATACCTGCATTAACGTCATCCACGATTTCGGATAGAACTTGTCGCATGCCCTTATCTTCACTTTGATCACGCAACATCTCTAAAGCCGGTACAACCGCCAAGCCCGAACCCAACATGGCCGATAATTTACGAGTCAGAAGCAAAAGCTGCTTATCTTTAATCATGACCTTTTTCTTTTTCGTAAGATTTGGTGAAGCAGCCACCTTAGTATCTTTAGCGACAGTGACTGAATCATCTGAATAAATTTCAGTAATGATGATGCCTTGTTGCTTGAGTAGGTATACAGCCTCTTCCTCCGTCAAGGCTTCAGTCACGCCACTGGCAAAGTCACCAGCCTGAATACCCTTCCACAAGAACTTCATGAGCTCTCCATCGGTACGCTACGTAATAACTCTTCGAAAGAGGTTTGTCCCTGATTAACGAACTCTAAACCTCGATCAATCATGGACTTGAAGGTTTTTTTACTGGCTGCATCAATAATTTCTATTTCACTAGCTCCGGCGTTAATCATGTTTTTTATGGCGCCATCAATTTCTAATACCTCATGAACGGCAAAGCGTGATGCAAAGCCAGTAGAACTGCAAGACTCACAGCCCACACTCTTGCGCAAAGCCCCATCTGTAAGGCGACTATAGAGAGGATGATCTGATAAGGTTCTCAATTCTTCTTTGGATACTGGCGCCGCACACTTGGGACAGAGCTTGCGAATCAAGCGTTGGGCAACCACACAACTTAATGCATTAGATACCAAATACTTGGGTAAGCCCATATTAATCAAGCGTGTTATGGCACCAACCGCACTATTGGTGTGCAAAGTACTCAAAACAAGATGGCCGGTGAGCGCTGCTTTAGTTGCAATATCGGCAGTTTCAGCATCACGAATCTCACCTACCAAGATAATTTCTGTATCTTGACGCAAAAAGGAGCGTAATGCAGAAGCAAAGGTCAGACCAATCTCTTCTTTCATTTGTACCTGACCAATACCTGATATGGTGTACTCAACAGGATCTTCAGCTGTCAAAATGTTGACATCATCTTTATTTAAATGATTGATGGCACCATACAGCGTGGTGGATTTACCACTACCTGTGGGACCCGTTACCAGCACCAAGCCCTGAGGAGACTCAATGGCGCGCTTAAAGATACTTAGCTGTTGTTGACTAAAACCAAGTTGATCAATATTGACCGATAAAGATGACTTATCCAAGATACGTAAAACAGCTCGCTCACCAGTACCCGTGGGTACGATAGAGATACGTAAATCAACATCAATTTTTGACTTACTAGAAACAAAGTTAGCTCCGCCATCTTGAGGCAAGCGTCTTTCTGCAATATCTAAACCAGCTATGATTTTGATCCTAGAAATCACTGCTAGGTAATTTTTTTCAATAAAACTTTGCAACTGAGGAGGGGTGATTAAGACACCGTTTTTTCTAAAACGTATCCTCGCTTTATCACGGAATTTTTCAATATGAATGTCGCTGACTCGATCTTGGACGGCCGCTTCAAAAATCGCATTCACCCCGTTGACAACATCCCCCGATAAAACAACTTCTGCAGCCTTTTTCTTAGCCTTTGCTAAAACATGATCAGCGGCACTAGGCTCACTTGCTAGCGTCGCTGCAGTTGATGATGTATTGTTACTCGTTGTTATTGGGGCATTCAAAGCCGCCTTCACGGTTTCAGCACTGGACTTACTCTCTACCACTTTAGCCTTTTTGCTCGCGATGTATCCAGGATTCTCAAGATCTAATAATCCATTTCTAAAATCGCTATAAGGCACAAACACAGCTGAGGCTTTTTTACCCCACATCAGCTGTAAATTCTTCAATGAATTCAAAGCCAGGGGTGAAGCTATCCCTATTTTGATACCATCATCCTGTGTACCTCGAACAGGTAATAGTCCATTTTGCAGGCAATATCTTTTGGGGAATTTCTCATCTAGCTCAGCACGCTCATAATTGAGTAAAGCATCAATGCCATACTTTTTTGAGATGGCTTTAACCAGTTCTGACTCATTAATTAATTGATCAGCACATAAAATTTGATATTGGTCATTGCCTGTGTCTTTACTGAACTTCTTAGAAGTGGCAAAACTTTCAGGACTAATGAGTCCAAGCTCCAGCGCGAGTTGACTCAGTTCAAATGAAATCTGCGTCAGTACGGCGGATGTTTCCGATGCCATAAGATTTACAGCGCTGAAGGAGCCAGGAAGATATACAGCTGGCGACGATCATTTCCCTGAGCAGTACCCTTAAACAAATTACCAATTAAAGGTAAATTACCCAAAACTGGAACTTGGTTATCCGTAGAAGAAATCGTTGCTGAATTAATACCACCAATCATCGCTACACCACCATCTTTAATGAGCAATTTAGTCCTCACTTCACGCTTATCAATAGCTGGTGGGTTCGTTGTATAGTTCGGTGAATCTTTATTAACAACAACTTCAATATAAATGTTACCGTCTCCCACAATCGAGGGCTTGACATCCAATTTCAAAGCTGCGTCTTTAAACTCATACGTAATCTGATTAGCACCAGTACCTGCGACCGGATAGGGGATTTGTACACCATCAGTAATCGATGCCTGTTCATTATCAATAATAAATAAGCGAGGGTTAGAAATAATCTTAGTCAGACCATCTCGCTCCATACCCAAAAGCTCAACCTTAATCTGGGTCGTATTACTAGTAAACATCATGCCCAAACCACCCGCGGCAACACCAGTAAACGTCGGATTAACCACTCCTCCCACTGTATTAGTAGCCACGCCCAGAGCATCAGTGCCTGTCACAATCCGTCCTGCAGATCCACTGGTTGTAAATGAAGGACCTCCATCTACTTGGCGAACATTATTGGCACCTAGGCGCACCCCTAACTCCTGGGTAAAGTTATCGCGCCCTTCAACGATAAAAGCTTCGACTAAAACCTGCTTAGAAGGTCGATCTATTGTCGCAATAGTTTTCTTGATCCAATCTAGATCTTGAGTAGAGGCTTGCACAATCAAAGAGTTTGTACGCACATCGACCGTGAACAAAGCACGATTCGATGTCATGGTCATATTAGCCGCAGTTCCAGGAGCTCTGGTCTCAAGAGCCATCAACATTTCTCTGAGCATTCTGGCAACTACATCAGCTTTGGTGTAATAGACTCGAATAATCGATGTGTCTTTTTGTACCAAACTATCTCGGGCGCGCTGCTCATCAATCCTTTGAGTGAGAATCTTTTTCATGGTGTCACTGCGCTCTGCAGCAAACTCTACCGTGTGAATACGCACGTTTTTACCATCATCCGATATAAAAGAGACCAAACGTTTCGTTGATAAAACTGTATCAACGGCATCAGTCCAATTCATATTCTTTAAATTGATAGTGACATCGCCCGCCACATCTTGACCCACAATAAAGTTTAGCCCCGATACGTGTCCGACTAAAGCAAAGAAATCTGTGAGCGATACGGCGCTCAAGTTCGTGCTAACAATCTGAGGCTTCCAGCTATGGTGAGCAAACACGGTGGGATCACTCGCACCCTGACGAGTAAATAAATCACGAATTCGCTCTTGCTCTGGAGGTGCCTTACGTATTTCGGATAAATCTTGTTTATCAATGGGATTGGAGTCCCGCAGATCCTTCACTATCTCTCTGACTTGATTCGGTGCTTGAGGGACGTTTTCTTTAGTCAGTTGGCGATCGGCCATGGCGGCACAACCAGACAAAAAGAGCGCCACACAATAAAGGCATAAACGCTTCATCGTACTTGCTCCCCAATCTTAATTTTTTTAGGCTTACCGGCCATTTGTACTGTGACCTCATCGACACGAATTTCAATCAATTTAATATCTTTATTAATACTTTGGCCCACAGAAAATAAACCTGTGCTGCCATCCATCAACTGGAACAAACATGCTCGCTTATTAGTACCGATCATACAACCAGTGACATAGATACCCTCACCCCGCGTCGGTGCACTAGCACCAAAACCGCGACTCAAATCAACACCTCCTGCAGGCATTGGAGCCCCCATAGGAGCTGCTGCACCGCCTGGACTTGGAGGAATATAAAAGGGATTGCGATCTAATCCACCAGAGCTACTAGTTGTTGGTGCAGCAGGCGCTGTGGAAGGACTGCTACTAGCATTGTTAGGACTAGTTGCATTAGCAGGATTAGCAGCGGGAACGGGTGCAGAATTTTGAGTTTGGGGTACAAACTGTACTCGCCGCATAAAAGACTTTTGAATTACAGCGCTTTGATTCAAGCCATCCAAATAAGCATAACTAGGATGATCTATCTTATGACCCAATAATTGGGGAGGTTTGACAAACTGAAAACCAATCGACATTTGTAACAGGCCCTTATTCGGATCTGAACCAAATTGTAGATTTTTCACTTCCAATGCTGAAGAGAGTTTAAGGATTTCGTTTAATACATACTGTATAGAACGATAGGGGCCCTCAGCCTCAATTTGAATAAAATCGGGTTTATCCGTGGTTCCTGTGACCACCTTCAGCACCGTCATGCCAGCACGACCATAGACATCAGAGACACGACTTAAGAGCTCATTAGCAGATGCAGGTGCCGTTTTTGCTGCCTCAAATAAAGTCTTGTGGTCTGTGCGCAACTGAGCCATTTGTTGAGTTAATTTAATGTTTTCTGATTCGAGCTGCGACAGGGTTAGCTCTAGCTCAGACAGTTGGCCACGCGTAGAAAGACTACTAAAGACAGACGAAACGCCCCATGTAATCAAAATCACTGCGAGACCAACTGTAATCAGTAACTTCTTATCGACTTTATAAAGTAAACGGTCAATGGTTTGAGTCAAGGCAGAGCTCGATTTCTCAGCCCCATCCGAAGACAAATTATGACTCACTGCGCTTCGTTTGCCCTGCAAGATTTGTTTCAATAAAGCACCTACATCAATGCTATTGAGCTTATTTATCAGGTCTTTCATCATCGCACCATAAAGCTGATTTTGCCAATTTGTAGGCCACGTTGTCCGGACGAGGTATTCTCAACCTCAACACTCTCTAATTTGGGACTTCTTATATCTGGGTTTTGTGACAAGCTAGCGATAAATAAGCTAAATTGGCCAGCATCTTTAGCCACCAAAGTGAGTGTCGAAATCCCCTCTGCATTGATTTTCATTTCTTTAACCAACATCGTTCTGGGCAGACCCTGCAAGATCTTTAAAGTTAGTATCCTTTGATTTTTCGCAGAACGAACACTGACGTAGCGACTCATAGTTGCAAAATCAGATTGCAACTGATCATTTTGCTGCTTCGCTTGTGCAACATTCTGAGTCAGCTGCTCTAGCTTGCTCGATGATCCGGTATATAAGTCTGCGATTGTTGTGATGAGTAGCGCAACAAAGCCCACGCACGCTACTGCTACCCCGTAACGCTTTAAGTTATCCGAAATCAAAACCTTGCGTTTTTGCTCCTCCATACGCTCTTCGCGGTTAGGCAAGAGGTTGATGTTGGACACAGCGGTGACAAACTTAAAATAACCAAAAATATCTAAACGGCGGGTTGCTAATCCAATAGAAGCGGTAAATGAAGAACGATTTTTTTCTGAGGCGACGCGCTCTTTAAGATGCTCAGGAACCAGAAGGTCCTCAAAAGGATTGGCCATCTTGATGGAGAAATCTGGCATCACAGCCTTCAAACCGTCCATCACTCCTTGAGCGTTGGTGAGCGTACTAACAAAATTGACATCTTCTATAGTGGCTCTTCCACTTTGAGCAATAAAGGATTGGAGTGATGCCCGAATTTGGTCCGAAATACGCTGAAAGACCAAACTACTCGCATCAAAATCACCTAATTTCAGGCTTTGAACGTCCACATCTGAAACATAGATGTCATAGATATATGGCATCCCGGAATCAATGTAAATAATGTAATTTTCATCACCACTGATTTCCAAAAAGACACTGAGAGCCTTTTTTGTCTTCTCTTCATTCACACGCAAAATATTGCGCAAAGCAAAACAGCGTACATCCACCACTAGCGCATCTAAGCCCGCCTTAGAGAGTAGATCGACTGTTTTATCAATCTCTGCCTTCTTAGATGCGACAAAAAGTACTGACATCTGGTTTTTGGCTTCATCTTTAGCCAAAACCTGCCAAAAAATTGAATAATGATTGAGTTCTTCGGGTAATTGAATGCTATTGGCCCACAAAGTGCCGTTATCTACTGCACGCTTGAGCTCTTCCTCTTTGAGAATAGGAATATTAATGACTTTGACGATTGCAGAAGTAATCGGCAAAGATACCGCTACCTTATCGGTCGCAAAGCCTCCCTCACGATGCAGCTGACCGAGTGTTTTGACAAGTTCAATCTCCAAAGCTGTCTCATCATTAATACTGGAATCAATAGCTCGGGAGGCCAAGTTCACCAGAACCCAACTAGAGCCACGCGGATCTAGTTGACTGAATCGAACATAATGATGCGAGAGATCAACCCCAATGACCGGAATCTGCTGACCCGAGGGTTTTTTAAATAGAGATTTGGCTTTGCTGACCAAGCCAGTCATGTCTCGCATACGTTATCTTTGCTTATTCTGTTATCGAACTCGTAATTTGTTATAAATATTAACAGAACCTGAGCCCGTTGAGTCAAAAGTTCCTTTGCCAATAATCAAATTATCCGTCTTACGAAAGTTCCCTAATTGTCGGGTACCAGCATTGCCCGAAATACCGATAACTAGGGTTTCACCTAATACGGTGACGCCGCCAATCATCGAATTGGCAAAAACTTGGGACTGTTTATCAAAGCCACAAGCAGTATCCCTTAGAAGAACTGCCGAGTTTCCAATAGAGCACTGTCCATCATTACGAGGTACATAAACGGGCACAATGGTGGATCCTCCATATTGCAAAATCTTAGAGGCTACTTTGCCATTTCTCAGAGAGTAAGTCACATTAGATTCATCTTTAGCAGTCATGCTATTAAGGCTCAAAAACCAACCTTTACGTCCTGATGGCATGGGACATGCACTCGTCCCCATCCCAGGAATATTAAATAAATTACCGTCATTAAAGCTACTACCTGCCATGATCGCTGTCTCGCTGTCCTGTAGTGAATACACACGATTGTCAATTTGCTTACCCGAGAGGCTCAAATTGGTCATATCTCCTGTCCCAAAGGTGAGATTTAACTCCCCATCAATCTTGCGATGGGTCAAAGTCGAAATCGAAATGGGTACCGTGAGCATACGATCGTTAACTTGAGTCACCGAATTACCTGGAGCAAAATTCGGCATTTCCAAGGGCGTAGGACTGATTGAGTACCCAGCCGATAGGCCAGATAGATCAACACTTTGTACAGCACCGGAATAATTTGGCATGAATAATTGAAAGCCATAACGCTTTTTCATCCGGGAAGTTTGCCCACTTTCAATCACCTCAAAGTCATTAATGAGTTGATTGTATGGAATTGAACAATTTGGGCAGCCAGAATAGGTCAATGCTGGATTGTGCGCATTCAACGCTCTCATAATCGCGCCTGGTTTACGACTATTAGTTCCCGCAGGGTCTAAACTTGGGCCATCTAAATTGATCACATAACCAACATTTCCTGTTTGTGGCTTCAGTATGGAGTTGATGGAAACTAGATTAGTAGGATTTGCATAACCACCGCCAACTACAAGTACAGACGCATATGAGTCATTGATGTTTTTTGCAAATGTAAAAATCGGAGTAGAGCGAGAGAATCCCAACTCTGAAAATTGGCTAAAAAATGGATCTGACATCCTGGGATAACTCAGATTACCATTAGCGTCCCAATAACGTATTTGAGAGTTTGTGCCAACCATATAGTTTTCAATTGAAAACACATGGGTCGGGGCAAGCGTATTAGTCACATCCATCACAGTTAGGGCACGCGCACCCTGACCATAAGTAAATGCAACATAGGTTCGCCATTGGCCATTCACAAAAACATCTCTAGCCGTGATACTGCCGTCAATCATGTAACGAGCTTGACTTCGTCCAGAGCCGGTCATTTGAATCAACTTATCGAGTATGGGAGGTGGTATGAATCCCCACAACTCGCGACCACCACCAGACGTACTGACACTGGGATCAAAGGCATGTAAAACTCCAGTATTTGATGCGGCAAGTAATATCGGTTGACGCCCAGCCCAAGTATTCACGTATCGGGTAAATGCCCCAGATGCAATTTGCTCAAAAAAACCCGTCACACCCACCTTATCCGGATCATCTTTATTCATATCTTGAGGCGGGCCAATATATATCGGTTTTGAGTTATAAATATCACCCAACATCCAACGCCGATCCATCGGCTCAGACTCTTCGTTATAAACATCATATCCCTGTACAAAGCGTATCAATGTTCTAGCCACAGGGTCATTCAGTGGAGATGTCCAAGCTGGATTTAGCATGCGCCGTAAAGTACTGACGTTAGCTTCCGTAAAATTACGATAACCTCCACTACCTCCAGCAATCAGGCCGCCACCTACTGTCCATAAATTACGCGTAGCAGGATCTACTGACATTAGCTTCTGACCAGCTTCCCACACCAAGCTAGCACTTGAACCTGAAACATCGAGCCGATAAGCCTTTAAGAGCCCCTTCCATTGACCCTCTCTTCGATATTCAAAGGTAGGTTGATAAATTAAACTGCCCTCCGTTAGTGACGGCATCACTGCGGGCGCGGTGGCTGTAAATGCATCTGCTAAAAATGTGGTTAACTTAGCCTGAATACCATTTTGAAGCGTGATTTGATCAGATGCAAATAATGCGTCCCCACCACCACCAGCCGTTGAAACAGCCTGGTATTGGGCCAAGGTGCCATCTGTGCTAATACCAATGGTAGTCGTAGTCACACCATAAGTACTTCTTAAGCTAGCTGCCATATTTGCAGCATTTTGAGTTCTGCTAGCAGAACCCCATGCACCATCACTAATGAGTAAAACCAAAGTTCTTTTACAACTACCGGTAAATAAACTTGGGTTACTGGAAATATAGTTAGTCACATTTCTCATCGCTGATGTATCCACATTAGTACCCCCCGATGAAAGAAGTTCTGGGGCAGTAGCGGTACAACGATTCATGTACCGACTAGTAATATCTAGGATTCTTTGATTGGATGTGATAGAGATAGGCACTAGGGCAAATGGGCTGCGAAAATCATCATTCGATGAAAATCCACTATTCCAACGAATTAAGCCAAAATCCGCAACATTACGAAAGCTATTTACCAGATTATTGATGGTCTGCGCTGCAATCCACATACGCTCATTCGATCCACAGCCAGACCGGCCAGGCCCCAAAGTACCCTGCATACTTCCAGAGGTATCTAAGGCAATAATGATATTTGCTCTTTCAATCGTATTAACAACTCCCTGCGGAGGAAGTTTAGATAATGCAACGGGTTGAGAGAATAGCTGTGGCGCCCACAACATGAACCAAATAAATAATATTTGTTTAACGTGCATTTTCATCACCTCCAGTTGTCAGACGCCCCCAACTGATACTCTCATGATAACTACTACCCTGAATGAATATTTGATAATTAAAACTTGCAACATGACGATAGACATTCACCTGCATTTCAATAGGCGTCTCAGCTAGATAAGACATTCTGCTATAGATACCTAGCTGAACTTTAGGTTCAAATTGATGAATCAAAACACCTTCGGAACTCTTACCAGTGAGAAAGAAATACTCCACTCGACCCTGAAGTGCATAGACCTGACCCAGCTGCATGCCAGATGCAAGACACTCACGTGTTAACACGAGTTGACTAAGGCCCGTTGTTGGATCCTTAACACTGGCAACCTTAGTCTTAAGAAATAAGCCCTGTGGAGTATTTTCAAGCATACTTCTTACACACTGGACAATAGTCTGCGCTTGAGCATGACCCGCTGAAAAAATAAATAGAATAGACAAACGTATTAAAAAGTTCTGCCTCATAATTATTGAACCCCCACATAAACTAGAGTCTCGGTTTTTACGGAAGGACAAGAAGTGCCACCATCACAGGTAATGACTCGAACTTCATAGATTTTTTCTATACCATCGGTACTACCATAGGCACGCGTTCGATTCACTTCACCACCGGCGATGCTGCCTTGGGTCGCTCTTTGCATAATGTAACGAAATGTACATGTACTGGTTGATGTATTCTGATATTGATTTTTTGCAGTGGGGACTGACACCGCACTAAATGCAACCGTATTCATATGGCTCACTAAACCCGATGGAGTCTGGACACTCGCCATTGTCAATCGTGGATCTGAAGAATTTGCCAAAGTAATGGAGCGAAGATGACGTACTACTGTTTGTACACAATGCTCGGAGACATCTACTTGCATTTGTTCATTTTCAACTTTTAACGCAACTAAATATAGATTTTTTTGCATGGCAATCAGTCCCGCCCCAATCACGGCTAAAATAAGAATGGCTATTAAAACCATCACCGTAGATGAGCCACGTTTAGTAAATCTGGTTAGTGCCCAATGTAAATTCATAATCTAAAGTTTCATTATCAGGCGCAAAGTCACGATAGACCGATAGATAACAATCTAATGCGCGATTTGTTCCAAGTATCAAACGATTGGCACACTGAAAGTCTCTAACACCCATTAAAACCACTTGATCCACCAGCCATGGTACGTTATTTCGCATCCTAGTCAAAATGATGCGCTTTTCTGTACGCCCACGTCTTACATAGGTTTCAACTTCGTAGATGGCATGCTCTCGATTCGTTTTATCAAAGTCATAGACAAACTGTAAATTTGTGACTGCTACCCTAACCCCAGGCGTCGCTAAAGGACTCATAAGTATCGGATTACTGGCTTTGATCGGTGGCAGCGTTGAATCCAAAGGACTAAAACCAGCATGGGTCGCATAGTAATGAATACGCTCAACAAAAGAGCGAATTTGTAACTGTACTCGTATATCTTGACTTAAGTCGACAGCTGTAGACGAATAGGTTTTGCTAAATAATACGAAAGCCGCCATCACAATCGATGTAATGGCTAAGGACAACATCAATTCAATTAAAGATAGCCCACTAGCAAGAGTCTTTTTATTTAACATTCAACAGGACTCTCTCAAATAAGACCATATTGCTTACCGGGTGAGTAAAAATCACTCTCGTCTCTAAGTACTTGATATTTTGCGTAGTTGTGACTGTATTAGTAACAGCGATTCGCAATTGTTGGGTTGCATTGGGTCTTAAGGGATTAACAATTAATTTTGTTCTACATAACTCGTTCTTAATTCGGTCACGAAATACATTTCCATTATTAGCCGGGCAAGCACCTCCAGTTAAAAATGAAATATCTCCCACATTGATGGCTTGGATATCAGCACTATTTGTTTCCATGAGCGCTAAATCTAGGTTTGTTGAAAAACTCATAGCAGCCAAGTAGATATTATGCCGATCATCTAGGGAGTACTTCCCAGCAGAAACAATCTTAATAATTTGGAATGCTGAGGCTGTAGCGATACCAATTAAAGCCACTGCCACGATCGCCTCAAGAATAGTGAAGGCGCCCGCTTTTCTGAGAGAAAAAAATTTAGATCTCGTTATCAATTGGAATGGCCCCGATATTTCCAATACGGATACTTCTTGGATATCCTGTACCTGATATATCCATACTAGCGGCGTAACGCCGTGTACGAATTTCTAGGCCAGTAATTCCAGGGGTATTGCGTGCAACAAATAAATTACCTTCTGAACTGATATAAAAAGTCTGATTGCCCGCACAATAGCCATTCAGGGAAAGTCCCCCTCTTGCCTGAAACAGGGTTTGAGTCTCCAAAGCAACGCCGCTCGTTTTTAAAACAGCACTGTCATAATCCCAACTTTGATTTGCAGAATAACTAGTCGCCACGATCGTTTGGGGGTTACAAGTGAGGCGATACGTTTTACCAGACACACGAGCATCAACACTCAACTCCAAAAATTTATGCGCTAATGATTTAGATTCTGTGCTTAAGCGCTCAAGGCTAATGTCTTCCTGTGACTGTGGTATCAGAGCTGCGGAAATAATCGCAATCACACCTACAACAACCAACATCTCTAATAGGGTGATTCCACGCTTCATAAGAAAAGTTATTGGGTGATGATTGCTACGCTAGGATCGACCTTACCTTCTGCAATCAAGGTCTTGATGGAGTTTTCCATCAATTGCATTCCATCCCCTCTAGCAGTTTGCATGATGTTAGGAATTTGAAAAATTTTATTTTCTCTAATCAAGTTACGAATCGCTTGATTACAAATCATGATTTCATAAGCACCCACACGACCTGCAGCATCTTTACGCCTAAATAAACGTTGGGTAATCACTGCTTTGAGTGTAGTGGAGAGTTGTGATCGCACCTGCTCCTGCTGATTGGGAGGAAAGACATCAATAATACGGTTAATTGTACTTGGCGCACTATTGGTGTGTAATGTACCAAATACCAGGTGTCCTGTTTCAGCAGCTGTTAAAGCTAACTGAATGGTTTCTAGATCTCTCAACTCACCGACCAAAATAACATCAGGATCTTCACGCAATGATGCTTTCAATGCATTCAAAAATGACTTTGTATCTTTACCAACTTCACGTTGATTAACTACACAACGTTTAGCTGGATGTTTAAATTCAACAGGATCTTCAATAGTAATAATATGTCCTGGCGAGGTTTGATTGATAACATCTATGATGGCAGCTAAAGTAGTACTTTTACCAGAGCCTGTAGGCCCAGTGACTAGAACTAGGCCCGACTCAATATTAGGAATAGTGCGAACATAAGGTGGGAGATTTAAATCATCAAAATTAGGGATCTTAGATTCAATTTTTCTCAAAATTAAACCAATTTGATCATCCGCCCAAAATGCATTGACCCTAAAACGCACCCCATCTTTTTCAGCTGCAAAATCTAAATCTTTGTGATCTAAAAAATAGGCAAAGTCTTCTGCCTCGAGCACGTCTTTAAGGAAATCTAAGACCTCTTCAGAATTTGCGCGCAAATCAGTTTTGTGTATTTCACCAAATTCTCGATAAGCAATCGGCTCCGTGACTCGCAAGTGAATATCTGATAGCTTAGTTTGTGAGGCCAGTTCAATGAAGTGCGTCCATAAAGCCACAGCCGTCTCCTTGTATTGATACGATTTTTATTGAACTTCTTGGTTCAATTGATTATAGATTTTATCAGTATGATCGATAATAAAGAAGGCAGCAGAATTATTTCTTCTCGCAATTGCACAAAATTGTCGGGCTATGCCAGTATTGGGCTGCACACCACAATTATTAGTTTGTACAGTAAAACTGTAGTACCGAGTATTTAAAGGCTGCCCATTAAGTAATGTCGTGCTAATAATTGTCGCGCTGGCCTGAGTGCCAACTGGGTTCGGGTAGTACGCTCCATTTAATAAACGAAAACGCTCCTGAGCTGCAGAGATCACACGTAGCGTGTTTTTGGCGTCAGTTTCTGCAGCACTGGTAATATAACCGTTATAGATTGGCACCCCGATAGCGCCTAGTATTCCGATAATAGCAACAACAACAACTAGCTCAATAAGCGTAAAGCCACGCTCAATGGCGTGGCTTTTGATGTCTTGACTTATCTGATTACTGCGATTATTCAACTTGAATGGTCGTGGTAAGTATATTGTTTGTGGTCTCACCGGTATTTGCAGTAATTGTAATATTGCTGCCACTGGCGGTGATATTCATACTACCTTTATCCGAATTCACATTTGACGAAATCACACTCGTAGCTGCAGGATTGTGCGGATTCTTAAAGCCAGAATTGGCATTACTGAAGTAGCTAACAAAATGTGGTGCCAATGTTGCTGCTGTAGCTCCTGGACATGTTGGAGGCGTCATCCCAGTAAAGACTGTCAATGCACCACCCGTAGAACACTTAGCGACTTCTGCGGCAATGAACTTTTGCGCATTCGCATAGTTTGCTTTAGTAGAATTCACCTTTGCCGATGCCTGATAACCGTTGTAGGCGGGAATGCCAACTGCCGCTAAAACACCAATGATGGCAATCACAACCAATAACTCCACCAGAGTAAAACCTGAATTTAAGCGTGCAATATTTTTCATTATCAGTGACCTCTCTAAATTGGTTAAACACTTCTTTTCAAGTGTCGTATACAAACGATAACTAATAATAAACACTTTTTAAGACAAATGACAAATCTATCAGTTGTTTATTTATTTTATATTATATTAACTTATTAAGTATTGTTTCAATATTAGCTCTGCAGCGAGGCTATCATCACCGTTCTTCACAGCAACTGAACTGTACCGCTCATCAACCAGATGTACCTTTAGCTTGAAACGACCCAGCATTTGATTAGCAAAGCGCTGGGCTTTAGCTGTCATTTCATGGGCATTTCCATCAGGATAAGCAGGCAAGCCGACCACCAAAGCATGGGGTTGCCAATCATCAATCAATGCCTGAATTTCCGTAAAAAGCTGTTCTTTGTTCTTGTAGCTAATCGTAGTAAGGGCTTCTGCTGTTTTGGTGAAGTCATTACCCGTGGCTACACCCACTCTTTTTTCCCCAAAATCAAAGGCCAAGTATGTTTGCATGACTTCTGCTTGGTTTATGCATGTCCGGCTTCGCCGGACAAGAAATGAGGGTCAATACCTAAAAGACCCATGACTTTGTCATATTTGTCAGTGTCTGGTGTATCAAAAATGATTTCCGCAATCTTTTCCGTACTCGTGGGTATATTCAGCCAGCCATTGAGCGATAGTTCCTCTTCTAATTGCCCCGCACTCCAACCGGCATAGCCCAAGGTCATCAGAAAGTGCTTCGGCCCCTGACCATGCGCCACTTGCTCCAAGACATCTTTTGAAGTGGTCATTGCCAAGCCATTGGGTATTTTGAGACTAGAGCTGTAATGAGCGGCTTCTGTTTGCTCATGCAGCACAAAGCCGCGATCAGTTTGGACTGGCCCACCAAAATAGACGGGTTCTTCTTTGAGGGTTTGGATTTCTAATTGGAGATCAATCTTGTCAAAGAGACTTGCTAGATCAATATCAGTAGGACGATTAATCACGAGCCCCATAGCACCCTGCTCACCATGTTCGCAAAGATAAATAACGCTC
>JACCDV010759853.1_pt1 | contig 19622 bp, 8 predicted proteins | sample 7446131 | NCBI WGS metagenome assembly JACCDV01 (sample SAMN15323448, study PRJNA562643) | freshwater metagenome | isolation source: river surface water | place: USA:Blue River Watershed | collected 2017-08-17 | reverse complement strand
CCATGTCCGTTATCAACACCAACGTCAAAGCATTGACAGCGCAAGCATCTATGAGCAATGTCGAGAAATTGACTGCAACGACTATGGAGCGTCTCTCCACTGGTCTGCGCATCAATAGCGCCAAAGATGACGCTGCCGGCCTTGCTATCACCAACCGCATGACTTCACAAATCCGTGGTTATGCAGTTGCCATCCGCAACTCTAACGACGGTATCTCGATGGCTCAAACCGCTGAAGGCGCAATGGGTCAAGTCACCAACATGCTGCAACGTATGCGTGAACTGTCAGTGCAAGCTGCTACTGGCTCTGTGAACGACCAAGACCGCGGTTCGATCCAACAAGAAGTTGATCAACTCAAGGCCGAGATCGACAACATCGCTAACAAGACCAACCACAACAACATCAAGTTGTTGGACGGCAGCGCCGGCAAGATCGTCTTGCAAACTGGCACCAACGCCAACGACACCATGGACATCGCTTTCGGTTCTGTGAAGACCAAAGACATCGGTATGGGCTCACGCGCATCTTTGTCTTCTGTGGCTACCAACTACGCTGTGGCTGATGCCCCAGCTTTGGCTGACGGCGACCTCATCTTGAACGGTGTGGTGGTGGGTGCTTCTTTGGCTACTGACGACAACAAGTCTTCTGCTGCCAACGCTTCTAGCGCTATCTCTAAAGCTGCTGCGATCAACCGCGTGGCTGACCAAAGCGGCGTACACGCCACTGTGGGCAAAACTGTGGCCTTCGGTTCTGTGATGACTGCTGCTGCTGAAGACGGCACACTGGTTATCAACGGCGTGTCTACTGCCACTATCTACACCACAGACGATGCAGAACTGTCTCGTGTGGCTGTGATGACTGCGATCAACAACATCTCGGGCCAAACCGGTGTAAAAGCTGTTAACACACACGACGACAATCAAGGTATCGTGTTGGTCGCTGAAGACGGCCGCAACATTGAGCTCGACCTCAACGACATGACTGCTGCAGCCACTGGTTTGGGCGCAAGCAACATCTACGAAGGCACTTTCGAACTCAATACTTTGGATGGCCGTGCCATCAATGTTTCTAGCAATGTGTCTGGCACTTTGGCTAACTCTGGCTTGAACTTTGGTTCATTCTCAGCTGACACTGCACAAGCCGTGACTCTGCGCCGCGTTGCCACAGATGCTGCCCCCATTGCTGGTGCAACTGCTGCCATCACTGAAACAGGTGTGTTCAACGGTAACACCTTGGTCTTGAACGGTGTCGGTATCGACGCTGCCAACGCCAACGACGACCAAGCTTCTAACACTGTTGTTGCTTCTTCTAGCAAGGCTGCCAGCGCCATCGCAATTGCTGCTGCCATCAACAAGAAGACAGAGATGACTGGTGTGACAGCGACTGCCGAGCCAAACTTGATCAAAGGTTCTGGCTTCACGGCTGGTGATGTCACTGCCTTGAACTTGAACGGTGTCGACGTTGAAATCAGCTTGGGTGCAAGCTCAACACGTGACGATGTCATCACTGCCATCAACGCAGCACAAGGTAAAACTGGTGTCGTGGCTTCTGCTTGGGGTGAAGGTATCACTTTGACAGCCGCTGATGGTCGCAACATCTCTATCAGCTCTGACGCTACCGATGCAGCTGCCTTGGGTCTAGATGGTGTGACCATTGGTACAGCAGGCGATGACTCTGACGCTGTGACACATTACTCAACTGTTAAGTTGAGCTCTGACAAAGCGTTCACCGTCGAGAGCGGCTCTGAAGGCAACGACAACTTCGCAGCCTTGGGCTTCCGCCGCGGCAACTTTGGTGGTTCAGACAATGCACTGAAGATCAAAGATGTCGACGTGACCACACAAGCTGGTGCCACCGAAGCCCTCAAGGCCATCGATGCTGCATTGACTTCAGTGGCTGCTGATCAAGCCCGTGCCGGTGCCTTCCAAAACCGTTTGGATGCCGTGGTGTCTAACTTGACTGAGTCAAACCAAAACATGTCTGCATCACGCAGCCGTATCTTGGACACTGACTACGCCACTGAGACCACCAACATGGCTCGTAACCAGATCATTGCGCAAGCTGCCACAGCGATGTTGGCTCAAGCGAACCAATCGTCTCAATCGGTCTTGTCGCTCTTGAAGTAATCAAGCCCAAACCCCAAGTAATTGGGGTTAACAAAAAAGCGAGCTTTAAGCTCGCTTTTTTGTTGATCTTCAAAAACTTTCACTTTTTTTGATAAAGACGCTCAAGTTATCAATTCTTAAGCCGATCTACATGAGACGAATCCCTGCAAGGGCAGTGTGTTGCTGTGCAAACACTGCCGTTGCAACCCTCAATCAATGAGTGAAAAGAGCGCATCATGGCCACGATCAACAACTTAAGTACTGGTTTTCAATCCAATGCATTGATAACCTTTGGCGCAGTAACGCCGACCACTGCGGTCACGGCCACGACCGATATTTCTGGTTTTGATGCCACACGGATCAAAGCCCTCAAGGCGTCTGAAGTTGCAGCCCTCACCACCGAGCAGGTGTCTTCCATCAGCACAGCGGCCATGGCTGGTCTAACTGCGGCACATTTGAAGGTACTGAGCAATGACAACATTGCAGCATTTACCGATCAGCAGATTGGTGCGTTCACCAACATTCAAATTGCAGCTTTAAAGCCTACACAAATTGGTGCGATGACGTCATCGCAAATCAATTCTTTTAGCACTTCGCAAATGGGTGCTTTGAGTGTCACGCAAGTGGCCTCGCTGAACGTGTCGCGTATCAAGGACATTGACAGCACACGCTTAGGCGCCTTGAGCTCCAAGCAAATTCAAGCGCTCACCACAGATCAAATTGTCAACCTCATCGGCGAGCAATTGGGTGGCATGAGTACCACTCAAGTGGCAGGTTTGAAGGTCGGTCAAGTGGCTGCTATCGAAACACGTGATTTGGTCAGTATGACCACCTCACAAGTAGCAGCACTGACTGCGACGCAAGTGAAGGCGCTTAAAACTAACCAGCTTCAAGCACTGAGCACCGCACATATTCAAGCCATTGAAACCGCTGACTTGAAGAGCATGACTGTCACGCAAGTGGCCTCTTTCTCTACAGCTCAAGTGCAAGCATTGACCACCTCGCAGCTCAACGCCATGACTGTGGCTGAGCTCAATGCCCTCAGCAGCTCGCAGCTGCAAGCGTTGTCCACTTCGCAAGTCAGTGCACTCAATGCAACTAGCGTGTCTAAGCTCAAGTCAACTCAAGTTGCTGCGCTGACCACGGCGCAAGTGGCCGCGATGACAACGACACAAGTCAAGTCGCTCGCCGCAGTCGCTGTCTCTGCTTTGGGTTCTGATCAGCTCAACGCCATGGATGCCAACCAAATTGGCGCCTTGTCGGGTGCACAAATCAAAGCGTTGAACAGCAACACCCTCAGCAGCTTGGGTACCACCCAAGTAGCCGCATTGACGACAGCCCAAGTTGCGGGCTTGTCTGTGGCCGCTGTCAGTGCGTTGAGCACTACCCAGCTCACTGCCATGAGCACCTCACAAGTTCAGGCGCTGACAGCCAACCAAATCAAAGGTTTGTCTGCAGCCAAAGTCGAGTCGTTCACCACCGATCAAATGGTGGCTTTGAAGGCAGACCAAATTAAATCACTGAGTGCAACTCAGTTGCAAGGCCTCAGTACCGATGATGTGGCTGCCTTGAGCACCACACAAATTCAATCCTTGTCAGACGCGCAGGTCAAAGCCCTCACCACCGATGCGGTGGCTGCTATGACTACTTCGCAAGTGGGCGCGTTGAATGCCAAGCAAATCAAGGCTTTGTCAGTTGCACAAGTGGGTGCTCTAACTTCTAGCAATGTGGCTGGTTTGGTCACATCCCAAGTCAGCGCTTTATCGGCAACCCAAATTCAAGCCTTGACCACCTCTGCAGTGGGCGCTTTGTCCACAGGCTTGGTCAATGCCATGTCTGCTAAGCAAGTGGAATCGCTCACCACAGCGCAGGTTCAATCTTTGTCTACCAGTACCGTAGGCGGTATTTCGACGACTAACCTCAAAGCGTTGACTGCAGATCAAGTTACCGTGCTGACTACCTCTGCGGTGGCGCAACTGAGCACGGGTCAATTGACAGCACTTACAGCTAAACAAGTTGGAGCACTCACGACCTCAGCTGTCGCTGCTTTGAATACGAGCCAGGTTCAATCGTTGACATCTGCGCAAGTGCAGGGTCTCACGAATGCTGGCATCAATGCCATGACCACCGCTCAAGTGGCTGTGTTGACTACTACTCAAGTGTCTGCGTTAGCCAACAGTCAAGTGGCCGGCTTGTCTACAGGTACTTTGCAGTCTTTGAGCACGACCCAAGTGGCGTCGTTGACTGACACACAAATCAAAGCGTTGACCACCACAGAAGTGGCGGCCATGACCACAGCCCAGGTGAACGCCTTGACCACCACCCAAGTGGGGGTGATGTCTACAGATGACATCTTGGCACTCAACACGGCCCAAGTTGGTGCTTTGACCACAGCTCAAATTCAAGGATTGAACCAAGCTCAGGTGCGCACACTTGAGTCGTCAGAAGTGGCGATTCTGAGCACCAGTCAAATCCAAGCTTTGTCAGCTAATCAATTCAAAGCCTTTGCCACTGAAGATGTGGCGGCTTTGACCACGGCACAAGTCGTAGCATTAACGACAGACCAAGTCAAGGCGATGTCGCCTGAAAATATTGGTGCCTTGAATACGTCTCAAGTCGCCGCGATCACCACCACTCAGTTGGGCGCATTGACCAACGCCACGGTGGCAGGTTTGAGTAGCACTCAAGTGCAAGCCTTGACCACGGGTCAAGTTAAAGCATTGTCAGAAGCACAAGTCAAAGCCATCAGCAACGATGGCGTAGCTGCTTTGAGTACGGCACAAGTCAGTGCCATGACCACAGCGCAAGCCAAAGCTCTGACGCAAGAACAAATTGGTTCACTCAGTACCACTGGTGTGTCTGGTTTGAGCACCACTCAGATGGGTGTTTTGACCACCGACCAAATTGAGTCGTTCAGCACAGCCAGCGTGGCTGCATTGACCACGACGCAGTTGGGTGCGATGTCTACCGACCAAGTGCGAGGCTTCAGTACTGACGGTATTGCTGCGATGACCAGCACGCAAACTTCTACGCTCAGCACGGACCGCGTTGCTGCGTTGACCACAGATCAAGTGAAATCACTTGGCACGGGCAATGTGTCGACCTTGGGAACCTCTCAAGTCAAGGCCATGACATCAGACCAAGTGGCTGCGTTGACCACCGCTCAGTTGCAATCGTTCAGCACAACGCAAGTGCAAGCTATCGACACAGCCGATGTGGCCGCGTTGACCAGCTCACAAGTGGCTTCGCTCAGCACGGCTGAGTTGTCGGGTATGACTACCGCGCAAGTGGCTGCGCTGACGTCTGCACAAATCAAGTCTGTCACCACAGCGGCTTTAGCAGGGCTGAGTACCACTCAGGTGGCTAGCCTTACGACGTCTCAAGTGTCTGCACTCAGTACGAGCCAAGTTTCCGCTCTGGAAACTGCGGATGTGTCTGCTCTGAGTGCTTCACAAGCTCAAGCGTTGTCTACGGCGCAAGTGGCTGCATTCAGCACCACGCAAGTGCAAGCCATGTCTACGCTAGGTGTGAGTGGCTTGACCACCGACGCCATCAAAGGCTTGAGCAACAACCAATTGCAAGCTCTCACCACCGCTGGTGTGGCTGCTATGACGACTACCCAAGTGGGTGCGCTGGGCACAGCCCAAGTCGCAGCGTTGACCAGCACCGAAGCATCAGCGTTGACTACCACCCAAGTTAAAGCCTTGAGTACATCTCAAGTGAGTGCTTTGGAAGTGGGTGACTTGGCTGCCATGACGACAAGTCAAGTGGCTGCAATTACCACCACTCAGATGGGTGCGTTGACAGCAGGTCAAGTGTCTAGCTTGACCACTGACCAAGTGGCTGCTTTGACGACAGCACAAGTGAACGTGCTCAACAGCACACAATTGCAGGCCCTCAGTACAGGCCAAGTGGCTGCACTTACGACCACACAGGTGGGGGCGCTGAGTACGGGTAGCGTCAGTCTCTTGGGTACGGATGATGTGCGTGCGATGAGCACTGCACAAGTTAACGCCCTCACAACAGCCGGCGTTGCAGTAATGAGCACCGCCCAAGTGGCTGCCCTTAGTACCGACCAGGTGGCTGCATTCAGCACAACCCAAGTGGCTGCATTGACAACCACTGAAGCTGCAACCTTGAGTGCGGGTCAAGCCAAAGCCATGACCACCGCTCAAGTGCAGCAACTCAACACAGGCAACATCAAAGCCTTGAACCTCACCAGTGTTAAGGCGATGACCAGCACGCAACTGCAAGCCTTGAGCACTACGCAGGTGAATGCGCTGGAAACAGAAGACTTTGCGAATTTAAATGACGCACAAATCACAGGCTTAACCACCGCGCAAGTCAATGCTTTGACGACTTCAGCAGTTACATCGTTGACGGCTGACCAAGTCTCTAAATTCACCACCACTCAGGTGGCTGTGATCACATCCACTAACGTGGGTGCGTTGAACTCTGACCAAGTGGCAGCTTTGACGACTGCACAGGTGGGTACGCTAGATGCGGATCAAGTCAAAGGTATCACCACCGCAGCAGTGGCTGCAATGACGACGGCTCAGGTGGCGGCGATGACCAACACGCAAGTGGCTGCATTGACCACCAGTCAAATGGCCGCCTTGACCGCTAACGAAGTGAGGGCTTTAAGTACTGGTCAAGTTCAAGTGCTAAATACTGCACAAGTGGCTGCTTTGACAAGCGCAAATATTTCTGCGCTTACAACTACCCAGGTTTCAGCCTTGACTACAGCCCAAGTCGATTTCTTGACGACTTCAGCAATAAATGCTTTGACGACTGCTCAATTACAAGCTTTGAGCAGTGCGCAAGTCCAGGTCATCAAAACGAGCAACGTGGCAGCCATGAGCAGCACTCAGTTGTCTGCCTTGACCACTAGCCAAGTCAGCGCATTGACGACGGCTCAAGTGGTGGCTTTGGAAACTACGGACGTCAAAGCTTTAAGCACAGTGCAAGTGACGGCGATGACGACAGACCAAGTCAAGGTGCTAGAGACTGCTGACATTGTTGCGATGAGCACAGGTCAAGTCGCGTCCTTGAGTACCGCGCAAGTTCAAGCCTTGACTACAGGGAATGTGACTGCATTGAGCACATCGCAAGTGCAAGCCATGGGCACGGCCCAAGTAAATGCCTTGAACACGGCCCAAGTGGTTGCCATGACGACCAGTCAAGTGGCGAGCCTGAGTGCAGCCCAAGTTAAAGCCATGAGTACGGACCAAGTGCAAGCTTTGGAAAATGCAGATGTTCAAGTTTTGAGCGCTACGCAAGTCAAGGCGCTGACCACGGCCCAAGTGCAAGCCCTTGAGACCACAGATGTCGCTGGCTTGAATACCACCCAATTGGCCGCATTGACAGCTGACCAAGTGAGTGCTTTGACGACTGCGCAAGTGGTGTCCTTGAGCACCAGCGAAGTCAGTAATTTGAGCTATGACCAAGTCAAAGCATTCACTACTACTCAATTGCAAGCAGTGGAAGTAGCTGATGTTGCGGTACTGAATTCTGATCAAGTATCTTCACTCAGCGCTACACAAGTGCAAGCGTTCACCACCGCACAGGTGGAGAAACTCAGCACGGGTGTAATTGCAGGATTGAGCAACACGCAAGTGGATGCGCTCACCACTACGCAAGTGGTTGCGCTGAATACAACCCAAATGGGTGCATTGACGGCAGCGTCTGTCACAGCCTTGAGTTCTGGCCAAGTGGCAGTGCTCACTGATGGTCAGTTAGGCGCTTTGTCGACCGGACAGATCCAAGCTTTGGATACGGGCGATGTGGCCGCTATGAGTACCGCCCAAGTGAATGCTTTGAGCACCACACAAGTGAATGCCTTGACCACTGGCCAAGTAGCAGGCTTGACGACTGCTCAGGTTGCTAGTTTGGCTGACACAAAGCTTCAAGCAGTCAATACAGCGGGTATTGCAGCTTTGACCTCTGATCAAGTGGTGTCTTTGACCACAGGCCAAGTGGCAGCGATCACCACAACACAGTTGCAAGCTGTGACTGTGGGTAGTGTCAACGCCATGACAACGACACAAGTCAAAGCCTTGGTTGAAGCGCAAGTATCTTCGCTGACCACTGGTACCGTGACCGCATTGTCATCTGACCAAATTGCTTCGCTGACCACGACACAAGTGGGTGCATTGACAACCACGCAAGTGGCAGCTGTGAAGGCTGACCAAGTGGTGGCGTTGACCACGACGCAAGTGGCCAAACTCAGCACCACACAGTTGGGCGCGTTGACAGAGGCGAACGTGGCGAACTTGAGCACAGCACAAGTTGATGCGCTCAGCACCACGCAGTTGACTTCGCTGAGCACGGGTCAAGTTGACTCGCTCACGGCAGCTGTTGTGACCAGCTTGTCAACCGCCAAAGTGGCTGCATTGACAACGACTCAAGTCACCGCATTGACAGCAGATCAGATGGGCGCCTTGTCTACAAGCGGTGCCACAGCATTGACAGATTCTCAAGTCAAGGTATTGGGCGCTGATCAAATCCGTGCCTTGAATACCGCGTCTGTTGCCGCCCTCACAACCACCCAGTTGCAAGCATTGACAACGGGTCAAGTGAGTGAGTTGACAAATACCACAGTGGCTTCGTTGACAACCAGCCAAGTTGCCGGTTTGAGCACCACACAGGTTGAAGTGCTGGCTGACTCGGTGGTCACAGGCTTGAATACTGCTCAGCTGACTGCTTTGACAACTGCACAGGTTGGTTCTCTGACAGCTTCGCAAGTACGTGCGCTCACTACAGCTGAAGTGGCCATCTTGACCACTGTTCAAACCAAGGCCTTGACTGCTTCGCAAGTCAGTGCCATGGAAACTGCTGACATGGGTGCCATGACAACAGCTCAAGTGGCTGTGCTGAACACCACACAAGTGGCATCTTTGACAGCAGGCATGGTCACAGCCCTGAATACAGCCCAAGTGGTTGCGCTGGGTACAAGCAATATCTCTGCGCTGACGGACACACAAGTTCGCGCATTGACAACGACTAGTGTGGCTGCGCTGAGTACCGCCCAAGTTAATGTTCTTACCACAGGTGAGATCGCTGCCTTGACGGCAAGTAGTGTGGGTGCTCTGACCACGAGCCAAGTTGCGGCTTTGACCACATCACAAGTCACGGCCTTGAGTAATGCCAACATTGTGGCCTTGAGCACTGCGCAAGTCGCAACGCTGAATACAGCCCAAGTCACTGCATTGACCACAGGTCAAATCCAGGCGATTGCTACCGATGATGTGAAAGCCTTGACTACAAGCGCAGTTGCAGCCTTGACAACTACGCAAATTCAAGCCTTGAGCACTGGCTCGGTGAATGCCTTGACCACTTCTCAGGTGACATCGTTGACAACTGCGCAAGTGTCATCACTGACTACAGGTGAAGTTGCTGCACTGAACACTGCTCAGGTCGCGATATTGACTACAAGTCAAGTACAAGCCTTGAAGTTGGATCAGTTGACATCCTTGAGCAATACACAAGTGAGTGCCCTAACGACCACACAAGTGGGTGCGTTGACATCCGCACAGCTGTATGGCTTGGTGACGGCAGCTAGAAACTAATCAGTAACTGTCTGACTTTGTAAAACAAATTTTTGAAAAGAGACCATCATGACCAACTCTATTAACAGCGTCACCAGCAGTTACTCGTCAGTCAGCTTCGCTGCAATTCCAGCTGCCTCCAAGCCTGTTTCCTCTTGGAGTACCACTGAAGTGGCGGCGATTACCGCTGGCGATATTGGTTCGTTGCAACCCTCGCACATTTCTGGCATGTCCACAGCTCAGGTGAACGCACTCTCTAACGCCGTGTTAGCAGCGCTGACCACGGCTCAAGTGCAGGCCCTAAGTGCCAAGCAACTGGCTAGCTTCAGTACAGGCAGTGTGAATGCACTATCGACCACCGCATTTGCTTCGTTGAAGGCACCCCAAGTACAGGCGCTTAGCAATACGCAAGTGAGTAGTTTGAGTACGACCAACGTCGGCGCTTTGACATCCACTCAGTTGAATGCTTTCAAAGCCACACAAGTTTCGTCGTTATCGACAACGCAGGTGAATGCAATTTCAACCACAGCGATGTCGTCCATCAAGGGCTCGCAACTAGCAATGCTGACTACTCAGCAAGTCAATGCCTTGTCGACTAGCAATTTAGTAAGTTTGACGGCCTCACAAATTATTTCACTGACGACAGATCAAATCGTAGGATTGATCACATCACAACTGGCAACCTTGGCGACAGATCGCATTGCAAGCTTGACAGTCAGCCAAGTGTCTGCAATCGAAACCGGTGATATTAGTGGACTCACAACGGCTCAGGTAGAAGCGTTGACCGCAACGCAAGTGAAAGCATTAACGACAGGTCAATTAGAAAAACTCACGACCTCTCAATTTGCAGCACTTACTTCTTCTGACATGGTCTCGCTAAACGCAAAACAAGTTGCGTCCCTGACCACTGCTCAAGTTGCGGCAATGACCACGGCGCAAGTTTCAGCCTTGACCAAAGATGAAGTTTCAGGATTGAATACTGCGCAGGTCCGAGCCTTGACGACAACTCAAGTTGGCGCATTGACGACGGCTGCATTAACTTCGTTCACTTCTACGCAGCTGGGTGCTCTCGATACGGCACAAGTGAATCAACTAACTACTTCACAAGCCAAAGCGCTCAGTGTTGGACAAGTCGCCGCGCTGAGCAGCACCCAAGTTAACGCATTGAGCACAACGCAGGTGGGTGTTTTGACAGACAAGCAAGTCAAGGCTTTGACAACAAGCCAAGTCAATGCCATGGGAACAACCCAGTTGGCAGCTTTGACGACGACGCAAGTGGCTGCCATGGAAGGTGTTGATGTTGTCTCTCTGTCATCGACGCAAGTTAACGCGATGACGACGGCTCAGCTGCAAGCTTTGACGGCAGCGCAAGTCAAGGTTTTGTCAACCACCACCTTGGCTGGTTTGAATACGACACAAGCGACGACTTTGACTAGCACGCAGATGGCGGCATTGACAACCGGTCAAATCAATAGTTTGTCAAGTACATCTGTGTCTAAGTTGAGCACAGCGCAGGTTGCTGCATTGAATGTTTTGCAGATTGGTGCATTGACCACTGGTGCTGTAAATGCAATGAGTACAGCGCAAGTTCAAGCATTGACAGCAAATCAGTTTAAATCCCTCAGCACAGGCGCGGTTGCAGCATTGACAACCTCGCAAGTGGGGGCTATCACTACAGCACAAGCGGCGGTGCTTTCAGCTAAATCTGTATTGGCCCTAAATACAGCGTCTGCTGCTATCTTGACATCCAGTCAAGTTAAAGCAATGACCAAGGAGGCTGTGACGGCTTTGACCACAGCTCAAGTTAAAGCCTTGTCGACCAATGCTGTCGCCGCTTTGAGCAGTGCGCAAGTAGCCACACTCAGCTCCGCTGAGGTTGCACTTCTGAGCACGACGCAAATCAAAGCTTTGGATACAACGCAAGTGAAAGCTCTCAGTGCTAACGGCGTGAGTGCATTTGACACAGCCCAAATGGCTGCCTTGACTACGGGCCAAGTGGCATCGCTGACGGCTGCACAAGTCAAGGTCTTAACGACTGCACAAGTTACGGCATTGGGTACCGATAACGTCAAGGCGCTCACATCCACGCAAATTGCAGCATTTACAAATACACAACTCAGCGCATTGACAACTGCCGAGGCATCCAGCCTCAGCAGTTCGCAGCTCAAAGCTTTGAATATTGGTCAAATTGGCGCGTTGAGCACTACGGTTGTGGCTGCATTGGGTACAGACCAAGTCAAAGCACTATCCGTTGATCAATTCAAGGCGCTGGGAACTTCAGCCGTGGCTGCACTCACGACAGCACAAGCAGCGGTTGTGACAACAACCCAGTTGGCTGCGATGAGTAAAACACAAGTGAGTGCTTTGAATACAGCTCAGGTGGCTGTGCTCAACACGACGCAAGCAAAGTCATTGTCTTTGGCAAGTTTGTCTTCACTGAATACAAGCCAGCTGCAAGCATTGACAACAGCAGCAGTGAATATTCTTGATGCGAAGCAGGTTGCAGTTTTGTCTAGCTCACAAGTATCTGCTTTGAGTACGAGTCAAGTGAATGCGCTGACATCGACAGCGGTTAAAGCACTCACAGCTAAACAGGTGGAGTCGTTGACGACTGCGCAAGTGGCAGCTATGAGCTCAACCACCATCCAAGCACTTGAAGCTGCGGATGTGACTGCATTGACGACGGCTCAGTTCAATGCAATGACTAGCTCACAAATTGAATCTTTAACCACAACCCAAGTGAAAGCGTTGGCTGTGGATGACCTGGCTAGCTTTGGAACAACGCAACTCAAAGGTTTGAGTACATCTCAGATAGCAACTTTGTCGGCGATTCAAGTCAATGCGTTGACCACTACCGAAGTCGTAGCATTGACGACAAGCCAGACCCAAGGTTTGACTAAAGCGCAAGTTACAGGCTTGAGCGAGTCAAACCTGAAGGCTTTGAATACAGCGCAAGTCGCAGTGCTGACAACTACACAACTCTCTGGTTTGAGTGAGAAACAAACCAAAGCGATGACAACAACACAAGTTGCAGCGTTTAATACTTCACAAGTACAAGGTTTATCCGCTGCAACGATCAAGGCTCTAACAAGTAGCCAGGTGTCAGCTTTGACTACCGCACAGGTCGCTGTGTTGACAACTTCACAAGTCAAAGACTTTGCAAGCAACACGGTAGCTGCATTGACTTCGACCCAGCTGAATGCACTGACGACTAGCCAGATAGCTGCATTGAGTAAAGCATCTGTTGCTGCATTGACTACCGGCCAAGTAGAGGGGTTGAGTACGACTGCTTTGAAGGCGCTCACCACTGACAGTGTGGCAGCCTTGACCAATGCTCAGGTGAAAGCTTTGACAACGACCAACGTCGCGGCGATGAATACCGATCAAGTCAAAGCCATAGAGTCTGCTGATCTTGCAGTCTTGAGCTCTGCTCAAGTAGCCGCACTGACAACAACACAAGTGGGTGTTTTGACGGCTTCACAAGTGAAATCAATCAGCACAGGTGCTTTGGCAGGCTTATCGACATCAACTGTGAAAACACTCAGCAGTGCGCAACTGAATGCATTGACTGCAAATGGTGTTAAAGCCTTGTCTACTGATCAAGTGGCAGCTTTGACGACCGCGCAAGTGGCAGACATGACTGCCACTTTGGTGTCCACATTGACCACAAGTCAAGTTGGTGGAATGACCACGGCGCAAGTCGCGGCGCTCACCACAGCATCTATCGTTGCCTTGTCTGCAACTCAAGTGGGTTCAATGGGCACATCGCAGGTGGCAGCTTTGACGACATCGCAAGTCAAAGCACTTGAAACTGCTGACATTGCAGCTTTGAGTACAGGCCAAGTGAAAGCACTGACAACTACACAAGTGGCAGCAATGGAAGTGGCTGATTTGAAAGCTATGAGCTCTGACCAAGTCTCTGCACTCACATCTGCTCAAATTGGAGCTCTGACAGCAACTCAGCTTATTGGGTTGCTTGGGAAGTGAAGAACCGTAGTACGTGAATCAATCTGGATTGAATAAAAAATTTATCAATTCAGATTGGTTTCAGCTGTTTTTTTACGGTTGCTGGGTTGCCATGAACAAGTGCATGGGCAGGGACATCTTTTGTAACCACGCTCCCTGCACCTACGATTGCAAATTCCCCAACCGTAATGCCTGGTAACAATACTGCCCCGGCACCGATTGAGGCACCTTTTTTGATGAGGGTTTGTGCAAACTGTTCAGGGTAAATCTTTGACCTGGGATGCTTGTCATTGGTGAAGCTAGCGTTGGGGCCGATGAATACGTCATCTTCAATCACCATGCCGTCATAAAGGTAGACGCCATTTTTGATGGTGACGTTATTGCCGATTCGTACTTTGTTTTCAATAAAGCAGTGTGAACATATATTGCAGTTATCTCCAATCACTGCATTTGGCAATACAACACAAAATTGCCAAATTTTTGTTCCGTCACCAATGTTTTCAGATTGGATGTCAGACATGGAGTGCACGAATGGCTGAGTCATGATCTATTCGTCGAATTTTGGCCAGGCAATCGGCAAGTACCGAGTGGGTGTGAAATTGAATTGATAGCCCAATGCCGTCAATTTGTTAATAACGTCAGTAGAGGGTGTTTCTTTGAAGAGCATGCCTGTGATGTATGAATGAGCTTTTCCTGTGATTTCACATACCGTGTCGTGCATTTGAATTTGCTCAAAAGTTTTGTCAAAGCCTTCTATGCCAGGGCGACCCTCTTGAGAGTTCCATTCTGGATTGTAGAAATCATTGAAGTTCTTGATTGCAAACGAGGGCAATCCCATGCCTAATGCCATCTTTCTAATTTCACGCTTGGAAAATGTATAGACATAGTTGAAGGCTTGATCTTCCCACCAGTCCATATAGCTGCTGCTAACTTCTTCGTGTGTTGAGGATTTCTTGATAGAAACTTTTTCACCGATTGCATCGGCGGGAATGATGTCTCTGTAGAAGTTCTCATTTCGTCCCATAGGCCAGTCGATCACTTGATCCTGAGGTTCTATGAAAAATACACCTTTTCTGGCGACCCTCAGCATTTCATAAATCGCCACCGTTGGGCGCGGCATGTGATGCAATGCTTCTTTGCAAATTACATAGTCGAAAGATTCGTTTTCAAGCGGTATGGATTCAGCGTTAATGGTTAAGAATTTGTCAACCATCTGCGCTTTATACCCAGCTTCTAAATTTGAACTCTCTAGATTGGATGCTGTGACATCGCTCACGCCATGTTTTTTCAACATGTACGCATCGTGGCCGTGGGCATCTCCAAGTGTGAGCCATGTGTCTTTGTCGTTGGCGAAGCATGGAACAAAGTCAACCATTCGCAAATGCCTCCAGCCACCAACGGTTGACTCTTGAAACGTCTGATAAGTTTCATTTTTCTCAACATGCTCAAACTCAACTTGTACTTTTGAGTCAGATGATTGCTTAAATATTGATCGATTACGCAGCGCTTCTTTGTAGTCAGGCTTAATCTCTAAACATTTCTTGAAATGGATTTCACTTTGCTCCATGAATCCATTTTGTAAATACAAAAGTCCAAGTAGATGATGTGCATGATGCGAAGCGGGGTCAGCATCAATCACTTGTTTGTAGCAATCGTGAGCGTCTTGAAATTGATTTGTCATGTGGAATGACGCACCTTTTTGAAGAAGGCTGTTAAGTTGTTCGTTCATGGCAATTCAATTCTTATGTTTAACTTGATTGAGTGAGTTCATTGATTTTTTGATGCGCGAGCTTCAAAATAGATTCGCAGCGTGCATCGATGTGATACGTATTAAGGTAATTGCCTATGCGCTGAATGAGTCCCGACGCGCCTTTTTGGTCAAAGTAGTCGTTGGCTCGCTGCTGCAAATTTTCAGGCTCTACCAAGTCAATCACGTCGTAATACATAACATCCTTTGGAAGATCAGTTGACTCGATGATGGCTTTGTAGAACGATGGGACCAGAGGTATTCCGCCTGTTATTAGGCAGTTAAACACACGGATTGGCATACCACTTAAGACGGGAATGATCCAATGTGTTTTGTGCCCACTCCATGCATTGAGGTTATCAATGTCGCTTGTTACTTTATAGGAGTTATCGGCAAATTTGATTCCTGAGAATTTTTGGTTAAGTGTCACTATTGCGCGATTTCTACGTGGGTAAGCTTCGTAAAAAACATGTGGTCCATAAGGTTCATCTTCACGCTCACGCAGCAAGGAGTCAAAGTTTTCAGTGATGAAATCTTTAGACCATTGATTGACACCAACAAAGACAGGGCCGAGTATGAAAGGGTTGAAGTGGCTGATGGTGTAAGTGTTTTCTGATGCAACTGGGATATAAAAATCACAGTAGGCAGCTAACGTGCAGCTCATTTCAACCCAGTGTTGTGAATCCCAATCCCAAATGATGAAAAGACTACACGGCCTACTTTTGTAGAGCTGTTTGTATTGCTCTAGAGAACTACCAATGTCATTATTTAATAAAAAATATATGCATTGGCTAGGCAATTGGTCATGCGGTTGGTTTAAAAAATCTTTATCTAATACGGTGTAAGACTGATTGTGTTGCGTCAGCTTGGCATGCTTGAGGTGATCACCCAAATAAATTTGGGTGCCAGCATTAAACTTATTCAGAAGAATTTTGTTGCGTGTTTCGATATGTTTGCTAATTGCTAGGTGATCAAGAAAATCATTTCCTAGCAGCGCGTGCAAGTTTTTTTGGTTTTGCGCAATATCCTGAATAGTTTGGTCAAGTACATTGTCGTGAATCATAGTCATCTCACAATGTAAATTTGTTGATTGATTCAATGACATGATCGACTTCACTCTTCGACATGGATGGATCCATTGGAATACTCAAAATAGTTTGAGATAGTTCCTCGGATATTTTTAATATCGACGCAGATCTAAATGCACCGGGCTTGCTATATGCAGCTTGCAAGTGGCACGGTTTGGGGTAGTGAATCAGTGTGTGAACGCCAGCAGTAGATAAGTGGTTGATCAATGCTTGACGCTCGGTGGTTTGAATCACAAAGAGATGCCAAGCAGATTTTTGTTGTTCTAGTGCCTTGGGCAAAAGGCATAAAGAATTTTTTATCTCTGATAAATAGCGATTGGCAATACGTGTTCTGACTTGGTTGGCTGTATCCAAGGCGCTGAGCTTAGCTCGCAAAATGGCTGCTTGTATTTCGTCCAGCCTAGAGTTGAAACCTGCGAGGCTATGTTCGTATCGAACTGTCGATCCATAGTTCCTCAGCATCCGAATTGTGTTTGCTAAATTGTCGTCATTGGTCGTGACAGCACCCCCATCGCCCAAGGCTCCTAAATTCTTCCCTGGATAAAAGCTGAATGCGGCTGCATCACCAAGCCTTCCAGTTTTTTCCCCATCAAGTGTTGCGCCATGTGCTTGTGCTGCATCTTCAATTATTTTTAGACCATGCTTATTTGCAATTCCTTTGATGGCTTGCATGTCGGCGGGTCTGCCGTACAGATGAACGGCAATGATCGCTCTGGTCTTGGCTGTGATAGCTTGTTCGATCAATGCGGGGTCTATGTTGTATGTGTCGACGTGTGGATCGACGCCAACAGGTGTCGCGCCTGTGTATGAAACAGCTAGCCACGTGGCAATAAATGTATTGCCGGGGACGATAACTTCATCGCCAGGGCCGATCCCGTATGCCTTCAGAATCAGATGTAATGCATCGAGCCCATTGCCGACGCCTATGCAATGTTTGACGCCACAGTAAGTGGCAAACTCTGACTCGAAGTGATGTGTTTCATCGCCTAGTATGTAGCGACCACTTTTGAGTACGCGCTCAATGGCCGCCTGAATTTGCGGCTCATATGAATCGTTGATTCGCTTCAGGTTAAGAAATTCAACCATGTCATTCCCAACGTTTTTTCATGAAATCATGCTTATCTCTGAAGTAATCATCTTCAGAGTAAAGGTTCGATGCAAGTACAAGACAGACGGAACCAGATGAAAAGTTATCGAGCTCTCGCCATATCATGGGACAAACATACAGACCTTGGTATGAGCGATTGAGGTGCACACGCTTTTTGTTTTCACCGTCATCCAAAATTACATCAAAACTGCCAGACATGGCAATGATGAGTTGGCTCAATTCCTTATGCGCATGGCCCCCGCGCTCTCCCCCTCCGGGTACGTCATAGAGGTAGTACACGCGTTTAATGTCGAATGGAATTTGGCTATTGCCTTCAATGAATGTCAGATTTCCACGAGGATCTGCAATCTTGGGTAATTCAATGATGCGACATTGGTCAAGTGATGCCATGATGTGCTCCTGAACCGATCAGATTTTTTGTAACTGCGTCACTAGGTTCACGCCCATCCACTCTTGCTTGAGCATGCGAAAGTGACCAGTGAATCCATAAATAGAAGCCCAACGCGTAGGCTCTGCAAAATAGAAATGAAAGGTTTCTTCTGTGATGATGTTCACATGTGTGGGGTCTTGGAATGCAGCGTTATGCGGGTACGCTGGTGTGACGGATAAAAAGATGCCATCTTTCTTCAAGACGCGGTGAATTTCATTCATCAGTTCTACGAAAGAATTTCGACGCGCAGGTGTGTAAATCACGCGTGGTACATGTTCCATGAATTGATAGGCCGTGACAAATTCGAATTGCTCTGATGGGAATGGAATTGGATCCAAGGCCAAATCAGCTGCGGCGATGTTGCCAGCTAAGTTAGCAATGATGTCTACACCATAAATTTCATCGGCATTAAAGGGGTTGTTTGGGTTAGGTCCGCAACCTAAATCTAGGGTCTTTGTCATGTGATCTTCCATCGGTTGGGGTAAGGTAGCTAACAATTTCTGCCAATGCGCTGGCTCATGCTTTTCATAGGCATGACAACCAAACGGGAGTCGATTCCCAATGAGCTTGTACAGATATTCGGGTTCAGTTTCATGACTAAAGCATGCCGCTACCATCATGTTGGGCACTCGAAAGTTTTTGGATAGCGTGCTCACTAGTCCAAAAAACAAATCCTCAGCATGACCGTGCGAGATCCACTCTTGCCTGACCGATGGAAACTCGTTAAACAACGCAAGGCAACTCTTGATATTTCGTAAGCTGAATCCACCATTTCCGACAAAGGTTTTGCTCATCACGCCTTCATCGATATGGATATGTTCTGAGCGTATGTTGTATTCAAAGCCTTTTGGCCAAGGTGCACCCAAATAGTCATAAGGCTGATTGACCCAGTATTGGAGTTCTGGTTTTAAGGCAATCGCATCTGGCTGACAAATGAGTACGTGGGTATAACCATCCAACGCCTCATAAAACTCAGTGCTGAGCATCAAGCGACTGTAGTCTTCAATTGATTTGAAGCAGTGATCAGGAAAGCGCATGACTTTCGTGATGCCGATTTCATTCGCGTAATAGCTGATGTCTAAGCTCTGTGGCGCGTAAAGGTAGACATCAAAGCCTTTTAGATTAGCCAATGATGTTTCCACATTGAATCGTTCCGATTCAGTGAAAGTGGGCTTGAAGACAGGAATTGCGACGGCGCAAGTGTTCATGGCTCAGATGCCCTTAATCAGCGACTCAATGGCATTGGCTTGTTGCAAGGGTGTTGCAGGCCAAAGCGTGGAATCAATCCGCGCTTGCAACTGTGTTTTGTAATGCACCCGAATCGCCTCATCCGTCGCCATTTGCAATGCCTTGTCGTGATATTCCTGAAAGCTATAACAAGCCAACTCAGGCATGCCCACGTCATGCAACAAACTCGCTGCCACACGTGAGGCAAAGCTGCCGCCGCACAGGCTCACCACAGGGAGTCCAGCGCGCAATGCATCGCCTGCCGTGGTGTGGCCGTTGTAGGGGAAGGTGTCGATGAACACATCGGCCAAGCGATAACGGGCCAAGTGGTCTTCCACGCGCGGTAGGCGCGAGGCGAAGATGATGCGCTCGGGGTCTACACCGTGGTCGCGTGCGCTTTGGGT
>JACCDV010759011.1_pt1 | contig 19634 bp, 16 predicted proteins | sample 7446131 | NCBI WGS metagenome assembly JACCDV01 (sample SAMN15323448, study PRJNA562643) | freshwater metagenome | isolation source: river surface water | place: USA:Blue River Watershed | collected 2017-08-17 | reverse complement strand
TGCAAGGCGGGTGGTACCGCGAAAGCTGTGAATGCAGCGATCGTCCCTCCAGAGATTGTTTTCTGGAGGATTTTTTTATGTCATTTCGCGCCATCCCAGCAGCTGTTGATCTGCCTGCCGTCGAACACTCAATCTTGAAGTTCTGGCGCGAGAATTCAATCTTTGAAAAAACCGTTGCGGCCCGTGAAGGTGCACCTTCCTGGACTTTTTATGAAGGTCCCCCAACGGCAAATGGAATGCCTGGTACTCACCATATTGAGGCACGCGTATTTAAGGATTTGTTTCCACGCTTTCACACAATGAAAGGAAAGCAGGTAACACGCAAAGCTGGATGGGACTGCCACGGTTTACCTGTTGAAATCGCCGTCGAAAAAGAGTTGGGATTTTCAGGCAAGGGCGATATTGAAAAGTTTGGAATCGCACCATTTAATGACAAGTGCCGCGAATCTGTTCAACGTCACGTAAGTGCATTTACAGATATGACCGATCGAATGGGTTTCTGGGTTGATTTCGATGAAGCGTATTGGACTATGTCCCCTGAGTATGTTGAATCGGTTTGGTGGTCACTTAAGGAGATCTGGAAAAAGGGATTGCTGGTGCAGGACCATCGCGTTGCTCCGTACTGCCCTCGATGTGGAACTGGATTATCAGATCACGAATTAGCTCAAGGATATGAAACGGTCACTGATCCATCTGTCTTTGTTCGTTTCCCTGTTACTTCAGGTGAACTCGCTGAATTAAAGGCGTCACTCTTGGTCTGGACAACCACGCCCTGGACATTAGTTTCTAACACCGCTGTAGCGGTACATCCAGAGGTTGAGTATGTGGCGATCGAAGTTACCGACGAAGAAAACTCCGAAGTGCTTGTCGTCGCTAAGAATTTGGTGGATGCGGTCAAGGGTGAGAAGAAAGTTCTGAAGACCTTGCTGGGTAAAGATTTAGAGCGCATCACCTATAAGCGCCCATTTGATTTCATTGAAATTCCAGATGCTCATTACGTAGTGCTTGCCACCTATGTAACAACAGAAGATGGAACTGGTTTAGTTCATCAAGCTCCAGCTTTTGGTGCAGATGACTTAGCTGTTTGTCGCAGCTATGGGTTACCGGTTGTAAACCCGATCGCACCCGATGGACACTTCCTTGCAGATGTTCCAGTTGTCGGTGGCGTTTTCTTCAAAGATGCCGATAAGCCTTTGGTTAAAGAGCTCAAGGCCAGTGGTGCTTTGTACAAGCATCAGCAATATGAGCACACATACCCGCACTGCTGGCGTTGCCACACTGCGCTTATGTATTACGCGCAGCCATCGTGGTACATCCGAACAACTTCAATTAAGGAAGCCCTATTGCGTGAAAACGCCGCAACAGATTGGCACCCAGAAACTATCAAGGAAGGTCGCTACGGCGATTGGCTCAATAACAATATCGACTGGGCACTTTCGCGTAATCGTTATTGGGGTACGCCTCTTCCAATTTGGCGTTGTGAAAATAAGCATGAGATCTGTGTTGATTCGCTCAAGGAGCTGGGAGAACTTTCAGGTCAAGAACTTTCAAAGCTAGATCCCCATCGCCCATTTGTTGATGACATCACCTTTGCTTGCGCAGAGTGCACACAAACAATGACTCGTGTGCCAGAAGTTATCGACTGCTGGTACGACTCTGGTGCGATGCCATTTGCGCAGTGGGGTTACCCGCATAAGGAAGGCTCCGTAGAAAAGTTCAAGGCCTCCTACCCTGCCGACTTTATCTGCGAAGCAATCGACCAGACCCGCGGTTGGTTCTACACATTGATGACAATCGGAACTTTGGTTTTTGATCAATCCTCGTACAAGACCGTCTTATGTTTGGGACACATTCTGGACAAGGATGGTCGAAAGATGAGTAAGCACCTTGGCAATGTTCTCGAGCCAATGGCGCTTATGGATCAACATGGCGCAGATGCTGTTCGTTGGTACATGTTGGCCGCAGGATCACCGTGGGCTGCACGACGTGTTGGCCATGACAGCATCAATGAAGTTGTTCGCAAAACCTTGCTGACATATTGGAATACCGTTTCTTTCCATGCCCTGTATGCCAAGGCTTCTGATTTCGAAATTTCTCAAACACCAGTTTTATCGAACCGTCCTTTGATGGATCGTTGGATCATCTCTGAACTCAATACCCTGGTAAAAGAGGTGGATGCTGCGCTTGAAGACTTCGATTCACAAGTTGCAGGTCGTGCCTTGGCTCGGTTTATCGACGACTTATCAAATTGGTATGTCCGTCGTTCACGCCGTCGCTTCTGGGATGGAGACGTTGCTGCGCTGGGAACTTTGCACGAGTGCTTGGTAACTCTTACTCAACTTCTGGCTCCACTTGTTCCCTTTATCACCGAGCAGGTATGGCAGGAACTTGTTATCCCCGCTGATGCACAACAACCTGCATCAGTTCACCTTTCAAATTGGCCGGTAGTTAACCAAGGTGCGATTGATGCCGACCTTGCATCGCAAGTTGCATTGACTCGACGCATCGTTGAACTAGGTCGTGCAACTCGTGCTGAATCTGGAATCAAAATTCGCCAACCATTAGGACGAGCCTTAATCGCTGCAAGTGGTTGGGCTACCCTGCCCGAAGCAATGCGTGAGCAGATTGCCGATGAACTTAATGTGCAGTCTCTACAAGACATCGCAACTGCAGATGGTGACCTGGTTGATATCAGCGTTAAAGCTAACTTCAAATCACTCGGTGCAAAGTTCGGTGGAGCTGTGCAAGAAATTGCAAAGGCCATTGCTGCAACCGATGCAACCTCGCTAGTAAAGACTCTTCGCTCTACTGGAACGACAACGGTTGGTACGTGGGAGATTTCACTTGATGATCTCGTTGTCACCGAAGTTCCTAAGAGCGGCTGGAGCGTTTCCTCGCATGATGGTGAGAGCGTGGCGCTTGATCTAGAACTGACACCTGCATTAATTGCTGCAGGAAATGTGCGTGAAGTAATCCGATTCATTCAGGAACGTCGCAAGAGCGATGGTTTTGAAATCTCTGATCGCATCAACGTTTCTTGGAACGCTCATGAAGAGATAGCAACAGCTATCGAATCTGAGATTGAGCACATTTCAGCCGAGGTGCTCGCAGTTACCATGAAGCGAGATACAGGCTTGGTAATTGGAGATACAGAGATTGGTGTTGAGGTAGTACTGGTTAAGCAGTAATTAAAGACCGCGTACTAACCCCATCACTAGTTGTGTTCCGAAAAAGAGCACAATAAAACTCATATCTAAACTGATCGCACCTAATCGAAGTGGTGGGACAAAGCGTCCAACAAACTTCATTGGTGGATCGGTAATTGTATAAATCGCCTCCACGAAGTAGAGAACGATTCCCTTTGGACGCCATGAGCGCGAAAACATTTGAACATAATCAAAAATTAGACGACCCAAAAGAGCAAAGAGAAAGAATTGAAGTACGGTGGCTAACAGTGAGCCGATGCTCAACATAGATCAGCTCTGGTTGAAGAAGCTTGCTTGAGCAGCTGCAGATTTGTCCTCTGAGCTAACAGAAACATTTGCTGGAGAGAGAAGGAAAACCTTCTTTGTCACACGCTCAATAGTTCCGTGCAAACCAAAAGCTAGACCACTTGCGAAGTCAACCAAACGCTTGTGCTCTGACTCATCCATCTCGGTGAGATTAATGATGACTGGATTTCCTTGACGGAAATGCTCACCAATTGTGCGTGCTTCGTTGTAGTAACGAGGATGCAAAGTAATGATGCGGTCCATTGCTGGAAGGTCCAACTGAGGAGCTACTTCAACAACAGATGTTTGGCGCACAGCAGCAACTGGGCGAGGTTCGCGAGTCTTGATACGAACATCTCCTGTAGCTGGGATAGCAGGTGCACTTGTTGTAGATGTTTGTGGAGTATCGAATTCAGGATCATCCATCAAACCAAGGTAGTTAGCGACACGGCGCATTGCATTAGACATAGTGAAAGGTTACCTGTGGGGTGAGCGAGAACCGAGGATTGATGAGCCTACGCGCACATGTGTCGCACCATGTGAAATAGCTACTTCGTAGTCCCCACTCATGCCTGCAGACAAGGATGTGGCTGCTGGGAATCGCTTCAAAAACTCATTACGGATCACTGCTAATTGCGAATACGCCTCGTTGGGATCAACACCAAGAGGTGGAACTGACATCAATCCTGCAAGGGTATGGGTCGAGGAGGCTGAGACCTTTTCGGCTAATTGATACAGCTGCTCGACCCCTGCTCCCCCACGATGATGGGCTCCATCTAAGGAAACCTGGAGAAAAATCATTAACGGGTGGGTAGCTACCTTTTCAATGAGATCAAAGTGCCGGGGATCATCTAACGAGTGAATGACCGATGCCCAGGAGGTTATGGATTTCAACTTATTGCTCTGAATTTGCCCCTGAAAATGCCAACGACCTTCCACTACAACTGACTTTTCAGATCCTTCCGAATCTCGGTTTTCCCCAAAATCCTCAACACCCAGCTGTTTCAAAATTTCGGCATCACTAACAGGAAAGGTCTTGGTTACCGCAATAAGAGTTACTGGATGATCTGCCACTGCAGCAATCTTGGAACGGACGATCTGTAAGTTTTCGGAGATCTCCTCTATCCGACTCATAGCGAAACAACTCCAGCAAATCTACCGGTTGGATTTTGACGACGATGGGAAAAGTAGAGCTCATCTTCAAAGGTGCAAATAGTAGATGCTTCGTAAGAAATACCGGCACCGACTAGATCAGCGATCAGTGCTTTCGGAAGATCCAGAGCGGGGGTTCCTTTGCGTGTAGTTGCAAAGGCACGTGGATGTTCTTGCATAACCTCTTGTTGCATTTCAAAAGGGACCTCATAGCAGCTTCCACAAATTGATGGTCCTAGAATTGCGTGGATATCTATCGCACCAAGAGTTCGCATCATTTGAATCGCCTTTAATGCAACGCGATTGACTAAACCTGCACGACCAACATGTATTGCACCTACCGCTTCCTTTGAAATGAGAAGCAATGGAATGCAATCTGCGACCATGACCGCTAACTGAAGATTGGATTTGGTAGTAATCAATCCATCACAGGTAGGTGCCTGTGATTGAATCGAATCAATCACCATCACGGAATCACCATGAACCTGGTTCATAAATTGTGCTTCACCGATTACAGCACGATTGCGAGCAACGGTTTGAGCGTCGTCACCAACATGGAGTGCGAGATTAAATGATTCATAAACGCCAAGGCTCTCGCCTCCGCGTCGATCGGTGAAGAAGTGAGGCAAAGCCTTACTTCATGAAGTCAGGAACGTCGATCTCATCCTCGGCAACTAACTCCTCAAAGGTCACGCGACGCTTAGGAGTTTCATTACCTAGATCAAGTGCTACAGAGATCGGATCATTTGACGCGATTGGATCAGCTACTCCACCTAGAGTTGCTGCATCAATGACAGGCGTCGAAACCTTCTTAGGCTCCCCACCTTCAAATCCCGCTGCAACAACGGTGATTCGAACTTCATCACCTAATGCATCATCAATGGTTGTACCGAAGATGAACTTCGCATTTGGATGAACCGCAGATTGGACAAGCTCGCACGCCTCATTGACTTCAAATAGACCGAGATCGGAGCCACCAGAAACTGAAAGAAGAACTCCCATTGCACCATCAATTGATGCTTCAAGCAATGGACTTGAAATTGCAAGCTCTGCGGCGCGGAGAGCACGATTTTCTCCACGTGCAGATCCAATACCCATCAATGCAGATCCTGCACCAGACATAACCGCCTTTACATCTGCGAAGTCCAAGTTGATCAAACCAGGTTGTGTAATGATCTCTGTAATACCTTGAACACCAGATAGAAGAACTTGATCTGCGCTCTTGAAAGCATCTGCCAAAGTAATTGTGCGATCTGAAATCGCAAGAAGGCGATCATTTGGAATAACGATCAATGTATCGACCTCTGCTCGCAGTGCTTCAATTCCAGCTTCTGCTTGTGTCGAACGAAGCTTTGCTTCAAAAGAGAATGGACGAGTTACAACACCAATAGTTAGCGCACCAATTTCTTTTGCAATCTTTGCAACTACTGGAGCTGCTCCTGTACCGGTTCCGCCACCTTCGCCTGCGGTAACAAAAACCATATCTGCACCGCGAAGAATTTCTTCAATGTCATCTGCGTGATCAAGTGCTGCTTCGCGACCCTTATCTGGATCCATACCTGCACCGAGACCACGTGTTGTCTTGCGACCAATATCTAACTTCACATCTGCATCACTCATTAACAAATGTTGTGCATCTGTATTAATTGCAATGAACTCGACGCCCTTAAGTCCGACATCGATCATTCGATTAATAGCGTTAACTCCACCGCCACCAATGCCGACGACTTTGATGACCGCTAAATAATTTTGTGGTGAAGCCACTTTATTTCCTCCTTATGAACCATAAACCTCAACTTGAGCCTTACAATTCAATACTTTTCTATAAGGCGAACTTAAAGTGCATGAGGGTGATTATCAATTACCGACATGAATTGATTAACGTGTCGCGAAATTAGATTTTTAATTAATTACTTAACGATCGGTGCATGAGGTGCATAGACATCAACTCTCTTTATCTCTGCATTTTCAGGTAAAGCAATAAGTGCTTTATAAACCTTTAATTTCAACTCATTTTCAGAGTCAGTTCCCCAGCGAATCTCCAACTTCTTGCCGCTGTTCTCAGTGATTAAAACAAAGGCACCACTGACTCGAACTTTCACAACCGTCAAGGATGACTTGAGCTCTGTAGGCAGCTGCATAAAGAATTTAACCGCCTTCGTTGCATCTTGAATGCTTCCTGCCTGAATCTCAATCAAACCGGCCGGCGTAGCGCCCTGAGGAATAAAACTGGTACCGGTTGAATCGATAACTTGATTCTTAAAGGTGGCGATAGGAGTGCGTTGCTTGAGTTCAACGGTTACCTTTCCATTGATCCAGTTTCGTGAAATATCGACAGATTCAATCCAACTCAGAGTTTCTAACCGAGTTGCAACTGCCCGCGGTTCCACGCGAGCCAATTTTTGTCCTTTGACGATACCGGTATTTACAACTCTCTTGGATCCAATAACTTCTACTGATGAGACTGTAAAGAAAGATGAATACCCCAAAATGTAAGTAGACCCCGCAAGTACTACGACTATGGAGAGAGCAATGACTTTACGTTTCATTATCCAAAACGCCTAGATAGACCTTCAACAATAATCGGAGCTAAGGAGCTCACATCTCCTGCACCAAGAGTCATGATTACATCTCCTGGTTGTGCATCCGAAACCACTGAGTCGGTGACTTCAACAAAGTTAGGTATGTACTCACCATTACTCATAGTTGATGTGATTAATCTCGAACTTACGCCCTCTATAGGCTTTTCACTTGCTGCGTAAACTTCAAGAACAATCGCACGATCGGCTTTACCGAGTTCTTGTGCAAACTCAGTTGCAAAGGCTTTAGTTCGCGAATAACGATGTGGTTGGAAAATTACAATTAAGCGTCCACTGTCAGCAAAACGTCTAGCTGCCTCTAAAGTCACATGAATTTCAGTTGGATGATGCCCGTAATCATCGATTACGCGTACTCCATGAACTGTTCCCTTGAGTTCAAAGCGACGTCCCGTACCTCTGAAGGTGCTTAGCCCCGTTAATAATTCAGCAACAGGAAAACCAAGTTTCAGTCCTGTCGCCAATACTCCGGCAGCATTGAGGAGATTGTGATGGCCGGGAACCTGAAGCTCGATATGGCCAATGCTCTTTCCCTTCCAGAGTGCGCGCGCTCTAGAACCCATTGTCAGAAGTTCAATTTGATCAATATGAAGATCGGCAGACTCATTAACGCCGTATGAGACTAGATCAACCGAAGTTGTTGAACTAGAAAGAGCTACTGCCCCTGCGTCATCTGCACAGTAAGTAAGGAATCCCCCGGGCTTTATTGTCGCTACAAAATCTCTGAAAGCTTGTTCTACAGATTCGGGAGTAGCAAAGAAATCCACGTGATCATGTTCAACATTTGTCACGATCGCACCAAATGGATGGTACTCGACGAAGGATCCATCAGATTCATCTGCTTCGGCAACAAAGATTTCTCCAGTACCACGGTGAGCATTTGAACCAGATGCGGTAATCGTTCCTCCAATTGCAAAGGATGGATCTGCGCCACATGCCTGCAAAGCAACTGCAAGCATTGATGAGGTTGTCGTCTTTCCATGAGTTCCGGCGACGGCAACGCTCTTTGATTCTGACATCAACACGGCCAATGCAGCTGCGCGAGTTAGAACGGGAAGGTTTAACTCTTGTGCCCGAATCCGTTCAGGATTGGTAGCCGAGATTGCATTGGAATACACAACGAGATCAGAGCCATCAACATTGCTAGCCAAATGAGAAGTAGAAACTTGAGCACCGAGAGCAGATAAAGCAGTTACGACAGAGGAATCCTTTGCATCAGAACCGCTTACAACAATTCCATGTGACAACGCGATGCGTGCTAACCCGCTCATCCCCGCTCCACCGATACCGATGAAATGAATTCGCTTTCCAATCAAGGAGGACAACTGTGGCTTCATGATTTCAACGCAAACTCGGCCAACGCCACAATTTTTTCAGCTGAATGAATATCTTGAGAATCACCTTGAACTGGCGCTTGTGAAGCTTTCTCCAAGAGTTCGGGAAGGCGAGCTGAGATGAATTCAGGTGTGAACTCCGCTTGAGAAATAACTTCAGCCCGCCCATCTGCAACAAGCGATGCGGCATTGACGAACTGTTCTCCATTTCCAATTGGCAGTGGCACAAAAAGAGCGTAACGGCCTAACGCTCGAAATTCGCTACATGTAACGGCACCGCTGCGCCCAATGATCAGATCTGCCGCAAGATAAGCATCAGCCATGGCTTCGACATAGGAAACTGGCTTGTATCCCCCAACCGCTTCAGGCAAGGCGTTGAGCTTTCCCACTGAATGCAAGACCGAAAGATTGTTGTCGGTAAAGGTGGAGATTGATTGAGCAACTACCGCGTTGATCGCTGCCGATCCTTGAGATCCGCCCATGATGAATACCAAAGGTTGATCTTGGGGAAAACCTAAACGCTGTTTTGCATCGTTGCGTGCTTTGGACCAGTTGCTTCCTATTGCCACACAGGCGTGCGCAACATCAGATCGAAGTGGAAGTCCTGCAAGAAGTGCTTCGGCAAAAGGACCGTGCTCGACCGGATGTGCGACTGCAAGATGTTCGGTAAACCGAGCTCCCAGTCGATTAGCCCAACCAGGTTTTGCATTTGCTTCATGAATAACAATTGGAGTTCTGGTAACTGCTGCCGCCACATAGGCAGGTGCACTCACATAGCCACCAAACCCAATAAGGAGATCTGCTTTTCTAAGTATCTTTATTGATGAAAGGACAGAGGTGAATAAATCTAAAGGAACGCGTAGCCACGATACAGATGGTGTTCTAGATATACGTACTCGCGGAATTGCATTAAGTTCAAAACCTGCCGCAGGAACGAGCGTGACTTCTAATCCACTCTTTGTTCCCAAAAAGATACATTTGTCAGTTGGGTGGTTTTTCATCCATTCGCGTCCAACTGCTAACGCCGGCTCAATATGTCCTGCGGTGCCACCACCAGCAAGAACTACCGTAGCCATTTAATTCCCGTCTCTTGTAAACCTTTATAGATTACTGGGTCTCTACGAGCAGCACCCAAAACAAAGCCGATTCCCATATATGTCGCAATTAATGCGGAGCCACCATAGGACACAAGCGGCAATGTAACTCCAACAACAGGTAGCACGCTAATTGCAGAACCAATATTGAGGACAGTTTGAATCGCGATCCAACAACCAAAGCCAGCTGATACATATCGCACCATTGGGTCATGTGCACGTAAAGCTAATTTGAAAATAGAAAACAACAACAGCGCCAATAACATCAAAATTGCCAGCGTTCCAAATAAACCAAGCTCTTCGCCGATAACTGCAAAAATAAAATCTGTGTGGGCTTCAGCCAGATTTCCCCACTTCTGTCGGCTAGCGCCAAGTCCGACTCCAAATAAACCACCGCTTGCTAGGCCTAAGAGGCTATGGGCTGGTTGCCATCCATAAAGTTTGTATTGATCTTCAGCGAATGGATTAAGGAATACCGCAAAACGTTGTACTCGATATGGAGATGTAAGGATAAGAACAGCTAAGGCTGCTGCTCCTGCAGCAAGACCAACACCAAAAACTCCTAGTCGAAGTCCTGAAACCCACAATAAACCCGCCAAAATAAAGGCGAACACAGATGCGGTTCCTAGATCCCGTCCAGCCATAATCAAAATCATGCACAGTAAGAAGGCAGGGCCAATGAGCGCAACGACATTGCTTTCGATGGCACCTGCGCGCTCACGCTTTGCCAAAGTAAACCCAGCCCACAAAATCATTAGGAATTTAGCGATCTCACTTGGTTGAACATCAACAAATCCAAGGCTGATCCAGTTGTGGTTACCGTTAACGCTCTTACCAATTACTTGAACAATAAGTAAAAGAAATACAGAAATAGAGACACCGAAACGTGCCAAGACTTTCCATTGTCGGAGCGAAAGTCGTGAGAGCACCCAAGCCATCGGCAATGAGATCAACAGAAAGATGAATTGACGCAGCACTACGCCGTATGTGGTTCCTCGTGAACCTAATGAGTAAATCGATGAGGCAGAGAAAACCATGATGAGACCTAGCAAGCTAAGTGCCAAGGTGCTTCCTAGGAGCATGTAGTAAAGATTTACCGGCTTAGTAAAGAAGGTCTCCTCACGCTTCATGCGCAACCACCTTACGTACCGCTGCAGCAAAACGATCTCCACGATCTGCATAAGAGATGAATTGATCCATCGATGCACATGCAGGCGCGAGCAAGACCGCATCACCGGCAACAGCATGGTTTGCAGCCTCTGTGATTACGCGTTCCATCAATGAGTTGGACTCTCCCCCTCGAATGTAATCGTTAGGTGGATCGATCACGACACGAGGAACTTCTGGCGCATACTTAATGAGTGCAGCCTCAATGAGGTGACGATCGGTACCAATCAAAATGGCAACCTTAATTCGAGATGCACAACGCTGAACCAATGGCTCCACATCTGCGCCCTTGGCTAAACCGCCAGCTATCCAGACAACCGATAAATGTGACATGAGCGAAGCCCCAGCTGCATGGGGATTTGTTGCTTTTGAATCATCGATCCAAGTGATGCCATCTGCTTCGTAAACAGTTTCGATTCGGTGACGTCCGGGGCGAAAAGCTTGCAGTGCCTTTTGAATGACTTCGTGAGGCACATCAACCGCGCGGGCAAGCGCTGCGGCAGCAAGGGCGTTAGAAACATTATGCGGAACTGTTGGCACCACATCCACTAGCTCGCAAATCATGGACGCCTGCTGAGGATCGGCCACAAATGCGCGATCAACTAACAACTCTTCGACTACTCCTATTTCACCTGGTGCTGGAGTATTCAGTGAGAAAAATACTTTTCTACCTGAGAAACGATTTGCGCGAACAACGACAGGTCCATCATCTGCATTGAGAATTGCTATCTCAGCTCGATTCAAAATAGAAAACTTCGCATCGGCATAAGCATCAAAGCTGCCATGCCAATCTAAATGATCATCTGCGATATTCAAGATGGCTGCGGCTTGAAACTCCGCTTTGCGCATCCAATGAAGTTGAAAGCTAGAAAGCTCAAGAACAAGAACTTCGTAAGCATCGGGACGGTCGACCGCATCAATTACGGTGTCACCGACATTGCCACATGCAACCGCCTTAATTCCTGCTGCTTGCAAGATCGCTGCAGTCATTTCAACTGTCGTCGTCTTTCCATTAGTACCAGTCAAAGCTATCCACTTTTGGTGAGGAGCTTTTTCGCCACGTAGGTGCCATGCAATATCGATCTCATTGAGCAGCTCGATAGAGCTATTGAGAATTTGAAGCACCAAAGGATGGTCTTGACGCCAGCCTGGTGAAATTACAACTGCATCGAAATCATCAAGCTTCACATCATCGGGCTTCATTGCCCCATCAGCATTATCGTCAACCAAAGTGACACTTGCGCCACGAGAATCTAAGAACCGCGCCACTGATTTACCAGTAACTCCGGCTCCTAGAACTAAGACATTTCTGTGGGCAAAATCGTTATTCATGAATTATTTAACGACCCATTGTGCATAGAAGAGTCCAAGGCCAACAGCAACACATAAACCTGCGATGATCCAGAAGCGAATCACAATTGTTATTTGCTCCCAGCCGATAAGTTCAAAGTGGTGGTGCAGTGGTGCCATTTTGAAAACGCGCTTTCCACCACTGATCTTGAAGTATGCGGTTTGTATCAACACCGACATAGTGATGATTACAAAAAGACCTCCGAGCGGAATAAGTAGTAGTTCTACGCGCAAAGTTGCTGCCAAACCTGCAATTGCGCCACCTAGAGCAAGTGAGCCTGTATCACCCATGAAGATCTTTGCTGGAGCTGTATTCCACCATAGGAATCCTGTGCAACCACCAGCAAATGCTGCAGCAAGAACAGCTAAATCCAATGGATCTCGAACCGCGTAGCAACCAGCGGTATCGCTCAGTCCGCAACTTTGTCCAAACTCCCAAACACCAATTAAAACGAAGGCGAGGAAAGTCATGATTGATGCACCGGTGGCAAGACCATCAAGTCCGTCAGTTAGGTTCACGCCATTACTTGCTGACATCACCATTACGATGATGAAGATAATTACTAATGCTGGGCCCAAATAAATTGTTGTTTCGCGGACACCTGAAAGATATTCAGAGATTGGAGTTAGCTTATCTTTGTCGGCGAATTGAAGTCCAAGGTAGCCAAAAACCCCAGCTGAAATCGCCTGGCCTAGTAACTTGAAACGACCAGGTAAGCCACGTGAGTTTTGTCGAGAAACCTTGAGCCAGTCATCGAGGAATCCAATAAATCCTAAAGCAACAACAAGCCCCATAACTAAAAGCGCAGAAGCTGTCACGGCATTGCCGGTCACCAAGTGGGCAACTAGATATCCAAGAATGGCAGCAAGAATGAAGATGATCCCACCCATAGTTGGAGTTCCGTGCTTTATGTGATGAGTACTCGGTCCATCATCACGAATGATTTGTCCATAACCCTTGCGCGCAAGAGCACCTATCAAGACGCGAGTTCCGAAAAGTGAGAACATCAGGGCGAAAGCACCTGCGATAAGGATCTGTCTCAACTTTCAACTCCGCTCTTGTCTAACCACATGCTCTCTAACTTTTCAGCCAAAACTTCAAAACCTTCAGAGCGAGATGCTTTTACTAAAACAACATCGCCTGCAGAAAAGTGATCTGTCATTGAAAGACATTCATCAATACTTGCGTAGTGATGAACAATCATCTGACCCTGTGAAGCTCCGTATTCTGGAGCCCCTATCGCTACTAGATGATCTATCCCAATTTCTTCTGCAAGTGTTCCAATTGCAGCATGTCGTTGGGCGCTTGACTCGCCGAGTTCATGCATTTTTCCGAGGAAAGCCCACGATTCCCCACCACGTTCCTGTGCAAAAAGCACCAATGAACGAAGCGCGGCCGTCATTGATTCAGGGTTGGCGTTGTAAGCATCATTGATGAGTAAGAGTCCAAAGAGATCATGAATCTCCATGCGCCACTTGCTGGAGTTGTCTGCAGTGGACAATGAACTAGCGATGACTTCTATCGGTAAATCTAAAGCGGTGCCTACTGCAGCCGCCGCCAGCGCATTTGCGATGTGGTGCTCTCCGACAATTCTCATCCCAACCGCGTCTCGACCAGCTGGTGTCACCAATTCAAAATGTGGTCGACCTTCGCGAATTTCTATCTCAGCTGCACGTACTTCACAACCATTTCCAAAGTTGATAACTCGCCCTGAATGTAAGGAAGCCATCGCCGGCGTGTATTTGTCGTAAGTTCCCAGAATGGCAATTCCATCTGGACGAAGAGTTTGAATAATTTCAGACTTAGTTTCAGCAATACCTTCTACAGATCCGAATTCGCCAAGGTGGGCGGTTCCAACAGTTAAAACAACTCCGATGTCATGTTGGGCAATCTCGCACAATCGCGCGATATCGCCCTTATGTCTAGCTCCCATTTCTAAAATGCAGTATTGAGTGTGCTCATCGCACTCGAGCAAAGTAATTGGCAAACCTAAATCGTTATTGAAAGAACCTTTAGGAGCTACTGTCGGACCAACATTGGACAACATGTGTGACAGAAGATCTTTAGTGCTTGTCTTTCCTTGCGATCCAGTAATTCCGATTACCTTTAAATTTGTTAGGCGCTTACGAACAAAGGCGGCGAGAATCGAAACAGCCTCGATAACATTCTTTACAACTATGCAGGGACCATCTATGCGACGAGTAGTAAGAGAGAACATCGCTCCTGCGCGATATGCATCCGCAGCAAAATCATGTCCATCAGCGAGTTCGCCCTTAAGTGCCAAAAAAATGCAACCTGGGGTGGCTTTGCGAGAATCAAATACAGGTGCTTTTGAAACCAATAGATCCTTGTCGCAGTAGATCTCTCCACCAAGCAACAATCCGATTTCACCTGCAGTTAAGGTAATCACTTTTTGTCCTCAATCGCTCGGGCAAGTTCCACACGATCATCAAAAGGTTGCACAATGCCGTTAATTTCTTGGCCCTTCTCATGACCTTTACCAAGTACCAAAACTAGATCGCCTTCTTGAGCTTCATTTACTGCAGCTTTTATCGCTTCGGCTCGATCCTCAATCACTGCGCTTGGCTCTTGAATATCTAGCCCAAGAGTCATTTGGACCAAGATCGCATCTGGTTTCTCTGATCGTGGATTGTCACTCGTAAAGAATGCAACATCGGCACCTTCATGCAGGGCCTTGCCCATCAATGCACGTTTCGATGCATCACGATCACCGCCACATCCGAGAACTGCAATTACTCGACCATCACTTATCTCATGTGCTGTTTCTAAAACGCGTGTAACTGCATCTGGAGAATGTGCATAATCAACTAGAGCAGTGAAGTTTTGTCCAAGCCGTACAGATTCAAGTCGGCCAGCTGCACCTGTCAATTGAGGCAAGATTGCTGCAATGTCGATTGGATCAATCCCACTTTCGGTGGCAATTGCTACCGCCATCAAGAGATTATCAAAGTTGTATCCCCCATGCAGGTGAACTTTGCCCTCGATAAGTATTCCGCCACTGCCACGAATTGCAACATGCGCTCCCACATAATCTTTGGTGATTGCCGTGTAGTGCCAAGTTGCACTTTGGTTATGGCGTGAAACAGACATAACAGGAAGCTCAGTAAGCTCAGCAAGCTTTACTCCGTAGGCATCATCAATATTGATCACGGCCAGATCAGCATATTCAAAGCTAAACAACTTGGCCTTAGCCTCAAAATAGGCCTGCATGGTCTTGTGAAAATCTAAATGATCCTGAGACAAATTAGTAAATCCAACAACCGCAAAATGACTACCCCTAATTCTTTCAAGGGTGATTGCGTGGCTAGACACTTCCATTACAAGATTTCGCATATGACGCTCGCGCATAACCGCCGATAACGCCTGTAATTCACTGCTTTCGGGTGTGGTCCGCTTACTAGCAATAACTTCTTCACCGATACGAGTTTCAACCGTTCCGATCAGCCCACTTTCGCGACCAGCCGCGGACATGATTTGATGCAAGAGAGTTGTAACAGTCGTCTTTCCATTAGTGCCTGTGACTCCAACACTGTAAAGATCCCGCATAGGCTCGCTATAAAACCACGCACTAATTACACCCGCCGCTCGGCGTGGGTTAGTGGAAACAATTACTGGGACACCTTTTATCTTCGCAGCTCCCGCAGCATCTGTTAGAACAGCAACAGCCCCACGAGAAATTGCTTCTGCTGCAAAGTCAGCTCCATGATTCTTTTCTCCAGGCAGGGCAATAAACAGGTCACCTTCTTGAACCGTATTGCTAGACAGGGTAAGACCTGTAATTACAGTTGTAGCATCTCCCGTTAGTTCTGCATTTGCAATCGCAGCAACAGATTCAACTGTTCTTTTGAACTCTTCAATTGGCCTTGTCACTTGCAGCCTTCTTTTGTGCAATTAATTTTCTTTCAGCAAGAAGCTGCTTTTCAGTCAGTGGAATTGGATCAACCTTTGTTCCAGTTGGTGCGATTCCCTTTGACTGTAGAACAAATGACATTACCTTCTTGAAGACTGGACCGCCAAGGTATCCGCCCCAGTGCATTCCCTTTGGATCTTGGATTGTCACTGAAATTACATAGGCCGGCTTATCTGCTGGGGCAAAACCAATAAATGATGCGGTGTATCCGCGGTAGCAACCACAGGTGTCATCGATACGTTGAGCTGTACCAGTCTTACCTGCTACTCGATATCCAGGGATCGCCGCAGATGGCGCAGTACCGTTTGCAGAAACAACGCTCTCCATCATCAATCGCATCTTTGCTGCTGTATCTGCGCTTATAACTCGAACACTCTCACGTGTTGCAGATGGAGTGTAATTACCACTGGAATCACTGGTTCCAGCAATAACTGTTGGAGAAACACGGACGCCGTCATTTGCAATCGTTGCAAAAACACTTGTCGCTTGCATTGCTGTTACTGAGTAACCCTGACCAAAGGCAACGGTTGGTGCTGTGGTTCCAGACCAATCCGCAACCTTTGGAAGAATTCCGCGCGATTCACCTGGTAAACCTGAACCAGTTTTTGATCCAATTCCAAATTTAGTTAAGTAGTCGTAAAGCTGATCATTTGTAATCATCTCGCCGATCTTGATGGAACCCGTATTGCTAGACACCGCAAGAACTCCCGCTGTCGTTAAACGTTGAGTTGGGTGAGGCTCGTGATCATGGAAAGTCTTCACCGAACGCTTAAGTGCGTAAGGGATCGTTAGAACTGTCTCAGGAGTAATTTTCTTTTCCTCGATGGCCGCGGCCAGAGTCATTACCTTTCCTGTAGATCCAGGTTCGTACACATCTAAAACTGATGGGTTGCGCATTGCAACTAAGGAAACTTTGGTTGTGTCATTGGGATCAAATGTTGGAGCGGTTGCGTGAGCCAGAATTTGACCTGTCTTTGGATCCATCACAATGACTGTTCCGCTTAATGCGCGTGATGATTTAACTGCATCTGCAATCGCCTTTGATGCAACCCACTGGATGTCACGATCAACTGTTAAACGAACTGAGGTGCCTGCCTGAGCGGGAACTATTTCTGACTGCGACCCAGGAATTTCAGCCTTGTAACCATTTGCATATGAATACTTACCATCAACACCCTTGATAGTTGAGTTCATGCTTGATTCAAGTCCTGTAGCTCCGACACCGTCGTGATTAACAAAGCCAATTAGTGATGCGATCAAACGTCCTGATGGATATTCACGAACATAGCTTCGCTCTGGGAAAAATCCAATAATTCGATCTGGGCTCATGGCTTTGAATTGTGAGTTGTACTCATCAATAGCCGCTGAAAGCTTGAGCCAAGTTGCTGGCTTTGCGTTGCGGGCAACCATGTTCCATTTACGTGTTCCAGTTAATGAATCTTGAACTTCTGCAACCTTCATTCCAAGGATTGGAGCTACAAACGCTGCAACTTTGGCTGGGTTGCTGATCTGAGTTTGATCAACGACGATGCTTGTTGCTGCAACGCTGCGAGCAAAAGGAACGCCATTGATATCGGTGATATCTCCGCGTGGGGCTTGCAGAGTCTTTACCTTTTCCATCTCATTAACTGCGCGTGCACGGTAATCGCCTGCCTGCAAAGCTTGAACCTGTACAAGACGCAATCCAAATACAAACATCACAACTGCAAGAATCAAAACCAATGCTCTGATTCTGTTGTGCGCTAATGAGAAATTACCCATTCTTCACCGGAACCTCAATAACTGGCTTATCCAGGGATAAGAAAGTCGGATTTTCAGAAGGCTTCATGCCTAATGCTGTTGCAGATTTTGCAAGAGCTTCCGGGGAAGAGAGTTTGTCAATCTGTCGTGCGATTGCTTCGCGTTCATCACTTACTAACTTCGCCTCAAGCTTGAGACTTGTTAGTTCAAATGCATCTTGTGCAAGCAAGGTATTGATCAGGAGAAGAAGCATGAGACCAATACCGCCAACTACAGATACAAAAGTTGCGAAGAACTTACGATCGGCTTGCTTTCCGTCGGATAGATCAGGCACAAGCTTGAGTGCAACTTGTGAAGTCTTTTCGGCGAAAATTTCTTTTGAGCGAGTGATCGCTGGAGCTAGTGCTGTCATAGCCATTACGCGGCCACCCTTTCGATTGCGCGAAGACGTACTGACTGAGAACGTGAGTTCTCTTCGAGCTCGGCATCGGTTGGTGTCTCGCTTCCGCGAGTGATCATTGAAAACTTGGCTGCAAATTCGGGAAGATCAAATGGAAGATCGCGTGGGGTTCCGGATGTTGTAGATGCAACAAATAGTTGCTTAACAATTCGATCTTCCAGAGACTGGAATGACATAACTACAAGACGCGCGCCAACATTAAGAAGCTCTAGCGCTGCAGGTAGTGCGCGTGTGATCGTGCCAAGCTCATCATTGGTTTCGATGCGAAGCGCCTGGAATGTGCGCTTTGCAGGGTTGCCGCCGGTGCGACGAGTAGCAGCTGGAATCGACTCCTTTACAAGGGCTGCAAGCTGTGCCGTTGAGTTCATTGGTGCGATTGCGCGCTGCTTCACGATTGATTCAACAATTCGTGTTGCAAACTTTTCTTCACCATATGTGCGCAAAATGCGAACTAGCTGACCTGGCTCGTAAGTATTGATGATCTCCCCCGCTGTTAGTGATTGGGTGCGATCCATACGCATATCGAGCGGTGCATCCTGCGAATAAGAAAAACCACGTTCTGCTTGATCCAATTGCATAGAAGAAACACCTAGATCAAAAAGTGCTCCATCAATCTTTGTGTAGCCAAAGCGAGCAACGACCTCTGCAATTCCATCAAAGGTTGAATGTGCAGTCTTTAAACGATCTGCGTAAGGTGCAAGGCGATCTGTTGCCTTGGCGATCGCATCTAAGTCACGATCGATTCCGATAACCGTTAAGTGTGGGAACTTTTGCAACAAAGCTTCTGTATGTCCACCAAGACCTAATGTTGCATCGACAACTACTGGATTGTTTGCTGCTGCAATTGCTGGGGAAAGCAGATCGACACAGCGATCGCGCATTACAGAAATATGTTCGGTAGTACTTGTCATCTCTTCCCCCTTTTCTAGCTAGTTGTTAATTGATCTCTTTCTTTACTTTCATTGCGACTCTCACCTCTGGTCACTGCCGGCCGACGGATCTTTGTGTTGCAACGGCGCCGGGGAAGGGACGTCGCTACGTTCGAAGGGTCGGCAGTGGCCACAAATGAGAGTTAGAACAAACCTGGAAAGACCTCCTCTGAAACATCAGCGAAGCTCTTTTCACGATCTGCTAAATATTCATTCCAAGAAGTTGCGTCCCAAATTTCAACGCGAGTATTTGCACCAATAACAACGCACTCTTTTTCTAATCCTGCATATGTGCGAAGTGATTGAGGAATTGTTACGCGACCTTGACGATCAGGAATTTCATCGTGTGCGCCAGCAAACATCACACGGCTGTAATCACGTGCTGATT
>JACCDV011159485.1_pt1 | contig 19637 bp, 16 predicted proteins | sample 7446131 | NCBI WGS metagenome assembly JACCDV01 (sample SAMN15323448, study PRJNA562643) | freshwater metagenome | isolation source: river surface water | place: USA:Blue River Watershed | collected 2017-08-17 | reverse complement strand
TCCGCCAAAAGCGCATGCACCTGCTTCTGCGAACTCGCATAATACCCGGTCGGCCGCTTCACCGACTCATAGAACTCACCGTTTGCTTCCATTGTTAAGAATTCTTCTTCCGTGACAAAGAAATACCCCACCCCATTCTTTTCACCCATCTCAGTGCGCGGAGGTCGCGTCGTATACGAAACGATCAATCCGGAATCGGGAAAATACTTTTCACGCAACGCACCAATGAGCGTTGTCTTACCGACGCAGGTCGGTCCGATAAAGAGCACGAGTTGTGAATTTGCCATAAGTGTGTTGTAACAATATTTTCGGGTAAGTTATCCACAGTGTGTCCTTGATACTTCTTAAGGACAGATATATACTTCTATCAGACACATAGGAATAGTCCACTTTTTTAATCAAGGACTACTCCATCATGTAGTAGTTCTTTCCAAAATCAAATGTTTTCCTCCAAACACCAAGGCCGTCGGGCTCTCAAATCCGACGGCTTTATCTTTGAATAAAATATCCATCAAACAGGAGTACATATAATGTCTTTTATAATTACAAGTCCAGGATGAAGCGCTCGAGCGAAGTGGAGAGCTCCCCTTTTCCCTCATGAACGTCGTGGTACATGTCCTTGAGAGCATCGAGGTGTGCGCGTAGCTCTTCAGTGGTCCACCGCGCAAGTGCGGCACGATTCTTGTTGTACGGATACTCCTTGACCCCGGAAGCAAGGGCTTCCTCACGAGACACCGTCGCAACAATATAGAGTGTGCGAAACGCCCAAAAGAACTGCCCATGAACCGCTTCCGGTGCTTCTTTGCGCCTCATTCCTCGCACGTATTCCACCCACGCCGACTTCTTGTCTCGCGCGATGAGCGCATCGGTGACCGCAAACGAATTAAAACGTTCCACGCGCGCAACGGTGCGCTCGGCAAATGAATGAATCTCTCCGATCCGCTCGAAGAACACAAGGAGATCCTTCGGGATGTCACGCTCCACAATAATGATCATCTTGGGGGTTTCGGAAAGTACGGTGCGATAAAAGATCTCCCCCTCGGGATGCTCTAAAATACCTTCAAAATAAAGGATATTTTGCCCACCAAAGAGATTTTCAGTATGGAATTCCTCGGTTGCCACCGCCAGATCGAAGGAAAGATCGTCAAACGACGAGACCATCACGCCGGGAGATCCGGCGCGAGTCACATCAACCACTTCCCTGGCGACACGACGCGCCTCCGCCATGTCCGTACCCGTATAGATCGCGATCATATGCCCTCAAGTCTAACTTATTCACAAGAAGGCATCAAACACTTTTAATATTCTCAACAAAAAAAAAGACCATTCCCAAAAGAGAATGGTCGAAAGTGCTTTTTATTATCGATTGTATCCATCCCGGTAGCCGGGAGTTGTCTTGAACGACTGACAACGTTCATCGTTCACGAATACCTCCGAAATAGTCCCATCGCGATTGTAAGAGCGGTGGATGACCGCCTTGCAGCTGGTCATTCCGAGCGCCGCATCCGCACGATCGCGGTCGCGACCGTATTCCATGCCAAGTACCCCGCCCGCAACGCCACCAAGGATAGCGATGCGCGGATCACCAGTCATGGCACCCAAGGCGGCGCCGGTCACTGCCCCTGCGGCACTGTACGTAGCCTGATTTTCCCCCTGGTGATGTCTTGGGCCCCCGTAGATCTCACAACCGGAGAGCAGGGACACCCCGAGAAAAGCAATAATCAGGTTTTTAAGCGTTTTCATGATGTCCTCCTGGACAAATTCATCTTTTTACATTATAACACCAAATGTACACAAAAGTCAAGTTATTGTCCCGAAAAATTCTTTAGCCATTTCGATCATACGTTCAAAAATAATCATTGTTTAAATTATTTTCAAAAAAAACGCACAAAAACAACCACCTGTTCCCGTGTCCGAGGGTGGGACTTTGATAGGCACCGCAAAATTACATGAAAAAAGAAGCAGGCAGACCTTGCCCACCAACAAAAGTCTTTGTGCAGAATAAGACAAATCCAGGCCTCCACTGGTGATAGGATTCGCATGCCAGCTTCTCCGGGTTCTATCTTTGCGGAAAACAACGGACCACCCACTACTCCGCCATACTCCCCCAGCGTTTTCCCTTCTTTTCACTCACAATAAGTGGAATATCCTCGCCCGAGGTCCCTTGTGCCACGGAGGACATCGCGACACGTACAACCTCTCCGACCCTCGCGATCGTCTTTTTTTCGTCGGAAACCTCAAAAATGAGCTCATCGTGCACCTGAAGCAGGAGTTCGGCGTCCTTCTCGAGCTGTGCGTCGACAAGCGCGCGATCAACACGGATCATTGCGATCTTCACAAGGTCCGCCGCAGTCCCCTGTAAGGGTGCGTTCATTGCCATACGCTCCGCCATCGCCTTCATGAAAGGAACCCGCGAACGCAAATTGGGGAATTGACGACGACGCCCGAAAAGGGTTTCGGTGTAGCCGTTCTTTGTCGCATCAGCCGTCACTTGTTCAAAATATGCCGCGATCTTGGGAAAGGAAACGAAATATTGATCATAGAATTCTTGGGCTTCTTCGCGTGTGGAACCAAGATTCTGCTTGAGTGCATTGACCCCCATGCCGTAGACAATACCGAAGTTGATCACCTTCGCGCGACGACGCATCTCCTTGGAGACCGCGTCCGCCGCGACGCCAAACACGCGCGCGGCGACCGATGTGTGAATATCCTCTCCGGAAAGGAAGATCTCCCGGAGCCCCGGATCTCCCGAGAGCATAGCGAGAACCCGCATCTCGATCTGAGAATAGTCGAAGGCCATCAGCACCTTGCCCTCCGGAGCAACAAAAGCATCCCTGATCATTGCGCCCAACCCTTCACGCACCGGAATGTTCTGCAAATTCGGGTCGGAAGACGAAAATCTCCCCGTAGTCGTTCCGTCCTGGTGCAGACGAGTGTGGACCCTCCCCTCTTTGTCCGCGAGGCGTGGAAGGGTGTCGATGTAGGTAGAAAGAAGCTTCTGCACCTCGCGATACTCCAATATCGCCGCGATGATCGGATGAGCATCCTTCAACTTTTCGAGTTCTGATTCTCGTGTTGAACGCGCGCCTCCTTCGGTCTTCTTGAGCCCCTTTGCGGTGAGCCCCATGTGGTCAAAGAGCACAACGCCCATTTGCTTGGGTGAATTGATATTGAATTCCTCCCCGGCAAGCGCGTAGATCTTCCGCTCGAGCTCATCCTGCTTTTCATGATAGGAACGAGAGATTCCCTCGAGATACGCGGAATCGAGCAGGATCCCCTTCGTCTCAAGGCGCGCAATGATCGGAATGAGTGGTAATTCGATCTGCTCATAGAGATCAAGGAGTCCTTCCTTTTTGAGCTTTTCTCGCAATACCAAAAGTGCGGACGAGAGCGTGCGTTCTCCTGTGTATTCGGCAATATCATCGACGCTTGGCGTTGTTTTGTCCGAATCAAGGAGCCATAACGCGATCTGCGCCTCGCGAAGTAGTGTCGGGTCGATCGGTCCGCTTTCTTCTACTGACTGCTCGTGAGTGAGTTCATTCTTCGCGTCACGCGCTCCGTTTGGATCCTTCACAAAAAGCTGGCGAATTCGCGTCACCAACGAACGAAATTCCAGTGACGCAAAAAGTTTGAGAATCTCCTCGGGATGAAAGGATTCCCTCCACGATGTGTCGGGGAGTGTAAAAACGATCGGCGCGTCACGACGGATCGTCGCAAGCATCTTAGAAAACAGCGCCTCTTCTTCGCCGGCGACCAAAAGCTCAACAATGCGTGGCTTGATCCCTTGCGCGATCACCCCCTCTTTCCCTTTTTTGAGTTCGGCATAGATTCCCTCAATGGTCCCGAACTTTTGGATCAACTCCGCTCCAGTCTTTTCTCCGATCCCCGTAATGCCGATGATATTGTCCGACGGATCACCGCGAAGTCCTTTGTAGTCGGGGAGCTGGATCGGGAAGAAGCCAAAACGCTCAACGACCTTCTCCTCGTCGTACACAATGGTGTCATTGAGGCCTCTTTTGAGCGTGTACACACGAACACGCTTTCCGGAGACAAGCTGAAGTGTGTCCATGTCTCCTGTCACAATAAGGATCTCGACATCATCATTGTCCTTCAACTGCTCGACGATCGTTCCCAACATATCGTCTGCTTCAAATCCAGGGGCGTCGTAGATCGGAATATGAAATGCCGTGAAGATGTCGCGAGACCGCTCGAGCTGACTCACGAGCGCGTCGTCCGCCTTCTTTCTCCCCGCCTTGTACGCATCATACTTTTTGTGACGAAAGGTCGGCTCAGGAAGGTCGTAACATGCCGCCATGTGATCGGGGGCAAATTCGTCGATCGCACGCAAAAGCATTGTGGAGAGTCCGTATAATCCCCCTGTCGGCTCACCCTGAGAGGTCGCAAAGTCGGGAATGGCGTGGTACGCACGATGGATGATCGCGTGCGCGTCAAAAAGGACGAGTCGTGTCTTGTGTTCCTTGGATATCATCCGTTCATCATAACAGGCAACGCGGAACTTTGCATTGAAAGGCAAAAAGCCCTCCTTTTGCAGTATCGGGCCTTTTATCTTCCACAGGTCGTCTCTCCCCACCCTCTTCCAAACTCATAATCCATGAGCTGGCGTGCTTCCTCGATATCATCATCACAAAGCACAAAAACATCGAAACCATAAGGCTCTTCGCCGGGAACCACCGTCGACGGACTCCGTTCGCGAAGATAACTCTTGATTCCTCGACCGTTCAAAAATTGGCGAGTTTCTTTTGCCTGCTTTCCGTCACGGAAAAATCGAATGCGACACGACATTGTAGCTCTATTATCCGACGGATCGGGTCGTTTCGTCAATGAATAAGAAATTGAGCATGAGCGCGTCTTTTGGAAATCGCTCTTTCAACTGTTCGGGCCACTCGACCAGCAAAAGCACCTCGGGGTCGGCACAAAGGCGATCCCAACCCACAACCGCGATCTCCGCGGGGTCTTCTAGGCGATACGCGTCAACATGTACAATGCGCTTCCATGGCTGACCGTTGAGGTCGTAGAATTTTGCGATCACAAATGTCGGAGAAAGCACTTCTTCGGTGACGCCGAGCTCTTCGGCAAGACACTTCACAAAGGCGGTCTTTCCGCTTCCAAGATCGCCCGAAAGTCCGACGATCGTCGCTTGCTCCTTGTGCGGAGCAAGCGTTGAGAGGAATTCACGTGCGAACCCCTTCATCTCCGCAATACTTGGGATCATTCGTGTCATGTGCACCACATGCTAACACGCCGGCATGCTTTGTGCGAATGCCGGTGTGCGCCATGATGCCCTCTTTGAGATCACGCGAGGGAGCCCTTCTTTTCAGCTTCTTGCGCATGTTCTTGCGCCTTGTGGAGTTCCTCTTCTTTCGCGATCTCTTCCTTGCGGCGAATGTAGTATTCCTTGGCCTTTCGTGCTCCGATGATCGTTCCGACAACAACCAAAAGATAAAGGACCCATCCAAGAAGCGAGTGAGGAAGGATCGAGAAGGAACCGCTTGATTGCACCTCCTCCGCGTCCTCATCGAGCACTCCGTCTTCTCCCGCGACAACAACGACCACTCCCGAGGGGTCAACATATTCCAATCGTGCGCGTGCGTCGGGAAATGTTCCTTGCGCCGACGCCGTGGTCATACCAAGGATACTTACCGTACGCGACGCGCCATCCTCCAATCTCCCGAGCGGAAGCACGTACGTCCGCTCCGGTCCGGGGCTCTCTTCGAGTAGCAACTCGTTGACGGTGTTGTCCCCGATATACACAACATGCTCCGGAAGAACGATCTTCAGTTGTGCAGAGGTCGCCGGAATCGGTTTTTGATAGAGATAGGAAATGCGATACTCGACAGGTGTGTGAGCGGGAACCTTGTTCGGTCCAACTTTCTCAACAGCAACTGCAACGTCCTTTCCGGAGAGAGAGCCGAAGAAACGTGAGAAGGGATTGGGTGCCTGTGTCGAACTCGACGCTTCTGTCGTGGTCCCGCTTGAAGGTTTTTTCGAAAAGAAACCAAAACTGATCGGATTGGGAATCGCCGCTGCCGGACGAAACGCATTATAATCGGACTCGCCGCTGCCGGAGGATTTCCCGTCTTCTTTTCCGCTCGTTGTCACCGTACGCTCGACACCATCACCAGAAGATGAGGCCGGTGGAACATACTGCTCACGCGGAGCCTCGGAGGATGCTGTTTCCGGGGGTACTCCATGGGTTACAACCATTCGCGTAGTTCCGTAGACAAGTCCAAGGTCGTTCTCCCCAACAATACGATAGAAATAAGGAGTTCCGGGAAGAAGGTTGGTAAGTCGCTGTTCAACACCCGCTGAATTCGCACCCGTCGTTCGAGAAGAAGTGCGATTCAAAAGCTCTGTGGTTGCCCCCCACTCAAACCAGTAACGCGATTGAGAGTTCCCATGAGGACTGACATATCCTTTCAAGGTGACGGTGTTTTCCGTGATATTTGTCGGCGTCCTCGTTTCCACAACAAGGATCGGGGTGATCGAGACCGGGAGAGGTTTTGTCGTAAAATACATATTCATTCCAACACTCTTGCCGCGACCGTTCTCCGCAACCTGTCGGTAGAAGTATTGCATGTTCGGCGCAAGTCCATTCAAATTTTCGGACGTATTACGCAATGTATTCCCCGAGCCAAAGGATCGCCGTGGGGTCATATAAACATCACCCTTACCAACGACTCCCCACTCAAACCATTGATACGTATCGGGCATCTCGTTCGAATTGACCTGTCCTGTCAGTCGAACACTCTTCTCCGTTATGAAAAGCGGTGCAGTCGTTACCGCAAGCGGAGCCGCCTGATATGCGGATGCAAAAAGAGGGAGAACAAGCGCGCTAATGGAAAGCGTACTGATCACGGTGGTGAGGAAATTCGATCGTTTTCTCATGTTTCTATTATACACTATTTAAGACATTTGTCAAATACCGCTATGCACATGGCCGGCCACCTTGTGAAGCGGGTGGAGCGCAGGTACAATGAGTGAGAAATGGCAAACTTTGACGATAAAAAAAACCAGAAACTCTTTGATTCAATGCGTGAAAAAGAGGCCGAGTCCCTCGCGCAAGTCCTCGCGGAGCACTACGACCTTCCTTATGTGGACCTGTCTCGCACGACGATCGACAATACCGCGATCCGCCTGATCGCCCGCCCCGTCGCGGAAGATGCGATGGTTGTGATCTATCAAATGAATCAACATCAGATCATGATGGCCGTGCAGACCCCCAACTCCGAAAAGGTTGCCAATGTTATCACTGAATTGGAGCGCCAAGGGTACACCGTTATACCTTCGATCGCGTCCGAATTCAGTATTCGTCACGCATGGAAGATCTATGACGAAGTTTCATACACAAAAGCCCAAGACGCAGGGGTGATGTCTGTCTCCGAAGAGACGATGGCTAAATATGTTTCAACCATCAAGAGTATCGTTGATGTAAAGGACGTCGTTCTCTCCGCACTCGGTTCAGGGGACACCCACTCCCTCTCAAGTGTTGTCGAGATCATCATGGGAGGCGCGGTCGCGACCGGAGTGTCCGACGTGCACTTTGAGCCGGAAAAGGAGATCGTTCGCGTGCGGTATCGTCTCGACGGTATTCTGCAAGACGTCGTCGAACTCAAACACCCCGACTACCACCGCATTCTTTCGCGTATCAGACTCTTGGCGGGCGTAAAGCTCAACCTCCTCCACGAAGCCCAAGACGGTCGCTTCACGATCAAGATCGATGGTGTTGATGTTGAGGTGCGTACCTCGATCCTCCCGGCGGCATATGCCGAGTCCATCGTGATGCGTATCTTGAATCCGAAATCCATCTCTGTACCACTCGAGGAACTCGGTATGGACGAGTATTTCTACAAGGTCATGCTCGAACAGATCCACAAGCCGAACGGGCTTATTTTGACCACCGGTCCTACCGGTTCAGGAAAAACGACAACGCTCTACGCCTGCCTTAAAAAGCTTCGCAGTCCTCAGATCAAGGTCATCACCATCGAAGATCCGATCGAATACCACCTAGACGGCATCTCTCAAACACAGATCGATCACGACAAAGGATACGACTTCGGCAACGGTCTCCGCGCCGCGGTCCGTCAAGACCCCGATGTTATCATGGTCGGTGAAATTCGCGACGAAGAGACCGCGTCGGTGGCGATCGACTCCGCCCTCACCGGTCATATCGTCTTCTCAACTCTGCACACCAACAATGCGGCCGGTGCTATTCCCCGTCTTATCGATATCGGCGTGAACCCCAAGATCATCAGCTCCGCCTTGAATATCGCGATCGGACAACGCCTCGTGCGCCGTCTGTGCACTTTCTGTAAAGACGAATATACTCCTGTCGGCAAAGAACGTGACGTCATCGATCGCGAATTCGCGATCATCGAAAAATATCGCCCAAACATCACCTATCCTCAAACACTTTGGAAAGCGAAAGGATGTGAAAAATGTTCCTTCACCGGATACAAAGGTCGTATCTCGATCTACGAAGGTATTCTCATGGACCGAGCGGTCGAAGAGGTCCTCCGCGAGAACCCGAGTGAACGCGAGATCAAGGAGGCCTCTCAACCGCAGGGTATTCTCGATATGCGCCAAGATGGGATCGTCAAAGCGATCAAAGGGGTCACAAGCATGGAAGAAGTTGAACGCGCCGTCGGGCTCGACGAAGGACGCGGATAGAAGAACTTGGCAATCGACAGGTAAAGGTCGACAAAAAATACCAAGTTCACACAATAAACCTCATTCCCGATCATTGAGCGATCCCCCAAAGAAGGACTCCGCAAGGAGTCCTTCTTTGTGCCGAGAGTTTGAAAGGGAAGCTTATACAAACACTACACGGAATCATTTTTTTTGCGCAAATATTTCGACCACCATCCCAAACCGGAAAAATACGGATATACGAATACCCCGGAAAGAAAAGCGAAAAGAAGTACTAATTGTTCGTAATGAGCATCAAAAAAACCGACAAAAACAGAAGATACCTCCGGTGATGTTGTCGCAAAAGAGAAAAACGGCACAAAAAGTATCCCGAACAAACACGCAAATACGTACAAAGAAAAAAGAGAGGGGTGACGCATACCCCATCATTATACCAAAAAGGACCCGGTGGGGTCCTTTTTGGGTGGAGAAACTTGAATGTTCAAGTACGTTACCCTTCAAACAACTACTTCTCACAATAATATGAAAAGTTAAATACCTTCCTAAGGGGATCACCAGCACGTACGCACGGGGCGACAACCAGGGAATCCTCGGAGAAATATCATGGAAGCCTGTGGGGCCTTAGTAGTTTGAAGGGTGACACACTCGAATCGCATGTCTCCTGTGAAGTTGCTGTTACCAGCCTATCACGTTTTCAAAATATTGTCAAGTGTTTTCTTCGACAGCACGTATCCCCGCCGTGATCCGGAAGGTCTTGAGGGTCTCCCCGCCAAGAACGCATCGGGTCAAAGCTGATCAGAAGCTGAACGCGAGCACTTTGAGAAGTGTCGCACTCATGGCATACTGAGGAAGAGATCGGGCGAAAAACACGCCAAAAACTCTCGACTGTCGAGAGTATAGCATAACCAATTTTCATGTCAAGCATCGACGAGCGAAATCCCGCAAAACAACCAAAAGAAGCCCTCTTTCTCGACCAAACCCTCCGGCCGGAGACATGGGAAGAGTATATCGGGCAAGAACACATCAAACAGAATCTGGAGATTCTCCTTTCCGCCGCAAAGGAACGCAAGCACCCGCCCGAGCATCTCCTCTTCTATGGTCCTCCCGGACTCGGAAAGACAACCATCGCACATCTCATCGCGAAGGAAACCGCCGCACAACTCAAAAGTACGTCCGGTCCCGCGATCGAAAAGGTCGGCGACCTCGCCTCGATCCTCACCAACTTAAATCCCGGGGACATCCTCTTTATCGACGAGATCCATCGCTTGAACAAAATGGTGGAAGAGATCCTCTACCCCGCAATGGAGTCCGGCGTGCTCGATATCATCATCGGCAAAGGCCCTTCCGCGCGCACGATCCAACTTGAACTCCCTCCCTTTACCCTGATCGCCGCGACGACCCGCATCGCTCTTCTTTCCTCCCCACTCCGTTCGCGCTTTGGCGGTGGTGTCTTTCGTCTTGAATTCTATAGCGAGGATGAGATCGCGCGGATCATTCGTCGCTCCGCGAACATTCTCGATATCACCCTCGACGAAGAAGCGAGTATGGAGATCGCGCGCCGCAGTCGCCACACACCAAGAACAGCAAACTATCTCTTGAAGCGCGCGCGAGATTTCGCCCAGGTCTCCCGAAGGGATCTTGACCGCTCCGCGGTGCATCAAGCGCTCCAACTCCTCGAGATCGACGAGATCGGACTCACCCAGCCCGATCGCACCATGCTTTCGATCATGATCGAAAAATTCAACGGCGGACCAGTCGGGCTCTCCACGATCGCCGCGGCAACAAGTGAAGAACAGGCGACCATTGAGGAAGTCTACGAGCCCTATCTCTTGAAACTCGGCTTGATCGAACGCACCCCGCGCGGCCGCATCGCCACAAAGAAAGCATACGAACACCTCGGGTTCGATTTCCCTCTTGAAACATAAAAAAGCGCCGTTTCCGGCGCTTTTTCGAGTAACACCAATAAATAATTGTGCATTACCTGATGGTATTGACATTTTGTAAATATTAGTGTTATAATGTAAAACAGTTCAACCGCCACCACGGAGAGAGCAAATGGCGAAACTTCTTTTTTTTGCAATAGTGATCTTCATTATCACAATGATCACTTTTAGCTTCCTCGCGGTCTGGAATTTTATACTTCCAGAATACCCTGTCACGGTTGGACAAGCATTACTTTTTGCTTGCACGTCTGTGATTGTCGCACGAATAATCGACAGAATGTGACGCACACAACACGTTCGTCATACGTAAATTGAGCACACTGTCACAGTGTGCTTCTTTTTTTAATCTTCGGTAAGTTGCAAACCCATCACCTCTTTCGCTATGATGCATGCATCTAGTCTATAATCACGCGAATATGTCAGGACATAGCAAATGGGCGCAGATCAAGCGCCAGAAAGGAGCGGAGGATGCGAAGAAGTCGAAACTCTTCGGAAAACTTGGGAGTCTTATCGCGACCGAGTCAAAGAAGGCGAACGGCGACGTCAACTCGCCGGGGTTGCGTATGCTGATCGAAAAGGCAAAGAAGGAGAACATGCCGAAAGACACTATTGATCGCGCGGTCAAAAAGGGTGCGGGAGGAGAAGTTGATGCCATGGAAGCCCTCACCTATGAAGGATACGGACCGGGCGGATGCGCGCTCATCATTGAGGCCTTTACCGGAAACCGCAACAAGGCCGCGCAAGAGATCAAACACATCCTCTCCAAGAATGGCGGATCGCTCGCCGCGCAAGGAGCCGCCGTTTGGGCGTTCACCAAGACCGAAGAGGGGTGGGAACCCAACTCCACGATCCCTCTCTCCGATGACGACGGCGCGACACTCTCAAGGATCATCGAAGAACTGGAGTCAAACGACGAGGTTCAAGATGTCTACACCAACGCCGATTAATATTCCAAACAAAAGAACACTCCTTCATGAGTGTTCTTTTAAAGAGAAGGCGGATAAAACTCGGTGTTATAATGAATATGAGTGGGCATTGAAACTCCCTACTTCATACTAACTACTTTCTACTAACTATTCATGCGTGTCCTTGGTATAGATCCCGGATTCGGTCGGTGTGGTGTTGCGGTGCTTGAAGGTGACAATGCAACAAGTGCACTCATCTATTCGTCTTGTATTGAAACATCTCAAAAGGAGTCTTTTTCCTTTCGTCTTTTTACGGTTGGAAAAACGATCGACGACCTGATCGCAACACACAAACCCGATATCATTGCGATCGAGGAACTTTACTTCACCAACAACGCAAAGACCGCGCTTCACGTCGCCGAAGTACGCGGCATGATCATGTATATTGCCGCAACACACCACATCACCTTGGTGGAATACAATCCCCTGGCGATCAAGATCGCACTCACCGGTTATGGAAGGGCAACAAAGGATCAGGTCATGAAAATGGTCGAGGCGATCATTCATTTCGACGAGGCTCCAAAACTTGATGATGAATACGATGCGATCGCTGTTGCACTGACTGCACTCGCAAATGAACGCACCATCATGGGGACAAGAGTGAAAAAATGAAGCAATACGAACGTGGATTTTGTACTTGCCAGCACAAACGGCTCATGATACATATGTGATAATGTTCGCAACGGCGAACAACTTATCAACGAACATCATGAGTTTATGACCGATGATTTTGTTACCGACGGTATCTTACCTGACGAGAGTACATCCGATGACGACGAATTCGATCCGGATGCATTAGGAAGCGATGATTTCCTTGACGATGTCGAGGAGGAACTCGATGCCGCCATTGACCCGCTCGACGAAGTTCTCCCGCTTGTTGATGATGAAGAGGAGGAAGACGAGTTGCTTGAAGAAGAAATAGAATGAACAAAAAAAAAGAACACCCGAGCGGGTGTTCTTTTTTTATTCACCGATCACGAAGCAATGATCCGTACAAAACGATGTTTTCCTATTTTGATCACGATCGAATCATTCACAACAAACATCGGATCAACGATCTTTTCTTCTCCATCTTTACGCAGTGCACCCTCGTTCAGCAAACGACGGAATTCACTTTTTGATTCAACAAGCTGTGACGCGACGAGTGCGTCTGAAAGGAGAGTTCCTTTCTTTGTGCCGACCTCGGGCATCTCGGCGGGAATTCCCCTCTTTTCAAAGGTATGGATGAATTGCTCACGCGCCGAATTTCCCGCTTCTTTCCCGTGATAGATCTCCACGATCTGCTGCGCAAGGTCCATCTTCACTTCCTTTGGGTGACGTGTTCCGCGCTCAAGTTCTGAAACGATCGTGCGAACATCGTCCATCGGTGTAAAGGTGCACAACTCAAGATATGAAGGAATTGCCGTATCGGAAATACTCATCAGCTTGCCAAACATGTCGGTCGGCGTGTCGGTCACCCCAATATAATTATCAAGTGACTTTGACATCTTTTCCTTTCCATCAAGACCGACAAGAAGCGCGAATGAGAGGACCGCTTGAGGTTCATGATGATTGATCTCCATGATCTTGCGTCCCATTAACATATTGAAGGTCTGATCCGTCCCACCAACCTCACAATCGCATGATCCGTAGATCCGGTGCAATACATCAGAATCGGTACCCTGAAGGATCGGATAGAACATCTCGTGCATGAAGAGGCTTTCCCCTTCGTTGATCCGTTTTTGAAACATATCACGCTCAACAAGCTGTGCATGAGTGATATGTTTCAGATTCCACATCATGTTCGTGAGCGACACATTCACAACACGTCCCAACCCCATGCGAGACTGCATGCGCGTCTGATCGAAAACAACAGACTTCCCAATGAATGAATTGGGGGGAACCTCCACCTTCTCCTCGATCACCCCCTTTTTGACCGTAAACTCTACTTTCACATCATCGGGAAGCGAGAGGTCCATCGGAGAAAGGAACCAGTCGGAGTTACGGATCCAAGAAAAAACACTCGGGTCTGTACTCAAGATCTTTCCCGCTTGCTCGAGGTAGGTCTGCATATTGTGTTCGATCGCGGACTGCTCCACTTCGGGGCGAACCTTACTTTTTCCGGTCGGGTCACCGATCTGCGCCGTGTAATCCCCGATCAAAAAAACCACCTTACAGCCGACATCCTGAAGTTGTCGTAACTTCCGAAGCACGACCGCGTGTCCCAAGTGGATATCCGGGCGCGTTGGGTCAACTCCGAATTTAATGATGATATCGCCGTGAAATTCCCCTGTTGCCTTTGCAATAAGTTTCTTACGGAAACGCCCATCGGGATCGACGTATTCGCCCACCCCGCGCGAAAGAATGTCAGAAACGACAAGTTCCGCTTCTTGTGGTGTGATTGCCTTCATGCACATCATGCTAACACATGTGCTTTTCTTTGTCTTTTCTCTTGTAATTTTGTGTTACTATACGTATAACAAGGTTCTATGTCTTTCCATCAAAAGAGAATAAAGAGGAAGAGATTCTTTCTCTGGATACAAATGTTCTTCATTGCGACCCTGATCATCGGCATCTTCGCGGTGAGTTCGTTCCTCATTTGGGCGACAACGATCGAGATCCCTGATTTCAGTCTTTTTGAGACACGAAAGGTTTCCCAATCGACCAAAATATACGACCGCACCGGAAAGATCGTGCTCTATGACGTACATAAGGATGTTCGTCGTACACTTGTGGATTTTGACAAGATCAGTCCGGAGATCAAAAACGCTACTGTCGCGATCGAGGACGAGGAATTCTATGACCATATCGGCATCAAACCAACCGCGATCCTTCGTGCTGTTTTGGTGAACATCAAGGAAATGGAGTATAGCCAAGGGGGATCCACGATCACACAACAAGTGATCAAGAACGCGCTCCTCTCTCAAGAAAAAACCATCAGTCGCAAAGTGAAAGAGTGGATCCTCGCACTCAAACTAGAGCAGATCATGACCAAAGAGGAGATCTTGGAACTCTATCTCAACGACGCGCCATACGGGGGAAATATCTACGGTGTCGAAGAGGCGAGTATGACTTATTTTGGAAAGCGTGCGGGTGAGATCAACCTTGCCGAGGCGGCGTACCTTGCCGCGATACCTCAAGCACCGACCCGATATTCCCCATACGGCAACAACATCGACAAACTTGAAGCGCGAAAGAATCTCGTCCTCAAGCGCATGTATGATCTCAATATGATCACAAGCGAGGAGTACGAAAAGGTTCGCAATGAAGTGGTCAAATTCCAACCTCCTCGTGAACGCGGTATTCTTGCCCCTCATTTCGTCATGTATATCCGCGAGATACTTGTGGATATGTACGGGGAAGACGTGATCACCGAAGGAGGATTACGAGTGACCACAACTCTTGATATGGACCTCCAGCGCACAGGAGAAGAGGTTGTCGCGCGATATGCAAAGGAAAATGAGAAGAATTTCAATGCATCAAACGCGGGATTGATTGCGGTTGATCCAAAGACAGGACACATTCTCACAATGGTGGGTTCGCGTGATTACTTCGACACGGAAAGTGAGGGAAATTTCAACACCACACTTGCAAAACGCCAACCCGGCTCCGCATTCAAACCCTTCATTTACGCGGCGGCCTTTGAACAAGGATACACTCCCGACACCACCCTCTTCAATGTACGCACGGAATTCTCTACCTTCTGCGATCCATTCGGAGAACCGCTCGGAGGTGCGGACGAATCAAAGTGCTACAGACCGGAGAATTACGATCACACCTACAATGGTCCGGTCTCATTACGTAACGCACTTGCACAATCAATGAACGTCCCTGCGGTAAAGCTCCTTTATCTTACGGGACTCGATAAGGCGATCGACATCTCTGAGCGTCTTGGTATTACAACACTGGGTGACAAATCACAGTACGGACTCACGCTCGTTTTAGGTGGTGGAGAGGTGACATTACTTGAAATGACAAGTGCATATGGAGTCTTTGCAAATGACGGAAAACGAAACCAACACACCGGGCTTATCAAAGTTGAGGACAATAAAGGAACCATCCTCTATGAATTCAAAAATAACGAGACACAAGTCATTGATGAAAATGTTGCGCGACAAATATCTGATGTCTTGAGTGACAATATCGCGCGCACACCTGCCTTTGGTTCAGACTCATACCTCAACGTCAAAGATCGTACCGTTGCGGTAAAGACAGGAACGACCAACAACTACAAAGACGCGTGGATCATCGGCTACACACCAAGTCTCTCTGTCGGTGCGTGGGCGGGAAATAACGACAATTCATCAATGGAAAAGAAGGTTGCCGGATTTATCATCGCCCCATTATGGAACACCTTCTTCACTACCGCGACCTCGACCGTCTCCGATGAACGATTCACCCCGCCTCGTCCGATCGACCCAAATCTCAAACCCGCACTTCGTGGTGTTTGGTACGGCGGAACAACCTACAAAGTCGACAAGATCTCCGGAAAATTTGCGACCGAACACACACCGCAACATCTCGTCGAGGAACGTGTCATTCCCAACCCACATGAGATCCTCTTCTGGGTCAACAAGAACGACCCAACAGGGCCCGCTCCTGTAAACCCCTACAATGACCCGCAGTATCTCCTCTGGGAGATTCCGGCGCAACAATGGATCACCGAGAATGGTGTCCCCGCAAATGCGTGGAATTCGATCCCTGACGGATTTGATGACCTCCATCTTCCCGAATACGTTCCGACGATCACCATCACTGAACCCATCCCGGAAACAACACTCACAGCGGGACAAAAAGCTATTGTACGGAGTATGATCACAAGTCATTTCCCGATCAAACATGTCGACTTCTTTGTGAATGACACCTTCCTCGGATCACTCACGAACACGCCCTATGACTTTTCCTTCGTTCCGGAGTACGCATCATCAACACGATCAACGATCCGTATTATCGCGAATGATACCGTCGGAAACAAAAAAGAATCGGTCATCAATGTAACGATCGCACAATAAAACAAAAGATCACCGAACCTCGGTGATCTTTTGTTTAGTGCGGGACGCAAGTTCCTTCACAATTCTTTCCCGACAAACAAAAAGACGATGTCGTGTCACTGAGTCCGCCTTAATATGAAGCACTGTCTGCTTGATCGCAATATCTGCTTCGACGATCTCCACACCGGCAACATCACGAACAACCGCAACAACAAGCTTCCGTTCATCATCGGCGGAGAGTAATCGTTCGCGATAGATTGCAAGGTATTTTGCGATACCGGAAAGTTCCATATTCAAAAGCGATCAACCACGCATCGGCATGAGTAAATAGAGGAACGAGTGATCACCAACACCACGAACCACCAAAGGTTTCCCCGCCCCACTTGCGGAGAGTGTCACACTATCGGTCGAGAGGTAAGAGAGGACATCATTCAAAAATCGCTGATTCAAAAGAAATTCAACAGGTTCACCGGAAAGCGTCGCCTCAACCTGCTGAGAAGTTTCCCCGATCTCATCATTACGAGACTCCACTTCAAAAAGCTTCTCCTGCGGATAGATCTTAAGACGCACTTGCTGCAACTTCCCAGAGAACACCGTGGTCATACGCAATCGATCAACAAGATCCTGACGAAGAAGGATCACTTCGGTGGTAAACTTTTTCGGAACGATCTGATGGTAATCCGGGAACACTCCATCAACAAGACGAGAAGTGATGTGAATATGCTCCGTACTGAATGTCACTTGATTTTTGGTCGCAACGACGGAAACCCTCTCATTCGCCCCTTCAAGCGCACGAACAAGTTCAATGGCATTAGTCCCGGGAATAAGCATCGAGAGGCCTTCAGGAGCATTTTTGAGCGTTACACGCTTCTCTCCGAGGCGTGACGAGTCGGTTGCCACCAACACAAGCATTCCTTCCTCGGTGTAGACATACACACTTGCGAATTCCGGCTTGACCATAGAGAGCGCGACGGAGAATTGCGTCGCCCGAAAACCTTCCACCAACTGCTGTGACTCGATCTCAAAACTAGTCCCCTTGGTCACGAACGGAAGAGTGGGAAAATCTTCATAAGGAAAACCCTTGATGACTGTCGAATACGTCGAACCGGCAATGAGAAGATTTCCTTCGACCTGCTCGATCGTCACATTTTTCTCACTCGGAAGATTTGAAAGAAAATTTCCTAACGTGTCGGCCGGGATCGCAATGACACCCTCCTTCTCCACACGAGCGGGGAGCTCGATCTCAATACCCATTTCAAGATTGGTCGCGCGAAGCTTGAGTGACTTTTCTCCGGCAATGAAAAGTACATATCGGAGCACCGGCAATGAGGCACGCTTCCCCGTGAACCGCTCGGCGGTGAGTAGTGCATCTTTGAGATTGAGTTTTACGCATTCGAGCTTCATAACTGTATAACTTCTTTATATATAAGATCTATTATATGAATTACCGGTGTGGATATGTGGATGGCCGACAATATATCCTTATTTGTGAACGGTATATTCGGTGTTGTTGATTGTGTATCCTGTGGAGATGTTCGGTGTTGTCCACACCTCTCTTGTTTTGTATCGATCTTCATCCCCACCTCATCCCCAGTATCCCTGTTTTTCATCCCCACTCAAACGTGTGTTATCCCCGACCTTCTCCACAGTTCGCACTTAGAACATCGCACGAATTTGTTCGATCTCCTGCATGAGGAGTGTGTCACTTTTTATATCCACCTTGATCTTCTCACATGAGTGAATGACCGTGGTGTGGTCGCGCCCGCCGAGTTTCTGTCCGATCAAAGGATAGGAGATATTGAAATCCTCGCGAAGGATATACATCAACACTTGGCGCGGCTTCACTACCTCCTTGCGGCGAGTTTTTTCATAGATGAAGCGTTCGTCGATGTTGTAGAAGGTGGTGATCGTTTTGACAATATCTTTGATGGAGACCGGCTTTGTCGGCTTCGCGTTGTTTTTGATCAGTGTTTTTACTTCGTTGATGGAGAGTGACTTGTTCTTGAGTTGTGCTTGGCAGACGACCAAGTTGAGTGTCCCTTCAAGTTCACGAATGCTTGCCTGGATCGTTTCCGCAATGTGCGCAACAACCTCATCGGGAAGGATCACTTGCTGTTGTTTGAGTTTTTCGCGAAGAATAGCAAGTCGTGATTCGAAGTCGGGCATCGTGATCTCGACGATCATTCCCGAACCAAAGCGTGACTTCAGTCGATCTTCAAGCCCGTTGATGTAGTTGGGGTGTTTGTCTGACGAGAAGATGATCTGTTTGTTGTTCTCGTAGAGCGCGTTGTAGAGATGGAAGAGTTCCTCTTGGGTTTTCTCTTTTCCGACAAGGAACTGGATGTCGTCCATAATAAGGACATCGAATTTGCGGTACTTTTCCTTGAATTCATTGACGCGATTATTCTGGAGGGAGTTCACGTAATCAGTCGCGAATTTTTCGGAACTGATATATTGAACCCTTTTTCCGGGGTATTGGTGTTTGACGCCGTTTCCGATCGATTGGATCAAGTGGGTCTTTCCGAATCCGGTTGAACCGTAAATGAAAAGCGGGTTATACATGATTCCTGGCTTCTTGAGGACCGCTTGTGCCGCGGCGTAAGCAAGCTCGTTGAAGGGGCCGATGACGAATGATTCAAAAATATAACGAGGATTTAAGCCGTCTTCTCTGTTTACATAGGTATCCTGAAGTGGGAGTTCCGCGCCAAGTGGCGGGAAAATATCCTTTTTTTGCGGATGTTCCGGACGTTCAATACCGTCATCCTTGACGATAACGTACTCAATGTTGCGTACTTGTTCGGAGAGGTTTCGGAGGGTCTTGAGGAGCATGGAGTGGTACTTGTTGGAGAGCCAGTCGCGCACGAACTCATTTTGAACCCCAATATAGACCGTCCCATCCTCTTGTTTCGTGATCCTGGTGTTCTTGAACCAGGTGCTGAAGTTCGCCTTGGAAACTTCAAGCTCGATATCAACCAGCGCCCTGCTCCACAATTCTTTATTCTCCATAAAAAGTCCTCCAAAGTTAGTTCAATAACGTAAGCATCATTATAGCGAAGAAGTCGGTGCGAGAGAAAAAGACCGAACTGTTCATA
>JACCDV010603741.1_pt1 | contig 19648 bp, 13 predicted proteins | sample 7446131 | NCBI WGS metagenome assembly JACCDV01 (sample SAMN15323448, study PRJNA562643) | freshwater metagenome | isolation source: river surface water | place: USA:Blue River Watershed | collected 2017-08-17 | reverse complement strand
TGGTTATTCTTGCTTTTTACCTTTGGCGCCTTGGAGAACTCACTATCCGGTGGAACAAGATCTCTATTTCGAAAAAATTTAGAAGAATTATTCGAAACTTCACTTTGTATAATTACATAAATACCCTAGGAATTGTTTTAGTTCAGGCCCTTGATGTCATGATGATTGCCTACTTTTTGGGGCTCGAGGCCACAGGTGTTTATACGACGGTAGTTTTTCTTGCAACAGCCTTACAAGTTCCCTACAAGTCTGTGATAAGGGTGAGTGCGCCACTAGTTTCTGATCATTGGAAACGCAGAGAGCTTGACAAAATCCAATCACTTTACACCAAGGTGAGTACAGTTGCATTAGTGCTTGGCCTAACGCCTTTTTTAGTCATTTGGCTGAATATAGACTTTTTGTTTAGTTTCCTTAAACCCGAATTTGCACCGGGAATATGGGTTTTTTTATTTTTGATGGTAGGCCGCTTGCTAGATATGTTTTTTGGAATCAACGGTTCTATTTTCGTAACTTCCAAAAAATACAAATACGACATCATTTTTACGGTGTTGTTAATCGTAATTGTGTATGTGCTCAATACGATTTTTATTCCTAAATGGGGAATAGCGGGTGCTGCAATATCAACATCATTTGCATTAGTTGTCTATAATGTTGGCCGCTTGATTTTTATTTGGAAGGCCTATGGTTTTCTACCCTTTCATGTCAACCAATTTAAAATCATGGGATTTGCTACGCTTACAATACTCTTAGGATCCATTTTGCAACAAACTGTTCAAGTCAATGAATGGGTTACATTCGGACTACAACTGAGCGTTGTCGGAATTGGATTCCTAGTTCCCATTCTTTGGTTGCGCTTGGACCCGCAAATCAATGAGTACCTTCAAAAGATAGTTGCCAAATTAGGACTTGTCAAATAACTCAAGGCTGCCAATAGACATAAACGCCCACACCTTCTGCCATCTTTTCGATGAGTTCATCTGAAACCTTCTCGGGTAAGGTAAGGCAGCCAAAACTCCGACCGAGTTTGCCATTTTCTAAAATAAACGCTTCGTTGGCATAAGCAGCTCTATGAATGACGATATTGCGCTCTCGGGCGTTGGAGTTTTTGTTGGGTTCTAGGCCATCGAGCCGGACAGAAAGATCATGAGCTCCACAGTACGTTTCTCCTGTATGGTAAAAGCCTAAACTCGATTGGTTGCTTCCATTCACATTCGAAAAACGGTTGGCATACAGCGCTCCTGAATTGACACCATGTGCAACGTAGGTATGAAGTATGAGTTCACTTTTGCTTAAATCAAGGAAGTAAAATCTTTTGTTTGTGGAAGGTTGGGTGTAGTCAACAATGATGATTTTATCCTTGCAAACAGCGCTGTCTTGTGCGAATAGTTTTTGAATTCCGATTTTAAAAATTGGATAGGCCAAGCTTTGGTCTTGCTTCAGGCAGTTTGTGTATAGTCTTTTGATTTCTGGTTCGGTCAGGCCTGTTTTTTGGGCTGAAACGGGTATGACATAAAGGCCAAAAAGTATGAAACTAACTAAAAACTTTTTGAACACTTTGTGGAGTTATGAATAGTTTACTCAAAAGAAACCTTATTCAAGAAAAGTACGGTGCGCTTGCGCTTCACATCGTCGTCGACTCTATTTTTAATAGACTGGACGCCATAAGACAAAAAGTATTTGTCGTACCAGTAGGAAATGTTGCTATAAGATTGCTTTACCTTGTCGTTTTCGTTTTCGGTATTGATTGGGTTTGAGGTTTTATCATAGAGGATTTCGCCGTCAAAAGAAAAGGATTTAGAATAGATATTTTTACCGTCGGCATAGACCAATTGAATGCTATTTTGTTCTTGAGCTGCAATGCGAATAAAGGTTCTGGCTACGAATGGTTTGTACCACAAATACATCTTAAATACTTGGCTCCAGAGCATTTCACCTTCTTTATTGAATTTGGCGATCATGGCGTGTGTATACTGATAACCGTCAAAGACTTGTACTGTTGTAGTGGTGGTTTTGCCATTGACAGTGGTTGTTCGCGTTTCAGTTCTGTATGTTGGGTAATAGGCCTCTGTTATCAAAAGATAATCGTTGTCAACAGGAATAATATTGTGCATCACAAGTAATTCTGCAGTTTCCAATTCTTTGCCCCTACTGGCTTTGCGTGCTTTTTTATTTTCGATTCGTTGTTGGGTTCTTTCTGGTAAGTAGTCTAAATAGTTCGGAATATCTAAAAAGTTATAAGAGGTAATGTCTGTAATTTCTCCATCGCTAGAAGCGCCAAAATAGATGCCGTTATTTGGACCAAAGGAAGTGTTACCATAAGTTCCGGCAATTACAACTTCTGATTCGCCAACAGCGCTAACAGTAATGGATTTAATAAATCTGCCCCCGCTCTCATCAATTTTTATGGGGGTATTTAACTGACCGTCGGTATTGACATCTAGCAAATAGGCAAAGGTTATTTTACGTGTTTTATATACTCTAAGCGATACGTAGTATTTTTTCGCATCTTCTAGATATTGCATGTTCGTGGCAATAATACGTCCTGGCTTGAAATCTTCTATATAAATGGGTGTTGATGTGACCGTTTGGTTTTCTAAATCAAACGATAAAAAATGCACGCCGGTTTTACTGAATCCGATGGCTGCTGCTTTTTGTCCTAGAACTTGAAAATATTCAATCCCACGGAATTTTTCACTTCCGCTGTATTCAATTTCGAGGCGCTTACTTGTTTTATTCTTGACATCGAATGCATAAATACTTATCGGTCTTTTTTTACGTCTATATGCGAGGTGATAAATATGATCTTCAGTCTCATAGGTGGACATAATAGGGAGGTATGGATCGTATTCGATGGGGTCTGTTTCATATAATTGCAAATCAGTGTCGTATACATCATGATGCAAACTGATGTTAGTTTTTACGCCACCCTCTTTACTGTAACTCATAACAACCACTCCGTATTTACCCATTGTGTAGACGTGTTCGTTGTTGCGGCCATCTTTGAGGTCAATCTCGACGCGTTTTTCAGTGGTTTTGAGTTGTTGCCCGAAAACAAAAGTAGTTGCTAAAAGAAAAGAGAGAATAAATATTGCTTTCATAAAGGGATATTGCGAATAAATAATAGTAAAGCTAAATTACATAAAGTCTCTGAAGAAACAGTATAGTCTGTATTCTATTATTTCGACTAAACTTTTCTTCCAGGTCTTTTGTTACTTTTGTCTATGCAAGAAAAGAAAGGCATTGCCATTTTAGGATCCACGGGGTCAATAGGTACGCAAGCATTAGAGGTGTTGGCGGCATATCCTGAATATTTTGACTTACAGGTCCTGACGGCTGGCAAAAATGCCGAGCTTCTTATTGAGCAAGCATTAAAGTTTCAACCCAATTCGGTGGTCATTACCGACGAAAGTCAGTACCAAAAAGTAAAAGAAGCCCTTTGGTCTGCGGATATTCACGTGTATGCGGGCCAGGAAGCACTTTGCCAGGTAGTGGAATCTAATGAGGTGCATACGGTGCTCACAGCTTTGGTGGGTTATGCAGGTCTCAAACCAACCATTCACGCTATTGAAGCCGGCAAAACAATTGCTTTGGCCAATAAAGAAACGTTGGTGGTTGCAGGTGAGCTGATCACGAAACTAGCTAGAGAGAAAGGCGTCAATATTTACCCTGTAGACTCCGAACACTCGGCGATTTTTCAATGTTTGGTGGGCGAATTCCAAAATCCGATTGAAAAAATATACCTCACTGCTTCTGGCGGGCCCTTTCGCGGTTTCACCCATGAGCAATTACAGCATGTAACCTTAGAGCAAGCACTGAAGCATCCGAATTGGAGCATGGGTGCCAAAATCACCATAGATTCTGCCAGCCTCATGAATAAAGGTTTGGAGGTGATAGAAGCGAAATGGCTTTTTGGCTTGCAACCCGAACAAATCGATGTCATTGTGCATCCGCAGTCTATTGTGCACAGCTTGGTGCAGTTCGAAGACGGCAGCATGAAAGCCCAAATGGGTTTGCCAGACATGAAACTACCGATCCAATTTGCGTTGACCTATCCAGCCCGTCTAAAAACCGATTTTCCGCGCTTTAATTTCATGGATTATCCGCAGCTGACCTTTGAGCAACCAGATCGCAAAGTATTTAAAAATCTCGATTTAGCTTACCGTGCCATGGCAGATCAAGGCACTGCGGCATGTGCACTCAATGCAGCTAATGAAGAGGCGGTTGCCGCGTTTTTGGACCGCAAGATTTCCTTTTTGGAAATCGGCCAACTCAACGAGTTTTGTATGCAAAATGTGGCCAATATCTTGAACCCGCGCTACGAAGATTACGTGGCTACCGATGCAAAAGCAAGGGCTTTTGTGCAAGAGCAATTCGGCAAATAAACACGCTTAAAAATTGGCGCGCAACTCCATGCCGCCTGTATGAACCACCGGAAGCCCTTCCGTGAGCCGCCCGCCGTAGTTGAGGCTCAGTTGTAGGTTTTTGCCAACAATTTTCTGAAAACTCAAGCTCCAGGTCCAGTTGGTGCCGGGCCTTAAACCCTCCAACATTTCATAGCCCACAGCAGAAAGCGCCGAGCCCGTAAAGTCAAAATTTACGTACTTGAAAGTGCCGTTGAGGCTGCCTTTTTCACTTTCATTGAACTTCCAAGTGGCCTCCAAAGATTTGGACAAGGCAGTCTGGCCACCCAATTGTAAATCGTTTATCTTATTGCCCAGGCTGCCGATCAGGCTCAGCCTCACTTTAGATCCGTCTTGATAAATGAGTTGCGGTTTCAATTCTCGAAAATTGATTAGAAAATTACGGCCGCTGGTGTAATCGGCCAATGCTGCTGACTGTCCGGTTGATAACGTGGTTTCGAAAGCAAATTGAGAGGAGATATTGACCCGCAAATTGAGTTGATTTTTAAGCAAACTTCGCGCGTCATAGCCGCTGGCTAAAAGCATTTTACTTTCTTGTTGCAGAAAGCTGTATTCGGCGCTGAACACTTTTGCATTGCGGTTAAAAAACAAGGAATTGGAGAATTGCGCATTGGCCGATTGCAAAGCAAGTTCTGAAATATCAGCTGCCAACGGATTGAGCCACTGTAAAGTACTACCCTCTTGTAATTTGCGTTTTACCCGGATCCGGGTTTGGTTGGAGAACTTTGCAAGCACTCCTAAAACGCCCTTGCGTTGGCGCCAAAGGAGTTCGGGACGCCATAATATACTTTGGTTCCATTCATTAGAAAATACTGTTGCATAACTTGCACTAGGTACAAATACACGGATGTAATCGGCTTGATCAGCATATATTGCTTGTTCAAATTCATTGAGGTCCTTGATGCCATCACCGTTGTAGTCTATCCACGTATAAATACCTTGTCCGTCGTTGACACGGATGTATTGAAAGCGCCGTTTTTGTTCGAGCCCCGAACCAATTTCATAAAAGGTGTTGATGGTGAGCGCATTTTTAAAATAGCGCGCATTGTAATCCAAGCGGGCAACCAAACTTTTTTCGGCTTTTTGGTCAATCAAAGCAGAGTCTAGTATGGCTAATTGTCTTGCGCCGAGTAAAATTTGAAGGTTTTGCCCAGCTTTCGGGTCCCACTTGAGTTCTAGACCTGTTGTTTTGGCTTTGGCAGCAAGTTGCAACAAGCTATCTGGTCGCCAATCATAGCGTTCGCGGTAAAAGAGTTTTAAATCAAGTTTGCTTGTAGTCTGTATGGCAACAAATGCTTGAGCATCGTAAAATTGATAGGAGTTTCCTTGAGCTTGTCCGCTATACTGGTTCCATTCGTGGTCGTCTATCCAACCAATTTTAAACATGCCAACTTGTTTGTTGAGCTGCAAGCGGTGCCTGACAAAATAACTTTGGTCGGTCTGGGTTTGGGATCGCAGTGCAGAAGCATCCCATTTGGCGCTCCACTTGTTTTGTTTCCAATTGCCATCTGAATACAATCTTTGCCCTTGAAAGAGGCTGTCAATTGCCAAGATTTGTCCGGTTAAATTGAACTGTCCTCTCGAACTATGTGCTAAACTTTGTTTGAATTCGAGCTGCTTTTGAGCACCCAAATAGTTTTGGTTGCGGATGTTCCAATCTCGGTCAAATTCGACGGCTCGAAACTGCTCAATTGGTTCAAATTGGGTATTCAGATACAAGTATTCTAAGGACGTTTCAAGGCTGCGTTTGTTGCTATCTACCGCTGTTACTTGCTCGAAACGCAGGCCGCCTTTAGAGGCAAAACCAAGGTTGTTTTGGTCATCTAACTTTGAATACAAATTGAGGTCGTTTTCACTGAGCGCATTTTCCGTATAAACGAACCAACCCGGATGCAATTGATAAGTAAGGCCAGTACTAACCATTTGTTTTCTTTTAGGGGTTTGTACCCGCCTAATTGGCGCAAAATTTCCTTGTGATACGCCATTAATAGGCGCCACCCATTTGTAGTAATTGCCCGAAGCACTGACGCCACTCACTACATAATCACCTTGATTTGGACCAACATCGCTAAACGTACAACGGTAATGAGCAAGCACAGGATCTACACTAAAGACCAAAACATTTTGAAAACCAAGTGTGTCAATCAGGCGATACATATTGGCGTTTTCGAGGTATCCGGAGGAGTCGTAACCCAAAACAAAGGCTTGGTTTAGTTGATCGCCAATTTGACTTATTTGCAATAGTTGCTGATCGGAGAGGAGCTGTTGCAGTGGTTGGTTTTTGAGGTCTTGTTCTTGATAAAGTGCCACCCAAGTTTTGAGTTTTTGGCTTTCATAACGGGTGGTATGTTGGAGCAAACTGCGGGCGTAATTTTGGTCTACGTATTGAAACTCAGCAACTATTCTACTGTCTTTAGTGATGAGGTGTCTCGAGGTAAAGGTGAGTTCGGCACTTGTGTAGTCAATGATATAGTCGAATTCCTGACCGCGCTGCATGAGTTGGCCGTCGATGTAAATGCGTTCAGTGCCTGCAAGAATTAAAATGTAGGGTTCGTTGTTGGCGCCAATAAGTCTATAGGGCCCTTGAACCGCTTCCAAACCTTGAATGATTTGCCTTTGAAACTTTCCTTTTGACAAACCAACGCTGCTTTGTGTGTAGAGTTTAGCTCCGTTTGCAATTTGCCAATTATATTGCCCGGTAAGGCCTTGTGCACGTTTGCGATAGTTCATAAATTGGCCGTCTGGTTTATCAATCCAAAAGTCGCCAGCTGTGATTTTGAGCTGCTCGTTGTGTATTTGTATAAAGACTTGATCAAACTCGCGGAGTTGATTGGTTGTGCCGGAGGCTTGAAAAGGAATGTTGGCATCGGAAAGTGCTGCCGTGAGCATGAGATTGGGCGTTATTTGCCCGTTGAGTTGCAGGTTGAGCGCCGAATTGAGGCCAAGACTTTGGTTGTTTCCAAAACCAACCCCACGGGCTAAGCTTCCGCTTTTATGCATGGCGCTTCCGCCAAATATATCAGGTGTTGAGCTCGATCCAATCTGAAATTTTTGGCGTTCTTTTTCTAACTGGTTCTCTGGAGTCACTTTTTGTAGTGTATAGCGCTGAAAACTTTGCTGAAGTGCTATAGGAAAGACTTGAAACCGCAGGTAAATGGTATCAGTTGGCGCATTGATCCATTGAAAAATATTTGTTGTACTATCTAATATGAAGTCTGTTTTTTGAAAAGAAAGGGTGTCACTAAAAGATGCGTTACTTGAAAAATGCAACGAAGGTGTGTAGATAGCGCTACTGTCTAAAACGATGGTTTGCTGTGTTGGCGAGAGCGCAAGTACTTTTTTGTGGACCTGACTATAGCTTGTTGGTGCAAAGAGTTTGCAGGCTAAAATTACAAGTACACAAAATTTCAAGAAGCGTTTCATGGGCTAAGACCTCCTATTAACGTCGAAATTGCCCAGACATTGCGTTACTCGATGACCGAAAAACCTGTATAGGCTTGCAGCGCCTTAGGAATTTGAATGCCGTTTGCTGTTTGGTGATTTTCAAGAAGCGAAGCCAAGATGCGTGGCAAGGCCAATGCAGAACCGTTGAGTGTGTGGCAAAGCGTTGTTTTTTTGTCGTCTTTGAAGCGCAACTTCAAGCGGTTTGCCTGAAAGGTATCAAATCTAGAAACAGAACTTACCTCTAGCCATTTTTCTTGAGCGGCAGAATACACTTCGAAGTCGTAGGTGAGCGCTGAGGCAAAGCCCATGTCGCCGCCACACAAGCGCAAAATGCGGTAAGGCAGCTCTAGTTTGTCGAGTAGGTTCTTGACGTGCTCGAGCATTTCATCGAGTGCTTTGGCAGTGTTATCGGGGTGCTCGACGCGTACAATTTCTACTTTGTCAAATTGGTGGAGGCGATTGAGGCCACGCACATCTTTGCCATATGAACCCGCCTCACGTCTAAAGCATGGGGTATAGCCACACATTTTGATGGAAAAATTGCCGTCGGGCAAAATGACATCGCGGTAGATGTTGGTCAGTGGAACTTCAGCCGTTGGGATGAGGTAGAAGTCGTCTTCTTTGACGTAATACATTTGTCCTTCTTTGTCAGGAAGTTGGCCTGTACCATAACCACTGGCTTCGTTGACCATGTGTGGTGAAATGAATTCTTCATAGCCAGCAGCAATAGCTTCGTCTAAAAAGAATTGAATGAGCGCACGTTGTAGTCTAGCACCTTTGCCGCGGTAAAAAGGAAAACCAGCTCCGGTTACCTTGACGCCGAGTTCGAAATCGATGAGTTTGTATTTTTTAGCGAGGTCCCAGTGTGGTTGGGCTTCAAATCCAAATTGTGGGATAGTGCCTGCTTCAAAAATGTTTTGATTGTCTTCGGCATCACGGCCCTGAACTACCAGTTCGTTAGGGACGTTGGGCAAAGTATAAAGTAGTGCTTGAAGACTTTCTTCAAAGGCGTTAACTTGCACTTTGAGTTCGGCTTCTTGTGTTTTTAAGACACTTGTTTTTTCTTTGAGGGCAGTTGCTTCGGCTTGCTGGCCACTTTTGAAGAGCTCGCCAATGCTGCGCGCCAATTGGTTCATTTCGGCCGCCACTTGATCGAGTTGGGTTTTGGCTGAGCGCCAATTTTGGTCGGTTTCGAGGATGGCTTCAATGGTCTGACTTGCGTCGATATTTCTTTTGGCCAAACCAGCAAGGATGGCTTCTTTTTCTTGACGTATCCGTTGGATTTCTAACATAAGTACTCGATTGTAGGACAAAAGTAAGCAAATACGCTTAAAATGACCGATGTTGTCCATACTAAGCTGTTGATTATTCCTTGAAAAGCCGTGCTTTGAAGTGCAGAATTGCGCTAATTTTGGAAGATGAGTTTGCACGATGTAAAAATAGTTAGCAAGAGTCGCCATGACGCACCTTCTTATCAAACAGCTGGCGCTTCCGGAATGGACGTGCGCGCAGTACTAGAAGCTCCGCTCACCTTAGCCCCCATGCAACGCGCTTTGGTGCCGACAGGCATTTTTCTAGAAATGGACCAAAGTCTAGAATGTCAGGTAAGGCCGCGCAGTGGTTTGGCTTTGAAAAAAGGCATTACAGTTTTAAATACACCCGGTACCATTGACGCCGATTACCGCGGCGAAGTTGGCATCATTCTTGTCAATTTATCGGCCGAAGACGTGACTATCACCGACGGCGAACGCATCGCTCAACTCGTTTTTTGTAAAGTAGAAAAAGTAAACCTGATCCAAGTCCAAGAACTGGGCTCTTCGGAGCGCGGCGAAGGTGGTTTTGGCAGCACAGGTGTGAAATAATAGCATCATGAAAGTAATTGTCCCAATGGCGGGTCGCGGCAGCCGTCTCAGACCCCACACACTCACCATACCCAAACCACTTGTTCCGGTAGGCGGCAAGCCAATTGTACATCGCTTAGTAGCCGATATCGCGCGGGTTTGCGCCGAGCCTATTGAAGAAATCGCTTTTGTGGTAGGTGAATTTGGCGATGCTGTGGAAAAGGAACTTTTAGCAGTTGCCGAGAGCCTTGGCGCTAAGGGCAGCATTCATTACCAATTGCAAGCGTTGGGAACTGCTCATGCAGTACTCTGCGCCGCCGAGGCCTTAGACGGCCCAGTAGTGGTTGCTTTTGCCGATACGCTTTTTAAGGCCGATTTCAAAATTTCAAAAGAAGATGAAGGCATTTTATGGGTCAAGCAAATAGAAGATCCAAGCGCGTTTGGTGTCGTAAAGCTCAATGCCAACGGTGAAATCATCGATTTTGTTGAGAAACCCCAAACGTTTGTTTCTGACCTAGCCATGATCGGCATCTATTACTTTAAAGACGGAGCACGCCTCAAGCAAGAACTCCAATACCTCATCGACAACGCCGTCATTAAAAGCGGTGAATACCAGCTCCCTGATGCCCTCCGCAGGCTCACAGAAGCTGGGGTTTCCTTTAAACCCGGAACCGTAGACGAATGGCTAGATTGCGGCAACAAAGAAGTGACGGTCCAAACCAATCAGCGTGTGCTCGAACACGACCTCGAAGCAGACCGTTTACAGCAACTCTCATCGAATATTGTGGATAGCGTCATTATCCAACCATGTTATATCGGCCCAAATGTGCGCATCGAAAGATCTATTGTAGGCCCGCATGTTTCTCTAGGTGAAGGCACTGTTGTTACCAATACAAATATTAAAAATTGTATTGTGGGTGCTCAAACAAAGTTAGCTGACGTTAATTTAGCTGACGCCATGATTGGCTCCAATGCACAATATGTTGGCCGTTCCAAAGATCTAAGTCTGGGTGATTTTAGCAGTGTACATGAATAAGCTCTTTTACGCCCTTCTTTTGCTTGCTTTGGCTTCGTGTAAAATGCACGAACCAGTTGCGGCAACCCAAGATCCAGCTTATATCAGGCAGTTTCACAGCGGGGTGCGCAATATGCTCAATGAACAGCATGAGGCTGCAATTTCGGATTTCAAAGCTTGTCTGGTCAAACAACCCAACGATGCAGCTGTACATTATGCGCTTTTTCAGTCCTACCTGAAGCAAGATCGTTATGAAGAAGCAGCCTTCCATACCGAACAAGCAGCCAAACTTGATCCTAAAAACTTACATTACAAACGCGAGTTGGCGTTTATGTACCAACAATTAGGAAAAGCACAAGAGGCAGCTACCGTATTTGAAGGTTTGTTAAAAGCTGATCCTAAAAACATTGATTATTACAGTGGCGCACTAAAGTGTTATGATGACTTACAGAAACCAAATAAGTCCCTTGCCCTGATAGTAAAAATGGAGCAACAACTTGGCGAAAACCCAAGCACCGTTTTGGAAAAGTTTCGCTTACTTCAACAAATGGGTAAGTCAAAAGAAAGTGTGGAACTGCTCGAAGCGGCAAGAATCAGTTTCCCTTCTGAACCAAGTATTCTAGCCAATTTAGTCGATCATTATTTCAGAATTCAAGACTATTCGGCAGGTTTTGGCTTGCTCAAAGATCTCGTTGAAGCCGATCCAAACAATGGAGTTGCCCTCCTGATGTATGGCGAAATGCTCTACCGCACTGGTAAAATAGACGAAGGCAAAAAGTTCTTACATAGAGGTATTTTAGCTGAAGGCCCAAGCCTAGATCAGAAAATGAATATTTTGATCATGTTGGTCAATGAAAACAAACAGGCAGCGCCAGACCCTAAATTGGAGCCACTTGTTCAGTACATGACCCAAACATTTCCAAATGAGGCCAAGGCGCATTCTATTGCCGGCGACTACTATTATGTAGCTGGGCAGCCAAATGCAGCCATCAACAACTACCGTCAAACATTGCGCTGCGACCCTAATTTGTACCCAGTCTGGAGTCAAGTGCTCATTTTAGAATTTGAACAAGGCCGCTGGTCTGAGCTCCAAAAAGACGCCTCAGCCTGTGCAGAACTCTTCCCGAGCCAAGCACTTCCTTTCTTCTTCAAAGGCCTGACCCTGAACCGCAGTGGGGCTTTTGCAGCGGCCATCGAAAGCCTCGAAACAGCCAAATCGGTCTTGATCAAAGACAACGCACTCCTTGCTGAAGTAATTTGTCAGATAGCAGTGGCAACGTTGGGTCAAAAAAACAACGACAAGGCCCTTGCCCTTTTTAAAGAAGCCATGGCAATCAGCCAGGGTAATTTATTGGTTGAATTGAATTACTTACATGAGCTTGCTAAATATCAAATGGAGCCAACTAAAACCAACGAGCGCTTAGCGGAAATCGCCAATCAATTTGGTGGTAATCCACGTTCTTTATTTGAAATGGCCTATTCTTCTTTCCAATTGGAAAAATTTGGTGTTGCACGCGATTGGCTTTTAAAAGTCCAAGATCCAAAATTCGTTCAGAGTGCTGTTTATCAAGAACTGCTCGGCGATGTCTATTTCAAATTAGGCCAAGTTCAAGAAGCCAACAATTGCTGGCAAAAGGCCCTTACTTACGGAGAAGGAAGTATTGTTCTTACCGAGAAAATCACCCAAAAAAGCTATGTACAAAATCCTTATTAATTCACTCCTTTTTGGCTGCTTATTCTTGGGTTTGAACGCCTGCAAGACTTCCGAAGTTGTCGTGCAAGAAGGTACCAGTGATAAATTACCAAAGCTCAAAGATAAAGAGCTTATAGACCGCATCGATAGCTTGTCGGGTATAGAGCCCAAAACCTTTTATAGCAAACTCACCGTTACCTATAAAGATTTAAGCAAACCTGCTGAAGAAAACGAAATATCGCTCAAAACATCCATCAAAATCGTAAGCGATAGTGCTGTTTCGGCCATTATCACCTACGCAAAGATTCCTGTCGTTACAGCACTTGTAACCCAAGACACCCTCAGCGTTGTCAACAAACGCGACCGCTGTTACACAATTGCTTCACTAGACTATTTAAAAGAATTGTTTGGCGTCGATTTTTCCTACGAGAACATCGAAGAAATCATTTACGGCAAACCCCTAGATTACCAACTGACCCAAAAGTATTTTGTAGACAACGACCCTTTTCATTACAGTGTGTCTACGCACAAAAAGCGCGATCGAAAAAAACCAGATCGCAAACAAAAAGACGACCTCATGATCCAATACCACCTTACAAACGACGCCAAAGCACTCAAGCAAACGCGCATCTGGAGTTTGGAAGACGCCACGGAGGTGAGCGTTGTGTATTTGGAAAGACAAGTAGTGGACGGCTTTGATTTACCCGCTAAAGTGGAGATCAATATCCGAACACCGAAAAAAGCGTTGTTACTTACTTTAAACTATGAACGCGTAGAAGTCAATGAACCCCAAGAATTAATCATCGTCATTCCAGATAGCTATGAAAAATGTGATTAGACTCCTTTTGCTTTTGTGTTTGGCGCAACAGGCTTACGCTCAACAAGATCAAAACCAGCTCAAGCGCGAACAACAAAAATTAGAGAAACGCATCTCAAATACCAAAAAATTATTGAACAAGGTCAAGAACAACAGCCAGGCCTCGCTCAATGAAATCCGTCTTATTGAAAATCAAATCCGCAGCCGCGAAGCTTTGGTTAATCTCTTCGACAACCAAGTTCGCAGTGCCGAAATGAAAATCGTTCAGAAGAAAATCGAAATCAAGCGTTTGCGCTCCAAACTTTCCCAGCTCAAGCAGCAATACCGTAAAATGTTTTTGTATGCCTACAAACACCGCGGAAACTACAACAAAGTAATGTACCTGTTGGCTTCAGCTGACTACAATGAAGCCTTGCGCCGCAATCGTTACCTCAAAAAAGTAGCAGCTGTACAACGCAAGCAAGCGGCGCTCATCCAACAACACCAACAGTTGATCTTTAAAGAAATCAATCAAATTGACGCTGAAAAGCAAATCAAGCAACAGGCGTTAGTCGAGAAGCAACAAGAACGTCAACTTATTGAGAAAGACAAAACAAAAAAGGAGAAGTCCTATCAAAAGTTCAAGAAGGAAGAGCAGGCGCTTGTTACCCAGTTAAAAGAAGATGAACGCAAAAAAATTCAGCTCAAAAAGCAAATTGATGCCGCAATCAGGGCTGATATCGCCAAAGAACAAGCACGTGAAGCTGCGCGTCAGGCTGAACTCGCCAAAGCAGCACCTAAACCTGCTCCAAAGACCACTACCAAAAACACCACAGGCACCACCACCACAACTACTGCCCCAAAAACCACTACAACAGCTGCGCCTAAAGTGGTGGCAAGCCCTATTTCTACAGAAGGCGCTGCTATAGGCAAGAGTTTTGAAACTAACCGAGGTCGTTTGCCTTGGCCAGTTGATAACGGTAGTGTAACGGAAAGATTCGGCCGCAACTACCATCCTACATTAAGTGGTGTAGAGTGGAATAACAATGGCATCGACATTACTTGTAATAAAGGTTCAAAGGTACGCGCAGTATTTGAAGGCGAGGTGACTACCGTTTTTTCTGTGCCTGGCGCGGGTAAAGTGGTTATTATTAAGCATGGGACCTACCGCACAGTTTACGGAAATCTTGCTGAAACTTTTGTAGGTGTTGGATCGAAAGTATCCACTAAGCAAGCAATCGGAACTTTGCTTAATGATGGCGGAGTTTCCGTTTGCCACTTTGAAGTACATCAGGTAGTTGGCGTGAATCCTGTTACGCTCAACCCTTCTCTTTGGATTGGCCGCTAAGACTCAGCTCGCTTTCGTAGACCAACCACATAGCGCAAATTCCCCATATAGGAACAGCCGCTTTGTCCGTGTCTAAATAATTATTCAAAAAGGCATGGATAAAATAAGTGCTGAGTGCCATTATTGTACTTAAGACAATAATACGGTCTTCTTTATTTTCTTTAGGCAAACGATGGTACAACGTGATACCTGTAAAGAAGATAGCTGCAACCACCGCAATTAAGCTCAACATGCCAATCAATCCGGTCTCGGCTAAGGCGCCTAAATATTCACTGTGCGCGTTGCCCATGTCGCCAAAGTTGGTCGAAATAATAGTTAGGTTTTCAGGCCGCTGAAACGGCGCGTACTCAAAAGCGTAGGTTCCAGGCCCATAACCCATGATCGGGCGCTCCTTGAACATAGCAATGGCACAACTCCAGCGATTGATGCGCTCAAGGTTTGAAGCATCTGTGGAAATATTAGCGGCGCTTTGCAAGCGTTCATCGAATGCTTCTGTCGTGTGTTCATATTTGTTGCGCTCGAGTTCCATCTGGATTTGATCCCAGCGGATGAATACGATGGCTAGCCCAACCCCCGCTAATACGGCAATAGGTTTCCAAGAAATTTTGTAGTAGAGCACAACAGCAAGACCAATACTTCCTAAAACACTGAGCCAAGCAGCGCGAGTATAAGACAGCACAAGCCCAATTAAAATAATAACAATAAGACTGATGAGCGTCATTTGCACCAACGGATTGTGTTTTTTGTAAAGATAAAGCCCTACGGCAAGGGGTAAAATTAGGGCTACAATTGCACCGTAAATGGTGTGGTCTTTGAAGAATGGTGACATTACCCAGTGCCCTTCTTTTTCGCCAAAACCATAAAAAGAATGGTGAATGAGCGTGTAAATGATCACAAGAACAGTAGCCACAATAAATAGCCAAATGAAGGCAATTCGGTTGCTGCGTTTCTGAAAGAAGTAAGTACCAAAAAATAAGACAGGTACAATAAACCAAAGTCTGGCTAGAATGAACTTAAAAGAAACCACCGGATGGCTGCTCGTAATAGCAGATAGCAACATCCAAAGGATGTAAATAAGGATGGTCCAAATAAGAGGGCTGCGCCAAATATGTTGAGGGAGAAAGGCTTTTTTAATTTGAAAGGCGCTCAGTAAGATCATGAGTCCAAAAAGCAAGGGCTCTGTTGGTACAAATAGTCCAAAACTACTGGTGTATTCTTCGATATTGAAAGATAATGGCGTCAGAAAGGCCAAACTTAAGAATAGCTTCTCGGTCTGAAAAATAGCGTAATAAATGGCTAATAAGCCAACAGGAATTAGGGAATAAACAGTAGGGTCGGTCATGTGAACCTTATGCGGCGTTCTGCTGAAGTTCTTTGATACGTTGTCTGATCAGCAAGAAAAACAAGCCGAATAAAAACCCGCCTACAGTTGCAACCAATACAATAATCATGCGCTTTGGTTTTTCTTTGCGGTCTGCAACAACAGCTCTTTCCACTACAAATTTGTGATTGAAATTGGCATTTGCATCGGATTCAGCTTGTTCGTAAGACACTTTGAAATCTTCAATTTTGACGATTTTTTCGTTGCGTTGGTATTCTAAACCGTCATAAACAGAGCCATACTTGCTGTTAGCTTCAATTTTTTTACGAAGTTCTTCTTTTTCTTGAGGGTTTTTGGCATCTACCAAGGCCTGATAAAGTGTTGCACGCGTATCATTGGGCAAGACACCCAATTTTGCAAGATCTTCTAGGCGCTGTAGGATAGAGTCGCGCTCTTTTTCCATTTGTTGTTTTTTGCGCAAATTGATCTGAAATGCTGGAATGGTGCGTTCGCGGATCATTTCGTTTTTGATGGTATCGATGAGGTCTACGATATCATTAGCCATGGCAGCGGCTTGCTTTGGGTTTTCGTCGAGCACATCGATTTGAATGGAGCCGTAGCGTGTGCGCCCGAAAGTGAAGTGTTCGTTGTAGGCTTTATTGAGTTTGTAGTATTTGTTTGGATCTGTTTTGGAGATCTCGTAGTCCTGCATGAGGTCGTACTTTTTAACTATGCGGTCTCTGATGCGCGATGAAGATAAAATCTGAACGAGTTGTTCGGCTTGTTCTTCTTCTCCGAAGTCCATGGCTGCAGCTTTAACATTTCGCTGCTCAGAGAAGGAGACATTACTCGATGCTGCAGGAAATACAATTGCAGTCGATAGATATAATGGGGTTATCAGAAAAGCGACAATGATGGAGATGACGGCGGCTGCGCTTGTAAAGAGCACCAGTGCTTTGCGTTGATTCCAAAGAAAAATTAATAAGGCGTTGCGTTGGTCTGAGAGGTTATTGTTTTCCATAGGTCTTACTTGCTGGCGCTAATTTTTTTCAAAGCTATGACATTAACTCCAAAAATCCATATTTATTGCGTTTTACTGCGTTTTTGAACAAGCGAAATGAGCTCCTTGACGTCTATTAATTTAATAGCAAAAAGCAAGAAGATTGTGGCTAAAAAATCAAACAACAGGATAAAGTTACCATATACATAACCTACGGGAGTCCAATCAACAACAACAAACCAAAACACCAAGGCAAAAACGAGCAGGGCATATCTATAAAAGTGGCGATCAATAAATGGCAAAGCGAACAAGCGTTTACAATATATTGCTTGCGCCAAGGCAACAAGAATTTGCGTGAGTGCAGCTACCCCTGAGGCAATAACTGCTCCCCCATTGAGCACTTTGGGAATTAAAATCAAATTCAAACTTAAATTGACTAAAAAACCAACAAATGAAATGATATTCAACACCTTTAACGATCCATTTGCCGTGAGTAAGGACCCATAAATAAGGTTGGATGCCATTCCAAAAAAAGCGATGCTCAAAAGAAACAATATGCCACCGCTGTCTACGGATGTATCGCTATAAATCAGATCAATTAAAAGACCACCACGTAATAGGCTAAAAACAATAAAAGCTAAACTCGACCCAAGAAGTAGTTTACTCGCTTGGCTTACTAAAGGGGCAATTGCCGATGGATTTTCTTTGAGCATTTTGGCAAACATCGGAAAGAGGAGCCCTGCAAAAACCATTGCAAACATATATAGTGCATCAATCAAGCGAAAAGCTTGCGCATAATAGGCAGCTTCTTGTTGGCCATTTACAGAAAAGTGTAGGAGCAAGAGTGCATCCAAGCGGGTATAGAGCATCATCAGGACGATGAGCAGCGCAAAAGGAAGTGATTTTTTCACGACAGGTAAAAGCTCACTTAGGCGTGGCCATTCCAACTTGGGTTTAATGAAGTAGATCGCTAAACTTCCGGCAACGATAAAGCTCAGTGCATAGCACATGAATTGATAAATACTATAAGATTCAATATCAATCAGCTTGAAACCATCAGGATAAACGTAAATGATGTAGCCGACAGAAATGATGAGCAGTAGCCGATCTAGAACACTCAAAAAGGCATCTATTCGAAAACGCTGAAGACCCGCAAAGTAGCTCCGAAAAAAGGAGATGTTTGCAATTAAAAATTGGTTCAGACCTAGCAATAGAATGAGCCTGTATTCGGTCCAGGAGAGTGTAATAAATACTTTGAGAAGACCAATTCCCGCAAGATAACCGAGCATTAATAAAAATCGCAGGCCAAGGATAGTCGAAAATATCTTTTTGGCTTCTGGTAAGTTTTGGGCACTGAGCCGGGTACTGTAGTTGTTGACACCAAAATCAAATACGATTGAAATGATGAGACTAAAGTTGAAAAACGCGAAGTATATACCGTATTGCTGTCCCACAATATTTTGCACAGCGGCGTCGATTGCAAAAATAGAGATGGGCTTCACAAGGAGGTTTAGTCCTAGTGAAAAGAATAGATTAGAATAAAAACTACGTTCTTTCATGTGCCTGAGTAGGTCAGGCCAAAGTTAGGGTTTTCTGAAAACTAGCGAAGTAAATTCACATGACCAGTAAGTACCTTGCGCTCGTCGAGGTCAGGGTTTTTGTACAAAATACGGTAAGTGTACATACCAGTTGGCGCCTGAAGAGCATCTTGGCCGTATGTGCCATCCCAGCCAACAAGTGCATTGTGACTTTCAAATATGACTTCACCCCAGCGATTGTAAACCGTGAATTCGTAATTCTGAGGGTCATAGCCAGAATAGAAGACCGGACAAAAAACTTGGTTGTTTTGGTCGCCATCAGGCGTAAAGCTATTTGGTATGTAAAGCAACTCGTTGTATTGGTAGCCAATGCTTATGGAGGTGGCGTCTGCACATTGTAAATCTGTAAGCGCAGTGAGTGTGATGGTATATCCGTTCATGGTATTTTGAAATACGTGTGAAGGTTCGAAGTCATAAGCAAATTGTCCGTCGCCAAAATCCCAAACGTAGTTGGTGGCGCCAAGCGAAAGGTTTGAGAACATCACGTATTGTGCTTCTTGGGTAAATACACTGATGGGTGATTCGAAATCTGCAACTGGGAGGTCTTCAACGTAGATGTAAGCTAATTCGGTATGGGTGTCGTAGCAACCAAATGAAGTGGTGGATGCCAAACTGACATCGAAGGTGCCGCCGTTGGGGAATACAATTGTTGGCGCGTTGCCAGATGCTGATAGGCTGTTACTCGTTGACCAACTATAGGTGGCATTTGTGGCGTCGTCTGCGGTGAAGCTTACGGCGAGCGGTGCACATCCTTCAATTGGTGTAGCGCTAAATGTAACGATCGGAAGTGGGTGAACAGTGACGGTGCCTGTAGCTGATAGACTAGGGCAATTGTTTAGGGTGTAGATAACGCTCAGGGTGGTATCTTGGAGTGGTGTAAATGTTTGGTTAGGCCCACCTGCAATTCCATTTGGCCCCCATGCATAAGTGCCACCAAGTAAGTTAGGTGTTGCAGTGAGGGTAACCGGGTCTGCTTCACAAATGGTTGCGCTAGTAAGCGTTACCACAGGAATCGGATTCACCGTTACTTGCGCTGTAGCTGCTGGGCTTGTACAATTATTCAAGGTATAAGTAACTGTATAATTGGAGTTTGTTGCCGGACTTATAGAGATGGTGTCGTTCGTTTCGTTGGTCGACCATAAGTAAGAGCCTCCCGGTAAGTTCGCAGTGG